>Ga0123519_10011693_pt1 | contig 12901 bp, 9 predicted proteins | sample YelNatPaOPRAMG02_FD_87396 | JGI IMG/M metagenome (GOLD analysis project Ga0123519, IMG submission 87396) | Hot spring microbial communities from Yellowstone National Park - Yellowstone National Park OP-RAMG-02 (version 2) | ecosystem: Environmental > Aquatic > Thermal springs > Hot (42-90C) ...
CCCAGCATATCCTGGGTCTGCGCACATCCTATTCCCGAAGTAGACGAATAGCGCGGCTATTAAACCGCCTTCAGGGCCTCCGAATCCATAGTAGCCGCAAGATGCTAGTAGTGTGCCTGCCGAAGCATCTGGAGAGCATACGATGTTGCCTGAAAAATAGCCGCCACCTAAGTCTCCCCCTCTCTTTTCTATGGATTTTCCGATTACCTTAGCGCCTCTAACACCTGGAGCCTCTGGAAGACCCATCCATATATCTATTAACACGAAGTTTAACCATGATATGATCGCAGCTATTAGAATTGCTATGATTTCGTTCAAATATTTCCACCTCATTGAAATTGTGGAGAGATTAAGTGCAAAAGAGACTTGAATACCTTGAAAATATATTTCGCGTGTTTCCTGGTTTTTTTAACTGCAGTTCCTATCTCCATTTTATATTCACCTTTTCATGTTTTTATAGGCTTTTTCGGCAGCTTCTGCATTTCTTTTCCCAATTTTCCCCAGGAATGTTTTATTTTTATGATGGATTCTATTGTTACTTCGCCTGTTGCGCCTGCTAATGCGCCTAGCATTATTGTGTTGACTATTGGCCTGCCCAGGACTTCTAATGCTATTCCTATGGCGTCTATGGTATACTTTCTTGTTCCTGATGCACTTCTAATTCTTTTCTCGCAAATATCCTCATAAGGGAGAGTGTACACCATTTTGTCATAATTGATCATTACAGTTAGTGGTATATATAGTTAACTGTGGTGTTCCTGATGCACTTCTAATTCTTTTCTCGCAAATATCCTCATAAGGGAGAGTGTACACCATTTTGTCATAATTGATCATTACAGTTAGTGGTATTTATTTATGAGATGCCACGTTTAAAAAGGATCTTTCAAAGCAGGATTCTCTCTTTAAGGACTTGCGAAATTGATGTTCAAAAAACTTTTATCTGGTTTATGTGATGTCATTGGAAGAGTTTTGATGACGTTCCCAAAGTTTTGACAGTCTCATCAATTGAATATGGGAAGATACTACTATTCCTCTTATAAAAATTAACTATAATATCCTGTTTAGCATTTTTGACTTCAATTATTAGGTTTTTTTGAATCGATAATGGGAGTTCAATTTTCTCTCTTCTACATCTAGAGGTTTTGTTGACATGACCTCTTGTAAGATTTTTCAGTGCTTCGGAAGAAAATGTTATTGTGTGAAATCCACGCAATTATTGGTTCAAGGCTGGTATGACTATTAGGATGTTTTCGCTCCAGCTTTTTTAATAGTGAAATTGATCTAAATAGTTTATTGAGGCGATGTGTGGATATCTCTGAATTGATAGGGTGATATGCGAGTAGTAATGCGAGCTTTGCACCTAAGGAGCTAGATTGCGGAGTATACACTACATCAGGTGCAGGAGGAGATGGCATATAGAGTTGGGAGTTGACATAAAGGGACGCAATACCGGCAAGGTAAATGCAGTTAGGTTCTGGATGCGTCATCTATAAGGATGCGGAATGTAAAAGGTAAATACTGTCTAGCAATGCTGGGGGAGCATGAAGAATGTGTGGGCGTGAAAGTCACCAAAAAAGGGAAAACATGCTAATACACTATTAGTATTTGATGAAGAGTAAATGATTAGGACATGCTTCTATACATGGAGAGATTAATTTTTCTGAATCTATGCATAGGGTGCATTTGTGCGCGACAAGATCTTTAAAGATTATGCACTTGTAAGGACAATTTTCTAGGCAAAGTTTACATCCGACGCAAAGTTTGTGGTTTATTATAGGAATTCCATGTACTATTTTAATGGCATTTACTTTACATGCTTCTTTACATGGTGCATTAGAGCACTGCTTACAGAAAATTGGCAATTTGTTCTTGGTTCTTATTCGGCTGAATCCATGAGTTTTCGCACATTCTTCAATACAGATTCCACATTTGGAACAGGAATAAGGATTTTTCAATTCAATGTGCAATTATTTCACCCTTAAAGTTTATTCTTTTGGCTTCCAGCCTTTATATTTAAGTTTTTCCATTATGGATTCTTTGTATCGATAGGGTATTTCTTTTTCGTCTCTTACATAGAAATGTAGATCCTCTGGCAGAGTACCATAATATTTAATGTGTAAATCTATATAGTTGTTGAGTTTGATCATTCTTCCTCTTGGAGTGTCATTTGGTCTTATACACATTTTAGGCGTCATTACTATGCATTCATTTAGACTTTCAGCTGCATATGTAAGATGTGGAGGTGCAGCTTCGGTCATTTCTTCTGGATTATTTCCAAGATATAATCGTCGATACTTTGATGAATGGGGGCCGATAATTGCTGGTATGCCCCATCTATTTGCGCCTGTTACTATTGCAAAAGCTTTTTGCGTGAAGGCACCCCATGCAATGATGCAAGCGCCTATTCTTGTTAGGATGTAATCTGCTATTTCTATGAAATTTTTTTCTAATGGAACTTTTCCGAATATGTTGGCTATTTTTATGGTGCTTCCTATTGCATGTGAATTAGCTACGCATGGACCTAAATTAACCAAACAGCCTCTGTCAAAATCTCCAGGATATCTTTCATAAAGTGTTTTACCTTCTTCGTCTTTATGTAGGGCTATATTCATTGCACTGCATCCGGACGCTGCTACTATGTAGCCTCTTTTTAGGAATTCTTCTGCCATTATTTGAACGTCTTTTTCTTCGTTGGCATAATTCGGGCATCCTGCAAATACTATTACGCCAGGTATATCTCCAAATACTATGGGAGCTCCGACTTTCCTTATTTCAACGTCTTGTATTGGTCCTCTTCCACTCCTTATATGGAATTTTTCTGATTTTAAGTGGCTGCCAAAACCTTTTATGAGAATATCCATGATGGGAATGTTATTTCTACACTTTTCTAGGCATTTACCGCAACCTTTACATTTACCGTAAAATTCTGAAAGTAGTGAATTATCACCTTTTTTGGCTTTAGAGAATGCTTCAGTTAGTGGTAACATGGCTGGGCATGATCTTTCACATTCCCCACAAAGGTTGCATTCTTCGAGTAATTTCTGGATAGGTTTTGCAGGAGTGTCATCTTTTGTGGTGGTGTTCTTGGAAACTAAAGCTTTCGCACGTTTTAGATTTTTGAGTTTTAGTGCGAGGTCAACAGCTACTTTTCCAAGTTTTTTATAGTCTCTTATGAAGGCTCCGGAGGTTTTTCCTAGGATGATCTTATTTATGATCTTTGTGGGTTTTTCATTGGTCATGTCAGATAATCCCATAATAGCTTTTTCAGATGCTGAAAGCAGAGGTATGTTTTTGTTTGAACAGAGTTCATAGATATCAGATCTTATACATTCTGCATCGATTACGACGACGTCTGGTTCTGCTAATTTTAGAAACATTAATTGTCGTGATATTGGCCCTACTATTTTTGAATGTTTTGAGTACCTTGTAAGGTCAAGGGCCGTGCAACAAAGTCCACATACTTCTATATCTTCATAGACGCCTATCTTTTCTGCATAATCTATTATTTCAGTTCCTGGGGCTACGTTATGGCCGATGCACAATATTATGGGTTTTTCTTTGTCGATAACTCCTAATCCAATTTCTACTATAGGAGTTTCAGGATCTCCTGCTGGATAGTTGTAGTGGTTTATTTGTGCAAGTTCTGCGATTTCACATGCGAGTGTATCGAGCATTCCGGAGTGAAGTGCTTTGGATTCAAAGTCTGTAACTGATCCTTCTTGTCCCATGTGCGTACTCGCCATCATGGTTGTTAATTCCCTTTCAAGGTCATTTAGTACTTTATCTAGGTCTTGGGGTGTTTCTGGTGTTCTTCCAGTGATTGTTGTCGTTATTGGAGAGATGATGTCTATTGAACTGTTATATTTTAATTTTTTCAGGGGATCTTTTTCAAGGAACTCGTCTACAAGTTCTCTTGCATGTGATGCGTGTGTGGCGGCGCCTATTGTAGATGTTAAAAGTGAAAATCTTGATTGTTGCTTTTCTAGGTTTATACCACATGCTCCTTTTTTATTATAAGATAATTCACATGTTCCATATGCGCACATGCAACAACGATCGCATAATGGTGAATAGAATGGCTTGAACCTTGATAGTAGTCTGAAATCCCAGTGCCTGAATTCTAATGTTTTTGGAACTAGTTTCCTAGCTCTAATCTTTTTTGTATATAGGTATTCATCTATTTCTTTAAAGCTTAATTCAAAACCTTTAAGTTGAATATTATCTTTCTTGAACTTGTGCATACTATCACCGGTAATCGTTGATAACTATTACACTAATTAAACTTATATACATTATTAATCATTATAAACTTATGTGGGTATAGTATATAAAAAGGGAGAAAAAGAAAATGATGACCAAAAAAATAATGAAAGACCAACAGCCAAATAATATAAGCATGATAGCATGGGACCCAGCAATTTCAAATTTACACCAGGCTTTTGTAATGCCACCACAATTAGCCAGTATAATTATGAAAAAATCAAAAAGACCACTCCTTGTAACAGGATCCTTACTCCTTAACTTTCCAGATGTGGTGAAGAGAATAGAAGAAATAGTCAAAAGAGGAAAGATGACAATCGCCGCTACAGGAGGGTCAAGTCTTGTGTTAAAAAATAATCTGAAATTTAATATAATTGGACTTATTCAATTAATCAATAACCTTAAAGATCCGGAGTGGGAAGGCTTTGATGGGAAAGGAAATTATGATGTCATCTGCTTCATAGGAGTGCCATACTATATTGCTTCTCAAGGTCTTTCAACCCTGAAAAATTTCGCACCACATAACAAAACTCTCACAATTTGCAAATTCATGCATCCGAATGCAGACATGTCTTATCCCAACCTTAAACATGAAGAATGGATAGAATGGCTGGATAAACTCATCAAAAACTTATAAAAAAATGGTCTGTTCGTCATTGTAACCATCTAGTGCCAGCTATAACTCAAAGAAGGGAGAGATAAATCATGCTTAAAGTTGTCATTGTAACAGACTCAGGATATGGTGAAAGAGCCTACGAAAATATAAAAGAAAAGTTTGAAACGGAATTCATCGAACTTGAAGCTCCTCACAGCATACTTGTAGATGAGGTGGAAATACCAGAAAAAAAGCTTGAAAAAATCCGCTCTGCAGACCTAATTATTACATATACCCTACACCCAGATCTCACATTAGAACTAGTTGAAAAAGTCCACAAAGATGTGGGATGGATAATCATAGGCGCCTGGAAAGGCGAAGGATTCAAAAAGCAACTTTTAAGTTTTGGAAACATCACAGTCCCCGAAACTATGTGCGATCTTCAAGAGAATGGTAATTCTGTCTTTGATAAATTTGTAAGTAAATTCGGACGGCCTAAAGTCAAAATCGACATTGAAGGGAGTATCATAAAGGACATAAGAGTTTTAAGATGTTCTCCCTGTGGCGCCACCAAGTTTGTTGCGGAAGAACTTAAAGGAGAAACCATAAAAGACTTACCGATCAAGGCTGGACTCAAAGTACAGCACTATCCGTGCAGAGCTTCTAAGATGCGTGTTTTCTCAGATGATGAATGCAAAAAGGAAATGGCGGCGAAGATACATAGTGAAGCATTTGAAAAAGCCATTAGGGAGGTTTTATCTAATTCTTAGAAATGCTATCTGCTTGGAGCACGCTTTGAATGAAAACACATTTCTGAGATGGTTCTATACACTATTAAATGGATAGTTCTCGCTGGGGGGGATAATGTGCAGCGACACTAGAAAATTTTGAACAGCGAATAGATCCAATTTTATGGGAAATGACGCAAGGTTGCAATGTAAGGAGGGGAGTTGTGCAGGTTCTTGTAAAAGTCATTGCAAACTCTGGGTTAGATTACTCTTTTTTTTGTTAAACTTTCTGATACGGAAGGATTTTCGGCCAATTCTATATGTGGAGTGAGCCTGGCGTTGTATGGAAATCATTTAAACGATTTTCACTTGATTTGGTGCTTTTTCCATCTTCATCATTTTTTATTTAAATTAGTGGGAGGGAGTCACTTTTCATCATTTTTCGAGATTTTTGAGAAATTCTGGAATTTCAGAGGAATCTCTTGGGCCTATAATTACTTCCCATCTAGTGGCATCTTCTATTTCGCCACTGACTGGCGCGGCGAGGCCTGGGATTATTAAATTGCGATGTTTAACTTTTTTTTCGATTCCTGTGTCTTTTATTAGATCAGCTACTGCGGTGCCGTTTAGTTGCCCGCCGGCGACGGATACGTCGACGGCTCTTCCTTCCGTATCTAGGACTAAGAGATAACATGTGGAGTTTCCTGATTTTATGTCTCCTTCAACTGTATAGTAGGTTAATGAAAAGTTTGTTGTGAGTAAAACTGGTGAATTTTCGTCCACATCACCAAATTCGTAAATTCCAGGATCTACACTTTGAGGTTTCCTGGGATCTGTGTATAGTGCCTGTCTTAGTGTGAATATTGGCATTAGCTCCCATATTTCAGTTCCGCTGAGTATCATTATATCTGCGTATCTATTCATTAATATAGCGGCCATGCTTGCTTCTCTTATATTATTTTCGATTTTGTTAGTATTGTTTAGTCTTACTAATGCTGGGATTCCTATGAGGGGGAATCTGAAGTCTTCGTCTCGGTTTTCAATGGCGAGGCGTCGTATCATCACGAAGTTGTCCATGGTATCTCCTTTGTTATCGGTGAATGTTCCTGGATCTAGTATGAGGTCTTTGACTCCTATAGATTGAAGTTTTCTTGAAAATTTTTTCATTTTTTTAAGATTGCCGGGGACAAAGAGTGTGAGAGGACATTCGTATTTTAGTGCGAGAGTTGCCATTGATTCCAGATTGTTTTCTGTGGCTGCATATATGATAGGTCTTTTTTCTGCGAGTTCTTTTAACGCTTCTTCCATGGCTTTAGGGTTGAAAGAGCATAGAATGATCGGATATTTTGAATTTTTCAATTTTTGGGCTTTAAATTTGAATTTCTCTGGATTTTCTGATTTGTTTCTTAATGCTATTGCATCTAGTGTTAATAGTTCTCCGGTACGTTCGAATGAAATGTTTTCTATTAAGTTAATCTTCTTTTCGAATTCTTTTTCGGGTAGTTCGTCGTTAACTTCTATTGCTAATGCTGTTGGGTTATAGTAGGTTAGTTCATAGCGGTAGAGTACTTCATCTCCTCCTATCACGACTTTTTGCTCATCGGATCCGAATTCGATTTCTTTCACGGCTGGAGCGAGGAGATTTTCAAGTTTTTCCCGTTCGTTATCTTCTAGTAAGGGACATTGGTCAATCGAAGCCTCTTTTTCCATTAGTTTTGTGGCAAATGCCATGCATGATGCTTCTCCACATTTTCCACAATTATTTTTTGGTAATAGTTTATAAATATCCATTGCACTAACTTGCAAGTGTGAAACCTCCTTCTTTTTACAATTGAGTTATCCAGTTACTGATATCCTTGGATTCTATGCTCTTGTATTCTTGTGTGAAAGTTTCGCTCACTTCTTTGAGCAGTTTAACTGAAGTTGGATGTAACATCATAAGGAGATCAACTCCACTAAGCATTAATGAAATGCCCGTGAATATTTCCCAAAGGGGGCCTCTGTAATTAGTGGGTCCCCATTCTTCCTTTTTCATCCAAGCTTCTCTTGAACTCCAAGCATTAGTTACTCCTGCCGACATTGGCATTTGGAGGTCAGTGTCTCCTCTAAGAGCTGCGAGTCTTATTCTTGTCATGACATCAATGGAGAATTCTATACCATAACCAAGTGCACAGGTTGTGGGATCCATGACTATATCTTCTTGTTTTAATCCTTCATTCATTAGGTATTTGTTAAGTGTTTTTTGCATATTCAGATCTGTAAATGCCCAGGCTAATACTGCATGATTATAGTTAATAGCAGCGTTGGCAATTTTTTTATAATCAAGTTCAAGGTTTGCTGCTGAGAGAAGACATCTTTCATCCTCGGCAACTTCAGCAGCCTTTTCTAGGACTATAGGATCTTTTTCAGGATCTCCTGACCCCGAAATTACTAGTGGAACGTCAACTGCTTGGAGTACGTCTTCGACATTTTTGGCGGCTTCGCGTGGAGATTTGTCCATAACTCTTGATCCTGTGCCTATGAGATGTAGGGTTATCATGTCGGCATTGTATTTGTTAATGGCTTTTTTAGCCCATTCGACGGGATCTTCCATGACATCTCCGAAATGTTCTCTTATTGGTCTTGGCAGAGGTAGTGGGATATCGAAAACGTCGAATGCTATGGTTGGAGGGTTGGGTTGTGGTTCTTCAAATCTGTAGAGGGCCTTTTGTCCTCCTAGGTAGATTGTTTTACGTGTGCCTCCACCCAATTTTACTTGTGTTACTTTTCCTGGGTAAGATTTTGTTGGTGGTGTGAATTCTTCTATTTCAGTTTTCTCTTCGACGGGTTCAATAGGCACGCTTTCTATTGTTTCTTGGATTACGGGTGCTATATGAAGTTCTAATTCGTCGAAGTCCATTCTAAATTCTTTTATTTCAACTGTCTCAGTATTTTCGAGGAGTTTAATGAGTTCGAGGATTTTGTCCATGATATTTCACCTCATTGAGTATTGTGTTTGTAATTTTTCTCATGGATTTTATTGCTGGGGAGTTTTTGGGTAATTTGGTTAGGGGGATGCCTTTCATGTCATATTCTGTAATTGATGGGTCTTCGGGTATTGTGCCGATTAGTTTAACTCCAAGCTTTTCAATACTCTTTTTCAGTTCTTTAATGTCTTCTTTTTTCACTCTGTTTAAGATCACGCAAATATCTTTAAATTTTATTTCAAGCTCTTTAGAAAGCTCTATTATTCTCTGGACTGTGTACACACCCTTTTTAGATTGGTCAGTTACTATGATCATTAAATCTACATCTTGGGTTGTTCTGCGGCTTAGATGTTCTAGGCCTGCTTCTGTATCGATTATTACGAAATCATATGTTGATGAAATATCTTTAATGATTTTTCTGAGTATTGTATTGACTGCGCAGTAGCAGCCACTACCTTCGCTTCTTCCCATTACTAGGATATCAAAATCTTTTGTTTCTATGACTGATTCCAGGATACGATACTCTAATATGCTCCATTTATCAACAGAATCAGGTATTTTACCAGCTGCTATATCTTTCTTCAATTGCTCTCGGATGTTGCCAACAGTATTTTGTACTTTGATTCCAAGTGTTTCTGGTAGGTTTGAGTCAGGATCTGCGTCAATTGCTAATACATCTTTATTAGTTTCTGATAAAAATTTTACAAGTAATGCCGATACTAGGGTTTTGCCTGTTCCTCCTTTGCCACTCACTGCGATTATCATTTTGATTCACTCTTATTTACGCTTTATTATAACACTTTCTGCATATATTCTAGCGCCTTTTAATATTATTTTGAAACCGCCTTTTATAGGTAGGCTCATTTCTGGGGTGGTTGCGACTGGAACTGCAGGTCTTTCAATTTCGGGTTTTTCAGTTACTTTTGGTTTTTTTACTTCTCTTTCTTTTATCTTTTCAACTAATGGATGTCCTTTTTCTTTTAAGAACTTTCTCAGTTCCTTTATTGAATTCGCATCTTCCTCTGTGGCTATTTTGTCTTTCAATTCTTCTGGTATAGCTTCGATAACTGATTCTTTCAGTTCTTTTGGCATCCATACTATTCTTTCAAAACCTCCATCTGCTTGCAGGAACTTGGGGGACCTTATATATTCCAAGCTCATGCCTAAAAAACCTTCCACCTGCTTTCCACCTGAGCATTGCCCTGCTATTGTAGAAAAAGGCAATCCAAGTGGTGTTTTCTCTCGAAAATTTCTGTTAACAATCCCTATACCATCAATTTCAGGCATATAAAACGCAACTGCCTCGAAACATCCGCAGGATGTGTGTGGGTATTCAAGGATACTATGAAGGTACACTTTTTGGATCGTGCCTTGAGAATTCTCAGCAACTACCTTATTCACATTAGGATATTCTCCTTTTATAGAGTCAACGGCTTCACCCTTCTCTACTTCGAATATTGGACCATTAGGATCCATTTTATATGCTGCACGGCAGTCAAACCAATTCATCGCACCGCAAAGAGCTGTTCTATCAGGTGTAACTATGCATACGTGGGTGGGTGCGAAGGATTGGCACATTAAACAACAATAGAAAACGTCAACGTTTTCTTCTGATAATTCTCTTGCTCTTGCATCTCTTTCCTCATACTTTTTTCTTGCTTCCTGCAGAAACTTTTTAACTGCAGTCTCATCTGTGAATATCGTTACTGAAACCGATTCTATGGGAGGAAATTCTTCCTTAAATAATATTGAAAGGGCTTTCGCAAGGTGTTTTAATTTAAATCCTGCTTCTTTTGCGTCCATGCTAACCCTGCACCATATATTGTCACGTTGGTTAAGGTGCATGAAACCTTCAACATAATTGGAAAGTTCGTGTATTCTTCGTTCTATGACGCCTTCGAGATCTTCTTCCAATTTTTCTCCTTGAATTTCAATTTTAATACCGAAAGGATAAACTTCACCTTGCTTCATTTCATCAAGATCGGGGCCTATAACTTCTATTTTACCGTCTTCAACATGGTCTTTGACTTGTACAAGTTCAGCCCCCATTGACTTGGATCCTGCCAATTCTACAAACATGTTTCGCTGACGGATACGTTCTCCTTCGTGAGTTGGACTTACATCTACTGGTATGTCTTTGAACATTTTTTTATCCACCTTTTCTTGTGTGTTGGAGGGATATATATTAGATCAATATATATATTATTAATGTTTTATAATGATAAATTTATATATATTATGGTGACTCTTATGAAAATTGCAATAACGGGAAAAGGTGGAGCAGGTAAAACAACATTCAGCGCAACACTCTCATGGATACTCTCTAATAATTATAAAGTTTTCGCAATCGATGCTGATCCTGACATGAATTTAGGCACTAATCTCGGTATAAACAAAGAAGTAACCCCTCTGTCAAGGATGAAAAATTTAATAAAAGAAAGAACAGGTGCAGAACCTGGCGCATATGGGCAAATATTCAAAATCAATCCAAAGATAAGTGATTTGCCTGACAAGTTATCTATCAAACACCCCCAAAGAGAAAATCTAAGATTACTTACCATGGGTACGATAGAAGAAGGTGGTGAAGGCTGCGTATGCCCAGCCTCGGTCATGTTAAAAGCCCTTTTAAGGCACATGCTTTTAAAAAGAAATGAAATAATAATTCTCGACATGGAAGCTGGCATAGAGCATTTAGGTAGAGGAACAGCAGAATCGGTTGACTTAATGATAATCGTAATAGAACCCAGCCTAAAATCCCTTGAAAGCGCTAAAAGAATAAAAAAGCTGGCAGAGGATATTGGCATAGAAAAGATAGAAGCTATACTAAACAAAATCTCAAATTCTAAAGAAAAAGACTTCATAAAAGGTGAACTTAAAAAGATGGGGTTATCATGCATCGGTACCATACCTTTTGATGATACGATCATAAAAGCTGACATAGAAGGCAAGCCACTAGCATTTTATAAAAGTTCAAAGGCCTTCAGAAGCATAGAGAGAATGGCAGAGAAAATTCTCACTTTAGACTAGGCTATTTCATGTATTGATAAAAGATACAGTGTGACATGTTCAATCCTACTTTAAGTATTTGAAGTATGCGGGTTTCTACTATTCTCGTGCAAGCTTTGGCTTTATACTTCTAAGCTTATAGATTAAGGTTTCGAGCTTTTCTCTGCATATTTATGTTTTTGTCATTTTAGTGTGGTAGCATTTACTTCTTGGAGAGCTTAGATATATTTTTCACTGGTGAAGGGTGTATTTCACCTTTTGGATTCGCTCTCTCCAGCCACGGAGACCCTGTACCTTATAAGTGTTTTATCGGATCTTTGCCAATTTTTTATCTGCTTTTAAATGAATAGGATGATGTTTATAATATTTTGGATGATAATTTTAGGGCTGTGTCTTCGTTGTAGATTATTTTCAAATCCCAGAATAGCGTTAGATATGATCTTAAGGGTGTTGGGTCATTTTTAATCCCTCGTGTCATTGTATAATTTAGGGTCTTTTCCATTGCCATCTTGTCACCTACTATATAATATACTAGGGTTGCATCGGCATAATGTACTATAGAATATACTTCCTGAGTTCCATCACCTTTAAATTTGCCGTTTTCGTCTTGGTGGGACTTGAGCCATTCTGAACCTTTTTGGAGTGATTGGAAGACTCTTTTATCTTTTGTGGCTAGATAGTAGAGGGCCAGTCCTTTCAATATTTCAATATTTTCATAGGCTTTGGAGGTCCAGGATCCATCAGTTCTTTGTTTGTCGTTTACATTATAGATAACTTCCTTTTTATCTTTAGGGATCATTCCACTTACTTGAGATTCTGTTTTAAGCTTCAAGTAGTCTGTTCCCAGGAAACTTAACGATTTTTTGTTGGCCGCTACATTGACTTCTCTATCATTTGTCTGTTTTTCAACAAATTGTAAGCCATTCTTTGTTATCCTTTCGCTTTCATCTGTATGTAATTCTGTTAGAGGATAGATTGTCTGTATTGTTGTTATGGTGTATTCTGCAGGTGGCATGCCACCAGGGAATGAACCATTTGCCATCTGTTTATATTCTAACCATTTAAGCAGATAATCGGATCTTTCTTTAAATTGAATGTTCCCAGTTTTCGCCGCCAATTTGTAATATAAGAATGCTATCATGGCATTTTCTCCATAACAACCTTTAAATGCGCTTCCAAATTCTAGGTCTTTAGCAGGATCATATTCTATTGGAGTGTATCCTCCATTTTCGGAATAGGAGTATCCGTTCCAGAACTTTTCTATGAATTTAACAATCTTTTCATACTCTGGGGATCCTGTAAAGTTTATTTTGCTCCCATTACCCTTTATTGGAGGGTCTGGGATA
>Ga0123519_10011698_pt1 | contig 12897 bp, 14 predicted proteins | sample YelNatPaOPRAMG02_FD_87396 | JGI IMG/M metagenome (GOLD analysis project Ga0123519, IMG submission 87396) | Hot spring microbial communities from Yellowstone National Park - Yellowstone National Park OP-RAMG-02 (version 2) | ecosystem: Environmental > Aquatic > Thermal springs > Hot (42-90C) ...
AGTGCGAAGATGTATTCTTGATCGTAGTTGAGCAATTTGGGAATTGGATGTGTAATACGCTTCGTCCAAAGCGCTCTTTTTGTTTTCTAATGTTATGATATCCATTTCCTTCAAAAAACTTGCATCCTTATTGAGTTCTTTTTTCAATATCCCAAGATCTCTTGTGTATTCCTCTATTTTACCTTTTGCATTCTTCAATCTTAATTCTTTTTCGGAAACAAGTGCTGAAGTCATAACTGCTTCTGTCTCAATTTTACTAATTTTTTCCTTTGTTTCCTTGACTCTCTCTCTGCACAGTTCAGCAGCTCTTAAGTATTTAGAAAGTGCTAATACATCAGACAAAATTTCTTTTCTTTCATAATCAGTAGAGTTGGCAAATGTTTTCGCTATCCCTTGACCAAATATAACTGAGCCAACAAACTCGTCATAACTAATTCCTAGCCAGTTAACCAAGTTTTCATCACTCACTGGTCTTTGATTCACGAGTAGTTCTTTCTTACCGCTACGCTTTCTGCATACTTCAAAATCCTTTCCATCCACTTCTACAGACAAAGCTACTTCACAATTTTGACAACCCTTCCTTACAACATCCACAGAACTGGAAGATCTAATCAACCTATCATAGAACAAATAAACTAGAGCTTCAAAAAGTGCGGATTTGCCTGAACCATTACTACCACCTTCGTCTTCATTGACACCCTCAACAAAATATATGCCATTACTTGGAAAGTTGAACACAGCATCCTCAAAAGACAAAAAGTTCTTAAGATGTAATCGTTTGGGCTTAATTATCACAATTTCCCTCCTTCGTTTTCTACTTCCTGCATAATTTCTCTGGCAACTGCTAAATATTCTTGATTATCCACTTTCTTAATCTTCAAATATTCAATAACAGGATCTATGACTTTTTTCTCAACCAGTTCTGGAACAATTGAGTTAAAAGCATCAGATGCTTCCGATCGTTTAATCTCTATTTCTACAGACCTACACATTCCAGAAAGTTCTTTTGCCATGTCCACAGCCATCCTGTAATCTTCTTTATTCACAACCAGTTTAACATAATTACCTAACAGTTCTTCACGATTTATGGATATGTGTTTTTGCCCAAGCTCTTCAACTATCATTTTACTAACATCCAAAATCACATACTTTGGAGAAACGCAGTTTACACCTCTCATATGCAACTTGTCTCCATCCAGAACACAGTCCCAAAAAACTGTTGGATTACCAGCTTCCCCAAAATTGTGTTGGATTGCTGCTCCTACATACATCACATTGTCCGTAACGAATTGCATCTTGTGGTAATGTCCGCTCAAAACCGCACCATCTTTGAATAATTTTGGGTCGTAATCAGATTTCATAACCTTGTATCCATTATTCTCAGCACCTAAAAACTCTGTGTGCATAAGAAACAAAACATCAGGACATTTAGCAGCGCTATTCAAAGAATAATCTCCAAACGGAACAGCCACAATCCCCTTGTTCTTGAAATAAGTAACGGAATTAATTATTTTAAAATTACCTCTCCTGAATGCTGACAACGAGTTCATTTCTGGATCTCGCAAGTAAGAGTCGTGATTACCTAAAACTACATTCAGCACCACATCAGGACAATTCTCATACACAGCGTCAAGAAAATTGGAAAAATTGTGAATCAAAGGGATAGAAATCTTGGTTCTGGAGTGGAAAAGATCTCCTAAGCACCATATACCAGTTATTCCATTCTCAACAGCATAAGCAAACATTTTAACCAGAATTTCCATTCTGTCTCTATATTTTCCTGGCTGATTTACATCTTGTCCATAATCATCAAGATGTAAATCAGAAAAACACAAAAACCTATATCCTGTTTTTGGCAAGTTTGATGTCAAAACGATCTCAATCACTCTTTTCTCCTTGCTTTTGGAATATCAAATGCTCTACCTTTCTAATTTCTTCAGCTCTGAAACTTATATCCTTATACTCATACCACCCACCACCTTTTTGTGTTATTACACCCTCATTAGCAAGAAATTTAGCTAATCCAGAATGCTTTGGGATACCTTTATCAAAATACATTTCAAATTCTACTTCTCTGAACGGAGGATATACTTTATTTTTGGTTACTTTTATTTTCCCACGCTTGCCTATTACTTTATCACCTTCTTTTATATCCTCTCCAACTTTGATGAACAGTCTTACAGAAGCGTGGAATTTAACGGCTTTGCCTCCTGGCGTGAAGAACTTTTCTCCAAAAGCGTCTATACTTTCTCTTATCTGGTTAACAAAAAACAAGAACACATCTTGCTTAGCAACACGAGAAACTATTTTTCTCAATCCTTGGCTTATCAATCTTGCTCGTAGCCCCATTTCTGGAGTTCCAACAGGATTTTCTATTTCGTGAACACAAGGAGTTGCAGCTACACTGTCCCAAACTATCAATACAGGAGCATCAAGAGCATTCTGGCTCTGGATGTCAAGAATTTTCTCAATAGAATCAAAAACTTCCTCTATGCTTTCTGGAGAAAGATATATTACTTTGTCCAGCTCAACATTAATATTTTTAGCCATATCCACTGAAAAAGAAGCTTCTGTATCCACTACCACCGAAATGTATCCAGCTTTTTGCGCTTCTCTAACCAGCTGCATGGCTAATAAGGTCTTGCCAGAAGCAAAATCTCCATAAATCTCTGTCATTCTGCCAGAAGGAATACCTTGACCAATTGCTCTGTCTATAGCCAAAACACCTGTGCTCAGCCACCTTTTCACATTAGCTGCTATGTCAGGAGAGGATAAAGTAAAAGCTAAAGGCTCTTCTTTCTTTTTATTCAGCTCATTTAAAAAGTTCTCAAATATATCCCTTTTGTTCTTTTCCACATTCACTCCTTACTATTTTTTCCTTTTCTCCAAAGCTCTTCTAATTCTCTCTTCTGGAGAAAGTCCGTTATTAGCTTCAACAGATGGTGTTGTTTCGCTTGGTGCAGAAGCTGGATTGTTCTTTTTGAATTCGATAATACACAATTCTTTGTACTCACATTGCTTACATTGTAAATCGTGCTCTTCGTATTCCATACCAAAACATTTTGGCGTCCTCTTGGTCGGAGGAACAACTGATGGCTGAGCAGGTTCTGGTTGAGAAACAGCTTTGGGTGCTGGATACTGAACACTTTCCTGCTGGCGAGGTGTAACAGTCGTCTTTTCCACCTCTACAGAAGTTGACTCTTTGCTCTCTTGTGTCTGTGCTGCAGAGTAGCTCAAAATTTTGTCTATGTTTAAAATTTTGGCTTTTGTCAAATCAACAGCTTCTTTCAACATTATTCTTTTCAAATCCTCATAACCGTAAATAGGGAATATAGTCAACGGATCTATGAGGTGTTTAAGCACAGACGGATCAACAGAACTTTGCTGACCAAGCATGACAGAGTAGCTGACCTCATAAGCCATTTTGCCAGTACTGATTTTCTCGATAATGATGTCTCTACCATTCTGTAAATCTGTAAGGTCACAAGCCACAGAAGACAACTTCAATCCAGACAAAACTTGTAAGTCTAACGCACCTGGCTTGTAGTGTCTCAAAATCAAACTAAACACTTTCCTGCTGGCAGTGAAAAGCTTAACACTGTTCGTCTTTCTGTCTAAGATATTCATTACATATTTAGTTTTAACATAAAGCTGTCTTGCTACCTCCTCGTCGGATTCGTCTTCGGAAGCATGGAGCTCGGCTGACATTTCGCATATAGGACAAGGCTGTCCTAATGTTACGTAAGGACACACATAAGCTTGAGAACCAACAATTCCTACTCCGTAGTGCCAACCCATAGCAACCCAAAATTTTATTGTGCCTGGACGTGGGAGTATCCTGATAACATTTTCTCCCTCTTCTGGAGTCCAAAGCTCCTCTCTTTTGGTTTGAGAGGCAAGTATTCTACCAGCTTCTCTCAAGTACTCATTTATTTCTTGCGGATTTATATTTACATTAGCCATTTTATCCTCCTTTTATTCTAACTAACTCAATTTTAATCACTTTTCTTTATTCCCCAACATAAATTTCAGTTCTGCATCCTTTTCCACTCTCATATTCAGAGCAATTGTTACCAGCGAATCCTTTCTTTGAACAAAAGCGTCTCTGATTGCTCTGACTATATTCCTGTCCCTCTCTTTTTCTATAATCAATTGCTCAAGCTGTAAAATTTCAGGATCAGAAGCCAGTTCATTTTCTAGCTGTGCCTCGGTTACCTTTTTGTTCTCGTCCAACAATTTCTGTTTAATCTGCTTATATCTCTCAGCCTTTTTGCTTTGGACAACCAGTTTCAATCTGGCGTATTCATCTTCCAAAGCTGTGGACAAAGCAGACCAGAATGCATATTTACCAGGTTGTTCACTCAATTCTTTATTCAGGTCGTTGATATCTATAGCCAGCTCTTTAGTGATGTCAAAAGCATAATCTCTACCACCAATTTTAACAGAAACTTTAGACATTAAATTCACCAGTTCCATATTCCTCACCTCCTTTCAGTTGCACATAAAAACCATTATATCTTCCAACTTCAATTATCACGAATTTGTTGTTATTTTTCAAATAGTTTTCAATATGTCTCCTCTTGTCTGAGCCTTCTTTATAAGTTTCTATCTTTTGCAGAATTTTTTCCTTTGCTTCTTCAGCATTCTGTGCTTTTACTCTGACACTATAAATTCCAAATAAACCTTCATAAGTTTTCATATTTCGCTCCTTTCAAATTTTCCTCCTCCTACATTACCTAACTCGTCTTAACAAATCTTTCAAAATCACACACATCCAAACTTTTAATCTGGTAACTCTCAAATATAGAGTCTAATTTAGAAAAATCAACGCTGTGTACCTTACTTTTATATTCTTCAACAATCTTCTCAACAGAATACACAAAATCGGCATCATCCAAAACTCTACTCAAAGATATGAGTTCGCAATTGTCTGCTATCCTGTTCAAGTTCTCTTTGACCATTTTGGATAAATTATCATTTCTGCCCAAAATGCTTTCTAAGCCATCTGTCAAAATCTTTCTAGCTCTTACTTCACCTACGCCTTTTACACCTGGAATGCGATCAGAAGCATCTCCAACCATAGCTCTGAACAAAACATAATCTTCTAATTTCACTCCTACCACTGCCTCAAAATTATCCAAGGTGATATAAGCGTCAGTAATTGGATTCCAAACATTCACATTTTTGGATACTAATTGTAAAAGATCTCTGTCTGAAGAAACTATGATTTTATGACCAGGAATAATATTAGTCTGAGCAAGAACAGCAATAATATCGTCAGCTTCTGAACCTTGTATGATTACAGAGCACAATCCTAATGACTGAACAACTTCTTCGCACACAGACATCTGCTGTTTGATTATCTGTCTTTTTGCTCTTTCTTCATCTGTGAATTCTTTTTTCTTATAGTTCTGAAAAACTTTTCTTCTTCTTGGAGAAATACCTCTGTCCCAGCATACATAATACTCGTCAAAATTAAACCTTTTGTCCATAGACAACAGCATCCTACAAAATCCGTAAATCACACCAGTTTGAGTCTCTCCAGCTCTCAATTCCAAAGCAGATGCTCTGTATGCAAAATTACTCCCATCCAAAATGCAAACCAGCCTACCATTAACAAACAGAGCATCATTCTTCATACTCATATTCGTACTCTTGTTCTTCAGCTTTAACGTCTGTTTCACCAGTTTCTACCTTGATTAGCTCTTCCTTACACAGCAATCTCGCAAAGTTTTCTACACCTAAAAGGAACATTTTTTCGTTTTCTCTGTGGTAAAGAACAGAAGCGGGATGCAAGCAATACACCACAAAGCATCCAACATTTTCATTCCATTCCACTGTTCCTGCGCAACTAGTAATATTTTTCTTACCGAGCAGCTTAGCAAAAGTCCCTCCAAGACACAATATCACAGTAGGCTGGATAATTTCAATTTCTCTTTTAAGTAAATTAGAAAAGCATTTACTAACATCATTTTGGCTAGAAATCTTCCCAGTTGCAGAAGGTAAACATTTCATAACATTAGAAATGCAAAACATCTCTCTTGTCAGTCCATAGCTACTCAAAGAGTCAAAAAGCAATTTTCCAGCACGACCTACAAATGGTCTGCCAACTTTGTTTTCTTCAGTACCAGGAGCTTCTCCAACAATCATAATTTTATATGTTCCAACTTCTATTGGAACATAATTACCAACAGCAGAACACTTGTTGACACATTTCAACTCTTTCAAAGCACTCATAATATCAGCATATACCTTTTTGAAGAAATCTACAGGCAGTCCTGAAACATCTCCTTTGGATACATCTTCCATCTTCCGTATTTTTGTAGAAACAACATTAGATCTGCGACGCTTTTGGAACGATTCTACAATCACCACCCTACCACCTAAGCTGGCTACATATCCCTGATTGTTTAGCACCTCATCCTCTGGAATAACAACCATTATATGTCCGTCATCATCCGTGAGGTATACATACGCTGCTCCTAAGTTGTCTGCAGTTCCAGCAACATCTCTGACATTTTCACGATATCCGTATTTAATCGCTCCTAGCTGCCCAAACAAATACAATTTTTCTTGGAATGGTTTTGAAGCATCAACTTCTACAGATTTCGTAATCCTGCCATCTTCTGTGCTCCAAATGTTTTTTAGATATTCAACAAGTCTCCTGTACCCCCCAAAAACATCCAACATCTGCAAAAATGGCATAACTTCTACAGCCTTGCTTAGTTTTTCCTTCTCACTGATCTTTGGAATGTTTGAGTTTACCTCCTCAAACAAAGATGCGTTCATGTCTTCTGGAAGCAATCCATCCAAAGCTCCCGCTTTGGACAAAAGCTCCAAAACAGATTTTCCAACACCAGCTCGTTTAGCAAAATCTTCAATCGATGTGTATTCACCTCGCCTTTTTCTTTCTTCTACTATTTTGGAGGATGTCCTTTCTCCTAATCCCTTTATAGCGGACAGCCCACACACAATTTCTTTGTTCTTCATACTCCAAGACACATCACTAACATTCACGTGAGGAAGCTTGATACTCGTCCCTAACTTTTTCAGCTCCCTTAATACCAATTCTTCCTCACCTCTGTGTATAAGATAAGCACAAAAGTATTCTCTGGGGTAATATTTTTTCAACCAAGCTGTGTAATAAGTCAACATAGAATAAGCAACACAGTGGGACTTGTTGAAGCCGTATGATCCAAAGTGAGCAATAATGTCAAAAACCTTATTAGCATCCTCCTCATTGAGCAATCCTCTTTCTAAACATCCCTTTACATACATCTCTCGGAACTTCAACATCTGTTCCACACCTTGTGATTTGGAAATTATTTTACGCACATAATCTACAGTTTTCCAAGGAATACCAGCCATATGTAATATGTACATCACCTGCTCCTGATAAATTGGTAATCCGTAAGTATCCTTCAAAATGGGCTTTAATAATGTATGAGGATAAACAACTTCCTCATAACCCCTTTTTCTCCTTTCATACTGTGTAATCATACCACTCTTTATCCCACTGGGTCGATGTAGTGCGGACAAGTCATAAAGTTCCTTAAAGTTGGATATTCCAACTTGTTTTGAAAACTTTTGCAAACTTATACTCTGGAATTGGAATACCCCAAATGTTTCGCCAGAAGACAGCAGCTCATACACCTTTGGATCGTTGAATTCCATATTCTGTAAATCAATGTCTTTATCGTAATTTTCCTTTATCATCTTTGTGGCAGAACGCAGCACAGACAGAGTTTTCAATCCAAGAATATCATATTTCGTGAATCCGAAATGCTCCAAGTCTCTCTTGTCCCAGTTAACTACTGTACCTTCCTTGGCAATTTCCAACACACCCTTGCCACACAATCTCAAATCTTCAGCGTGCACAACAACTCCAGCAGCGTGCACTCCTTTTTGTCTGTTTAATCCTTCTAAATTAACTATGCATTCAGCTATTTGTGGATACTTGTCCTTGAACTTTTTACCGTTCTCGAAATGAATAAATGCGTCCTCTGCTGTCAAGTCTGCTCTCGAATCTCCTGACTGTCTCGGAATAACAATACTAACCAAACTCTCAACATCAGAAACAGGCAGTTCGCATATCCTTCCAACATCCCTGATTACCATTCTTCCACGCAGAGTCGAAAACGTAGAAACTGATGCAACATTATATTCTCCATATTTTTCCTTCAGATGCTGTATAATTTTATCCCTTTTGGTGTCCTCAAAATCCATATCTATATCCGGCAAGTCAATCCTACCTTCAGATATAAACCTTTCAAATAGCAAGTCGTATTTCAAAGGATCAACATTTGTTATCCCAAGAGCATACGCAACCAAAGAGCCACCTACTGAACCTCTTCCAGGACCAACAAGTATGTCATTGCTTTTTACCCAACTCACCATTTCGTGGACAATCAAAAAATAAGTAGTGAATCTTGGTATAATTCTTTCTAACTCTGCATTTAACCTTTCCACGTAAGCAGGATCTTTGTCTTTACCTAATCTTCTCAATCCTTTCCAACACAGATCTTTCAAAGCATCGTGCTCATTGATTCCAGAGTATTCTTCTGGAACAGGAAGAACTGGCTCATATTTTTCCAACTCAAACTCTATCCTTTCTGCAACTTTCATAGTATTATCCAATGATCTTTCAATGTCTAATTCATCAAATATTCCTTGTTGCAGAGCCAGTTGCTTAATTTCTTCACGAGACTTCAAAGACATGCCTTGAACAACTGTAGGTGTGTAAGTAGGATCGCTGAGCTTTTTGTTGAACTGAATACGTCTGATAACTTCACGAAAATAATGATGGCTGTCCTCCAAGTAATGCACATCATTAGTCATCACCAACTCACGATTGTACTTTTTACTAAACTCTTTCACTCTTTTGAGATGCTCAAAAAAATACCAATCGTCAGGTCTCTTTCCAACAAAATCATTAGGAAATGGCATTATTTCAAAATAAAAATCTTCCCCAAAAATATCCACAAACTTTTTCACATATTCCGGATAAACATTAAACGGAGAAGAGCTACATCCAGATAAAACAATCAATCCTTCTCCGTACTCTAATATTTTGTCCAGAGAAATTCTTGGCTTTTTGTTCAATCCTTCCAACCAGGAAGTAGTTAACAGTCTGCACAAATTTGCAAATCCCTTTTTGTTCTTAACCAAAACAGTAATGTGATATCTCTTTTCATTTTCTACCTTGACTATGTGGTCTTTAACTACATAAAGCTCACAGCCAAGAATAGGTTTTATCCCTGCTGACTTAGCCAGATTCCACAGCCTGACACACCCATCTATATTATGATGGTTAGTCTGAACAACAGCAGGCATTTTCATCTCAACAGCTCTTTCAACCAACTTTTCTGTCTTGATTGTGCTGTCCAAATAGGAATACTCATCATGAATATGGAGATGAACAAAATTGCTCACTGCTCTCCTTTCTTTTTCAAATAATCACTAAACTTTTTCAACCAATTAGGTATGTATACCACCTCTTCTGTCTCTAAAATTATTACAGGTCTCTGGGATATTGTAGCCCATCTGTCACTGCCTCTTCTGGCATACTCTAAATAATCTAATATGCACTTTTTATTATCCCCATCACTAACACATCTATTCACCATCACATCCAGCCATCTTGTTTTGTGTCCAAAATAAGCTGGAGTGCCAAAATCTTCTATCCCACATTCTCTCGTAAAAGCTGCTCTAAATCCGCAAATTGAGCTGTCCTTTTTGAAAAACACATTAACATCTATATCTCTCATACCAAAAGAAATTTGTGGGAACACATAACTAAAAGCACAGCCTGCATATAAAGTGTAGCAAGTAATATTACTCAGCTCATATGATTTCTTTGAATATCTTGAAAAGTATTCTTCCATCATTCTTTTCGCACTGGTTAATATCAACTTTAAAGCACCAGGAACTTTCAACCATTCGTAATTTCGATAATCCCAAATTACTTCTGGTGACTTGGGATCATTTTCTAAAAATATATTACCTTTCTTAATTATATACTTTTCTAACTTTTTACCAGCTTCTGTCCTGCCCCATCTAACTATTGACGGCCATCCTTCCTTCTTTACAGTTACTTCTGGGAACTTCACTGCGAAATCACAATTCATATCCTGAAGAGCTATAATTTTCATTTTTTCAACCATATCAATTCCTCTTTGGCTGTCAGGATAAGTGTAATACCAGAGGAACACATATTTTCTGGCCAAAGATACCAGCATATCAAAAATTGGAACTTTTGTCTCAGAAACTCTGGCATAAATGTGATCTTCACCTGGAATGTCCGTGATAACATACACATCCAGCTCCGGAAAGCATTTTTGCAAGCATTCTGCAAATGATAAGCTTTTCTCAACTGAATAATCCAACACTTCAATCATCTTTTTCTCCATTTAGACAAAAGTGCTCTTTTCTTTACTATTCCTCTTTTGACCAACTCATCTTCTAAATATTTATGCATAGTCAGCAAAAAGTCGTCTTTTTGTTCTGGAATGAATTTGGAAAAGTGCACTCTATCAATTTCAGGATGAACCTTTTCACACACCTGCAAATGTCTAACTACAGCCACCACAAAATACCCAACCAAATCCAACAGTTCTTCTTGCATATCCTTACCTGCTACATCTGACAAAAAATGTGTGTCCTCGTACTTTTCGTCTCCGTCCTTTAGCCTATCTTTCACTCTTTTAAACACCCAATCAATTTTTTTGGAATCAAACACCTTACCTCCTCTTTTCTGTGTTTCTTATTTTCTCTTCTCTCGTAGATGTTGGCCAATAATAACCGAGCAAAAAAAGTACACCAAGCAGAGGATTCATCATATAGAAAATGAAACCCATAATCAATACTATAGTATCAGGAGAAAGACCCTCCTGTGATTGCGTGACAACCACACGCTGTGGAGTGTTGACAGACTGATTTTTCACTATTCTTTGATGCTTCACTATTTCTGTGTCCCTTACAACCACTTTTTGCACACAATTGTTATCAATAACTCTATGACACCAAGGACACATGCCTCCCATAACATTCAAATCACTTAACTTTCCTCCACAACTACAAATTATTTCATAATTCACATTCATCCCTTTATCCATTTCGATACATCCTCATCAACCAGCAGTTTATACTTATGAGACTTCGCTAATTCACAAGGTACTGGAGATGGACAAACTGCCTCGCCAATCAATTCTGCATATCTCTCGCAAGGACGCTTTGTGGGAATTATAAAAATTTCTCCCATTTTAGTCTTCATCTCTTCCACCATTTTTTCTGCAACTGTTCTGTACTCCTCTTGAGCGTTATAGCACAACCTCAATTCCAACATATGATATAAAGACCTCAAGTTTATAGACATAGTTATAGGAGAATGAACAGCAAGAGGTAGTATGTTCCTCACATCTTCTGTTTTAACACCTTTTTTGCACAGTTCATTATATTTATCCTGCAAAAACTTCATAATGCTTTTATACTCTTCTTCCAGTCCGTTGCTCCTTATTGTTGGAGGTATGAGATACTTCTCTTCATCTGCAAAGTCATTCATACCTACAACACGCAAAGACTGAATAGAATATGCAGCAGCTCTGGTTCTGGTGAGTTGCTGCTGAAAAGCTCTTGAAACATTCCCCAAATACCACACAGTGTTCACAAATTCAAACACTGTGGTGTGAGGCTGCTTTGCTATAACTTTGAACAACTCTTCCATCTCCTCTGTAGGCATATCAAACTCATCAAGATTGTCTGGAATAGGATTGTGCATATTCATAAAAGCCCAGCAAACAACCTTTACAGGCTCTCTCGTGAACGATACCAATTTTACATTAGGTTCTTTCATTAGTCCCTCCTTTCTTTTGACTTACCTAACTCAATTTTAATCGTTTCTCCTCCATCCAATCCTACTTGTTTATCTTTCATTTCTTTTCTCCTGTGATTCTCTTCTTCAAACATCATACACTACTCTCTGTCATAAAACAGCTCTGGCTGTACCTTTTTGGCATCATTTATCCTATCCAACCATTTAATAACAGGATCACCTTTAAATCCCTTCTCCCACACAAACCATCCGTACATCATAACAGCACTCTTCACTTCGTCAAATTTACCATTTAAAGCACACATCACTCTACGAGACCAAATATATACTCTTTTAGGCGGATTCTCTTCAAGCAATTGCCTTCTCCTACGAATGTCTTCTAAAAACTGTATTCTCAACAGCATAGCTACCTTTCTTCCTTCGGGAACAATTTCTAATGCCTTTAAAACAAAATCTAACGCCCAACGATAAGGTGGATTGGTTATGATATCCCCGTTCCACTTACCCTCATACTTCAAGAAATCTATAACTTCTCCACAGCCTCTGTAAACTATATCAGAATGTTTAGCTAGTATTCCGTGACTTTTCAAAACTCTACACAGATGTCCCTCACCATCTGCGCATTCCCAAACATCTTCAAACTTCTCCTGCTGCAGCAAATCCTCCAGCGCTTTAGGAGGAGTAGCGTAATAGTCTCTACCACGACTAGGACTTGTCTTCTTGGTCTTGTAATCAGTCCCTAGTAGAACAAATGTTGACGCCTTGTTTGCTGTCCAATCTCTGCTATTTTCCTCTTTATCAGCGCCCATTTTTCTCTTTTCTTTTTCTTATTTATTTTTTTTATCCTACTTCAATTTAGGTTGTAAGTAAGAAATCAAATCTTCTAACGCCTCATTATAACCAATACAAATATACCCAAGTTTATTTTCATCCAGTGCTTCTAAATCTTCCTCGCCGTATTTTCTTTGTTTTGCCCAGTTTATTAACTGCTGAATAAATTTATTCTTTGACTTTACGCTTCCTTCTATAATTTTGTTTTTCATCTTTCTCCTCCTTTTTCAACATAG
>Ga0123519_10011702_pt1 | contig 12894 bp, 13 predicted proteins | sample YelNatPaOPRAMG02_FD_87396 | JGI IMG/M metagenome (GOLD analysis project Ga0123519, IMG submission 87396) | Hot spring microbial communities from Yellowstone National Park - Yellowstone National Park OP-RAMG-02 (version 2) | ecosystem: Environmental > Aquatic > Thermal springs > Hot (42-90C) ...
AAATGGTCAAGGAGGGGAAAATGGCAACCCCCGAGTTTTCAGAACTCAAGAGAAGATGGGGCTGGGAGTTTAATGGGATGAGACTCCACGAATACTATTTCGAGAATCTCGGAGGGAAGGAAGGGTTAGGAAAAGAAGGGAGACTCTTTAAAAAAATCTCCGAGGACTTTGGAACTTATGAGAATTGGGAAAAGGAATTCCGAGCCGTCGGAGCGATGCGGGGGATTGGATGGGCCATCCTGTATCAAGATCCTTGGACAGGTCAATTATTTAACTGCTGGATCAATGATCACGATACAGGTCATCCTTCAGGAGGTTTGCCGATATTGGTCCTGGATGTTTTTGAACACGCCTTTATGATCGATTATGGTCTGAAGCGAGCCGATTATATTGAAGCCTTCTTTAAAAATATCAATTGGAAGGAGGTCGAAAAAAGGCTCAAATCACTTTGAATCTCGAGGGAGGAGAGATGCCTATCATAGAGCAGGATATTGAAATCTATAACATTCTAAAAGGAAGCCGGAGAGTGGCCGTCATTGGCCTCTCTCCTGATCCTTTAAAGGCAGGTCACTACGTCCCCAAGACCTTGAAGGAAAAAGGGTTTGAACTCTATGGAGTGAATCCAAAATATGAAGGCCAGGAGATCTTGGGAATTAAAGTCTATGGATCATTAGGAAAGATTGAGCCCGAGATCGATGTCGTCGTTGTATTCAGGCCTTCCAAGGAGATGCCTGAAATAGCCAGAGAAGCTCTCTTAAAAGGTTTTAAGACCTTCTGGATGCAACCTGGAACGGTCAATGAAGAAGTAAAAGAGGACCTGGATCGAAAAGGGTTCAATGTGATTGCTGGAAGGTGTATGAAAATAGAAAGTGAAAGGCTTTTAAAAGACGAATCAAAGAAAGGTTAGAGGAAAGGAGAAGCATTGAGTAAACCCATCCATATCCTGATTGGGGGAGAAGCAGGTCAGGGGCTTCAGACCATTGGATTCATCTTTTCGAAGGCTCTGGTGCGAAGCGGGTATTCCGTTCATGTTCATCAAACCTATGAATCGAGGGTTCGAGGAGGACATAATACCTTTTCCATTCGCGTAGGGACTCAGAAGATTCTGGCTCCCGAGGAGAGGATCGATCTTTTGATTGCCCTCAACGAAGAAAGCCTTGCGATTCATAGAGAGGAACTTTCTCCAATCGGTTTCATGATTGGAAACTCGGATTGGAACCGAAAGGAGAAAAATTGGATTGGGGTTCCCTTCAAGAACTTTGGAGAGGAAATCTATTGGAACACGGCTGCCATGGCAGTGGCTGCAGGCTTATTGGGTCTGGATCAGCAGAGATTAGGAAAGGTGATGAGAGAGGTGTTGGGAGAAGAAAAGGCGGCCGCAAATCTTAGGGTTCTCGAGGCCATCTCTCCATGGCTCGAGGCGCAACCTTTTAAGATGGACCCCTTACTACCCGTTACAAATCCTTCACCCCGTCTATTGATGAATGGACATGAGGCGTTGGCCTTAGGGGCCATCTCCTCGGGATTAAAATTTTGTGCCTTCTATCCTATGAGCCCTTCCACCTCGATTGCCCAAACCCTCATTGATTGGGCCAAGGAGATGGATCTGATCGTCCTTCAGGCAGAAGATGAGATTTCGGCCATCAATATGGCAATAGGAGCCTCCTATGCTGGCGCCCCGAGTATGGTTCCTACCTCGGGAGGAGGATTTGCCTTGATGGTAGAGGCAGTCAGCCTTTCGGCCATCAGCGAAACTCCGGTCGTCATCGTGATTGCTCAAAGACCCGGGCCTGCCACGGGATTGGCGACTCGAACTGAACAAGGAGAACTTGGGTTTGTCCTTCATGCAGGCCATGGAGAGTTTCCACGGGCTATTTTTGCTCCAGGAACCATTGAGGATTGTTTTTACCTCACAAGAAAGGCGTTCGAGCTCTCAGAGAAATATCAAGGTCCAATTTTTATTCTCACGGATCATTACATCGCCGATTCTTACAGAGACCTCGACCCTATCCCCGTAGAGACTCTCTCTTTCGTTCAACCTGGAACAGATCCGAATCAAATAGAGCCTCCTTATCTCCGCTATCGAATCACGGAAAGCGGGGTCTCCCCGCGTTTACTTCCTGGGTTAAGCCAACATCTTGTCGTGGCAGATAGCCATGAGCACACAGAAGATGGTCATATGACAGAGAATCTCAAGATTCGGCCCAAGATGGTGGATAAACGTCTTAGGAAGGCTCAAGGGATCGGCTCTGAAGTGATTCCACCCACTTTCCTGGGAAACGAGGATTCCGAGATCCTCTTTGTGTGCTGGGGATCGACCCAGGGTTCGGTCCAAGAGGCAACCCTTGAACTCTCTTCAGAAGGGAAAGGGGCTTCAATGCTCCACTTCTCACAGGTCTGGCCCATGGTTCCTGAACAATTCCTTCCTTATCTTAAACGTGCCCAAAAAGTCATCTGTGTGGAAAGCAATGCTACAGGACAATTGGCTCAGCTGATTCGAAGGGAAACGGGGTTCCTCATCGACCATAAGATCCTGAGGTATGATGGATTACCCATTACCCCCCAATATATTCTTAGGAACCTTGACTAAATGGAGGGGAGAAAGATGGTGACCCTAAAGGATTATGGGGAATATAAAACGGCCTGGTGTCCAGGATGTGGTAACTTTCCACTCTTAAGAGCAATAAAACTGGCATTGGTCAAAAAAGGACTCGAGCCTCACCAGGTTCTTTTTGTCTCTGGAATAGGGCAGGCTGCCAAGGCCCCTCATTATCTCAATGCGAATGTCTTTAATGGTCTTCATGGTCGGAGTCTTCCCGTCGCCACCGGTGCCAAACTGGCTAACCCTAATCTTGTTGTGATTGCTGAAAGCGGGGACGGATGTATTTATGGAGAAGGAGGAAACCATTTTCTTGGAGCCATTCGGCGTAATATTGATATCACGGTGATCGTTCATGACAATCAGGTCTATGGGTTAACGAAAGGTCAGGCCAGTCCCACCTCTGAGGAGGGTTTCGTCACCAAAGCTCAGCCTGACGGGGTATTTGAGATCCCTTTCAATCCCATCGCCATTGCTGTGGCCATGCATGCTGGATTTGTGGCTCGTGGATTTGTGGGGATGGAAGACCATCTGGTAGACCTCATTGTTCGAGCCATAGACCATCCTGGACTCTCTCTCATCGATGTTCTCCAACCTTGCGTCTCGTTTAATCGAATCAATACCTTCAAATGGTATAGAGACCGATGTAAACCCCTTCCCTCCTCCTATGACCCCTACGATTGGGAGAAGGCGATGAAAGTGGCTCAACAATGGGGAGACGAAATCCCAGTGGGGATCATCTATAAAAATGATAGGCCCCCTTACGAACAGCGCTTCGCACCCTTAAAAAAAGGACCATTGGTTGGACAGAAGGTTGACCTCTCAAAATTAAGAAAGATTATCGAAACCTACGCTTAAATTTAACATTTCATACCCATCTCTTAAAAAAAAGAAGTGAAGACGAAGGAGGAAATGATGAAGAAAATATTTCTGGCCTTCATGATCATTTTAATTCCGGTTGTTCTCTTTGCTCAGGGAACAGCAAAAAAAGAAAAGCCTCTCCCGATGAGTCAAGAAACCCAAGCCTGTCTGGAATGTCACAAGCTTTATACCGCTGGGATTGTTGAGGATTGGCAGAAAAGCCTCCATGCCAAAACCATTCCCTCTCTGGCAATTAAGAAGCCAGAAAAAAGCCGAAGGATTTCTGCAAATAAAGTCCCTTCTCCCTTGGCCGGAGTCGTGGTGGGCTGTTATGAGTGCCATGGATTGAATCCCGAAACCCATAAAGATAATGTTGAGCATGTAGGGTATAAGATCAACGTCATTGTTACACCAAAAGATTGTGCTACCTGTCATCCTGTAGAAGAAAGTCAATATTCGGGGAGTAAAAAGGCCCATGCCGCTGGAAATCTTACCAAAAATCCGGTCTATCACACTCTGGTCGAAACCATCCTAAGCAAGAAGAGCATCGAAAAGGGAAAAGTGGTCCAAAAAGAGGTGTCTGACCCGACTCGACAGGAGACCTGTTTTGGCTGCCATGGAACAGAGGTGAAGGTCTCAGGAGTTCAATCCATCGAGACCGAAATTGGAACCATCGAGATTCCCAAGTTAATCAATTGGCCCAATCAAGGAGTGGGGAGAATCAATCCAGATGGAAGTTTGGGTGCCTGTTCCTCTTGCCATTCAAGACATCAGTTTTCTATTGAGGTCGCCCGGAAACCCTATACCTGTTCCCAATGTCATCTTGAACCCGATGTCCCTGCATGGAACGTCTATAAAGAAAGCAAGCACGGAAATATTTTTTCTTCCAATGATTCAAAATGGAATTTCAATGCTGTTCCGTGGAAGATCGGCAAGGATTTTCAAACCCCCACCTGCGCTGCATGTCATAACAGCCTTATTACCACTTCGGCTGGGAAAATGGTGACCGAAAGGACTCACGACTTTGGTTCAAGGCTGTGGGTGAGGCTTTTCGGGCTGATCTATTCCCATCCTCAACCGATTCAAGGGAACACGTCTATCCTCAAAAATAAAGATGGCCTTCCTTTACCCACCACCTTCACGGGAGAGGTAGCCAAAGAGGGACTCATCGATGAGAAGGAACAAAAAAAGAGAAAGTCAGCCCTCTCAACTATCTGTATTCAATGCCACAGCACCTCGTGGACCAATGCCCATTTTGAAAAACTCGAACACACGATTCGTGAAGTGGATGGAATGACCCTTGCCTCCACCCTGCTGCTCCTTGAGGCATGGACCCATCATCTCGCCGAAGGTCTTCCCCATGGGAAAAATCCGTTTGACGAGACCATTGAACAGATGTGGATCAGACAGTGGCTCTTCTATGCCAACTCGATCAAATATGCTTCAGCCATGACCGGGGCTCCAGATTATGCCACCTTCAAGAATGGGTGGTGGAGCCTGACCGAAAACCTACAGCAGATGAAGGACTGGATCGAATTTAAGAAAAAGACAAAATCGACTCCATAAAAAAGGAGGTGGGGTTTCATGAATATCCTTAAAAAACCACAATGGTCACCTTACCTGGCAGGAGCCATGCTTGGGATGGTAAGCTGGTTTGCCGTCCTCACGGCAGGAAAGTATCTGGGAGTCTCAACGACCTTTGTTCGAACCATCGGAATGATCGAGTCTCTTTTTGTTCCTGAACATGTCTCCGCCCTACCCTACTTTATCAAAGAGAAACCGATCATTGACTGGCAATGGATGGAGGTTCTCGGGATTCTTATCGGAGCCTTTATCGCCTCTAAACTCTCTGGAGAATTCAAAAGCAAGTTTGTTCCTCCGATGTGGGAGAAGCGATTTGGGACGGACCGATTCAAGCGATGGTTTGTGGCGTTTATAGGAGGGATCGTCTTGATGTTCGGGGCTCGAATGGCAGATGGTTGACCATCTGGTCATGGAATCAGCGGTTCGCTGCAATTAGCTCTAAGTGGCTGGATCTCCCTTATCTGCTTCTTTATCGGTGGACTGATCATGGTTCGTCTCCTCTATGGGAAAGGAGGTGATTAGGATGGGAACACTCCTTTTAGGTCTTCTCACCGGGATCTTCTTTGGTTTCTTCCTTCAAAAAGGTCAGGCACTACGCTATGACAGACAAATTGGAATGCTCCGCCTAAAAGACTTTACCATCCTCAAACTGATGCTCTCTGCCATTCTGGTAGGAATGGTTGGAATCTATTTCTTTGTCGATATGGGATGGGGAAAACTCAGCATCAAACCCACCCTACTGGGAGCCAATATTTTGGGAGGATTGATCTTTGGATTGGGATGGGGAATGTTAGGCTACTGTCCTGGAACAGCCGTTGGAGCCACTGGGGAAGGCAGATGGGATGCCTTCTGGGGTGGAATTTTAGGGATGCTTGTTGGAGCAGGAATTTTTGCTGAAGTTTATACCTTTATTAAAGACAGTTTGCTCAAATGGGGAGATTTCGGGAAAATGACCATCCCTAAATTAATTGGGGTGAATCATTGGATTATCGTTATTCTTTTCTGGGTGATCATGGCAGGAGTTTTAGTGGCCTTAGAAAAAAAGTTTCCTTTAGAAAAATAATGAAACCCCCCTTGTCCTCTCAATAAGGACAAGGGGGGTTTCATTAGGAGGACTTAACCTGTGAGCGTGGCCAGGTAGGCTGCCCCCAGCTTCTCCACATGATTTTTCACATTCTCAAAGTAATTGAAGTGTTCTTCCTCATCTTTGAGAAGCTCTTCAAACAGTTCTTTAGAAATTTGGTCTTTCTCCGAGGCACAAATCGTTGAGGCCTCGTTATACATTTTGATGGCCTGATCCTCCAAAGCCATATTTGTCTTCAACATCTCTTCAATGCTTTGTCCTTTCTTTGCCGTGGCATCAGGAGCGGAGGTGGGTTCTCCGTTCAGATAGAGAATCCTTTCGGCTAACTTTTCGGCATGTTTCATTTCTTGAATCGCAATTTCTTTAAACTTCCCCGCTAATTTTCCAAAATCCTGGTCTTCCAGTTCATAATGCTGGGCCATATACTGAGAGATGGCTGTCAACTCCCTTGCTCGTGCCGCATTCAATAGATCAATCACTTTCTTGCTCATAACGCCTCCTTTTTGTATAATTTTTTGTAAATTATATTAAAATTAAACACTTCATTAGTCAAGAACAAAAAGGGACCCACTGTAATCCCTCATTCAGAAGCGGGGAATAAGCCCGATAGGGGTATTGGAGAAACCCATTCCGCCCGAGGTGGATCCGACTCGGTCGGAGGTGCGGCTACCGCATTCTATGGGTTTCGGAAATACTCCTGTGGGGCTTAAATTTATTTCCACCCTTCAGTGAGGAGTGACGAACGGGGTCATTGAAAAATTAAAATTGAAGTGTGATAAATGAAAAGGAGATGGGTGGTCTTCCCAAGCCTCTGGAATAGAAAGAATGGCTTATAAAAATACCCATAACGAAAGGAGGGATAAATATCCCAAACCGAATTCTCATCATTGAAGACGAAAAGGATATTGTCGATCTTCTTATTTACCATTTTGAACAGGCCGGTTTCTCTGCGAGTATAGCTCTGGATGGACCCATTGGTTTGGAAAAAGCGAAAAAAGAGCGTCCAGATCTGGTCATCCTCGATCTCATGCTTCCAGGAATGGATGGAAAAGATGTTTGTAGGGCATTGAAGTCAGATCCTTTGACCCGCTCTATCCCCATACTCATGCTTACCGCTAAATCAGAAGAGATGGACCGGGTCATCGGGTTTGAACTGGGAGCAGAGGATTATGTCACCAAACCCTTCAGTCCCAGAGAACTTATTTTAAGAGTGAAGGCTATTTTAAGGCGCAGAGAGACGCCCTCGCCTGAAGAAAAAGTGATCCAAATCGAAGACCTCTTAATCGATATGGATCGTCATCAAGTCTTCCTTAAAAATAGGCCTCTCTATTTAACCTCTACGGAGTTTAAGCTTCTGGTGGAACTGGTTTCCAACCGAGGCCGGGTCCAAACCCGTCAGAGGCTTCTCGATAAGATTTGGGGATATACTTACGAAGGCTATGCCCGGACGGTGGACACTCATATCCGAAGATTGAGAGAAAAACTGGGTGAAAAAGGGGATTGGATTGAGACCCTTCGGGGAGTGGGATATCGATTTCGAGAGTGATGAAATGAGGGCTCGATTTCGTCTAAAATTGACACTCCTTTTTTTCTCCCTTTTCATTTTTTTTATCCTCATTCAATTTACTCTAATCTCTCTACTCCATTGCTCCTTTCTGTTCTCCTCAATGCTTGCCTTTTCTATGGTTTCTCCCCTAACCTACCTAATTTTAAAGCATATCATTAAACCCATTGAAACCCTTACGGAATCAGCAAACCGCATTGCCTCTGGAAGCTTAGATAGAGGATCCTTGGTGGAATCCGATGATGAATTAGGAAGACTTTCGGTGGCGATCGAGGAGATGAGGCGTCAGCTGCTGAAAAAAATCGAGGATATATCGAGAGAAAAGGATTATCTTCGAACGCTATTGGGAGGAATGGTAGAGGGTGTTTTAGTGGTAGACGAAAAGGGAAAGATTTTGATTGCCAATTCGGCCATCCGTCAACTTCTTTCCCTCCCACCTGAAATTGAAAAACGAACCCTTCTTGAAATGCTCCGGAATGTAGAGTTAGAAGAGGCCATTCAAAAGGTTCTTCATGATGGCCAAAGCGAAACCTTAGAGCTAAGGCTCCCTGAACCTCAAAAAAGAATCTTTGAAGTCAATATCGCTCGGGTTTCATCCCCTTCTGATAGAATGGTCATGGAGAATTCGGGCTATGGAAGTGTCATCGCTGTCTTCCACGATATTACACGACTAAAAGAACTGGAAAAGATTCGTCAAGATTTTGTTGCCAATGTTTCCCATGAACTCAGGACTCCTCTGACAAGCATCAAAGGCTATGTTGAAACCCTTCTGGAAGGGGCATTGAAAGAAGAGGTGGCTTATCCATTCCTCCAAATTATTAAAAAACACTCGGATCGGTTGGAGAGGATTATTGAAGACCTTTTGATGCTTTCAAAGATCGAATCCCATGAATTTCGATTAAATAAGGAGCCTCTTTATATCTCCGAAATTATTAGGGAAGCCTTAGGGGTACTAAAAGAATCTTATGAAAAAAAGAAAATGACGGTTTGGTTGAACGAAACCTCCCCTACCCTTCAAGTTAATGGAGATCGACAATATCTGGAACAGGTATTATTAAACCTTTTGGATAATGCGATTAAATACGGCCGAGATGGAGGAAGGATTGAAATCTCGGTTAAAGGAAAAGACCCTCAACAGGAAATCGAGATCTCCATCAAAGACGATGGGATTGGAATCCCTAAAGAGGACTTAGGGAGGATCTTTGAAAGGTTCTATCGAGTCGACAAAGGAAGGAGTCGTGAATTAGGAGGAACAGGACTGGGACTTTCCATCGTCAAACATATCATCCAAGCTCACGGAGGAAAGGTCTGGGTTGAAAGCACCTTAGGTGAAGGCTCTACGTTCTATATCACTCTCCCTCAATTCTTCCAAAACCCTCCATTTTAGACCATTTCAATCTTCATCTAAATTTAACAATCCTGTCATCCCATTGTAAAACAGGCCTATTATGATTGGATCAACTGAGGGCCAACCCATTCAGAAGGCTCCTGATAAAAAGGAAAGGCCATCCCTCAATCAGAAGTGGGGGGATAAGCCCGAGAGGGGTATTGGAGAAACCCATTCCGCCAGAGGCGGATCCGACTCGGTCGGAGGTGCGGCTACCTTAAATGGTCCATAGAAATCTTGACTTTCGTTTGTTTTAATCAGAAACCTATAGTGAGGGGTTACAAGGAAAGGAGGTGATAGATTAAATTAACAAAAATGTTAAAAAGTTGTAACAGAGTTGTAACAAATTTAAAATAAAAAGGAGGTAAACCAAATGGTTAAGATTCAATCATGTAAAAAAATTATAATGTTAGCATTGGCGGTATGTGGATTCACTGTTTTCGGGCCTCACGCTACCCCTGCTCTGGCCGTAGAGAAAATCATTAAGATTGATGGATCGAGTACGGTTTACCCGATTACAGAGGCTGTGGCGGAGGAATTCCAGAAGGCCAAACGAGGAGCCATCAAAGTGACTGTCGGGATTTCTGGGACCGGGGGAGGCTTCAAGAAGTTTTGTAGGGGCGAAACGGATATTTCTGATGCCTCCAGACCTATTGTGAAAAAAGAGATAGAGGCATGTAAAGAAGCTAAAATCGAGTATATCGAACTCCCAATCGCTTATGATGGGATTGCCGTCATGGTTAATCCAAAAAATAACTGGGTAACCTCGATGACTCCAGAGGATCTTAAAAAGATATGGGAACCTGCGGCTGAAAAGAAAATCACGAAATGGAGCCATGTCCGCTCCACATGGCCAGAAGTCCCGCTCAATCTCTATGGCCCTGGTGTGGACTCGGGAACCTTCGACTATTTCACCGAAGCGATCGTGGGAAAATCGAGGGCGAGTCGTGGGGACTTTACAGCCAGTGAAGACGACAATGTCCTGGTTCAAGGAATTGCCACCGATCGAGGCGCTTTAGGATTTTTCGGATATGCCTATTATGCGGAAAATATGGATAAACTGAAGATCGTCCCCATTGATGCAGGCAAGGGTCCCGTTATCCCATCTGAGAAAACCATTATGGATGGAACGTACCAGCCCCTCTCCAGACCGATCTTTATTTATGTGAATAAAAAGGCCGGAGAGAGACCTGAAGTGAAAGAGTTTGTAGAGTTCTATTTAAAAAATGCATTTAGGTTGGTTAAGCAGGTTAAATATGTTCCTCTCCCTGAGCGGGCCTATAAACTTGCAGAAGAGAGATTTGTTAAACGAATTGCTGGAACCGTATTTGGTGGAGAAGCAAAGATCGGAATCAAAATCGAGGAGCTCCTCAAATTAGAGGAGAAAAAATAAAATCCTTTGAAACGATCCCTATTGGTCATCTTTAAAGAGAGGGCGATTGAAGGAGTGCTTCTCCTTTGCGCCCTCTCTTCAATTTTTATAACCTTAAGCATTGTATTTATCCTCTTTTACGAATCTTTTGGATTTTTTAAAGATATTCCCCTATGGGAATTCTTGACTGGAACCCAATGGACCCCTCTCTTTGCCCAGCCTAAATTTGGAATTTTACCCCTCGTCTGCGGCACCCTTTTAGTCACTGGGATTGCTGTTCTCGTCGCCTTACCGATAGGCCTCATCGTGGCGGTATATCTCAGTGAGTATGCTCCTCATAAGATCCGGGAAATAGCCAAACCCATCCTTGAGTTGCTGGCGGCTATCCCCACGGTGGTTTATGGATATTTTGCCCTCCTCTTCCTCACCCCTATCCTTCAAAAATTCATTCCCGATCTTTCAGGCTTTAATGCCCTAAGTCCGGGGATCATCATCGGCATTATGATCATCCCTTACGTGAGTTCGGCGAGTGAAGATTCCATGAGGGCAGTTCCAATGCATATCCGTGAGGGGTCTTATGCCATGGGAGCGACAAAATTTCAGACAGCCTTTAGGGTCATCATCCCCTCCGCTTTCTCAGGGATCGCCGCCTCCTTTATTATTGGTATCTCCAGGGCTATTGGAGAGACTATGGTCGTTGCCATTGCCGCTGGGATGATGCCCAATCTTACCCTCAATCCCCTTAAACCCGTTCAGACCTTGACCGCTTATATCGTGGGGGTGAGTCTTGGAGATCTTCCTCACGGCACGCTCGAGTATAAAACCATTTTTGCGGCTGGCATTACTCTTTTTTTGATGACCCTTTTTCTAAATATTCTTGGTTTTTGGTTTAAACGAAAGATTCGAGAGGTCTATTGAGAATGGGGCCCGAGCGAAACCCGTTTGAGGAAATAAGAAAAAGAATCGCCCAGAATAAATTACGCGATCACCTCTTCTGGATCCTTGGATTCTTCTCCACCCTTATTGGCTTTGTCGTACTCTTCACTCTCATCATCGATCTTTTTATTGATGGGTTTCCACGATTAAGCTGGTCTTTCTTTGTCTCTTATCCTTCGCGATTCCCTGAAAAGGCAGGAATCCTCTCTGCCTGGGTGGGGACTACTCTGGTGATGCTGGTCACAGCCATAACGGCCCTTCCTCTTGGAATTGCTGCAGGAATTTACCTTGAGGAATACGGGAAAAAGAATTGGTTGACCCATCTGATCGAAATTAATATGAACAATCTTGCAGGAGTTCCTTCTATTATTTATGGGCTTTTGGCACTCGGGCTATTTGTCTATTTTTTTAAATTTGGGGAGAGCATCTTAACTGGAGGGTTAACATTGGGTCTCTTGATCCTCCCTATGGTGGTAACCTCCACTCGGGAATCCATCAAATCGATCCCTAACTCGATTCGTGAAGCCTCCTATGCTTTAGGTGCAACCAAGTGGCAAACGATTAAGGATCATATCCTACCCTATTCGATGGGGGGAATCTTGACCGGCGTGATTATTGGTCTTTCCAGAGCCATAGGAGAAACGGCTCCCATCATTACTGTGGGGGCTTTAACCTTCATTGCGTTTTTACCGTCTCCTCCCCTGAGCCCTACTTTTCCATTTATCTCATTTAAATGGCTTTTTGATCCCTTCACGGTGATGCCCATTCAAATGTTTAACTGGGTCTCCCGGCCTCAAAAAGAGTTTCATTTGAATGCGGCTGCAGCTGGGATTATTCTTCTTGTGATGACGTTAGTGATGAACGGGTTGGCCATCTATTTACGATACCGATTCAGAAAAAGAATTAAATGGTAACTTCCCATGACTGTTTGGCCATCCACGAACTAAGACCCCCCTCACCTTAATCCTCTCCCCCAGGGGAGAGGGAAGGGGTGAGGAAAAAACTTTTTCAAAGTGACAGAAAGAGGGAAAGAGAGATGATCGCTTCAGAGAGGTTAAAAGCGGAGGTCAAGAATCTCAACTTCTATTACAATCAAATCCAGGCTATAAAGAATATCAATCTCTCGATCGCTGAAAATCGTATTACGGCTTTGATCGGTCCTTCTGGGTGCGGGAAAACGACCTATCTCCGATGTTTTAATCGGATGCATGATCTTTATCCAAATAATCGCTACGAAGGAGAGATCATTCTTTATCCTGATCGTTTAAATATTATTAGCCCAAAAGTAGATCCCATTGAGGTTCGAATGCGGATCAGCATGGTTTTCCAAAAACCCAATCCTTTTCCAAAAACGATCTATGAGAATGTGGCCTATGGGCTTCGGGTGAGAGGAGAAAATCGCAGGAGTTTCCTTGATGAAAAGGTGGAGAAGGCCTTAAGACAGGCTGCCCTTTGGGACGTGGTAAAGGATAGACTCTTTGATCATGCCTTCAATCTCTCAGGAGGA
>Ga0123519_10011705_pt1 | contig 12894 bp, 9 predicted proteins | sample YelNatPaOPRAMG02_FD_87396 | JGI IMG/M metagenome (GOLD analysis project Ga0123519, IMG submission 87396) | Hot spring microbial communities from Yellowstone National Park - Yellowstone National Park OP-RAMG-02 (version 2) | ecosystem: Environmental > Aquatic > Thermal springs > Hot (42-90C) ...
AGATAACTTAACTCTACCTGCATACATCCTGATTCACCTGCATAGGCGGTTGATGTAATATGGATGTCTTTAGCCTTTGCTGCCTTATAAGGCGAGCAACGTAAATCCACTTTTACGCCTTCTAATAACGCGGGGCTTTCTTTTAAAGAAGCATCCAGAAACATAAGAAGGTTATATTCTATGGGCTTTTCTTCTACAATCTCCTGGATTCTCGTTCTGGCTAAAGCCGCTATCTCGTTTGTTTCGTCTTTAGTTTTATCAATAACATTATCGTAATACTCCCGCGCCTTTACAAAATCTCCTTTCCACTGACTAAGCAATCCTAATTGATAAATACTGGAAACTACCTCTGGGCTAACCACCTCTTTCTTGGATAACCTTTCAAAATATTCCTTTGCCTTGCTTAAGTCTTTTAAGATGTAGGCGTAGATAATTGCTATTTTAAAGGTTGCTTCATCTGAATACGCACTCTGTGGATAATATTGGATTAAATCTTCATATATATCCTTTGCCAAGGAATATTCCTTTTGTTTCTCTAAGTTATAGGCGCGCATATACATTAAATCTTCATTAAAACTTGTCTTCCCGCCTAAATCCTGGATTTTTTGAAATATTTTTTCTGCGTATTCAGGGTCTCCCGCCTTTACATCTGTGTAAGCAAAGTATCTGGCTATTTCTATTAAGATAGGGATTATTTTTTCTTTAGGATAATCCCTGGTAACCCTTTCAATATAAACATCATATAACACCTCTGCCAGTTCAAGATTGGATTCCTGATAAAATCCAAATGCCGCTTCTTTAATTTTTTCGTCATCTGCCCCTGAAGAAATAAGACTATCCACATAAATCTTATACAGTTGCCTTGCCTTTCCCTTCTGGCCGTCACCTAACAGTTCATCTGCCACCCTTTTTATACCTGACGCATCTTTAGATGCCTTGGCATACCCTAAAGCAGCATCCATTAACTCTGACAATGCCTTATCTTTGAATGCGTCCTGCAGGTCTCTGTGGAACTTCCAAAGGAGTAGATAAGACCAGAGATGCGCTATATCATCTACGCCTGTAGATTCAATTGCCTTTTCTAATTTCTCAACAATTTCATTGCGGTAGTCATTGCCTTTAGAAAAATACTCATCCCAATCCTGCGCTTCTTCTAAGTATTTAAGTTGGCTATAACGCCCTAAGGCTATATAATAATTAAAAAGCGGCTCTATGGTTTTATTCTTGCCAATGAAAGATTTTATAAGAGACACGAACTCAGTGTATCTATTATCCTTAAAATAAAAATCCTTTAGTTGCCCAAGGATGCCCAGCGCCTCACCCCTGCTATCTGTCTTAATAAGTTTATTGCTTAAGGTTAAGGTATTATCAACCTGTTGGGCAAAAGAAGGAAAGAAAAAAGATAAAAGTAAAAAGGTAAGGATGCAGGTTAAAATTCTAAATTTTAATTTTTTCATTTTTATTTCCTGGAATTCTTGTTTTTATTATTCAGGACAGGATTCCTCCAGAATTCCCTTATCACATAATATGCCTTTTTTGGAATTCGCTTGTTTATTCCGTCTTTAAGTTCCTCTGATAAAGCCACAATACCAAACCACTCCTCATTCATATTCATATTCTTAGGGGCCTTTATATCAAAATAATAACTCCCGTTTGACCAGGTTGCCTCAGTATCGTGGACAGACCAGCTAGCCTCGTCAGATTCGTTGTGCTTCCACCATTCATCAGTCCACTCAAATATAATCCCGCCTAAGCAATTGCCCGCGCCTGTCTTATACCCGGCTATATTCTGATAAATCTGCCGCCACTGGGATTCCAGAAAAAATGCCTGCATGTTCTGGTCTTCTTTCTTAAGGTATGCATCGTAACTATCAGCACCTATTTCGCTAAGCAATAATGGCTTATCAAAAGTAACCTTTAGAGAATTAAACAGGTTGCCAAATGTCTTGCCTCTATAAATTATACAGGCGACTAAATCAATATCAGGCGCAAAATCTCTAGCGACATCTAAACCTATGAGTTCGCCGTTACCCAATGCTACAGGATGCCCAGGGTCTATCTTGTGTATCTCTTTTGCTAATTCATTAACATATGAATAATAAATCCTTGCCCGCATAATTTTTCGCTTGTTTAAGTCAGGGTCTCTGTCTATCTCTTCAGTTGACCAGGGATGGATTAATCCAGAAAAGGAATAATTATTCTCATTGCCTAAAATCCAAAGTAGCACCCCCGGCTCGTCTTTATAAAGCCTGACCATCTCAAGGACCTCCTGTTTTATCCTCTCCTTAAAATCCTTATCTCCATAAAATGGGCAGGGGTATTCCAAGAGCCCCAGCCAGTGGCCAAGAATCACGCGGATGCCAAAATTGTTGTATAAATCCCTTATGACCTGTTTTACGCTCTGCGGGTTTTCACCTATCTGATAAATCCTGATAGTATTAACGCCCATCTGCTGCATCAGTTTTCCGTCAGTCATCCAGGGTTTGTTAGGGTCCTGCCACCAGTCATATGAATGGTCTGAGCCTATTGGTATTGGATTGTAACAAACACCCTTAACAATGTAAGGCCTTCCTTCAACTATCATTTGATAATGACCATTCTTAAATTTTTTAATGTATACCCTGTGTCTTTCAGATAGAGTGCATCCTGATAAAAAAAACAAGCCACAAGCCACAAGTATTAAAAACTTGTGGCTTGTGACTTCTTGTAATTTGTGACTTGTTAACTTATTCGTATTTAATCTCATCTAGATAGAAGGTGGCGCCGTCAGGGTTGTTGTCCACGTTAGTAGACCAGCAGAAACCACCAATAATATACGACATATCCTTGCCTTTTAAATCAATTGTATATTGCGTCCATTCTTTATTGAGTATTACAGGGCCTATGGTTGCGCTATCTGAATCAGAATACTCGCCCATAATACCCCCAACCTTAAACTCCTCTATGCGCTCCCCGCCTTTTTCTCCGCGCGCCCAGAATGTGAGTTTAGTGGCTTTGGAAAGGTCAAACCCTGCATCCACATTTCCCCAGTTGTTCGCAGGATGCTGCCAAAACATTCCTGCCCACCTCGCACCCTGCGTAGCCTTACCGCTATAGGTTATTTTTATACAACTGTCACCTAAGTAAGGGTCTTCTTTAGAAGCACCATCGTATTTTATGTCACCATAATCCCCCATCCATCCAGAAGGAATAAAATGATTGTTGATGGAAGAGCGGTCGGCATAAACATAAAAAGGCATTGCCTGCTGCTTTTTAGATTCGGGTTTCATAGTCGGGTCTGCCTCAAACTTGATATCATCAACATAGAAGGAAATGCCCTCAGGATTTAAGTCAGCGCTTGTTATCCATCCAAAGCCGCCGTTTATATAGGAAAGGTCGCGACCCGCAAGATTGATAGTGTATTGTTTCCAGACATCGCTCAACTCTATAGGGCCAACCTCAACATTTGCAGAATCCGGGTATGTGCCTTTTATGCCTCCGACTACAAATTTCTGAATTACCTCCCCGCCCTTTGCCCCGCGCGCCCAGAATGTCAGTTTTGTCATACCTGTTAAATCAAAACCGCCTTTTTTGCTTCCCCAGTTATTTGCGGGATTTTGCCAATATACACCTGCCCAACCCTGGCCCTGGGATTTCTTTGCGCTGTAATTAAACTGGATGCAGGTTGTGCCTGAATGGGGATTATCCGTAGATTGGTCATTTATCTTGATATCGCCGTAATCTCCCATAAACCCAGAAGGGATGTAGTGATTCTCACGGCTATTCTTATCAGTATAAACTGCAAATTCAGTGGCTTTATTAGCCGCCTCTTGCTGGGCTAATGCTACTATAGGCAGACTTAACATCAATACTGCCAAAAACACTGTTAACTTCTTCATTCCTACACCTCCCTTTGTAAAGTTAAAATAAAAAAGTCACTTTTTACTTTTGGTCTTTTATTTTTTACTTCACAACCCTCCTTTCCCCTCCATATTGCATTATTTCTCATACAGTATTATCTTATCTTCTCCATAATTTCTTATACATAAAATATGACTGTCGTAATTGTCGCAAAAATGGACTCACCTTCCCATCACCCTGGCCACAAAGGCCTAACCATTCTTCATGCATGGTGCCATCGGGAAAAGGACCAAGCCAGGTCCCTTTGGTATCGTGGATGGATGGCTCATAGCCCTTCCACCATTCATCAAGCCACTCAAAGACTATGCCGCCTAAGGCAGTGCCCGCGCCTTCATTAAAGGCCATATTATTCTCAATGTCCTCCCACGAGCCGCGATGGTATTCTGCCTGAAGGAATTCTCCTTCTTCCAGGGTTTTACCTTCCGCGTAAGATGGACAACCAAACTCTGTAATAAAGGCAGGACGGTCTGCCTCTTGCTTTACCTGTTGCCACAAATAACCGAAGCCATAATCCCCGCGATAGGCATTAGCCCCAAATATATCTATATCCGGGGCGTATCTGGAGAACTTATCTAAGTATAACACATCTCCATTACAAATGCCAACAGGATGTTGGGGGTCAATAGATTTGATATAAAGGGCTACTTCATTGGCAAATTTATAAAAGGCATCAGGGTCTTTATCTGCATTACAGGCATAGCCATAGACATTCTCATTGCCTAAAAGCCAAAAAAGAATATAGGGTTCATCCTTAAATTCCATAACCATATTAGTTATAGATTCCATCATATTCTTTTTATGTTCTGGGTTGTTATAATCTGTGCCTGGGTTCCAGGGCGCTCCTGAGCCCAAGGCGTATTTGCCCAAAAAATCTCCCATAATCACCATAATACCGTAATTTTTGTAGAGTTCCCTTAAAAGTTCTTTATTGACTTTAAGCGGATGGTGATAGAGCCGTATGGTATTTACACCCATATCCTTCATCAGGCAAAAATCTCCCAGAGTCGGCTCATTTGCATCCTGGCGGTTATTGCGGTTTTTATCCACAAAAGAATCATAAGGCCCGTCAATCCTGCCATTATGGTTTAAATCAGAATACATCCAGTTACTTAAAGTCCCCTCATCCGGAGACTCTCCAACCCTACTAGGCGAATAGGTAATACCCTTAATCACATAGGGCTTGCCTGAAACAATGAGTTGCCAGTCTCCGTTTTCATACTGCACAAGGTGCACCTTACCCTTACCAAGGCGCCTTTTAATACTCAGATTATCTGCAGAAGGCCGGGGTTTTAATTTAGTTAGAATCCCATTTTTTACGAATCTGCCGGGGTTGGTAATTACAATATCGTTATGGACTTCTTTATCAAAACCGTTAATAATCCTGATTTCTGCGCCTTCAAGTTTATATCCTATCTGCGGGTTGCGTCGCAAAAGAAAATGGATTTTTGCCAGCGCTGCCTGGCCAACATACCAAGGGGTTTTAAAATATGTAATCCCGTAACTGCCAGGATAATGCACCACAATTGCGTAATAGCATTTGATTGCGTGTTTAATGAGCCCCGCCTTTTCTAAAATCAGGCCCTCGTAAAACAACCTCAAACCTTGCGGCTCAGGCGCAGTAGCCCATTTGAAAAATGCCGCCTCTAAATCAGGGGAATGCAGAAAATCCCAGTGGCTGCCTTCTAATCTTTTTTCTTTTAATGCCTTACGATAAGCAGGGTCCCATCTTATTGAGCCTGTATTTGGATAAATGCCCTCTCCTACTGCCTGACTTAGACCTTCCTGGTCGCGCACGACATATTTATAATCCTTAGTCCCCACATTGGTAAATTCTCCATATTTTGTATAATCTACAATATCTTCTTTGCCAGGGTCGTAGAGTTTGATGCCGGTAACAGACTGGCTGACTTTCTTTTTTTCTTCCTCTATTTCAATAGAGCCGGTCTCCATCTTCTTAAGGCTCTTCTTTGAAATTTCTGCGATATTCCAATACCAACCGCGCTGGTCCCAGGCCTGCGCATAAGGATACCTTTCTATAATCAGTTGGAAAATTTTCTTAGCATCTTCTAATTTCTGCTGACGCATATATGCCTCTGCCTGGATAAAATAGGCAGTTGCCACGTCATTTAAAACCCGCACTGCCTCAATTTCATCTTTGCCTTTAGGCAGTCCTTTCAAAGATGCCTGCTGCCTATCTGCCTCATCTTTATAAAGATTAATGCACTGCTGTGTATATGCAAATGTAGCATCTATGTCTTTGTTACCATGCGCCTCCCAGGCCTTTGTAATCAAGTCTGTTGAAGAAGGACCATTCTGGGCAAACGCAAAAGGCAAAAGGCAAAACGCAAAAATAAAACCTAAAATAAAAGTTTTTAAGTTTTGAGTTTTAACTTTTAACTTTGAACTTTGAACTTTGAACTCACCCATCATCCTAAAATCACTCCTAATCCTGTTTCCGCCTTTCCCCTTTTCGCCGTTCTTCTTCCACGCGTATTTGCTCTGCGCGCCTTTCTCCCCTTCGGCGCTCTACCTCGACACGAATCTCGCGCGCCTTAGCCTCTGAGATATCAAAGGTCATAATAACAAAAATAGCGATTATAGAAGTTACAATAGGAATACCTATATCATATATCCTCATCCATAAACAAGTTTTGGCTGATTGGGCCAAACCCAACTCCTGGCGGAAACCTGTTGAGTTAAGCAGCAATCCTGAAATAAAAGATGACAATGCCACCCCTAATTTAACCATCCACCAGTACACAGCGCTGAACATACCCTCACGCCTGCAGGAAGTCTGAAGTTCGTCGCTGTCACAAACATCGGCTACCATAGAACTCATCAAGGTAAAAAGCGACCCTAAGCCAAATGTGATAAAAGGAGCAGCGATAAACAGTAAATAAGGATGGTCAGGATTATACCCTATCCATTTAAGGCCGTAACCAATAATTGAAAGAGGGATAGTGATAAAAAATGTGTTTCTCTTCCCGACTTTTCTTGATAGCCATGCTGTTAAAGCAATAACCCCGAGGGTACAGATAGAACTGAACGTCCCATACAAACCCAGCAATAATCCGCCCTTTGCGTAGGCCTGATCAAGTACCGGAGCGTTTCCGAAGACATAGAAGAAAACAACATAAATGGTAAAGGCTGAGGCGCACATAAATCCGCCAAAGATAAGTAATGTAGCCAGACAAAGTTTTACAAATGGCTTGCATTTAAGCGTGATGAACATACCTATAAAGAAGTCTTTCATCACACGCCATGCGCCCCTGACATCGGGTTTTGGCAAGGTATGGAAGTATTCTTTGTTGAAGATTGCTGGGAGTATGCCACAGACAATGATAACAGCACCTATTATGATTGCCAGAACGCGTCCGCCATAAACAATATCCGGGAACCACGCCTTATTGTGCATAATAGCCCAGCACCAGGGGGCGATGAGCCAGGGTAATTGTCCGACGATATTACTTGCTGCCTGTAACCGCGTGCGTTCGTGATAATCAGGGGTCATTTCATAACCTAATGCAATCCAGGGTATTGAAAAACATGTGAACCCCAGGAAATAAAGAATTTGAAATATTAAAAAGTACCAGAAATAATAAAGTTCGCTATGCCCTTTATAAAGTTGAAACATCAATGCATAGAAAATCCCTCCTGTAATTGCCCCAAAAAATATTACCGGCTTACGCCTGCCCCAGCGGGTGCGTAGATTATCTGAAAAATAGCCGGTTATTGGATCTGATATAGCATCAACTATACGGGGGATTGCCCCTGCCAAGCCAACCAAGGCGGGATTCACCCCTAATCCGAGGTTTAAAACAATAACCATCTGACCTATAAAAGCAGACTGGGCTGTATTGGCAAATGCGCCTATACTGTATACTAATTTTTGAAAAAGAGAGATACGGTCTTTAGGCGCTGTAACAGGGTGTTTCGGACGAGCAGTTGGTTGTCCCGTTGTCATATATTCACCTTTTTCCTTTCAGTTAAAACAACGATTTTTAATAAAAGGTATTTATCAAAGTATGGCAGAAGAAATTATTCCTTTGACAATATACCTCTGCATCAACAAATACAATATGATTATTGGCAGGGCTGTTATAGTCAACCCAGCCATTAAAAGGGGGTAATTAGTCAAAAACTCGCCCTGAAACACCATCAGCGCCCTCTGTAGGGGCATCAGGTTTTTACTGTCAAATATTATCAAGGCCAGCACATATTCATTCCAGGCAATCAAGGCATTAAAGACTACCACTACAGCCAGGACAGGCTTGGATAGGGGCAGAATAACATTCCACAAGATGCCTAATTTTGAACATCCATCAATGCGGCCGAGATCTTCTAATTCCCTGGGTATCTTATCAAAAAATGTCTTTAGCAAAAAAATACTTGTAGATAAGCCCACATTAATCATACAGAGTATATACCCTAAGGCAGTGTTTCTTAAATGGAGTTTGTTTAATAAAACATATAGTGGCACAAAACTCCCGGGAATAGGAATCATCATAGCGGCCATAAACATAAAAAAGAAAATGTTTCTTCCTGGGAAGTGCAAACGCGAAAATGCATAGGCAGCCAGAGACGCCAAGATAATTATGCCGATTACTACTGAAATAGTATACAATATGCTATTTAAAAAATACCTGCTGAATCCACCCTCCTGAAAGGCAATAATATAATTCTGGAAATTGAATTCTTTTGGGATAAGCGACATATCCTTAAATACAGTCTCCTGGGTCTTTAAACTTGATGAGACCATCCAGAACAAGGGGAAAAGGCAGGTAACAGTCACGGTAAGCAAAAAGAGATGGATGAAGAGATTAAAAGTGACTCTTTTGGTCTTATAATAGAAAGTAGTTTTCATATTCTTTAGCGTAAAGCGTAAAACTAAAACTTAAAACTCAAAACTTTTAAAGTTTTAAGTTTTGCGCTGCAGTTTTGCGTTTTTGCGCTTTGAGTTTTGCACTATACTTGTCTTGCCTGCTTTGAAAATCTATACTGAATAAAAGAGATGGCCACAAGTATTACGCCAAAACTAATCCCCTGGCTGCAGGCATAACCAAAACGCGACGAACCGCGCATCGCAGTCAGGATTCTTAATACAGGCACCTGGGTATGATACACTGGCCCTCCGTTTGTCATTGCAATAATCAAAACAAAACCCTGCATAGTGCCTAAGATAGTAAGTATCCCAACTAATACTGCCACAGGCATCATCAAGGGAAGGGTAATTTTCTTAAAACAATCCCAGGCATTTGCTCCGTCAACGCGCGCAACTTCATAGAGTTCGCGCGGTATGGTCTGCAGGCCTGCCAAAAAAATCAAAAAACCCCAACCAAAGCCTTTCCAGGAATGAACCATAGCCACTGTAGTTAAGGCTGTATTAGGGTCTGAAAGCCAGTTTCTTGCTAATTGAGGCAGTCCTAAACGCACCAACCAGTGATTCAACAAACCATAATTGCCATCTAAAATCCATTGCCAGACCAGGCCTACAACCACCTCTGATAAAATAGGTGGGATAAAAAATATCACACGATAAAAATTCTTAAGCCTGATTTCACGCTCGCATGCCAAGGCCAATAAAAAGGCCAGGGCATTCTGAAAGGTAAGCGCAATTAGAGTAATGTAACCGGCATTTGCCATTGACTGCCACCAGATTTTATCCTCAAAGAATATCTCTTTAAAATTTCTAAGCCCCACAAAGACCTTAACAGGGACTATGCCATCCCATTCATACATGCCTAATTGAAAGACCCATATAAAAGGGATGACGTAAAAAACAATAAAGATAATCACGGCTGGAAGAACAAAGAGATAATTTTCTAAGGTGGATTTAATTTTCATGGTAATAATTGCTGTTTTTCAATTGAACGAATCAAGCCATTTATTAATCTCAATGCGCTTTCTGATTTATTTAATAAAACATTGCAATCATCTTTTGCAATATATTTCAAATCTCTTGATAAAATCAAACAATTCTTAACTTCACTTAAAGAGCCTCTCCCATTATAATAAAATCTAATTTTATCATTATAATGATACCTACTGAATCCTTCGGCGATATTCGAAGTTATGGATAAGGCTGCGCGTCTCAATTGACTAACAATACCGTACAATTCTTCTTTTGGAAATCTCTTGGTAATCCTATATATTTCCAATACTAATTCGTGGGCAACGCACCACGCCTCTAAATCTTCGAACGTCTGTATTTCTTTCTTATTCAATTTTAATTACCAATTACAGATTACCAATTACCAATTACCCTTTACCGATTACCTTTTCTTCCCAATTCCCGCTCCTTAACCTTCTGCACATATTCAGCAACTTGCTCAGGTGTCTGTTCTCCAATAATTATCCCCTGGATTCCCCTGGCAAATGCCTCTATTACTACTGGAAACTCAGAGACGCTCCAGAGATTCGGGTGTGTAGCAAACTCCATCCCGGAAGCAAACTGGGCAAGCGCCCCTTTAATCTTGCTTAGGCATTCTTTATTTGCAGGAAGATTCTGAGTTGTTTCTGTTAAATAAATCTGCTGATTAAGGTCAGTCAACCACTTAAGAAATTTCACTGCCTCTTCTTTATTTTTTGAACGGGCATTAACCATAAATGACGAACCAGCCCCGCCCCAGATAGCGATGGGGTATTTGTCTGATACTTTTGGCGGAGGCATTACTCCATAATTTAAACCTGGGTTCATACCCTTATAAACATTTATGCACCAGGAACCATTAAAGGCAAAGACTGCGCTGCCATTAGCAAAAAGCCGCTCTGCTGTTTTATTTACCATAGTCACTAAACCATTGGCTAAAACCCCCGAATCCCGCATCTCTTTAAAAAGGGTTAATACCCTGAGCCAGTCAGGGTCAGTATAAGAGACATCCCCTCTTATGGTAGCCAGGACCTTATCTTCACCCATAATATTAAAGGCATAATTTTTAGCAAAGCAGTCAATCATCCAAACCTCGCCCCAACCTGAAACCATACCCTCTAAGTTAGCCGCCTTCATCTTCTTGCCTATGTCTAAAAACTCTGTAAATGTCTGAGGTGGGTTTTCTGGGTCTAATCCTAATTTTTTAAATAAATCCTTATTATAAAGCATCTGGATAGTCATAATATCCACAGATGCTGCGTAAATACCTGGCTTTACTCCGTAGGCGTTATTTTCGTTAAATATATTAACCGCTAATGCCTTTGGAAAAAATTTGTTTTCCCATTCATTCTGGTTTTCTTTCATATAAGGAGTCAAATCCAAGATATGGCCGGCCTTAATAAATGAGGCAAAATCCCTTTTCTCGCCTAAAATGCCAAAAATATCAGGGAGGTTGCCACCCTGGGCTGCTGCGCGCACCTTCTGTGAATAGGCATCTGAAGGCGCATAAAGTTCAAAATTGACTTTTATGCCTGTTTTGGATTCATATCTCCTGGCTAATTCTTCAAATGCAGGCTGCCTGTCAGTCATCCAGTGCCAGACAGTTATAGAAGGCCTTGAACCTGCGTTTTGATTTACAGAACAACCTGATAAATAAAAAATACCCATTGCCAAGGCAAAGAGAAGTAAAAGAATTATTGAGCCCTGTTTCTTATTAGGCATTAATCATCCTCACACAAGACATATTAAAAACTTTTTTAAAGATAGAATATTAAAATCTAACATATGTTTAGATAAAGGTCAAGGTTTTTTGATTATTTAATCGCGGATTTAACGGATTTTTAATCGGATTACCACGGATACCCTTATTAAACAATCCCTTGCCTTAATTAAACAATGCCTTTATCCGTGTAAATCCGTGTGGCTTTTTAATCCGTTTAATCCGTGTTAATCCGTGTTTCTTTAATCCGTGCTAATCCGTGATTAAACTCGCTAACTCGTTAACTCGTGAACTCGCTAACTTTCTTTAGTTTTGCGTTTTTCCTTTTGCCTTTTGCGTTATCTAAGGTGCTTCTGGATTATAATCACGGATTTAACGGATTTTTAATCGGATTACCACGGATTGTCTTATCTAAATCCGTTTAATCCGTGTCTTTTAATCCGTGTTAATCCGTGATTAAACTCGCTAACTCGTTAACTCGCTAATCTTCTTAGTATGTATTGAGTATTGCGTACTGCGTTATCAATAGATTTATTTACTTTTACATTTTGCCTTTTGCGTTTTACGTTATAATAACAGGTGTCCTTAATAACGTAGGGTTCTTAAAACCCTTGATAAACCCATAAGGTCTGCCTTTTCTAAATTAATGCCTGCGCGGTATTCATTCATACCGCTTGGGGCTGACCATACTACCTCTCCCCTGGTATATAACGGCTCGCCTTTATCAGGAATCTTTAACCACATCTCTAAGGTAGTGTGCGGCTTTAATTGCTCTTTGCTCAATACGCCCACCCCTTTCGCACTTACGTCGCATATCTGCGCCTCGCCTTCCTTATTTTCCTTAGGGTCTAAAAACCTTAAAGGAAAACGTGCAGGAAAACGTTCAAAAACTCTTTTGTCATCCACTCTCTCACCTCCTTTTTTTAAGGTAATACCTTGCCATTGTTGTTTAATTATCTTTTCTGGAAAATTCTTAATTAGGAATTGATGAATCCTTTCTTTATCTGTATCCTTTATCCAGGTAAAAAAAAGACCATAGGTATTTAAGCCCTCATGGCTATGCTGCCAGACTACCCAGGCCTTTAATTCCAAGGGAAAGTCTCTTGATAAAAAGATAGTGCACGCTACATACGTATCAGGATTTAGTTTCTCTTTTAAAGAGATTCTTATCCCTTTGAAATTTATATCACTTACGTAGCATTCTGTCAAGTCATCTTTATCTGCGAGTTTAAACATTGCCTGCCAATTTATCTGCCATCTGGGTACACTCCTTCGTTCCTGTGTCTGCATTTTTTCGCCTCCTAATTTTTGACTTTGAATCTTTCTTAACCTTACTTCTTCTATATAATTAAAACTTTATCCAATATATATCTTCTGTCTTCTTCTCCTTCGTTTAATATAATAA
>Ga0123519_10011708_pt1 | contig 12893 bp, 7 predicted proteins | sample YelNatPaOPRAMG02_FD_87396 | JGI IMG/M metagenome (GOLD analysis project Ga0123519, IMG submission 87396) | Hot spring microbial communities from Yellowstone National Park - Yellowstone National Park OP-RAMG-02 (version 2) | ecosystem: Environmental > Aquatic > Thermal springs > Hot (42-90C) ...
GCTAATACCTTTGTTATCGCCGCCGTAAGAGTCGTCTTCCCATGATCCACATGACCAATAGTCCCCACATTCACATGTGGCTTCGTCCTCTCAAACTTCGCCTTAGACATAAAACCTCCTTAAAAAATTACTCTTTCACACTAATCGTTCTCTTCTCTATTATGGACTTAGCAATATTTGAAGGAACCTCTTCGTAATGAGATGGTTCCAGATTAAAAGAAGCCCTACCCTGAGAAAGTGACCTTACAACAGTTGCATAACCAAACATCTCAGCAAGTGGAACAAGCCCTCTTACATATCTTGCATTACCTCTTGTCCCCATCTCATTAATTCTTGCTCTTCTTGAATTCAGATCACCTATTATATCCCCAATATACTCCTCAGGGCATACAACCTCAAATTTCATAATTGGCTCAAGAAGATATGGATTTGCTTTTTTACATCCATTTTTTAAGGCAATAGCAGCTGCTATTTTAAATGCTATCTCAGATGAATCAACCTCATGAAAAGAACCATCAAAAAGAGTAACCCTCAGATCAACTAAAGGATATCCCGCAAGAACACCACTACCAAGTGCCTCTTCACATCCTTTCTCAACAGCGGGAATATATTCTTTTGGAATTCTTCCCTGAGTTATAGCATTAACAAACTCAAATCCCTTTCCTCTTTCAAGTGGCTCAATCTTAAGCCATACATGACCATACTGTCCTCTACCACCTGACTGCCTTATAAATTTCCCTTCTTCCTGTACCACGGTTCTAATAGTTTCCCTATATGCAACCTGTGGCTGTCCAACATTAACATTTACTTTGAATTCTCTTTTCAATCTATCAACAAGAATATCAAGATGCAGTTCTCCCATTCCTGAAAGTATTGTCTGTCCAGTTTCTTCATCCGTTTTAACCCTAAATGTCTGATCCTCTTCTGCAAGCCTTGAAAGAGCAAGCGAGAGTTTTTCCTCTTCATCTTTCGTTTTTGGTTCAACCGCAATTGAAATAACAGGTTCGGGAAACTTCATACCCTCAAGTTCTATAGGAGCATTAACATCGCATATCGTCTCACCAACACTTGCATTCTTAACACCAACTACCGCAGCTATATCTCCAGCCTGTATCTCTTTTATTTCCTCTCTTTTGTCAGCAAACATCCTGACCATTCTACCAATTCTCTCAGTCGTTCTTTTCTTGACAAAATAAACTATATCACCAGTTTTCAAAATCCCTGAATAAACCCTTACATATGTGAGTTTACCTACAAATGGATCTGACTGAATTTTAAACATAAGAGCGCAAAAAGGAACTTTATTATTTGTTTCCCTTGTTATTTCCTCGCCGGTATTTGGATCCCTTCCTTTAACCGCAGCTATATCAAGCGGGGAAGGTAGATAATATGTTACAGCATCAAGAAGCGGTTGAACACCTTTATTCTTATAAGAGGAACCACAAAGTACCGGAAAAAACTTACATCCTATAGTACCCTTTCTTATCGCATTTCTTATTTCTTCAGGTTTAAAATCGGTATTCCCATTTATATATCTCTCCATTAGATTATCATCAAAATCACATATCTTTTCAATAAGTTTCTCTCTGTAGTGTTTAACCTCATCAATCATCTCAGGCGGTATATTATCATCCACAGCAAAATGAGCGCCAAGTTCATCTCCAACCCATCTGTATGCCTTCATCTCAACTAAATCAACAAGCCCAATATATTTATCCTCCTTTCCAATAGGGAGTTGTATTGGCCATGCATTTGCTCCAAGTTTCTCTATTATAGACCTATAAGACATATAAAAATCTGCACCAATTCTATCCATCTTATTTATATATGCGATTCTTGGAACATTGTATCTATCGGCCTGTCTCCAGACTGTTTCTGATTGCGGCTCAACCCCTTGAACACCATCAAAAACAACTATAGCTCCATCAAGAACCCTTAAACTTCTTTCAACCTCAGCGGTAAAATCAACATGGCCTGGAGTATCAATGATATTTATAGAATAACCTTTCCACTCAGTTGAAATCGATGCTGCAGTAATTGTTATTCCTCTCTCTCTTTCCTGAGGCATCCAATCAGTAACCGTATCACCTTCATGAACCTCACCCATCTTGTGTATTTTACCAGTGTAGTAAAGTATTCTTTCTGTAGTTGTTGTTTTTCCTGCATCTATATGAGCAATTATCCCTATATTTCTGAGTTTAGCAAGATTAATATCAGCCATCTCCACTCCTTACCATCTGTAATGCGCAAACGCTCTATTAGCCTCAGCCATTTTATGAAGGTCATCCTTTTTCTTAACTGCATTACCTTCTTTTTTAGACGCAAGGATAATCTCTTCAGCAAGACTTTCACTAAATCTCTTAAAACCTTTTGGCTCCCTATTTGCTCTTGCCGCTTCTATTATCCATCTCATTGCAAGTGTCTCACCTCTCGTATTTGGAACCTCCACAGGAACCTGATATGTCGCTCCTCCAACCCTTCTTGGTTTAACCTCAAGAAGTGGCTTTGCATTATTAACAGCGGTAGTAAAGACCTTAAGCGGATCATCATTTGTTTTCTGCTTTACAATATCAAATGCTTCATAGACAAGTTTTTCAGCCAAAAACTTTTTTCCTCGATAATTTATTTTATTAATAAACCTTGCCACTAAAACTGAATTGTATTTTATATCAGGTGGTGGCATAGGTCTTCTTTCATGTGGTTTCAAAGGTTTTCTTGGCACAAACTCCTCCTTACGCTATTTCTTTTGAGCAGTTTGCTGTTTTGGTCTTTTTGCACCATAAAGGGACCTTCCCTGTTTTCTATTCTCAACTCCAGCACAATCTAAGGCACCTCTTATTATATGATATCTTACACCAGGTAAATCCTTTACCCTTCCACCTCTTACAAGAACTATTGAATGTTCCTGAAGATTGTGTCCCTCTCCACCAATGTAAGCAGTTACCTCTATTTTCGAACTCAGTTTAACACGCGCAACCTTTCTAAGAGCTGAGTTTGGTTTCTTAGGAGTTGTTGTATAAACCCTTGTACAAACACCCTTTCTCTGAGGAGAACCAAGCAAGGCTGGTGACTTGCTTTTTCTCTTCTTTTTTTCTCTTCCTAATCTTATCAATTGATTTACAGTCGGCATCTTAAACTAATCCTCCTTTTTACTCCATTTCAATTTCCTTGTAATAAAACCGGTACCACAGGGCACCAAATGACCTATTATAACATTTTCTTTAAGCCCTTTCAAATAGTCTATTTTGTTCAGTACAGCAGATTCAGTTAAAACCCTTGTTGTCTCCTGAAAACTTGCAGCGGAGATAAACGACTCACTTGAAAGAGATGCTTTACTTATTCCAAGAAGCACAGGTTCATATGTTACTTCTTCAAGACCCTTTTCTTTCAACTTTCTATTCTCCTCCCTAACTATGGATTTAGCAACAATCTCACCTGCTAAAAATGAAGAAGCACCAGGATTGGTTATTCTCACATTTGACATCATCTGTCTCACTATTATCTCAATGAATTTATCATTTATATTTACACCCTGACTTCTGTAAACCTCCTGAATAGCATTTACAAGATATATCTGAACCTCACCTATTCCTTTGACCTCCAAAAGGTCATATATATCAATCGAACCATCAGTAAGCGCTTCACCAACCCTCACCTTATCTCCATCATAAACCATCAGATGTTTTCCAAAAGAGATATCATAGTTTTCAACCTGTCCAGTTTCCTCATTTCTTACTTCCACAATTATATAACCTTTTGTACTCTGTTTCAGAGTAACAGTACCATCAATCTTTGCAATTATAGCAGGATTTTGAGGTCTTCTGACCTCAAAAAGTTCTGCAACCCTTGGAAGTCCTCCTGTTATGTCCTTAGTTCTAATAGATGTTCTCTCCATCTTTGCTATAACATCTCCCTCCTCAACCTCTTCCCCATCCTCAACAACTATTATACAGTTAACAGGAAGGAAATATGAATCTTTTTTATCCCCGTAAATAACATCAATCATTGGATTTAATTTTTTAGGACCTTTATGTTCAATTATTCTGTTTTCTATTATACCTGTAACCTTATTTCTTTCTCTATGAAGTGTTTTTCCTTCTTCGATATTAACCCATTTAACCTTACCACCTCTCTTTGTAATTATTGGCATTGTGTGTGGATCTGTTTTAGCTATTATCTCACCTTTTTTAATCTCTTTTTCTTTTAGTTCCTTTATTATAACAGAACCATATGGTATTTTTATCTCACTTATCTTGTTATTGGTCCCTTTAATTTTTGCAATAGCATTTCTTGAAACACATACAATCTCATCCTTTCTATTTTTAACGGTCTCAAGATTTTCATATACAATCTTACCATCCATATCGGATTTGATATCCGATTTTGAGGCCTCAAATGCTGCTGTTCCTCCTATATGAAATGTTCTCAATGTAAGCTGTGTTCCAGGTTCACCAATAGATTGTGCTGCGATAATACCAACCGCCTCACCAACCTCAACCTCCTTATTTGTTGCAAGATCAACTCCAAAACATCTTGCACAAACACCATCCTCTGCCTCACATGTCAAAACACTTCTAACAAAAACCTTATCTATCTCTGCCTCCTTAATCTTTGCAGCAATCTCCTTTGTGATATACTCACCTTTTCTAACTATTATATTCCCATTAGCATCTTCTACATCTTGCTGAGCAATTCTTCCTGTAATTCTTTCCTCAAGCGACTCTATAATATCATCTCCAACCTTGAGTTCTTCAACATATATTCCATTTATAGTCTGGCAATCCTCGATGGTCACCACAACATTATGTGCTACATCCACAAGCCTTCTTGTAAGATATCCTGCATCAGCAGTTTTTAATGCTGTATCAGAAAGACCCTTCCTACCACCATGCGTTGATATAAAATATTCAAGAACACTCAAACCTTCTCTAAAATTTGAAATAATAGGATTTTCAATAATCTCGCCCTTCCCTCCTGTAACTTTTTTCTGGGGTTTTGCCATCAGTCCTCTCATACCACATAACTGTCTTACTTGCTGTCTTGAACCCCTCGCACCGGATTCAGCCATCATAAAAATACTGTTGAACCTCGTTTTGGTAGGGTCATAATCCTCCATCTCAATTTTACTCATTTCATCAAAAACAACTTTTGAAACTTTTTCAGTAACCTCTGTCCATTTATTTATTATCTGGTTATATCTCTCAACATCTGTTATAATACCCTCATTAAGCAGCTCATTTATCTTTTTAACTTCTTTTTCAGCCTTTTTTACCAGTTCATCCTTTATAGAAGGTATCTTCATATCATAAACGGATATAGTTAAACCGCTCAACGTTGCATAATGAAAACCCAATTCAACAAGTTTATCAAGTAATTGAACTGTTTTATAAGGACCTATCTTTTCAGATTTATAACAATAATCAACAAGTTCTGTTAAGTCCTTTTTTGCAATTGGTCTGTTATAATCCTTAAAATTTATACCCTGAGGTAAAACACCAAAAAATATTATTCTTCCAGCAGTAGTAAAATCTTTCCATGTTCTTGGATTATCAATTCTAAATTCCTTATTATCCTTTTCAATAAGCTCATTAAATCCCCTAACCTTTATAGGAGCATGAAGGTCAATAATCCCTCTCTGATAGGCAGCTATTGCGTCATCAAAATCTGAAAAAAACTTCCCACTTCCTTTTTCTTGATATTTAACCTTTGTAAGATAGTTTATTCCAAGAACCATATCATGCGAAGGAACTGCAAGTGGCTTGCCATTTGCAGGGGAGAGAATATTATTGGTTGACATCATAAGAACCCTTGCTTCCATCTGTGCTTGTGGTGAGAGCGGCACATGAACAGCCATCTGATCACCATCAAAATCAGCATTAAATGCGGCACATACGAGTGGATGAAGTTGTATAGCAAGTCCTTCGATTAAAACAGGTTCAAATGCCTGAATTGAGATTCTATGAAGAGTTGGTGCACGATTTAAAAGAACAGGGTGATTTTTTGTAACCTTTTCAAGAATATCCCAGATTTCATCATCAGGAGTTTCAATTTTTTTTCTTGCAATCTTTAATGTAATATTTTCTTTCTTAATCAATTCAGAGAGAACAAAAGGTTTGAACAACTCAAGTGCCATTTCCTTGGGAAGACCACACTGATGGAGTTTGAGATTAGGACCGACAACAATAACCGAACGGCCAGAGTAATCAACTCTCTTACCAAGAAGATTTTGTCTGAACCTTCCTTGCTTTCCTTTAAGAACATCTGAAAGGGATTTTAATGGTCTTCCATTAGATGATGTGACAACCCTTCCTCTTGCACCATTCTCTATTAGCGCATCAACAGCTTCTTGAAGAAGGCGTTTTTCATTGAATATCATAACCTTAGGAGCTCTAAGCGCTTCTATGTGCTTTAACCTGTTATTTCTGTTTATTATTCTTCTATAGAGGTCATTTAAATCAGAACTTGCAAATCTTCCACCATCAAGCGGAACAAGTGGCCTTAAATCAGGAGGAATAACAGGAAGAACTGTTAAAACCATCCACTCAGGCCTTATTTGATTTTCATAAAAACTTTCAAGAATTGTTAGTCTTCTTATTATTTTATTTTTTTCTTCAATATTTTTTTCATTCTTAAGTTTCTCTGTTAGATTGTTTATTTCCTTTTCAAGATTAATTGTCTCAAGAAGTTCTTTAATCGCATAAGCTCCTATACTTGCTTTCAGATTTGGAAAATGCTTTTTTACATTTTCAAGTTGCTCTTCAAAAAGTATATCACCTCTTCTGTATTCAACCTTATTTGTTATAGGATCTATCACATCTTCTATAAGTATATATGCTGCATAGTAGGTTACCTTTTCAAGATCAGATGGTTTCATATCAAGAACTATTCCAATCTTTGAAGGTGTTTTTCTCAAATACCATATATGAACTACCGGTGCAGCCAGTTCAATATGTCCCATTCGCTCCCTTCTAACCTTTGACTCAGTAACCTCAACTCCGCATCTATCGCATACGACATTTCTGTATTTAACCCATCTATATTTTCCACATTCACACTCATAATCTTTTATGGGTCCAAAAATCCTCTGACACAACAAACCATCCTTTTCAGGTTTTAAGGTCCTATAATTTATTGTCTCAGCCTTTTTAACCTCACCATAAGACCATGCTTTAATCTTTTGCGGGCTTGCAAGTCCAATTTTTATCCAATCAAAATCGCTATAGTTCATTATTTTTTCATCAACCTTCTTTTTCTTACCCAGACCTAAAAAACTTGATATCTTTGTAGTGGTTATATCATTTATTTTTTCTTTCATATCATCTCTCCTTTATTTCGTAATCTTTGATTTCTTCTCAGATTTTTTTATCTCCTTTCCCTCATAATTCTCATCCTCTGGTTTTTTGAGCAGTTCCACATTAAGACCAAGCCCGCGTAATTCTTTAGTTAAAACCTTAAACGATTCCGGTACACCAGGATTTTGAGGAAATTCACCCTTTATAATACTTTCATAAAGTTTATTTCTTCCTACAAAATCATCAGATTTAACTGTCAGCATTTCCTGAAGAGTATAGCTTGCACCGAAACCCTCAAGAGCCCATACCTCCATCTCACCAAATCTCTGCCCACCAAATAGAGCCTTCCCACCCAAAGGCTGTCTTGTAATTAAACTGTATGGACCAATTGACCTTGCATGAACTTTATCCTCAACAAGATGGATCAGTTTAAGAAGGTACATATATCCTATTGTAACTTTTTCAGCAAACGGCTCACCAGTTCTTCCATCATAAAGTGTTATTCTGCAATAATCATCAGGCAGATATTCCTCAGGAATTCCTTTTGACCTTAAATATTCCTTTGCCTTTTTTACTTGTTCAATAACATCCTTTTCTTTTGGCCCATCAAAAACCGGACATATCATCTGTGTCTTTAAATGATACGCCGCCCATCCAAGCATAGTTTCAAAGATCTGTCCTACATTCATCCTTGAGGGGACACCTAATGGTGAAAGCACAACATCAACAGGTGTTCCATCTGGCAAAAACGGCATATCCTCCTTTTTCATAATCTTTGAAACAACACCCTTGTTACCATGCCTTCCAGAAAGTTTATCACCAGCCTGCAATCTTCTTTTCAATGCTATATAAACCTTAACAACCTTATTTACCGTAACAGGAAGTTCACCAGTTTTTTTGATTAATTCTATTTCTCTGGTATATTTATCCTTTATCTTTTTCTCCATCATTTTATAAAAACTCTCTATCTCAGTATTTTTTCCTGTCTCCTTAATAGATTGTTTTCTAAACTCCTTTAAGACCTGCATATTCTTTTCCATCTCTCGTTTAAGCTCCTCAGTCCTTTTAATCTCCTCCTCCTTTGATATTTTTTCCCTTCTTACAAAGACCCTCGTTCCTATAACCTTACCATAGACCGCTGGTGGAACTCTTAGTGAAGTATCCTGAACCTCCTCGGCTTTTTTGCCGAATATAACCTTCAAGAGTCTTTCCTCAGGTGATAATGCCTGCTCACCCTTCGGTGAGACCTTACCAACAAGTATATCACCTGGTTTTACCATTGTTGAAGGAACAACTATTCCATCCTCATCAAGATGGGCAAGCATCTCAGAACTTACATTTGGAATATCCCTTGTTATCTCCTCTGGACCTAACTTTGTATCCCTTGCCTCAATCTCATACTCCTGAATAAATATGGATGTAAAAACATCATCCTCAATCAATCTTTCAGATACAAGAATAGCATCCTCAAAATTATATCCTTCCCAACTCATAAAAGCAACAAGAAGGTTTTTCCCTAATGCAAGTTGTCCATTTGATATCGCATGCCCATCAGCTATAATATCACCTTTTTTAACATAATCCCCCGTATTTACAATGGGCTTTTGATTTATACAGGTATCCTGGTTTGTTCTTTTGAATTTTATCAGGTGATAGACATCAGGTTCATTTGAATCATCAGGTTTAATTGCAATTATATTTGAAGAAACATATATAACCCTTCCACTCCTCTTAGCACTAACACATGCCATTGAATGCCTTGCAACATAAGGCTCCATGCCAGTTGCAACAAGAGGTGGCTCTGTCTTTACAAGTGGAACAGCCTGCCTTTGCATATTTGAACCCATCAAGGCTCTGTTTGCATCATCGTTTTCAAGAAACGGTATTAAGGATGCTGAGACAGAAAAAACCTGAAGTGGGGATATATCCATATATTTCACTTCATCACTTGAAACATAGATATAACTATCGGCAAGTCTTCCATAAACCTGATCCACAGATATTTTTCCGTTCTCAATTGGAGTATTTGCCTGAGCAACAAATATTCCATCCTCAGCATTAGCATCCATCCAAACCACCTCATCTGTTACTTTTCCGTTTTTAACAACTCTATAAGGTGTTTCGATAAGACCATATTCATTCACTTTTGCATAAGCGGAAAGTGAAACTATAAGACCTATATTTGCACCCTCAGGTGTTTCTATCGGACATACTCGTCCGTAATGAGTATGATGGACATCTCTAACCTCAAATCCTGCTCTTTTTCTATTAAGTCCACCTGGTCCAAGTGCGGAAAGCCTTCTTTTGTGAGTCATCTCGGCGAGAGGATTAATCTGATCCATAAACTGTGATAATTGAGATGTTCCAAAAAACTTTCTAATTATTGCAACAAGCGGAGCAGAATTTATTATATTTTTAGGCTGCATATTGGGCTCTTGTCTTGCCATCTTATCCCTAATATATCTTGCCATCTGAACAAGTCCAAGTCTTACTTGATTTTCAAGAAGTTCTCCAACTGACCTTACCCTTCTGTTTCCAAGATGATCTATATCATCAATCTCATACTTATAATCAAGAATTTTCTTATCTGCATTATAATCTCTTGTATTTCTTTCTATAATTCTTACAAGCGTCTTATTCCATTCATCATCCACCTTAAAAATCTCTCTATCAATCCCATTATTGAGTTTAAGAACATATTGTATAGTAACTATTATATCCTCAACAGTGAGATGCCTGTTTTTTTCATCAGGAATTTTATACTTTTTATTTGTCTGGGCAAGTTTATGATAAAGCGGTGCAAGTTTTCTAAGTGCTTTATATCTTCCAACTACTGAAAAATCATATCTTCTTATACTTTTAAAAAATATCTCATTTAAGAAATTCTCAATATATTCTCTTGGTGGTTCGTATTCCTGAGCCCTCATTTTTTTATATATCTCATTTTTTGCCTCAAAAGATGTCTTCGGTTGATTTTTTTGAAGTGTATAAAATATAGCAGGATTAACCTTTTCAGGATTGTCCTTTATAAGTTTTATTTTCTTAATCCCCCTATTTACAAAAAGTTCAAGGTCTTTTTGAGAAAGTGCTTTCCCTATTTTTTCATCAAGGCTCCACAAAACCTCACCAGTTGATTTATCAAAAACATCCTCACTAAGATATCTTCCTTCAAAATTTCCCAAATTTTCTTTTGTAATCTCAACCTCTTCAGTATCATAGAATAGATTTATTATCTCAGCATTAGTTTCTATATCACATGCCCTTAAAAGTGTTGTTGCAAGAACCTTCTTTTTTCTATCAAGTCTTGCCCACAAAATATTTTCCTGATCGAACTCAAACTCTATCCATGCCCCTCTATAAGGAATTATTCTTCCATAAAAAAGAGGCCTTCCTATTGTTGATTGCTTCTTCTCTTCATCCTCCTCAAATATTATGCCTGGGGATCTATGCAACTGACTTACCACAACCCTTTCGGCTCCATTAAAGATAAAAGAGCCCGTTTCAGTCATCATTGGTATATCGCAGAGGTTTACTTCCTGTTCTATTGCCTTCTTTACCTCACCACTTTTATTTTTAATAACAAGTTTAAATGTTGCTTTAAGTGGAACCGCATATGTACCATCTCTAAGTATTGCTTCCTCTGGAGAAAGATATGTCGGCTTACCTATATCATATTTAACAAAATCAAGAATAGCATTCCCTGATTCAATTGGGAAAACATCCATAAAAGCAGCCTGAAGTCCCTTTATCTCTCTTTTTTGAGGTGGAACATCAATCTGTAGGAAATCCTTAAATGATTGTTTCTGCATATGAAGAAGATCCGGAAGTTCTATTATTTTTCCTATTTTTGAGAAGTTATGCTGTTTCTCAAATACTACAGTATTCATAAAAGATCTCCTTGATTTTTTAGAATAAAAAACATCTCTTCTACCAATTAACAATAATTAATAATTTTCTCTTTTTTTAAAACATCTGCTTGCTGTTAATCTTTCACAATAACAATGACATTCTAAGAGTTTTTTGGAATCTTTTTATTTAATCTCCACTTGTGCACCTGCTTCTTCAAGTTTTTTCTTTATCTCCTCAGATGTTTTTTTGTCGACATGTGATTTTACCTCTTTTGGAGCCCCTTCAACAAGTGCTTTTGATTCAGCAAGTCCAAGGCCGGTTATCTCCCTAACAACCTTAATAACCGATATTTTTCTGGTAATATCAGGAACTGCTTTGAGTATCACAGTAAACTCAGTTTTCTCCTCTGATTTTCCCTCACTACTGCTTGGCGTAGGAGATTGAACCTGAATAGGAGCAATACTTTGAGCTTTTACACCAAACTTTTCTTCTATTGCTTTAATAAGTTCGCTAAGTTCCATTACACTCAGGTTTGCTATTGCATCTACTATCTGTTCTTTTGTAAGTTTTTCAGCCATACTTATCTCCTTTTTAAGTAGCCTCCATAATATGGAGTTTACCCTCTTTTGTCAGAGGACTACCAAGGATTTTCCAGCATTAGTTCCCTTTCTCTTTTTTCTCTTTAAGCGCTTTAAGCACATACACAAGGTTTGTAATTGGTGCTCCGATAGCACCCCTCATATTATAGAGGGAGAAGTAAAGCGCACCAACAAGTTTTGATATAAGTTCTTTTTTGGAACCAACACTGGAAATCTGTTTTATTATTTCAGGTGATATAAGATTTCTTGATAAGAAACCACCTTTTATTTTCGCCTTAGGATTTTCCTTTGAAAACTCTATTAAAACTTTTGAAACTGATGAAATCTCATCTTGATTTTTAACAAAAACAACAGCAGTTGGACCCTTAAACATCGCTGGTTTTTTTTCATCCTTTATCAGATTAGCATTTTTTGATGCAAAGTAAATAAGAGAGTTTCTCATTATAACCATTCTAGCGCCAAGAGTTTTTAATTTATCTCTAAGTTGCTGAAGTTTTCCAAAATCAGAACCTTCGAAAGAAAAAAATATCAGATCGCTATTTAGAAACTCATCCTTTATTTTTTCTGATAGCTCTATCTTTTTTGCTTTAGTTAGATTAGGCATTTACTCTACTCCATAATATTAATTTAAAAAATTAAAATCTTAAAATCTAAAAGACCGGCAGCGACCTACTCTTGCAGCACCGGGTTGGGTGCTACTACCATCGGCCCTGGCGCCCTTAACTTCCGTGTTCGGAATGGGAACGGGTGTTGCCTCGCCGGAATAGCCACCGGTCTTAAATTTTTTATGTAGAATCGTAAAATAAGGCCAGGTCCTCGGACGATTAGTAGCGGTTGGCTCAACAGGTTACCCTGCTTACACCTCCGCCCTATCAACCTCCTAGTCTTGGAGGGTCCTTACTCCTTAAAGGATGGGGAACCTTATCTTGGGGTGGGTTTCGCACTTAGATGCTTTCAGCGCTTATCCCTTCCGAACATCCGCTACCCAGCTTATGCCCTTGGCAGGACAGCTGGTATACGGGAGGTTCGTCCAGCCAGGTCCTCTCGTACTGTGGCCAGCTCCCCTCAAGTTCCCAACGCGCGCAGCAGATAGAGACCGTACTGTCTCACGACGTACTGAACCCAGCTCACGTACCGCTTTAATGGACGAACA
>Ga0123519_10011709_pt1 | contig 12891 bp, 9 predicted proteins | sample YelNatPaOPRAMG02_FD_87396 | JGI IMG/M metagenome (GOLD analysis project Ga0123519, IMG submission 87396) | Hot spring microbial communities from Yellowstone National Park - Yellowstone National Park OP-RAMG-02 (version 2) | ecosystem: Environmental > Aquatic > Thermal springs > Hot (42-90C) ...
ATGGATGGCCGCATCCAGTCCTGCCTGCCGGTTATTAAGGCCCTGCGCACCAGGGGCCACCAGGTGACTATTGCTGAATCCGATCCCCTGTGCGTGGGATTTTTTTCCCGGTATCCGGGTGAACGCTGGCGGCATCGTGATCCCCGCCGGGATCCCGGGGGCTTTGTCGATGATCTGCGGCGCAAACTGTCCACCGGCCGCTTTGATGTGCTCATTCCCATACTGGATGTCACCGCGGAACTGGTTTCCCGCCACAAGCAGGAGCTGGAACAATATGTCCGCATCCCCCTGGCGGACTATCCTGTCTTCATGCGAGCCCGGGATAAATCCCAAACCATGAGGATAGCCCGGGATCTTGGTCTCCCGTGCCCCAAAACCTATTTCCCTGAAGATTCCCCCCTGGAAGAAATCGCCGGGCAGGTTGATTACCCGGTGCTCATCAAGCCCAACTTCAGTGTCGGCGCCCGGGGCATGATGAAAGTCCGCAATGCAGAGGATCTCCAGCGGCTGTATCCCCTGGTGGTGCGGCAATACGGCCCGTGCACTGTCCAGGAGTTCATTCCGCAAACCGACCTGCAATATAAGGCCGAATTTTTTCTGGATCAGCGAGGGGCCGTGAAGACCTGCGTGGTTTACAGTAAAATGCGCTATTTTCCGCTGGCAGGGGGGGTGAGCGCCCTGAATTGTACGGTGTCGCGGGATGATGTCCGGGGTTTGGGCACTGCTCTTCTCAAGGCCATGAACTGGTATTCCTACGCCGATATCGACCTGATCGCAGACCCCCGGGACGGCCAGGTCAAAATCATGGAAGTAAATCCGCGGATTACCGGCAGCGTGAAGATTTGTTTTGCTTCGGGCGTTGATTTTGCCGATATGCTGGTGCGCCTGGCCATGGGCTGTGAAATTCCTTCTGTCGACCACTATCAACCGGGGATTTATCTCCGGCATCCCGGCCTTGACCTGATGTGGTTTTTAGCCTCACCTGACCGGTTCAAGGCCGAACCAAGCTGGTTTCGGTTTTTTGGCAAGAACTTACATTATGAAGTCCTCAGTATTGCCGATCCAGGGCCGACCATTGCCTATACGTTGGCGAACCTCAGAGACTTATTTTCCCCAGAAGCCCGGCGCTACAAATATCAGAGGAGCTTTCTGGAAGGGGGATAACTTGTCCCTGACGACACAGGTATGTACGCGTCTTATCTCTGCGTCTCTGCGGTACGTCTGTTAAACCGCGGGAAGGCAAGAGGATGAGTGATTGATTAAGTCGCCTCACATTCCGGCGGGGGGCTTTGGGGTAAGAGAAATTTGCTGGTGGGACCGGTTGCTTGAAGAATTTCGGAGAACACGTTAACCTGCTTACCTTCGATATCGAAGATTGGTTCCATACGTCTGCCCTGCGTCGGTTTATTGATGAGAAAAGCTGGGACAATCTGGAATCGCGGGCCGTGGAAAACGTCCGCCTGATCCTGGCATTATTGGCAGAGCATCGAACCAGGGCCACTTTTTTTGTCCTGGGGTGGATGGCTGAACGTTATCCCCAACTCGTGCAGGAAATTGCTCGGGCCGGCCACGAAATCGCCAGCCATGGGTACCGCCACCGGCTCATTTACGAGCTGGACCGGGAGACGTTCCGGGAATATGTGCGGCGCTCCAAGCAGTTGTTGGAGGATTTGACAGGGCAGCCCATAGCAGGCTATCGGGCCACCAGCTTTTCCATCGTCAAGAATACCCTCTGGGCGTTGGATATTCTCCGGGAGTCCGGGTTTCTGTATGATGCCAGCATGTTTCCGGTGCGACACGACATTTACGGCATTGAGGGGTTTCCCCGCTTCCCGTTTGTGCTGGCCAACGGCCTCATTGAGATTCCCGCCTCCACCCTGAGGGCGGGGGGGAGGAATTTTCCCTTCGCGGGCGGGGGCTACTTGCGTTTGTATCCTTACCGGGTAACTCAAAAAGGCATTCAGCGCCTGAATCGGGACGGCGATCCCGCGGTAATCTATCTGCATCCCTGGGAGCTTGATCCTGATTGCCCCCGGGTGGCGGGAACCGATTGGCGCACCAGATTTCGTCAATACGTGAACCTGGACAAAACCAAATCAAGATTAACCAGGTTATTAACGGATTTTACCTTCATGCCGGTCATTGATTATATTAACCGGGGGGATTTTTTTGAAGCAGATCATTCAAAGTTATAAGGACGGGAAAATCAGACTCGCCGAGGTGCCGGAGCCGGCCTGTAAGCCGGGCGGCGTTCTGGTGCAGAACCGGGCCTCGCTCATCAGCGTCGGCACTGAGAAGCTGATGATCGAGATGGGCAAAAAGAGTCTCCTGGGCAAGGCCCGGGCCCGGCCCGACTTGGTGCGCCAGGCTTTTGCCAAGGCCCAGAAAGAAGGCTTTGTCAGCGTCTTCAAGGAAGCCATGCACCGCCTGGATGAGCCGGTGCCGCTGGGCTACAGCGCGGCTGGCGTGGTGCGCGAGGTCGGCGCGGGGGTCTATGACGTGAAACCCGGCGACCGGGTGGCAGTTATGGGGGCCGGCTTCGCCTCCCACGCCGAAGTGGTCTGGGTGCCGGAAAATCTTTGCGTGCCTATCCCTGCAGGCGTGAGCTTTGAAGCCGCGGCCTTCAGCATGGTGAGCTGCATCGCCCTGCACGGCGTCCGGGAGGCGGCCCTCACTTTAGGGGAGAAGGCGGTGGTCATCGGTCTGGGTCTGTTGGGGCTGATCACCGTGCAGCTTTTGACCACGCAAGGCTGCCGGGTCATCGGCGTTGATCTGGACCGGAAGAAATGCGATCTGGCCCAGGTCCTCGGGGCGGACCTGGCGCTGGTCCCGGGCAAAGATAATGTGGAAGAGGCAGTGGCCAATGTTACCCAGGGCATGGGCGCGGATGCGGTGCTCATTGTGTCGGCCAGCAAGGATAACCGGCCAATTTTGTTGGCCGAAGCCGTGGCCCGGGAACGGGCCCGGTTGGTGCTGGTGGGGGTGGCGGATCTCCACCTGACCAGAAAGACTTTCTGGACCAAGGAACTGCTTTTTTCGGTGTCCCGGGCGGCCGGTCCCGGCAGCATCGAACCACGGTACGAAGCCAAGGGCTTTGATTATCCCCTGCCGTACGTGCGTTGGACCGAAGGCCGCAACCTGGCGGCGTGTCTCGATTTTTTAGCCCAGGGCAAACTGCGGGTGGACAGCCTTGTCACCCATCGCTTTCCCATTGCTGAGGCCCTCAAGGCCTATGACCTCATTTTGGGAAATAAGGAACCCTATATCGGGGTGCTGATCACGTATCCCCAAGAACAGGCCGGGGCCGCCACCCGGAGAGAGGCCCGCACCCATTGGCTCAAGCTCCCGGTGTCCCCAACGTCCGCGAGAACCACGCCAACGGTGGGATTGATCGGCGGGGGGAAGTTTACCAGGAATATTCTGATGCCGGCCCTGCAAAAGATTCAGGGGGTGCAACTGGGCGGCGTGGCCACCACGTCCGGAGTGAGTTCTCAGCACCTGGCGCAAAAATACGGCTTTTCCTTTGCCACCACGGATTACCGGGAGATCCTCCAGGATGAGCACATCAACCGGGTCATCATCACCACACCCCACCATCTCCACGGGCGCCAGGTGCTGGCAGCCCTGCAGGCCGGCAAGCACGTCTTCGTGGAAAAACCCCTCTGCCTGACAGAAGAGGAGCTGGCCGCCATCGAGGCAGCCTATGACGGCTCCCGGATGCTCATGGTGGGGTTTAACCGGCGGTTTGCGCCGCTCACCGCCGAACTCAAGAAGATGCTGGCCGGCCGGACCACCCCCTTGGTCATGACCTACCGGGTCAATGCCGGCTACATTCCCGACGACAGTTGGGTGCATGACCCGGCGGTGGGCGGGGGGCGCCTCCTGGGTGAAGTTTGCCATTTTATTGATTTTTTGCAGTTTATGGCTGAGTCTGAGCCGGTTCAGGTCTATACTGCATCCATCGATGGCGATACCGGGAAATACCGCCGGGATGATAATATGGCCATTACTCTTACCTTTGCCGATGGTTCGGTGGGCTCCATTCTCTACACGGCCAAAGGCTCCAAAGGCTTCTGTCGGGAACGGTTCGAGGTTTACGGCGAAGAATCGGTGGGGGTCATCGAAGATTTTCGTCTGGGCCAGATCGTCCGGGGCGGCGCCAGCCGCAGAATCAAGAAACTGTCCATGGACATGGGTTATGCCCGGGAGCTGGAATTTTTCGTGAAACCGGCGTCAGACCAGCCCGATTATCACCGCCGGCTTTTTGCGGGTCTGGTGGGGTCGACGCGGGCCTCTATCAGGGCTTGGGAATCATTCCAGACGGGAAAGGTCATGAAGATTTGATCCGGCACCCTTCATCTCCGCGCACTCTGCGTCTCTTGGGCGATGGCTTGACCCGCAAAGACGCAAAGCACACAGAGGATAATTATGCGCCGGAAGTTCTGTCGTTCTGTCTATTTTTTACTTTCCAAGGGACATGGGAGTTAAAGGATGACTAGCAAAGATTACCTGGAATACTACCAGGACAAAACCATTCTGGTCACCGGCGGGGCCGGGGCCATCGGCAGCAATCTGACCAAAGCCCTGGGGGAGTTGGGGGCCAGGTTAGTTTTGGTTCTGGACGACCTTTCCTCGGCGTCCCGGTGGAATGTGCCCTCCCTGGCCAACGTCCTGTTCATCGAGGGGAGTATCCTGGACGAAGTGGAGCTGAAACGGGTCTTTTTTGAGGGTCCCGACCTGGTGTTCCACCTGGCCGCGCTCTTTGCCAATCAGAATTCCATCGATCACCCCGAAACCGACCTCCTGGTGAACGGTTTAGGAACACTGAGACTCTTGCAATATTCCCAACTTTCCGGGGTCAAACGCTTTGTCTACGCCTCCTCGGGGTGTTCCATTTATGGCAGCAGCGCGCCCTTGCCTCTCACGGAAGAATTCATGTCCCTGCACCTGAGCAGCCCCTACCAGATCACCAAGATGCTGGGGGAGCTTTACGGCAATTTTTTCCAGCATCACTACCATCTGCCGGTGGTCAAGGCCCGGTTTTTTAATTCCTACGGGCCGGGTGAGGTGCCGGGCCAATACCGCAACGTCATACCGAACTTCATCTATATGGCCATGCAGGGACAGCCGCTCCCCATAACGGGGACTGGCGAGGAAACCCGGGACTTCACCTTTGTGGGGGACATTGTGGACGGGCTTTTACGGGCTGGTTATTATGAGAATGCCGTCGGCCAGGAATTCAATCTCGCCTCGGGGGTGGAAACCCGGATAATCGACTTGGCAAACATGATTAACACCGCGGTGGGTAATACCGCGGGGGTGACCTTCAACCCCCGGCGCAAGTGGGATACCAAGCCCCGCCTGTTGGCCTCGGTGGAACGAGCCCAAGAGTTGATCGGCTACCAGCCCCATACCCCGTTTCCCGAAGGCCTGAAAAAAACCGTGGCCTGGTTCCGGGACAAATGGGACCTGATCGCGGCTGACGCGCGTTTCGGCCCGGGGATGTCGTCCGCGGTGCGCCAGGTGGTCTGCAAGGCATAAGTGAAAAAGATACTTCTTATTTTCGGCACGCGCCCCGAGGCCATCAAGATGGCCCCACTGGCCTTGCGTCTGAAAGCTGCCGGCGATTTTGACGTCCGCATCGCGGTCACGGCCCAGCACCGCCAGATGCTGGACCAGGTGCTGGAGATTTTCGCCATCGTCCCGGACTTCGATCTGGATCTCATGACCCAGAACCAGGACCTGTTTGACGTCACCGCGCGGGTTCTTTTGGGGCTAAGAGATGTCCTTAGGCTGGAGCGCCCCGAGATGATCCTGGTGCACGGGGATACCACCACCACGTTGGCTGCGGCGCTGGCGGCCTATTATTGCCAGATCCCGGTGGGCCATGTGGAGGCCGGGCTGCGCACCCGGGACAAATACCGGCCTTATCCTGAGGAACTGAACCGCCATCTCACCGGGGTCATCACCGATTATCATTTTGCGCCCACCCCCTGGGCCCGGGATAACCTGCTGGCTGAAGGTGTCCCGCCAGAGCGCGTCTGGGTCACGGGCAACACGGTCATCGACGCCCTCAGAATAATTCACCGACAGGTGGAGGGCGAGAAAGATGCCTGGCTGCATGATCTGGCCCACAAATACTCGCTAGCGTTGGATGACCGACGCCTTATTCTGGTCACCGGCCATCGCCGGGAAAACTTCGGCGAGGGCTTCAGGAACATTTGCCTGGCCCTGCGGAATCTGGCCGAGCAGTATCAGGATGTCCACATCATTTATCCGGTCCACCTGAATCCCAACGTACAGGGGCCGGTTTATGAAATTCTTGGCTCTTCCGGCCAGGACATTCGGGAGGCGGGGGCCGCCTGGCACACAGAGATGCAGGGCGGCGGCCGCCTGTCGCTGTTGCCGCCCCTGGACTATGCGCCCTTTGTTTTTCTGATGAGCCGCAGTTACCTGGTGCTCACCGATTCGGGAGGTATCCAGGAAGAGGCCCCGGCCCTGGGAAAGCCGGTCCTGGTGATGCGGGATGTCACCGAACGGCCCGAAGGGGTGTGGGCGGGGACGGTCAAGCTGGTGGGACCGGACCGCCACCGCATCCTGGCAGGCGTCAAGGAACTCCTGGATGATGAGAATAACTACGCGGCCATGGCCCGAGCCAAGAATCCCTATGGGGACGGCTGGGCGGCCAACCGCATTGTTGAGGTTCTTGCCAGTCTCCTGTAAGGAAAAAAGCCACCCTGTTTGGCTGGCTGTTGAAAAACAACCGAAAGAGGGAATTTGTCAGGCTTTCCAGCCTGTGCAAGCGCAGGCTGAAGCCTGCGGCTGCATTTTGCAAAAGGCTCAAGGGAAAGATTTTTCAACAGCCTGTTAGAAGTGATATCCAACACCTGCCTGGATGCTAAACAGATTGAATTGAGGCGAAAACTTCAGTCGGTGGGTGAAACCTTCGGCATCAAGATCATATGAGAGCGAGGGTTGATAATATCGATACTTAACAGAGGTTTCAAAGGATATGGCGCGGCCGGGTGGCCCGTTTTTCCTGGTGAACAGAAATCTCACGCCCAGTTCTGTTTCCAGACCGGGAGTGACGACCGTTGTATACGATAATGGCACTGTTCTATCTTCTGAACCGTATATGGGAATAACCTCAAAAGCACTTGGCTGAAATCTGAAATTCGGGCTGATACCGGTAATAAACAGGGCTGGCCCCACCGCCACGTAAGGCTGCACCTTGCCAAAGGGAACTTTTTCCGTGGGAAAGAAGCCATAACGGCAAGCGAACATAAAGGCCAATGAGGTGATTGATGAGCCTCTGTTCACGGAGAATTGATACTGTTGGTAGTGCGGGTAAGGACTTGGAAAGATGTTCATCCTCCGAGTCCCTATGGTTTTGTCAACAAGGGCCGATTTATCGAAGCCATTATAGCTAAGATCCAGGTAAAAACCCAGATACTTCATCCAATCAGGGAAATCCAACTGGGGGAAACCTTGCTTGCTAAACCAGATACCTGCCTTGCCTCCAAACAGGAAAGATGATATCAAGGTCCTGGGAAATTCAAGACTGGTGTTAAACGGCCCCTTGTAATTAGGATTGAAATTGAGCTCCAGCGGGTTCGGAGAGGTTACAGCAAAGTTGTTACCGAAATACATTTCGACATACATTTCCGCCGGGGCCGTTCCGGCCGTTAAAGCGATGAGTCCCAGGGCCATAACGAACACCGTTATTTTTTTCATTGGCTTCGCCCCCCAACATTTTCCCAGGCATGTTAGCAAAAATACTCCGGAGGATAAACCTTTTTTGCGGGGTTAGGGCGGTTATTTTCAAGCCAAAACCAAATCCAAATTCGTTGAGAAGGGAACTCCTCCGATATTTCTGTGCCGGCTCCGGCACTCTTCACAAAGGATGATATCAATGTCAGAGACAAAGCGTGCGATGATCACCGGTATTACCGGACAGGACGGCAGCTATCTGGCGGAATTGCTCTTGTCCAAGGGCTATGAGGTGCATGGCCTGATCCGCCGGGCCAGCACTTTCAACACCTCCCGGCTCGAGCATCTCTATGTGGACCCCCATGAGCCGGGGGCCCGGTTTTTCCTGCACTACGGCGACCTGAGCGATGCCGGCCAGCTTACCAACTTGATCTATAATGTGCAGCCTCAGGAAATCTATCACTTGGCGGCTCAGAGCCACGTGCGGGTAAGCTTCGACGTCCCCGAGTACACCGGCGATATCACCGGTCTGGGCTTGACCAGGATATTGGAGGCCATCCGGCGCAGCGGCATTGCCACCAGGTTTTATCAGGCCTCTTCCAGTGAGCTTTTCGGGGATGCGCCCCCGCCGCAGAATGAAGACACGCCTTTCCGGCCCCGCAGCCCGTATGCCGCCGCCAAACTCTATGCCTATTGGATGGTGCGCAATTACCGGGAGGCTTACGGGATCTTTGCGGTGAACGGCATTCTCTTCAACCATGAATCCCCGCGCCGGGGAGAAACCTTCGTGACCCGGAAGATTACCCGGGCTGCGGCCCGCATCAAGCTCGGGCTGCAGAAAAAGCTGTATCTCGGCAACCTGGAGGCAAAAAGGGACTGGGGATATGCCCCTGAATACGTGGAGGCCATGTGGCTGATGCTGCAACAGGACAGGCCCGAGGACTTTGTCATCGCCACCGGTGAGTCTCATTCCGTCCGGGAATTTTTAGAGGCAGTGTTCTCCCATATTGATCTGGATTGGCGGGAGTATGTGGAAATTGATCCCCGGTATTTCCGGCCCACGGAGGTGGAAAGTCTCCGGGGAGACGCCAGCAAAGCCAAACAGCGCCTGGGTTGGGAGCCCCGGGTGACCTTCAGCGAACTGGCCCGCCTGATGGTGGAGGCGGATCTGCAGGCTCTCCTGGAGCTGCGGCAATGTCATGATGTTATCCGGCACATGGCCAAAGAGAATCTGACCGGAAACGCCAGGAAATAAAATTATGCGGATCGGTATAGGTTATTGGGTATATGCAGCACCCTGCGTTCTCAGCGTCCCGGCGCTCAAAAGCATCACCGCAGAGACGCTGAGGGCGCAGAGATGAACCCGGCCGCAGCTTGGCGGATGACCTCGATGAGGCGCTCCTGATCGTTTGTTGTGAGATATGGATGCATGGGCAGGGAAAATATCCGGGCAGCGGCGGCCTCGCTCACCGGAAAATCCCCCGGTCCATACCCCAGGTCCCGAAAAACCTCCTGCAGGTGCAAGGGCTTGGGGTAGTAAACAGCCGTGGGCACTCCGGCCTGCTGCAGCTTGACGCGGATCAGATCGCGGGCCTCGCTCTCCACGGAATATTGGGCCCAAACCGAGGTGCAGCCCGGGGCCACTTCGGGCACTGCCACCACCTCTTTGAGGCCCTGGTGATAGCGCCGGGCGATTTCCTGGCGGGCCGCCACCTCCTCGTCAAATATATCCAGCTTGGCCAAAAGGATCGCGGCCTGCAGGGTGTCAAGGCGCCCGTTGATTCCCAGGCGCACGTGATCATAACGGTCGGCTCCCTGGCCGTGGTTGCGGATGGACATTAAAATTGCCGCCAGATCATGGTCATCAGTGAGCACTGCGCCGCCGTCACCGTACCCGCCCAAGGGTTTGGCAGGAAAGAAGGAGGTGGCCGCCGCCTCTGCCAGGGCCCCCGCCTGTCGGCCATGGTACGTGGCCCCGAAGGACTGGGCCGCATCCTCCAGGACAAAGAGGCCGTGATCCCGGGCCAGGGCGCTGATGCGGTCATAATCGGCCGGCTGGCCGAAAAGGTCCACGGCAATGACGCCCCGAGGGGTGAGACCTGCGGTTCGTGCATGCCCGGCGAAATTGACGAGCGCCTCTTGCAGGGCTTCAGGGTCTACATTGTAGGTTGCAGGGTCGATATCCACGAACACGGGGGTGGCGCCCAGCAACCGGACCACCTCGGCGGTGGCGATAAAAGTGAAGGGCGTGGTGAAGATGGCGTCCCCCGGCCCCACGCCTTTGGCCATCAGAATCATGAGCAGGGCGTCGGTCCCGGAGGAGCAGGTGACAGCATGTCTCACCCCGACGCAGGCGGCCAGACGCTTTTCCAACTCCGCCACTTCCGGCCCCAGGATATATTGCCCGTGGGCCAGGACCCGGCGGACATTCTCCGTGATCCGGTCTTGGATTTTTCTTTGCTGGGCCTCAAGATCAATAAAGGGCAATGGCTTTGTCATGGTCGCACCGATCTCCGGGCATGGCGACGCAGGGAAATCTTTCCCTCGGCGCCCTCTGCGTCTGTGCGGTCTCTCTTTTTCCCCGCAGAGCCGCAGAGAACGGCATAGGAGTCTTTATCGGGATTCAGTATGGGTTTAGTGTTTTGAGTAGTATAAGGTAAAATCTGGCAAAGAGCTATTCTTCCTGATGAGGTGACCAAAGGCCCCATGGCAAATGCCGCCAGGTTCGTCTCCGTCATCATGCCCTGCCGTGATGAGGAAAAATATATTGCGGAGGCGCTCGCCTCCCTCGTGGCGGGCGATTATCCCCAGGACCGCCTGGAGGTGCTGGTGGTGGATGGCATGAGCACCGACGCCACCCGCAGGATCGTCACGGAGTTTGCCGGGGAGCATCGGTTTATTCGGCTTCTGGACAACCCCCGAAGAATCACCCCCGCCGCTCTGAATATCGGCATCAGCCAGGCCCGGGGCGACCTTATTGTCCGGGTGGATGCCCACAGCACGTATCCGCCGGACTATATTTCGAGCCTGGCGGCCTGGCAGGAAAAAACCGAAGCAGACAATGTGGGCGGCGCCTGGAGCATTCTTCCCGGAGGCGACACGCCCATGGCCAAAGCCATCGCGGTGGGTTTGGCCCAACCCTTCGGCGCCGGCAATGCCTATTATCGTTTCGGCGTCACCGAACCTCGCTGGGTGGATACCGTGCCCTTCGGTTGCTACCCCCGGAAGGTGTTCTCATGGATCGGGACTTTTGACGAAGACCTGGTGCGCAACCAGGACGACGAGTTCAATATGCGCCTCAGGAAACACGGCGGCCGCATCCTCCTGGTGCCGGGTCTGGCGGTGGATTATTACGCCCGGGAAAACCTCCCCAAGCTGGCGCGCATGTATTACCAGTATGGTTATTTCAAGCCTTTAGTGGCCAAAAAATTGGGAATGGTTCTGGGATTACGCCAACTTATGCCGCCGCTGCTGGTTTTTTCCCTGGCGGTCGGTCTCCTCCTGGGCTGGTTGTTTCCTGTCCTCGGAGTGTTGGGATTCCTGATTTTCCTGACATATGTTCTGGCAGATGTGATCAGTGCCTGGTTTGCAGGCAGCCGTCTGGGTCCGGCGGTGACTGCCTGTCTTACCCTGGTTTTTCCCACCCTGCACTTCAGTTATGGTCTGGGGTTTTTAAAAGGTCTTCTGGACTTTGTGGTTGTGGGGAAGCCAGCCGGAAAAGCAGGAAACGACCTGCCCCTGTCACGCTAATCCGGTTGAATTGCCGGAACATCCCGGCAAAAATACCTTTTTGCTCCGGAGAAACCCGAAGAACCCTGATAATGCCAAGACCTGAGATCAAAGAAAGCATTTCCCCTTGGGCGGCCGAAACCGCACGCCTCAGGGCCGCCTATGCCCGCCGGCAGTGCGGCGATTTGTATTCCTGGTTTCAGCCGGCGTACCTCTTCCATATCCAGCAGAGGGAATGTCGGGTGCTTGACCTGTTGCGGGACCTGGGACTGAGCCGGCTGGAAGGGCGGAAAATACTCGAAGTAGGCTGCGGCACAGGCTTATGGCTGGGAGAATTTATCAAATGGGGGGCCGGCCCGGAGAACCTTACCGGCATTGATCTGCTTGCCGAGCGCCTGGTTGCGGCCCGGTTAACATTGCCTCCCAGGGTGGGGCTGCTGCAAGCCAACGCCGCTTCCCTCCCTTTTCCCGCCGGCGCCTTCGACCTGGTGCTGCAATCCACGGTGTTCACCTCCATTCTGGATGCCGTTATGAAACAGGCGGTGGCCAAAGAGATGCTCCGGGTCCTGAAGCCCCGGGGTCTCATCCTGTGGTATGATTATCATTGCAACAATCCCTGGAATAACGCGGTGCGGGGCGTAAAAAAAAAGGAAATACACGCTCTTTTCCCCGGCTGCCGGATAAGACTTGCGCGTGTTACCCTGGCCCCACCCCTGACCCGCCTCCTGGCCCCATATTCCTTCCTGCTCTGTGCCTTCCTGGAAAAACTCCGGTTTCTTAATACCCATTATTTGGGAGTCATTGGCAAATAGCGTGATGGGCTAAGTACCTGTGCAGCCCGAGGAAGGCCGGTGTCAGGGATACTGTGCCACCGGTATCAGGTATGCTGGGAAAACCAGAGGCTTTCCGCTAAAAATCCAAACAACTGGGCAGAAGAGAGATGCTCAGAAACACGCAGACATCCATTTTTGTCAGCGAGGGAGAGGCCAATCTTCATCATGAGCACATTGTTCATGAACGCCTGGCCTGCCACACCCCTGGACCGCTGCAAAGATGGTCCATGTCCCTATCCTTGAGGAGGTGGCGATGAAACACCAGCTTATCCGGATATCGGGAGCCTTCTGCATTCTGCTGTTAGCGGCGATGGCCACGGCCGGGACCTGGAGCCCGAATAACTTTTTTTACCAGCCCTCTTTAGGGGCTCGAGGACCCGCCGAAAAAAACAACTTCGATGCCGGCCTTAACAGGGTCGATGCCCATCTGGGCAAATACAAGACTCTGGGTGATCCCGGCTACGGCACCCTGGCAGAGGCACTCACCACCATAGGGAGCAGCAATGTCACCCTGACCATCCCCGCCGGGACGGTTACCGTGGCCAGTAATACCACCATCGGCAATAACATTGCCCTCCGGGTCTTCAAAGGAGGGCAATTTACGGTGAACAGCGGGGTG
>Ga0123519_10011710_pt1 | contig 12891 bp, 14 predicted proteins | sample YelNatPaOPRAMG02_FD_87396 | JGI IMG/M metagenome (GOLD analysis project Ga0123519, IMG submission 87396) | Hot spring microbial communities from Yellowstone National Park - Yellowstone National Park OP-RAMG-02 (version 2) | ecosystem: Environmental > Aquatic > Thermal springs > Hot (42-90C) ...
AGTTTTATGAGGCAAAAAATCCAGAATTTTCCCTAGAATATTATGAAGGCAAAGTTTATGATCTAACACTAAACAGTGAACCATACTATTTTGCAAACGGAATTTTAACACACAACTCCATGTACCCCTCAATCTTTATTTCATACAACATTTGTCCAACAACTCTTTTAACTGAAAAAAAAGAGGGTATAGAAGCCATAACTACACCATTTGGAACATCTTTTGTTCCTCCTAGCATAAGGAAAGGAATAATACCAAAAACTGTTGAAAGATTAATTAAAGAAAGAAATGCTGTCAAAACACAAATGAAAGCTGAAAAAGATCCTGTGAAAAAGAGAGCTTTAGATGCTTATCAAGAAGGTCTCAAGAGGATAGCAAATGCTTCTTATGGTTACACTGGATTTTTGCTTGGCAGAATTTATGTTTTGAGTATTGCTAATGCAATAACAAGCTGTGGAAGATATTACATTCAAGAAACAAAAAGGTTAGTTGAAACAAACACAAACTATAAAGTCATTTATGGTGATACAGATTCTGTCATGATAAAAACAGACACGCAAGACATAGAAAAAGCTATAGAGATAGGGAACAACATAGCAAACTTTTTGAATGAAAAGCTTCAAGGTAAATTGAAAATCAAGGTTGAAAACATTTTCAAAACACTTTTGATTTTAACGAAGAAGAGATATGCCGGCTGGAGCTTTGAAAAAATTGATTCTCAGTTTAAAGATGAAATTGTGATGAAAGGAATAGAAACTGTGAGACGTGATTGGTGTGATTTGGTTAGCGAAACACAAGAGGAAGTGCTAAAGATTTTATTGAAAGAACAAAACCCAAAGAAGGCTTTTGCTTATTTCAAAGAAGTTGTTCAAAAACTGCAAAGTGGGCAAATTCCTTTGGAAAAGCTTACGATAATTAAAGGGATTTCAAAGAGACCTGAGCAATATAAAGGAGTTCAGCCTCATGTTGAGCTTGTGAAGAAGATGAGAAAGCGTGGCGAGGTAGAAATTCCTTCTATAGGTGATAGAGTAGGGTTTGTTATCGTTAAAGGCTTGCAGCTAGTTTCTGAAAGAGCAGAAGACCCTGAATATGTTAAGAAGCATAACCTTAAGATAGATTCAAAGTATTACATCGAAAGCCAACTTTTGCCTCCTTTAGAAAGGGTTTTTGAAGCTATAGGAATAAATAAGTCTGAATTGATTGGTCTTGGAAAACAAATGCTTTTAGGAGAAGCTATCAACAACCACAAAAAAACTGAAGAGAAGCCACTTACTAAAATAGAAGGTGTTGTTTGTGTTAAATGTAATACAACATTCAGGAGAGTTCCTTTGATTGGGAGATGTCCAGTATGTGGAGGAGAACTTGAGTTCTATTTTGGTGAAGAGAGAGCAAAAATTCTATCTTTTTAAATTAAATATTATTCATGAAAGTTTCGATAATTATACCAACAAAAAATGAACCTTACATTCAAAAGCTTGTTGATAAAATTCATGAGGAAATTTCTAATTTGAATCATGAAATAATAGTGGTTGATAAAAGCGATGTTACACCAAAACTAAAAAGGGCGAAAGTCTTAAGGCAAAAATCAGACGGTCTAGGAAAAGCTTTTCTTGAAGGATTAAAATTGGCAAAAGGCGACGTTATTGTTCTGATGGATGGAGACGGCTCACACAGACCAGAAGATTTACCCAAGCTGATAGAAAAAACTAAAAGTTATGATATTGTGATTGGCTCAAAGTATGTGAAAGGAGGAAGAACAAAAGATAAGCTTTACAGGATTTTGATAAGTAGAATTTATTGTTTGTTTGCTTCTCTAATTCTTGGGCTGAAAGTAAAAGATAGCATGTCAGGCTTTGCTGCTGTCAGAAGAAAAGTTTATGAAAAAATTAGGCTTAACCCAATTGGTTTTAAAATAAATACAGAGCTTCTCTATAGAGCTAAAAGATTTGGATTCAGAGCAACAGAAGTTCCAATAGTTTTTGAAGAAAGGAAGTTTGGAAGATCAAAAACTAATTTAAAAGAAGGCTTGAAAACTTTAAAATTTATTTTCAAGTTGAAATTTGGATAGTTGTAAGGAAGATACAAAAACTTTAGAAGCTAAATAAGAGATATGCAACTTAGAGCTTTACTCTTAATTTTCTCATTGTTGATCTTAGCTATTTTACTCTACTATTCAGATTTTTTTAAAGTCATTTCTTTGCTAACAAAAGCAAATGTTTTTTATATTTCCCTTGGTTTTTGTTTATGGTTTTTTGGTCTTGTTGTAAGAACAGAAAGATGGAAATACCTCCTCAGTAAAGCTAAGATAAAGCTTGGTTTTTGGCAAACGGCTAGAGTTTACATATCAGGCATGTTTTTATCAAATATTACTCCTCTAAAAGCTGGTGATCCTCTGCGTTCTCTTTTGCTTAAAGCAACATGCAAGAAAGACATTAGTTCTTCTCTACCTTCTGTTTTTGTGGAAAGGATATTTGATGTTGTAGTTACAGTTTTGTTTTCTTTAGCAGGATTGTTTTTCTTCTATTCTTTTTCTTTTTGGCTTGCTGCAACTGTAGCAGTCTATGCAACAGTTTTTGGCATAGGAATTTATATTTTAGTTTCTGAAAAAAGGACAAAAAAGTTTTTTGGAAAATTATCTTTCCTTTTCAAGTTTGTTAAGATAGAGAAGAAAGTGGAAGGTTTTTCAAGGGGCTTGCATAAAGCTTTCATTAAGTACAAAAATAGAAAGATTTTCCTTGTTACATTCATCTATTCAGTTTTAGTCTGGCTGATAGAAGGTTTAATTCTTTGGATAAGCTTTCTTTCCATAGGCATACCAATAAACATAGCTTTTTCAGTTACAATTGTGGCTTTCACTACTTTGATAGGTGTTTTGACTTTTTTACCAGGAGGTCTTGGCTCAAGTGAAGCAGTTGCTATTTTAATTTTTACTAAATTCTTTTCTCTAACTCCTGCTCAAGTGATGACGGCTGCTATCTTGAGTAGAGTATTTGGATATTGGACTTATGTGATTTTTGGGTCAACTTTGATAGGAATTAGCAAGTATAAATTTGAGATTTAAAACAAGTTTAATTTTTCAAATACTGAAAGAGATTTAAATGTAACTTCTATATTCTTCTAAAGATGAAAGAAAACATTTCTATTAGCATAATAGGCAGTGGAGTGGTTGGAACTATTGTTGGAGAAGGATTTTCAAAAGTTGGTTACTCGGTAATTTTTTATGATGTAGATGAGAAAAAAATAGATTCTTTAAACAAAAAAGGATACAAAACTACAATAAGTTTAAGATATGCATTAACAGATTCTGATATATCTTTTATTTCGGTACCAACTCCTCTTTCAAACTCAAAATCACCACATGGTTATAGAAAAATGGATCTCAGCTACATAGAGAATGTAACAAATGAAATTGCAAAGGTCTTGAAAGAAAAAGATGATTATCATACAATCGCTATAAAAAGTACTGTTCTACCAACTACAGCTGAAAAAATTGTTATACCAATTTTAAAAAAAGAAAATTTGGATAAAAAGGTTGATGTTTGTGTTAACCCTGAATTCCTAACAGAAATAGCAGAGACTTGGGATTCAGAAAAAAAGTTTGTTAAAGGTTTTTTTAATGAAGATCGATATGTGATAGGTGAACAAACTGCAAACTCAAGAGGCGGTAACCTTTTGGAAGAACTCTACAAACAAGTTAATGATTATTCTGGCAACAACGTTCCAATAGAAAGGGTGAGCCTAAGAGAAGCATCATGGATAAAATTAGTAGCAAATGCCGCTCTTGCTTGTAAAATTTCATATTTCAATGATCTTTTTGAACCTGCTCAAGAATTAGGTATAAATTCTCATAAAACAGCAAAGATAGTTGGTCTTGATAAAAGAATTGGACCTTACGGCACTATTCACGGGAAAGCATTTGGTGGTAAATGCTTACCTAAAGATTTAGAAGCATTTTTAGCATTTCTAGATGAAGAGGTAGGATATACACCAATACTTTTAGATGCTATATATAAAGTGAATCTACACATGGCTGAACACTATGGTGTGAGAGAATGAAAGCTTACATTCTTGCAGCTGGTGAGGCAACAAGGCTAAGACCGCTTTCTTATGCCATACCTAAGTTAATGATGCAAGTTGGGGCAATACCAATACTAGAATGGATTTTAGACCCTTTAATAAAATCTGATAAGATTGAAGAGGTTTACATTATCATTAGAGCAGGCGATGTACATGAAAGCGCTCTAGAAAATTATCTTAAACATAGAGGGGAGTATTTTTCAAATGATATAAAAACATCAATAGAACATGGATTAGGCTGGGAAACTGGAGGAGATTTAAGCTTAGTTCTAAGAAGTCAAGAAGACAGAGGAATTTTAGATAAGACTAAAGATTTTTTGGTGTTATATGGAGATATTGTTTCAGATATTAACATAGAAAAAGTAATTAAAGCGCATGAAACAGCAAGAAATATTCTTAGGACATGGTGTACAATGACTCTTTTTGAAGTTCCGGTTGATGAGGCATCTGCATTTGGTGTTGTAGAAGGTGAAAAAGTGGATGAAAACATTTACAAAATAAAAAATTTTGTAGAAAAACCATCTAGAGAGAAATTACCAAAAGAAGGAAAAACAATGGTTAATGCAGGCTATACTATAATTGGGAAAGAGGTATTCCATAATTTGGACAAATACTTGCCAGCAAGAAAGAATCGACTTGAACATTCAATTTTTGAAGTTTTGCCAGAAACAAGAGAGCTAGCAGGATATAAATATGAATTTAAGTTTTGGATGGATATAGGTACCATCTCTTCATTAAAAGAAGCTAATAGAAAAATTTATTCTGGTGAAGGTATAATTCCACCTCCTCAAGTTGGAAGGAATAATAAGAGTTGATAAAAAATGGCAGAATATAGAATTTCAGAAGATATTGAAGAAGTGGTTAAAGAAGTAGAAAATTTGAAAGATAAAATTGAAGGAAAAAAGTTTTTGGTAACAGGTGGTGCAGGCTTCATAGGAAGTTGGCTATGTGATGTGTTATATCAGCTTGATGCAAAAATTTTTTGTTTAGACAATTTTATTACAGGCTCAAAAGAAAACATAAAACATCTTCTAGGAAAAGAAAATTTTGAAATGTAAATTCAAATGTGTGTGATTTTCAAACTGAAGAAGATTTTGATTACATAATTCATGCAGCTAGCATAGCATCACCATCAGTTTATCAAAAACATCCAATTGAAACTTTAGACACAAACCTAATTGGAACAAGAAGATTGCTTGAATTAGCAAGAAAAAAAGATGTTAAATCATTTCTTTTCACGAGCACAAGCGAAGTATATGGAAATGTTCCACCAGAAATGATTCCTACCCCAGAAGCATATTATGGTTTTGTCAATTCTTTTGGACCAAGATGTATGTACGATGAAGGAAAAAGAGCAGCAGAAGCATATTGTTATTCCTATTTTCATGAGTATAAATTACCAATCAGAATTGCTAGAATTTTTAATACATACGACCCAAAATTAGACACAAGCAACACGTGGTATGGCAGGGTTGTTATAAAGTTTATTGACCAGGCTTTGAAAGGCAAGCCTTTAACTGTATATGGTGAAGGCAAACAAACAAGGAGTTTTTGTTATGTTACAGACACAATTCATGGGCTCCTGAAATTACTTTTAATAGATGGTCTAAATGGAGAAGTTTTCAATATAGGGAATGACAAGGAAATTAAAATTATTGATTTAGCATACAAAATAAAAGATATAACAAAGTCGAATTCAGAAATAATTTTTCAACCTTTACCGAAAGATGATCCCTTAAGAAGGTGTCCAGATTTAACTAAAGCCAGAAATATTTTAAAATATAGTCCAAAAGTTAATTTGGAAGAAGGTATAAGTAAGACTGTAGAGTGGTATAAAAATATAATAAAATGAGGCTTTATAAGAAGTCATATTGAGAAAGGCTGCAAAGTAATTCACTTATGAGCTTTAAATTTTCTCGATTTCTTTTTTATTATTTTTCTTTCAATAACCTTTATACCAAAATCTATTAAAACAGTTATTCCTGCTGAAGACAAAAAGCTTGTTGCTTCATTTAAACTTAACCCAGAATAGGAAGAATAAAATCCTGTAAATGCTCCTATTATTAATGCTCTTGAAAATTTTTTAAAGCTAAATCTTTCATTGCTTTTTAAATATCCAAGCAAACCATAGAATGAACCTGCAAAAATACCGATTATCACCTGGTGAATCATAAATTATTTTTTATTGAAACTTTTATTAATATTTTTGAAGACATTAAATTAATATGAGAGTTTTAGTAACAGGTGGAGCAGGTTTCATAGGAAGCTATACTACTGATTTATTTATTGAGAAAGGCTACAAAGTAAGAATTCTTGACAACTTAGAACGGCAGGTGCATGGAGGAAAACTTCCAGACTACATAAATCAAAAAGCCGAATTTATTAAAGGTGATATAACAAATCCAAGAACTTGGGAAAAGGTTTTAGAAGATGTGGATTTTGTTGTACATTTGGCAGCAATGGTAAGCGTTAGTCAAAGCATGTATCAGCCTTCAAGATTTTTAAATGTAAACACACTTGGAACTGCAAAGTTTTATGAAACCTTATTGACAAATGAAAAATTTAGAAACAGTATCAAAAGAATTGTGGTTGCAAGTTCTAAGAGCATTTACGGTGAAGGTGCTTACAAATGTAAAGAGCACGGAGTTGTTTATCCAAACCTTAGACCTTTAGAGCAACTGGAAAAGAAAGATTGGGAAGTTCATTGCCCAATTTGCAAAGAATATGTTGAACCAGTAGGGATTACTGAAGAAAAACCTGCTCAAAATCTTTCTGTTTATGCTCTTTCTAAGTACGACACAGAGAGATTGTCTTTAATGTTTGGTAATGCTCTGGGAATACCAACAATAGCATTTAGATATTTCAACGTTTATGGACCAAGACAAAGCCTTAACAATCCTTATACAGGCGTGTGTGCAATTTTTATGTCTAGGATAAAGAATAATAACCCACCAATAATTTTTGAAGATGGCAATCAAGTAAGAGATTTTGTTTATGTGGAAGATGTAGCCAAAGCGAATTTGGCAGCCATAGAAAATGATAAGTTTATTGTAGATGCTTTTAATGTTGGCACAGGCAAACCAACAAGTGTGAAAGAAATTGCTGAAGAATTGATAAAAATTTACGATGCAAAAGTTGAGCCAGAAATAACTGAAAAATTCAGGGTAGGAGACAATAGACATGATTTTTCAAATATTTCTAAAATAAAGAAAACTTTTGGTTGGGAACCACAAGTTGAATTGAAAGAAGGTTTAGAGAAGCTTGTTGAATGGGCCGAAAAACAAGAAGCTAAAGACAGATTTATGGAAGCTGAAGCTGAGAGGATAAAATTCCTAGGTAGATAAAATGAGAGTTTTAGTAACAGGTGGAGCAGGTTTCATAGGAAGTAATTTAACTAATTATTTTGCTAGCAAAGGCAATGAAACAATAGTTTATGATAGTTTGTCAAGAGAAGGAACAAAATACAATTTGGACTGGTTAAAAAGGCTTTATGGGGAAAAAATAGAATTTGTTCACGGTGATATAAGAGACTTTGAGCTACTTAAGCAATATGTAAAAGATGTTGATGCAATTGTACATACAGCCGCTCAAGTTGCTGTTACAAGTAGCATAAAAAATCCAAGGGAAGATTTTGAGATAAATGCTTTAGGAACTTTTAATGTTTTAGAAGCCGTAAGAGCTACTAACAAAGATATAGCAGTGATCTTTTTCTCTACTAATAAGGTCTACGGAAATAATGTGAATAAAATTCCTTTGGTTGAAAGAGAAACAAGGTACGAATTTGCTGACCCAAAGTATAAACTAGGCATACCAGAAGATTTCCCTACTGATGCTAACGAGCATACTCCTTACGGCGTATCTAAGTACACAGCTGACTTGTACGTAAGAGATTACACTTCTGTTTATGGTTTACCTACTGTTACATTTAGATGTAGCTGCATGTACGGCATAAGACAGTTTGGAAATGAAGATCAAGGCTGGGTTGCACATTTTGTTATATCTTCTATTTTTGACAAGCCTTTAACGATTTATGGTGATGGTAAACAAGTTAGAGATGTTTTGTTTGTAGAAGATGTTAACAGGCTGGTTGAATCTGCACTTACCAACATAAGAAGAGTTAAAGGGGAAGTGTTTAACATTGGTGGCGGACCACAAAACACGATCTCGCTATTAGAATTGATTTCAATGTTGGAAAGAAAATTGAATAAAAAGATTTCTTATTCTTTTTCTGATTGGCGACCTGCTGACCAAAAGGTTTATATAAGTGATATAAGAAAAGCAGAAAAATTGCTTGGATGGAAACCTTTGGTTAAACCAAAAGAAGGTGTTGAGCAACTAATTAAATGGGTTTACGAGAATAAAGAACTTTTTGTTTAAAGATAATTAAGAATTAATGAAAGTTTCAATAATAGTGCCAGCCCATAACGAAGAAAAAATAATTGGTAAGACACTTTCTTCCCTTTATCAGATTTTAAAAGAATCAGGACTTAATTACGAAATTATAGCAGTTGACGATAACAGCACTGATAAAACTTTTAGAGTTATGAAGGAAATTTCAAAAGAGAGTAGGAAAATTAAAGTTTTCCATAAAAGTGACGAAAAAGGACCTTCTGGACTAGGCTCTGTTTTGCTTTTTGGAATCAAAAATGCGAAAGGAGATGTGATAATTCCATTTATGGGTGATTTATCTGATGATCCTAAAGACATAATTAAACTTGTTAAAAAATTAGAAGAAGGGTATGATGTAGTATGTGGTTCAAGATTTATTAAAGGTGGTAAAGCTGTAGGCTATCCCTTTCTCAAATTAATTGCTCATAGAACATACAACAAATTTTTTTCATTTATTTTTGGTTTAGGTTTAGAGGATTTTTCAAATGCTTTCAAAGCCTATAGAAGAAAAATTTTTGATTCCATTCAGGTTGAATCTAAAGGGTTTGAGTTTAATGCTGAAGTTTTGTTGAAGGCGCATATTCTTGGTTTTAAAATAACAGAAGTTCCTGTTAAATGGTATGGAAGAAAAGAAGGCACATCTAAACTAGGATCATTTTCACCTAACTTAGGATTTATCTTTTTTAAATTACCAAGAATTGGATGGAGATATGGGAAAGTTGCAATAAAACTTTATTTCAAATTCTTATTTTCTAGAATCAGTCAGCTTTTAAAAAATATATTATAAGCTGACTTTTGTTCAATCCATGCATTCAAGACACCAATTTCACTTAAAAACTTCCATGTAGACAAAAAATAATCGTAGTAGCTATAAATAAAGATAACAGCTTCAACAAAAGTTAATATCAGAATAAGAATGAGTAAACATTTTTGATATTTGAGAGAGTTTACATACCAAATTCCTATTAAAATTAACAGCGGGATTATTGGTTGCAAGGTTTGTCTTGCTAGTCCTGGCACAATCCAACCATAAAACAAATCTGTAAAAATAAGCGGCAGTAATGTGATTATTAATAGCGCTCGATGCTGTTTTGTTCTGTAAATTTTTACTATCCCTAAGAAAACAAAAATCGATAAAAATAAAGTTAGATTACCTGGTATAGAATGAAAATAATGGTATGCTAAAGGTAAAGAAGAAATATTTACAATTTTATGAAGATAGATTGTAGGTATTGGGAAAAGTAAATTTACGATTTTAAGTATAGGAATTACAGGGAATAATGTATTAACAAGATTAACTATTCGCACACCAATAATATAGTATAAAGGCTTAGTAGAGAAAGCTTTCCATACTTCTGGAAAAGAAGCATTTAGAACCTTTTCATAACCTTCTACCGCGAACGGATAATACAGAAACACAATGTGCGATGGACTCGGATTAAAGATTGTAGTGTACACAATCCAAGGAGTAATGAAGACTAAAATAGCCAAAAGCATTAGCCAAAACCATTTTGAAAAGAATATTTTTGTTTTATAAAATGAGTAGAGGATGATGAATCCTGTCAATAGGTAGAATATAGAGAGTTGATGGGTTAATAAGCTCATTCCAGCTAATCCACCTAATAGAAACCAGTCCTTTTTCTTTTCTAGGATTAAATAGAAAAACAACAATACAAAAAAACCAACAAAATTTTTTGGCCAAATATACAATGCATTTTCTATCAATAGTGGATTGATGCTAACAAAAACTGTACTTAAAACTGCCGTCTCTTTGCCACAAAATTTTTTTGCAAGTAAGAAGAAAGGAAAAATGAAAATACTATTCAGAAAAACAGCAACAATTTGTGCGACCCATAAATCTTTTCCAAAAATCGACATAACAAAAGCAATTAAACAGTTGAAAAGTGGGGGCCTGTTTTCAAATTTCCAGTCACTCGAGAAAAAAACTAAGCTTTTATTATAATTTTCAAACCAATCACCACCTAAAGGATAGAATGGAATAAAAATTTGAAGGATAATTTTTATGAAATACCCAATTAAAAAGATTAAAACTACTGTTCTAGCTGTTTTATCAAGATTAAACCTGATTTTGCTCTTTTTAAGTTTTATCAAGAACAGTGATAAAAATAGAAGAAGGAAGAAAAAAGTTGAAGAAAATCCAAATCCTATTCCAGTTATCTTAAGTAAGATGGAAAATATGCCAAGTATAGTAAAAGATAGAAAAAGGGAAATTGACATCATTTCGAGACAACTTTTCCTTTTAAGAAAAAGAGTTACAAATAAACCTGGTATCATAAATAAAACTGGAACAAAAATCGATGCAAGTATATAGTTTGCTATCATTTAATCAACAATTAATTGTATATATTTTTCTGCAATTTTTGACCAATCCAATTCCTTTTCAGCAAATTTTCTTCCATCATTTCCCATTCTTTTCCTAATTTTTGTATTGTAAGCCAAGCTTAGTATTTTTTCCATCAATTCCTTTTTATTTCCAGGTTTGAAGAGCAAACCACTTTTGCTTTTTCTAACAATTTCCCCTAACCCTCCAATATTAGAGGCAATTATTGGTTTTCCACATGCCATAGCTTCTGCAGCTACTATTCCAAAAGCTTCTGGATATTCTGAAGGAACAACTACTATGTCAGCACTTCCATAAATTCTTGGCAGCTTTTCATGGATTATTTTACCTAGCAATTTAACATTAACTAATTTTTCAGCTTTAACCTTTTGTTTAATATTTTTTTCTTCTGGGCCTTCCCCAGCAATTAACAGTTCAAAATTTTTTGTATCCAATTCTTTTACAGCATCAATTAATGTGTAGATACCTTTCTTTTTTAGAAGACCCCCAACATATAATAAAATAACTTTTCCTTTTTTTCGTGTAGTTAAAGGATGAAAAAGTTTAGTATCCACACCGTTGTATATCACAGTGCTATCTAAGCCAAAAACTTTTTTTACATTTTCTTTAACAAAATTGCTTATTGATACTATTTTATTTGCAGCACCTAATAACAACGGGAAATACAAAATTTTAGTAAGCTTTCTTGGCCTACTCTGAAAACAAAATATAGTTTTAGTCTTTTTTAATTTCTTCAATAGAAGAAAAGAGTACAAGTCTGACCATTGAGGTGAGATTATTGCATCGAAATAATTGTTCATAAGGTAAGAAAGTGAAGATATAGAAAGTGTTGCAGATTCTATCAATGAACTAATTTCTTCAAAAGGCCTTTGCTTGTACATTAAGGACTCTCTTTTTATAATCGGGAATTTTAGGATTTTAATTCCTTTTATTTTTTTTCTGACTGTGTTACTTCCACAAACAATGTACACATCAATACCTTTTTTTACAAATTCTTTACTCAGATAATTTGCCCAAATTTCTATTCCTCTATAAATCCTTCCAAAACCGGAGCATGGTATTAAGATTTTCATACATCTCTATTTTATAATTTTGTTGATTAAATGATATTCATGAAGATTTGTATAGCTTGCAGCGCGGGTGGGCATTTAACTGAAGTACTACAACTTAAAAAAGCATTTAGAAAGTATCCACATTTTTTTGTTACTTTTAAAAGAGAGGATGTGGATAGGTTATTTGATGAAAAATTATATTATATAAAAGACCCGAAAAGAAATCCTTTCAAACTTTTTTATAATTTAATTCAATCTTTGAAAATTTTCTTAAAAGAGAGGCCGAATGTAATAATAACAACAGGAGCAGGCGTTGTTGTTCCAATTTGTTACATAGCAAAAATTTTTAAGTCTAAGATAATTTTTATAGAGTCGATGGCAGCAATTTACAAGCCATCGCTATCAGGTAGGCTTGTGTATCCTATCTCAGATTTATTTGTAGTTCAATGGAGAAATTTATTAAAATATTATCCAAAAGCAATTTATGGCGCATTATTATGATTTTTATTACAGTAGGAACTCATACACAGCCTTTTAACAGATTATTAGTAGAAGTGGATAATCTAATAAGTAAAGGTTTTATAAAAGAGAGAGTTGTAGCTCAGATTGGTTACTCCACATACAAACCAAAGTATTATGAATTTTTCAATTTCACTTCTTATAAGAAAATTTTGTCTTTAAATAAGAAGGCCAATATAGTAATTTCCCATGCAGGTGTTGGCAGCATTATTATCGCACTAAAATATAATAAACCATTGATAATAGTTCCTAGACTTAAAAAGTATAATGAACATACAGACAACCATCAGCTACAAATAGCAAAGGCATTTGAAAATGAAAATAAAGCTATTGTTGTATATAACATAAGGAACTTGAAAGATGCTATTAATAATGCAAAAAGATTTCACTTTAAGCATGTTCACGAAAAGAATACGCTTGTTAAGGAGATTAGTAAAATTTTAGCTGAATGGGAAAAATCATTTACAACATTCTAGCTCAATATACATTTCA
>Ga0123519_10011713_pt1 | contig 12891 bp, 11 predicted proteins | sample YelNatPaOPRAMG02_FD_87396 | JGI IMG/M metagenome (GOLD analysis project Ga0123519, IMG submission 87396) | Hot spring microbial communities from Yellowstone National Park - Yellowstone National Park OP-RAMG-02 (version 2) | ecosystem: Environmental > Aquatic > Thermal springs > Hot (42-90C) ...
GTCGACTGTGGAGTGTTCCTTGACCAGAACAGCCTCCACCCCCCTCCTTCTTGCGAGTCTGAACAATTCAACGTCGGCTGTCAAGAGTATCCTCTCCTCCATTCTGGACTCATTCAAAAGTTCATCATCACCCTTCAACTTTTCATATTTGACGTCGTATCCTAAAAGGCGGAGCCACCTCGTAATGTTTCCAAGCATACCGTCGGCTAGAAACCTCATTCCTGTTTACACTCTAATATGTTACCTGATCCTGGGGGTGCTAAGACTTCACCCTCATCGAATATGAGGCGGCCGCCCAAGAACACTTTCGAAACCCCGCCCTTACACCTCCAACCTATGAAAGGAGAATATTTGGCTTTGCTGTGAAAGAGCTCGGCGTTCACAACATGCTCTCTCTCAAGGTCTATGAGAACTATGTCGGCGTCTAAACCTTCAGATAGTCTACCTTTACCTTTCAACCTGAATATCTCAGCAGGCTTCTCAGCCAAGACCTCGATGAGCCTTCTGAGGGATAGGTCCCCACTATTCACCTTACTGAGTAGGAGGGGGAGGGTGGTCTCCAATCCAGGGATCCCAGGTTTGACCTCCCTCATGTCCGATGCACTCTTCTCCATTAGGCTGTGGGGTGCATGGTCGCTCGCCACTATGAGACAGTCTAGGTTTGATAGCCCATCCCATAGGCCCTGGACCTCCCTGGACTCTCTTAAGGGTGGGTCTGATAGGGCCCAACCCCCTATCCTTTTAAGGTCCCTACTGGTCAAGAATAGGTGGTGGGGGGTTACCTCACATGATACGTCGACTCCCCTCAACCTTGATTCTCGGACAGCCTCAAGACTGGATGGGAGGGTCAAATGGCATAAATGTATCTTTCCACCAGACTCCTCCGCTGATTTCAGTATCCTCGTCACAGCCTCCAACTCAACCTCCGGACTATGAATGCGGCAATATTCTTCGATCGTCAACGGTTTACCCTTCAACCTCTCCATCCTACTATGTATCTCCACACCATCCTCAGCATGAATCGTCACAGGCAACTTCGATGAGGCGTACCTCCTCAACATGTCTGTAAGGTTTTGAGCGTCGTAGAGGGCTTCACCTACACTTGCATTGTTCATGTAGAGTTTGATCGAGAATATTCCCTCCGAGGCCATCCTTTGAAGCTCCGCAGGATCCTCAGCTGGTCCTGCATGGAATCCAACGTTGACCACTATCTTGTTTTTAGCTGAATCTATCTTCAACCTGAGGTTTGACATGGTGTTGGTTGGGGGGACGGTGTTCGGCATATCGAGTATGGTGGTGAAGCCTCCCGCGGCGGCTGCGCATGTCCCCGTGTAGAAGTCTTCCTTATATGCCAGTTGCAGGTCTCTCAGGTGGACATGAACATCGATCAGGCCTGGGATGGCTATTAGACCATTCCCATCATAGGTCTGCTCAGCCTTTGGAATATTCGGCTTTTTACCTATCTTAAGGATCTTTTCACCCTCAACACTTATGCATCCATCTACAAGTTCATCACCGACTAATATTTTGACATCTACGATGTTTACATCTGCAAGATACATTTAGATCATACCGTTATTTTGCCTTCAACCTAGACTTCCATCGGGCAAACCGTGTATTATTCCATAGACACCCTTAATAGTTCATTGCGGCTTACTCTCCTCCTCAATGTCTGAGATGCAATCCTCACAGTAGTATTGGCCTTCGTAATGGATCAATCCATCTGACCATGTGCCGCATCTCTCGCAGTATCCGGCGAGCCTGTTCTGTGTCCTGACCGGCTCCTCAGATGTGAGTTTCGACTTCTCCCAGAGAATGTCGATAAGTGCGGGGGTGACGTTCAGAATGTCTTTGCTTGTGATAATACCCACCAGTTCACCTTTACTCATAACTGCGAGTCTCCTGATCTCAAGCTTGCTCATCCTTCTAGCCGCTTCCCTTATACTCGTTTCACCGTCTATCGTAGCCAGCGGCTTACTCATCACCTCAGAGACTTTCACGTTCGCCGGTTGGAGGTTCTTAGCCACAACCCTAGTGGCCAAGTCCCTCTCAGTCACTATTCCTAATGGATTGTTCTTCTCATCAACCACTATGACCCCGCCTATTCTGTGTTTCTCCATAAGCTGAGCTACCTTGACGACACTCTCATCCTCCCTTACCGTTACGACTGGACTAGACATCACATCTTTTGCCGTAAGTATATCTTCATCCCTAGACATGGCTGATAACCATTCTCTTTGAAGATAGGGTTAAACTGAGATCTTTATAGTGTTTATGGAAATGTCTCAGAAGAGTCTCATGGTTTCAATATTCCAATCTACCTATGGGAGATCTGCTTGAGAGTATGACTGTAAACCCTGTCCGGTCTTCTCTTGATAGAACCTCACCTGCGAATTGGGGTTCTGAATATTGATCTGTATGTTAAATTGAGCTGGTATGCTAATGTCATCATCATCAATATGAAGCCTAGCCTGACTTGGTTTGGGATGAGTAATGCGAATCCTACGGCCTCCAATATCAATGTAGGATGCAGGCATGAACATAGCTCTGAAGATAAGGTTGCACTGAAAACCGATAAGAATCTGCTGAGATTCTGAATTAGATCGAAACTCGGATAAGTCTTGCCTTGCCTGAATATTCTTGCCGCCACGTATATGCCTGTAAGTGTTACTGAAATGATCAGGGATAGGTGTCTGATATTTTCAAGAGTTGCCCTTGTCGGTAAGTCGCTTTTATACAATCCTACGAAGAGGAAGGCGATTCCAGCCATGAATATCAGGTCGAGAGGCTCATGTTTACGGGAGAGAATAGCTGTCGACAGCATAAGGGATGCGACGGCGAATCCAGCAACTATAGCTGCGTATACCTGAACCTGGTAAGGGAGAGATATGGAGATGAAAGCGAGAGAGAACGCAAGGGCTGAATAGAGTGCAATTGATCTCAAATTGATACTTTTGATGAGGTTTCGTATCATAATGATGACCCTTCATGTTATAATGTATCTAAATTAAATTTGATCGTATTGGTTGCGCATCGTCTAGGAGACCTTTCCGCCTCTGCCCAGCATCTCGGCTCTCCCCGCAGGGATAAGTCTCGCAACTTCTTCAACCATAGCTTTCATGGTTCTCTCGCTCACCCGCTCCATGCTCTCCGGCCTCAATATTTCAATAATCTTCCTCGCAAGTTTTCCAGCAGATGTTTCACCTGGAATCAATTCAACATATGCCTCTGAATGTTTCTTAACAGCCGAAGGTGGACCCGCAATGAAACGTATTTCCTCACCGTTCCTCTGGAGGCCTACAGCCATCCTCAACTCGACGCCGCGAATATAGTTTCTCCTGCCAGTGACCATGAACTGGCCTCTTCCCAAATATTCTCCGCTCGGCGCCTTCGCAGTCACCTGCTCAGGTCTGACCCAGTAAACATCTACCGCAGCCAAGCCTAGAGACCAGGCCTTGCTTCTTGAGGCTGCTGCTTGAGCTGCTTCTTTCAGGGTGGACTCGGGTGGAAAGTTGCCTCCAGCCTTGATCACTGTGAATGGGGCTCCATGGATCTCTGCATGCATAACTATGTCACCATCCTCCATATAGCGTCTAACAAGCATCTCATTAGTAGACGCATCCTTACCGGAGATGACCAGGATATCGTCTGAACTCTTGAACCAGTTAAACTTCTCATACCATGCCTTCACCCTCCTTAACTTGGGAACTTCCACCTTCAACTCCTCAGCTTCAACTTCAGAAGATAGACTTTTGATCTTCGACTCAATCGTCCTCATGGATTCTTTGAGCCTCTTGAGTTTCTCCGAAGACCTCTTGGCCGACTCATAGTATCTTTGGGCTGCTTGTTGGGGAGTCTCGTTACGCATTATCTTCAGAGTCAACCCTCCTATTTCGAAGGTGAAGCCTTCATCCTCCATCTTAGGCTTAAAACCAACGTTGAGGTTCAACGTTTTTTTCATGAGGTTCTCATTGATCTCTTCAATTGTTAAGCCGGCTCTCTTCATTTCAAGGGCGTCGTCAATGAACTCTCGTATCAGATGCAGATTCGAGTATATCAACTCCCCTTTCACCCTATCTTCTTTCACAGTCTCCTCCAACAGTCTCCTTTGAGCATCCTGCTCTCTGAGTATCCTCAGGAGCCTAGATTCCTCATCCAATCTCCTTGACTTGGCCTTCTCAATCTCTAAGGTTGCGGTTAGGGTGGAGAAGTATTCGTCGACAGCATCATTGAAAGACGTGAATTTTCTGAAAGGTTTGTTCTCATATATTTTCAAGGTGAAGGGTATGACGTCTATTGGCCTATTCTCTTCGTCGAAGATTATGCGGGGCTCAATATTCTTCTCAACTATCTTCCTTACGAGGTCTCTCAAGGATTCGATTAATCCGATTACTTCACTGTCTTCGACCTTTGCAGCTTCTTTTTCAGGGTTGACACCAGCCCTCAGCAGCACTTCCCTGCCATATGTGGGTCCTATTGAGATGAGTGAGTTTATGGTTTTCAATACAGATTTCTCTCCTGCCTCACGTATGTTCTGCAGATTTTGCAGGTCCATTTTCAGAGGGTTCAAACCACTGAGGGGGGCAGGGTGATATTCAACATTCCTTATAACTTCTCTGTCACGCATCCTTGCATATCTTAGGCTCAGAACTATCCTTTTATCTGGCCCGACAAGGATGATGTTGCCTCTTCTGAAGACTTCGGCAACAAGTAGGAAACATCCTCTTCCCGTAGAGACCTTTAACTCGATTATTCTCTCAAACTCGTACTGTTGAATGTCTTCTATAACCCCTCCTACGAGATGTTTCCTCAGGGCCATGCATATGTTGCTCGGTTTCTGGGGTGTTGGATATTCATATTGCGTCAGATGTATCCTTCTCTCAACTTCGATTAGGAGCCTCAGGTCCCCAGGTCTGAGCCGGAATATGAAAGTCTCTGGGAGGATGTGGTAAACGTTATCTATCCGTTTCCCAACTATCTTCTCAGTCAGCTCGGGGATGATGAGGGCTATGTCTACACTCGTCATAACATCCTTCATATCGCAGACACCGCCTAAATTTACGATTAGATACTTTAATCCTTCAAGCCTAGTCTACTGGTCCAGATTCGGTTTGGCTATTCTCGCAGCTCTCCTATGTTACATCTTGCAGTTGAGGGGTTCAAACGGGTTGGCTCTGGCCGCCTCAATATATTTGCTCTCTATCATATTATTCAGGAATATCCTTCGTTATGGTGAGGTTGAGTTGCAGGGTAAGTATAAGGTGACTATTCTTGGCTTGGGGACCTACATCTTCACTTGGGCAGCTATCTGGATTCTCCTATACACCCTCAACCCCTACTAGTTGGACTACTCAATACCAGCATCCACATCGGTGTCGGCCTCTACACTCTCGGTTGAAACCTGTCTGGTCCAAGGTTTGGACTCCTCCAGAATCGAGGCGTAATCGGTGAGGGCTGTGAAGTATCCCTTATCATAATCGTCGTAGAGTTCATCTCTGGATTGTCTACTAAACTCTTCCTTAAGTCCCCTCACCCTCTTCTCCGACATCTGGATCCTGTTAAAGTATAAATATTGATTGTCACTCGACTTGACTGTGTGTAGAAGGCCTTCCAACGCCTTGAGATAACCTTTGTTCCACTCCGAATTCTCTACGCCGTTTCTCAGCTTCTCAAACTCCCTCTCACAATCCTTTACCCTCCGCTCCGCAACAGCTAGGAGGAAACTTCTAGCGGCTGCAGATAGAGACTGGCTCATCTTCTTCCGGAATACTCCTTCTCATCAACATCTTCTATTCCATTCTCTGTGATCTTGAAGAGCCTCTCACCCTCCGGCAAGTATGGGCTTGACACCAGCCTAGCTATGCGTATTGGACTGTTGGCTGTCCTCCTGAGAAAGACTCTGGTGTGACTGTTGTGGACTAGTAGACCGTTAGCTATGAAGTTGGCGTGAGGTGACACTGAGATGTCGTATACCGGTGAGTCGGATGGTTCTCGAACTATCGACTTGACTCTCTCCCATCCTAAGGGCGACTCAACCAGCCTCTCCAGCTTCATAACATTATCGACAACTTCACGGGGAGCCCTCTCCCAATTTGGGCTGCTCTTGACCCTCCTCAAATATTCAGCTAGCTGAAGCCTCTCCATAAGTCGGTTTCCCACGGGTTTAGCGAGTTTATGAAATGTTACGCCGAAATATCTAGCCAGATCCTCCAAGATTTCCTTTCTGACGGGTATCACGTCACTGTTTACTTTAATGTTTTTTGTCCTCTCGATAAGTCTCCTGACCTTACCTTCATCAGTCAACCCGATCTTTTCGATGAAGTTGTTTAAAGACATAGCTTCAGAGATATGTAGTGACCACATATTCTTGATTCTATGAATCGACGATTTGACTGTGAACCTCAACATGAGTAGTTGCAGGATCTCCAGAATATTCTTCTCCTTATGTATCAAACGTAGACTTTTCGAGACGTATCCTCTAGCGTCTGCGAAACCCTTTATGAATGATGCAACACATTCTCTAGGTGATTTAGGTATGATCTGGTCCCATTCACATGATAGTTTCTTGAGGAGATCCGTGGCCTCTCCAGATTCTATTCTCAGAAAATATTTTCCACTCCGCCTCGATATTCCGCAGTTGAGATTGAAAGTCTCAGAGATCTTTCTCCTGTAACTGTTTAGCACCGAAAGGTTTTTGTCAAATAGAACGATATCGCCTCCGACTCTTTTCCCACATCCTAAGAGATAGCCCAGCATCTGTGATAGGTTGGGGCTCAACTCTATGGGCGTGCATTTATTTTGCTCATATTTCAAAATTCTTTGGGGGGTCCCTTCAATATCCAACCTTCTGATACATGCGAGGTAGTCTCCAACTTTAAGGTCTTTGGCGTGAACCTCGATCACGTCGAGACCATTCAGTTTGAAGAATCTATGGTTCGGTGAAGCCCTTACTTCGAAGCCAGCGTTGATCCGGAGGACCTCAGGTAATTCGGTCTTCCACACACCTTCACATCTTCCTCCTTCAGTCTGGAGGGTCTGTTTTAGATCGACTGACATCAATTTTGACGGATTGTGGACTCTACTGATCTTCTCAATGGATCCGTCGGCTAGCTGGACTAAGGTATCTGGGTGGAGGCATGTATGCGCAACTATGTGGCCTCCAGCTGCTTCAACAGCGATTGTGAAGAAAGCATCTGGCCTAGCCATAACTTGATTTGTAACTACAGCTACCGTATTGAATACCCTAGCCAACCTAGTCAATCTATGCATGTGTTTATTGAGTTTTTGCTGCCTCTCAGCAAGCATCTCCCTGCCAAGATATTCACTTCTGAAATGTGCTGTTAGGGAGTCAACTATGATCAGCCTGATATTGTTCTCCTTAATGATTTGGTCTGCTTTATCCAAGAGCAGTATCTGATGGTCGCTATTGTAGGCTTCTGAATATATGATGTTCTGGGCAACCTTGTCAGGGTCTAAGCCCAGATGTTTCGATATCCTCACTATCCATTCAGGCCTGAAGGTCTGTTCAGTATCAATGTATAGGGCTCCACCCTCGAGCCCTCCTCTATCCACAGGCAATTGGACATTCACGCAGAGTTGGTGGCAGAGAATAGATTTTCCAACTCCATACTGTCCGTAAAACTCTGTTATCGTCTGTGTCTCAAGCCCTCCGCCTAAAAGTTCGTCTATGGTCTTGCTCCCAGTCGTCAGTCTGGCTACGTTCTGCCTCATCTTTACTAATTCATCTGCGTGGATGAACTCTATGGATATGCTCTCCCTTGCTTGCGATATTATCTTTGCAGCCTGTTTCTCACTGATTCCTGCAGGGACGAGCTCGTTTATTGTTGCTGTCGCTAGGGATTCGATCGTATGGTATCCGAGCTCCCTCAGCTTCTCAGCTGTTGCAGGTCCTACGCCTCCGAGATCCTCTATGGTTTCAGGTCTTTTCTTAGGCTCTTGGTAAGCATCCCCTGAACCCTTCTTTTGGGGCATTCTATTCTCCAACCTTTGAATTGCGCAATGTATTACTTATATGTTGATCAAGAATAATGTTGTGTCAGCATATTTTATATTCGATCTTTATGCTCCGCTAGCCTATCATCTTCAAATGTTTGTATGGATGATGTTTAAACTATGACTTTCTCTGTTTTACGGTCTATTACATGCATTCTGGACATGTCGAAGTTGAGCCAGACTTTCTCCCCAAATATTGTTGTGAAAGTCGGTGGAACTATAGCCTTAACCGTCCTACCGTCCACGTTAATATGCAGTATGGTCTCTGAGCCTAGAGGTTCCTCCATAATCACTGTACCCTCAACAGATTCAGGTGAAGTCTTTTCATGAGTGACCGTTATATGTTCAGGTCTTATTCCAAATATGAGTTCGGTGCTCGTTGCTTCCTTAAGTATCGTCGACTTGAATCTTGAAACGTCGATCTTGAAGGAGCCGCAGTTGAGTGTGGCGGCTTCTTCATGCCCTTCAAAGGAGGCGTCTATGAAGTTCATGGATGGGCTACCTATCATATTTGCCACCAGACGGTCCACCGGATTATTGTACACCGTCTCAGGATCTCCGATCTGATGTATTGTTCCCTGATGTATTATAGCTATCCGGTCGCCCATACTCATTGCTTCGAGCTGGTCTGGTGTTGCGTAGACTATAGATTGGCCTAACTCAGCGTTCAACCTCTTCAGCTCTGTTCTCATGTTCAGTCTCAGGAGGGCGTCTAAGGGGCCTAGAGGCTCATCCATCAAGAAGACACTTGGATTTCTAACCAGAGCTCTACCAATAGCCACCCTCTGCCTCTCACCACCACTGAGGGTGGCTGGGGTTCTATTCAGAAGATATTCTATCTTAAGGGTTCTTGCAACGTCCCTAACCCTCTTATCGATCTCGTCCTTCGGAAGTTTATGTATCTTGAGGGTGAAAGCCATATTATCATACACGGTCCATGCTGGGTATAATGCTAGGTTCTGGAATATCATAGCTATGTTTCTTTCACTAGGCAAGACGTCGTTTACCAGTCTGTCTTTGATGTAGATCTTACCTTGATCAGGCTTCTCCAACCCAGCTATGGTTCTCAAGGTCGTTGTCTTACCTGCCCCAGGCCTGCCGAGCAACACAAAGAATTCTCCATCGTCAACTTCGAAGTTCAGATTATTGATTGCTGTTGTCTCTCCATATTTCTTTGTTAAGTTCTCAACCCTCACAGCCACCATACTCTAGGCCCCCACTACAAATATTTGATCTAGAAGATTGCCTGCTCAGTCTTGCTGTCGAAGACATGGAGCTTATCCATATTGAAGTCCATCCAGAGCCTCTCACCGAGATCTGCCTTGAACGTTCCTGGAACGATCGATTTCACTAGTATTTTACCCACCGAGAGTGTTACTATAGACTTAGCTCCCAGAGGTTCAACCATGAACACCTCACTCTGAATGGAGTCAGCTTTTGGAGCTTGTCTGCTGACATAAACATCCTCAGGCCTTATCCCCATGATCAACTCAGAGCCGGTTGCATGTTTCCTTATTGTATCCGCTAGATTAGTTGCTTCAATTTGGAAGTCTGAGGCGTCGAGGTAGCATTTACCATTCTTCTCTGTCAAGGTGCAGTCTATGAAATTCATGGTTGGGCTGCCTATGAAGTTCGCAACAAACTTGTTCGCAGGATGATTGTATAGTTGCTCCCTTGAACCGTACTGCTGCAAGACTCCAAAGTTCATAACTGCTATTCTGTCAGCCATAGCCATAGCTTCTATCTGGTCGTGTGTGACATATATTATGGTCTGCTGGAGCTCCCTCTGTATCCTCTTCAGTTCAACCCTCATAGTCGACCTCAAACCAGCATCTAGGTTGCTCAGGGGCTCGTCTAGCAGGAAGAAGGCTGGCTTCGTTATCATCGACCTGCCTAGGGCGGTCCTCTGCATCTCATCCAACCTTAGCCTACCAGCCTTGACACCAAGTATCTCTGTGAGCTCAAGCATCTCAGCAACCTTCATGACTTCCCGCCTTATCTCCTCATCAGGAACCTTCCTAACCCTGAGGCCGAAAGCAAGGTTCTCATAGACTGTCATGTGGCCGAAGACAGCGTAGTTCTGGAATACCAAACCTACATTTCTCTGGATGGGCGGAAGATCAGTTATATCCGTGTCTCCGACATATATCCTTCCACTTGTAGGTGTTAAGAGTCCAGCTATCATGTTCAGGGTTGTCGTCTTACCGCATCCTGAGGGCCCGAGCAGGCTTACGAACTCTCCGCTCTTAACCTCTAAGGTCAGGTCATTCACAGCGACGAGACTTCCAAACTCCTTCCTCAACTTGTCCAGACGAAGGCTCTTCCCATACCTCTCCATACGATTCCCAACTATCAGCTACACTATAGATGACATCCCATGAGCATACCATATATAAGCTTATTTGAGGAGTGGTAGTGGTTTGGCTGGAGGCTTCACCTCATCCCTCTTCCGCCTGAGACAGTTATCACTTCGCCTGTTATGAAGTCGGACTCTTCTGAGGCGAGGAACAAGGCGACTTTAGCAACCTCCTCAGGCCTCCCAACTCTCTTCAACAAAGTCTCTTCAATGATCATCCTCTTCCTTTCAGGGGTGAAGAAGGAAACCATATCCGTATCTATTACTCCCGGAGCTATGGCGTTTACGTTTATGTAGGGGCCTAGATTCACAGCCAGAGATCTGGTTAAACCTATCACACCTGCTTTCGAAACCGCATATGGAGTATTGCCTAGGGCTGAATGTTGGGCTAGACCGCAGACTGAGGCTATGTTAATTATCTTACCCTTCCTCTGGCTCAGCATTATCGGAGCAACCTCCTTCGAACATAGGTAGGCCCCTTTTAGGTTCACATCTATTGTTCTATTCCACATCTCCTCTGTAGAGTCTAAGAAACCCGCTGGGAAAAGGACTCCAGCATTGTTCACGAGAACATCTATCCTACCGAACCTATCGATTACTTTCTTAACCATCTCCTTGACTTGATCAGTCTTTGAGACATCTGCCTTGACAAGTAGAGTCTCCCCGCCTATCTCTTCTATCTCCTTGGCGAGACTTGCCGCTTCACTCTCAGACTTACTATAGTTGATCACAACTTTTGCACCTTCCAGCGCGAAGAGTTTGGCTATGGCCCTGCCTATTCCTCGGCCTGCTCCCGTAACGAGTACAACCTTCCCTTTCAACCTCATAATACACACCAACCGACATCAATCTTGGAGGGTTACCATAATTTTCTTGTAAAGTTTTGGGTTCACCAAGTTAGGCTTCAATTTGAACATTACTTTAGGCGGCTACCGGACTGCAGCTAAACTCTCAGAACTCTCAACACTACCATAGGTAGACTCAAGGAGCCTATGGTGACTGTGCATAAGACCAGCATAGTGGACGCGGCCATTACAAGGGGTGCCGTCAAGGTTACGACGCCTACGGCAAGAAGTGTGATTGAAGTAACCCATGCAATTGCAGTTGAGGAGACTAGTCTCCTACGATTCTTGAATGGAAGGGCCTTGAGGAGGAAGGTTGCGGGAGCCCAAAAGTATGTGAGACCTATAAGAAAGCTGGCCAGTATACCGGCCATGGTGATTGCGGATTCAGGGGCAAATTCGAACATCACATAGATCTTCTCTGAGAGTTGAAGGATCTCAAGGAGAGGAATCAACATAACCTTCAGAACCTCACAGCCTGAAGGATGCTCCGTAAGCCATGACGCTACTTGGGGGCTGAATGAATAGTACCATATATTGAAAGCGTCCATAAACTCTCTCCCTGAAAACGTTGAGAGGACACGACGATCCCTGAACTCCCTTAGAAACTGCACTTGAGGGGATAATTCTGAACCGTATGTGGCTGTAGCGATTATACATTTACCGAAAGAGGATGGTGGGCCTCGCACAACGACTAAGAAGAAGTTTAATGTATGGGTTTTACTGGAGCTCTCGCCCCTAAGTGTCAGGGTGTAGTTTCCAATACTTGTGGAGCTACTTGTCTGGATCGTCAGTTTTGTGTTGACGTATCCTCCAGGTAAAGGAGCCACCACAGGGTTCGAGATCAGGTATGTGACCCCTGGAGGTATGTTATGGAGGGTGAGGTTGACAGCTTCAGCGAAATTGTTTATCGATACTATCTGAATTGTGGCTACGCCTGACCTGTTCTGAACTATTGAAAGTGTCGTGGGCATTATATATATTCCGAAATCAGGTTGAGTAAGTGAACTGACTATGAGAGTTACCTGAACCTGTTGAGGTGGGTATCCGGAACTTGAACCTGAGACTGTGATCGTGTATGTTCCATATGAGGGATCGGCTGAAGCTGAAATATTCAGGGTAGAGGTCGCTATACCATTTGGCGGGGGCCTAACCGGTGAAGGTGTGAAGGTTCCTGAAGTCCCAGCCGGTAGGCCGCTCAAGGATAAAGATACATCTGAGTTGAATCCGTTATGTGAAGTGACTGTTACTGTGAATGTTGTTGACCCACCACGCGTAACGGTCCTTTGGGATGGTTGGATTGAGATTGTGAAGTATGGCTCTGTCGAAGGTGTCACCGTTACCGACGCGCTTGCGCAATGCGTCTCTGTACCGCCGACACCACAAATATTGAATGTGAAGTTTCCAAGGGCTGTGTTTAGGCTGGTTGAGATTGTGAGTTTTGAGGTGTTCCCTTCACTTGTTGGAGTCACCGGGTTTAAGTCAAAGTTCGCATTGCTGCCTTGAGGTATATTCGAATAACTCAACGTGACTTGAGAAGAGAAACCTCCACTAGATCTCACGGTGACGTTATATATGGCCTGATTTCCTTGGGAGACAGTTCTTGAAGATGGGTGGATGGAGAGGTCGAATCCTACTCGCGGAGTCACTGTGAGATATAACCACGATGTTTGCATCGAC
>Ga0123519_10011714_pt1 | contig 12890 bp, 12 predicted proteins | sample YelNatPaOPRAMG02_FD_87396 | JGI IMG/M metagenome (GOLD analysis project Ga0123519, IMG submission 87396) | Hot spring microbial communities from Yellowstone National Park - Yellowstone National Park OP-RAMG-02 (version 2) | ecosystem: Environmental > Aquatic > Thermal springs > Hot (42-90C) ...
ATCTCTTCATCCTTCAGAATACCATCGGCATGAATACCCGCCCGGGTAATATTGAAATTGGAACCAACCAATGGCTGCTGCGGCGGGATAACATAACCAATTTCCTGTCTAAAATAATTGGCAATGTTGGTAATCTCGGTTAAATCCATCCCATTGGTTGTTCCCCGCAAAGAGATATATTCAATACACAACGCCTCAATCGGACTATTGCCAGTTCGCTCCCCAATACCCAGTAAAGTTCCATTCGCCCCGCCAGCGCCATATAGCCAGGCAAAAGTAGCATTGGTGACCGCCCGATAAAAGTCATTATGACCATGCCATTCCAGCCACTCCGACGGCACGCCCGCCAGGTGGTTAAGTCCGTAAATAATTCCGTTGACATTGCGCGGGAGTGATGCGCCGGGATAAGCCACCCCGAATCCGAGGGTATCACAGGCCCGGACTTTTACCGGTATCTTTGCCTGCTCAGCCAGTTTCATCAATTCCTCAGCAAAAGGCACGACAAAACCATAAAAGTCCGCCCGGGTAATATCCTCAAAATGACAGCGCGGAATTATTCCCTCGGCCAGAGCCGCCTGGACAATATCCAGATACATCTCCATTGCCTGGCGCCGGGTTTTCTTCAACTTTTTGAAGATGTGATAGTCCGAACAGGAAGTAAGTATTCCCGTTTCTTTTAGCCCCATACTTTTCACCAGAGCAAAATCATTTTTATTGGCCCGGATCCAGCCGGTTATTTCCGGATACTTATAGCCCTTGGCCAGACAGGTCTCTACGGCCTGCCGGTCCCGCTCAGTATAGAGAAAAAACTCACTTTGCCGGATGACCCCATTCGGCCCGGAAAGCCGATGCAACATATCAAACAAATCGGAAATCTGTTTTACCGTAAATGGCGGGCGGGATTGCTGCCCATCGCGAAAAGTAGTATCGGTAATAAAAATTTCATCCGGAGGATTGATTGGTACGAGACGATGGTTGAACGGAATTTTCGGAACATCATCATAAGGAAAAATATCCCGGTAAAGCTGGGGTTCGGCTACATCCTGCAATTGATATACATACTCTTCCGGCTCCAAAGTGTTTCTCTTTTTGTTAAATTTCAACATTGCCGCCACCTCAAAATTAGATTTGCCTATTGTTTAATTTTTGAATTATAGCAAAAACTCTTTCCGAAACGCAAATATTTTTTTCATTATTTCCCCCGCTTTTATCTTCCGCCCCTTTCTCTTTAATCAAATGATTAATTCGTTTATATTGTTTAAAACGTTTTAAACAAATATAACAATTTAATCAAATGATTAAAGACGATTGTTTAAATATTCAATCAATGAGAGACTAATCTGTTGCCTGAATTGTAATTAAATTAAATTAAATTAAACAAACAACCTGAGTCAAAAGGTAAGAACTGGCGGAGGGGGTGGGATTCGAACCCACGTCCCGATAAAATCGGGAACCGGTTTTCGAGACCGGCCGTATCAACCACTCACGCACCCCTCCGGATTATTTTTTCAATATCCGGCGGATTTCTCTCGCAGTCTCCCGACGGCGAATCGCCTCTCGGCGGTCATACAACTTTTTGCCTCTGGCCAGAGCAATCAGCACCTTGGCAATCCCCCGCTGGTTAAAATACATTTCCACCGGCACTATGGTCAGTCCTCTTTCCTGGGCGCGCAAAATTAACCGGTTAATCTCCTGACGATGCAGTAACAATTTTCTCGGACGGGCTGGATTATATTTTATCAGGGGCTTTTCCGGAGCAATATGGATATTCTCCAGATATAATTCACCATTGGCCGGACGCACCATGCCCTCACTTAAACTGACCTTATTTTTTCTTAAACCCTTGACTTCAGCACCGGTTAAAACAATACCGGCCTCTCTGGTTTCCAGTATCTCGTATAAAAAATTGGCCTTGCGGTTGGTGGAAATAATTTTTTTATCCATTTTAATAGCCAATGGGCAGGGCGGGATTTGAACCCGCACGGCTCATCACCACAGACTCCTGAGGCCTGCGCGTCTGCCAGTTCCGCCACCTGCCCATATCAAAAATCTGCTGGGGGCGGGATTTGAACCCGCACTCCTTTTGGGAACACGCCCCTCAAACGTGCGCGTATGCCAATTCCGCCACCCCAGCTCAAACCGGATTACGGGGAGTAATTCGCGGCAACAGATTGTTTTTAATATACTCAAAATTAAATGGCTTTAACAAACAATCAATCGCACCCAGCCGAAATGCCTCAACAACTTTTTCTGCCTCTTTATATCCGGTAATCATCGCCACACTAACCCGCCGGTCCAGTTCCCGGATTTCTTTTAGTACCTCCAGACCGCTTTTATCCGGCAAAACAATATCCAGCATTACCAAATCCGGCTCTTCCAGAACCAGTCTTTTCAAAGCAGTTTCGGCATTTTCGGCCACCGAGACCAACAGCCCGTTGCTTTCCAGAAATACTTTCAGAACCTCACGGATTTCCGGGTCATCATCAACTATCAGTACTTTCATTGCGATTTCTCCGCGGCAATTGCCAGATGCTGCGCACCACTTTGCCGGATAATATCCAGCACATTAACTACCAGCCCATATTCTACCTTTTTGTCGGCCTTAATTACAACTGTTTTTTCCCGCCGGCCAAACAGAGCCAATTGTAATTCCGACTGAAAATTGTTTAATGAGACCGGTTTATCGTCAAGATAAATTTTTTCCGGTCCGGCAATGGTCACCAGAATATTGCGTTCCGGTGACAGTTCGGCGGTCCGGGCTTTCGGCAGATTTACTTTTATTCCCGGCTCCACCATAAAAGCCGAAGAAAGCATAAAAAACACCAACAACAGAAAGACCATATCAGTCATCGGGGTTGTATCCAGGTGCGGTTTTATAATATGGGAATGGTGCCAGTATTTACTCATTCGTTAAATGACGCAATAATATTTTTCGCGGCCCGCCGACCTTCGCCAACTGCCTGAGCAACGGTTTTGCCGCCATTAGCAAAGTCACCGGCAACCCAGATCCGGGGATGGGAGGATCTTAATGTCTCTTTATCCAGTACCGGTAGATTTTTTTCCACTTTAATAACTTTACTGACTTCGGCGATAAGATTATCCGGCGCCTTCTGTCCCAGCGCCAGAATAACCGAATCTACATCCAGAATAAATTCACTGCCGCAAATTTCCACTGGCCGCGGCCGGCCGGAGGCATCCGGTTCTTTCAACTCGCACTTTACACATTCCAATTTTTCCACTTTACCATCACCCAGAATTCTTTTGGGGTTGGTCAACCAGTGAAATTCCACTCCAATCTCTCTGGCTTCTTCATACTCATCCCGGGCGGCCGGCATTTCCGTTTCGCTGCGCCGGTAAACCACCAGCACCTTTTCGGTCCCTAACTTTCTGGCGCAACTGGCCGCATCCATCGCCGTCGACCCGGCCCCAATCACCGCACAGCGGTTACCAAGATTTATTCCCGAAAGATCCCGACGGTTAATCTTATTCAAAAAATCCAGAGCAGAATACACTCCGGTCAAATCCCCACCGGAAATATTCAATTTCGTTCCCTCAATCAGCCCACAGGCCAGAATCACCGCATCATAACTTTCCACCAGTTGCCCGAGATTTAAATTGCCGCCCAGTTCCTGACCATATCTAAATTCAATCCCCAGACGTTTCAATGGTTCAATTTCCGCTTCCACAATATCTTTAGGCAACCGATAATCCGGAATTGCCCAGACCATCATTCCGCCAAGTTTGTCGGTCCTTTCATAGACGACTACCGGATAGCCCGCCAGGGTTAATTCCAGCGCCGCCGCCAATCCTGCCGGGCCACCGCCGACTACCGCAATTTTGCGAGATTTTTTTTCACCGGGCCGGGGATAATTTATTTTTTTGATTTCAATATCACTGACATAGCGCTGCAGGGCTCCGATATTTATTGGCTCGGATAATTCACTCTGCGAACAGCCCTTCTCACACTGCTTTTCCGTCGGACAGATCCGGCCGCAGACCGCCGCCAGAAAATTGGCTTCCCGAATCAGTCGGGCCGAACCGGAAAAATTTTTGGTTTTGATTTTCCGGATAAAATTGGCAATATCCACTCCGGCCGGACACGACTTAATACACGGAGCATCATGACAGAAAAGACATCTCCCGGCCTCGGCCAGGGCCTGATGCGGAAGCAGTCCTTTAGTGGTTTCCTGAAAGGTCGTCTGTCTTTCCTTTAAACCGATTTTTTGTGGATTTACTCTTTTCGCCATTTGCTTCTCCTCTTTTTATTTTACCATATTACGCACTATATTATTAAACCCGACCAATCTCTTTTCTTTCGGCTTTTACTTTCAGTGGTGGTGTCAAAACTGCCTGACCTTTTACCCATTCAGTAAAACTTACTTCAATCCGGTAAGTGGTTTTATCACTGGCGTCCTGACGAATAATTTGCCGGATCGGCACTGGCAATGGGACTACCACATCCTTATCCCGACCGGAAAGCAAATGGGCCAGATAATAGGCAATATCCCGCCGGTCAGTAATCTCCACCCAGATTAAATCATCAACCACCAGATTTTCCAGGGCAATACCCTGTTCATCACTCACCGCAGAAATTTCCAGAACAATCGGGCCAAAAATTCCCGAATCGGTAGCCGGGGCCGGGATATTTTCTTTTTCAGTCGCCCGAAAACGATACTGGGCCAGATTAATTTCTTTTACCGTTATTTCCACCACCGGCTGGTCTTCACTCATAAATAGTTCTAACAGATATTCGGACAATTTTTTATTTTCTCTCCGGATTACCAGATCAATGTTTTTTTCAATTACCGATAATAACTGACAATTATACTGGTGGGTTTTTCCCTCATCGGCACCTTCCAGACGAAAATGATAAATCAATTTATCCCAGCTCAACCAGTCCTCGTTCATATCAACCGTAAACACCTGTGGGTTATAGGCAAATACCAGATTAGAACGATAAATATTTTTCTTAGCCGGATCAATCAAGCAAAAAAATAATCCATAGATGTTTTTGGCTTTGAGCCAGAATTTTGCCTGCAAAACATTAATCAGACGATTTTTTTCCAGATGGTGGATGGCTTCTTCAATATTGCCACCCGACATCTGTAAAAGCATCTCGGCCTGTTCTTTGTCACAGTCCAGTTCTTCCATTAATAATTTGATTTTCTCGTCCATCGCTTACTTGGTGCCGAATATCCGGTCGCCGGCATCGCCCAGACCGGGCAAGATATATCCGTGACTGTTCAATCGCCGATCAACCCCGGCAACATAAATCGGAATATTCGGATAAAATCGGGTAAACTCCCGAATACCTTCCGGCGCCGCCAGCAGACATAACAAAATAATCTTGCGGGCATTTTTCTGACGTAAAATTTTGACGGCGGCGACCGCGCTATGACCGGTAGCCAGCATCGGGTCAAGAAGGACAGTCAACCGCTTGGGCAAAAGATGAGGTAACTTTACAAAATATTCAACCGGCATTAATGTTTCCGGATCACGATAAAGACCAATATGACCGATTTTGGCCTGCGGGACCAGTAAAGAAATACCTTCAACCATCGCCAGTCCAGCCCGCAAAATTGGAATTAAGGCGATATTGTGACCGGCAATAATTTTTCCAGTGGCCCGGCCGAGTGGGGTAGTCACCTGAACTGTTTTAGTCGGAATATGCCGGCCAACTTCATAAAACATCAAGCCGGATATTTCCTGTAAAAGTTGCCGAAAATCCCGGGAGTTGGTCCGGTGGTCACGCAAAAGGGTGAGTTTATGCTGAACCAGCGGATGACAGATTAGATAGACATTTTTCTGGTATTGCCTGATAAGTTTTTCTTGCACAAAAACCTCCTATTCCGGCAGGGGAAATTGCTGACAGATTTCCTGAACCTGTTCTTTAACCTTTTTAACCACTTCGGCCTGGCCGGGATTTTTCAGAACTTTACCGATGAGCTGACCAATCAGGATCACCTCTTCTTCTTTTAATCCCCGGCTGGTTATCGCCGGAGTTCCCAGGCGAATTCCCGAAGCAATCGCCGGTTTTTGTGGGTCATAAGGAATAGTATTTTTATTCACGGTGATATTAACATCCGCCAGTAATTTTTCCGCCTGCTGACCGGTCAGATTCAATTGCCTTAAATCCACCAGAAACATATGACAATCGGTACCGCCGGAAACAATTCTTAAACCTGAGGTGGCCAACTCTTTTGCCAGCGTCCGGGCGTTCAGCAGAACCTGTTTTTGATATTGTTTGAATTCATCAGTCAAGGCCAGACCAAAGGCGACAGCCTTGGCGGCAATTACATGTAAAAATGGACCGCCCTGATTTCCGGGAAAAACCGATTTATCAATCAGGGAAGCAAAATTTTCTTTACAGATGATAATTGCCCCCCGCGGCCCGCGCAGTGTCTTATGAGTGGTCATAGTCACAAAATCGGCATAGGGTACCGGGCTGGGATAAATACCCGCGGCTACCAGCCCGGCATAGTGGGCAATATCGGCCAGCAGATAGGCCCCGACTTCATCACAGATCTGGCGCAATCGTGACCAGTCCCAGGTTCGGGAATAGGCCGAGGCCCCGCTGACAATCATCTTCGGCCGATGGGTCAAAGCCAGTTTGTGAATTGCCTCATAATCCAGCAACTCGTCTTTTGGCCCCAACTGGTATGGTACAAAATTAAAATACTTGCCAGTGAAATTTACCGGACTGCCGTGGGAGAGATGCCCGCCGTGGGATAAACTCAATCCCATCACCGTATCACCGATATTTAAGACCGAAAGATAGACCGCCAGATTGGCCTGGGTGCCACTGTGCGGCTGGACATTGATATGTTCGCCACCAAATAATTCTTTGGCCCGGGCAATCGCCAGTAGTTCCACTTCATCAGCCACCGCGCAGCCGCCATAATAGCGCTTTCCCGGATAGCCCTCAGCATATTTATCATTAAGGACAGAGGCCATGGCCTGCCGGACAATCTCCGGGCTGTGATTTTCCGAGGCGATTAAATTCAGATTACTTTCCTGGCGCTGTCTTTCTTTCTCCAGCAACTGAGAAACTTGTCGGTCAACATTTTTCATAATTTTTTCCCGATTAAATTTGACACCAGCGTTTGCGACTTTATTATTTTAGCAAACTCGCAAGATTAACTCAAGGTCTTTTTTCCGGATGCTTCCCTCGCGAATAATCTGATAGGGAAACCGGCTGATATCAATCACCGTAGATGGTGTCCCGCTGAATTTATTTTTAGTTACAACTATTGCTCCTGCTTTTTTCTGGAAGTACTTGATTACTGCTGAGGAACTGGTCGTTGCCGGACACCCGGACGGATTGGCACTGGTGCTAAAGAGCGGGAAATTAACCGAAGATAAAATTTTTTGTAAAGAAGGACAATTCGGAATCCGCACTCCCAGGTTAAGCCGGCCGCCACTGACTATCTTTCCCAGAGTGGTAGTCGGTAAAATAAGAGTAAGGGGACCGGGCCAGAATTTTCTGGCTAATCTTTTTGCCAGAGAATCAAAAACAACAAACTTTTCCAGTGATCGGATATCTTTACCCAGCAAAATCAGGGGTTTATGATAACTGCGGCCTTTCAATTGATAAATTTTTCTGCTGCCCGCCGGCCGGAAAACATTGGCCAGAAGGCCATAGACCGTATCCGTCGGACAAACCAGGACCTCACCCGCTTGTAGCAGGTTAGATATTTTCTTTAAGTTGTTGCCGGATAAATTTCGGATTATCATGTATGATAGCAGGCATTAATGCGGATATAGTCATAACTCAGGTCACCGGTATAATAGGAACTGGCCTTTTTCCCCTGATGGAGATTGACCCGGATTGTCAGCGGTTTTATTTTCGGGGCTGATTTGTGCCGAAAACTCGCCCGGGCCATCAACCGGCTAATTTTGTCCGGCGAATATCCGGTTACCTGACCCTGCTTATAGACAAAAATTTTTTGCTGGCCGACCTGAAAAGCAATATCTATCCTTTCCGGATTTATTTTTACCGCGCTGCGGCCAATCGCCGCCAGAATCCGGCCCCAGTTCGGGTCATTGCCAAACACCGCAGTTTTTACCAGCAGGGAATCGCCAATTGTCCGGGAAATCTTATCAGCATCTTTCTGGCGGGCCGCCCCCTCCACCACAATCTCCAGAAGATGTTTTGTCCCTTCGCCATCCTGAACTATTTTTTTGGCTAACTCCTGACATAATCCGCTCAGTTCTTTTTGCCAGCGGCGGAAATTATTGTCGGCAGTCCGAATAACTTGATTGCCAGCCAGGCCATTCGCCAGTAAAAATACGGTATCATTGGTGGAGGTATCGGCATCAATACTTATCCGGTTGAAACTATCTTTAACCGCTGAGTTCAGGGATTTCTGTAAACATCCTTTGGTAATGTTTAAATCAGTCAAAATACAAGCAATCATTGTCGCTGATGGTTGAAGTTTCGGGGCAATCATTCCCGCCCCTTTGGCAAATCCAAAAATATTTATTTCTTTTTGAGCAATAAAAAATTTCCGGTAAACATATTTGGCGAAAGTATCAGTGGTCATAATTGAGTGAATCGCCTTCCGGATATGCCGGCCAGAATTCCCCAGATATTTTTTGGCCCGGGCAACTTTCCCAAGCACCTTTTCGACCGGCAGTTGTTGACCGATTACTCCGGTGGAAGCAATCAAAACCTCCGACGGCGAGATTGCCAGATGGCGGGCTACGCTTTCAACAATTTTTCGGGCATTTCTTTCTCCGACCGCACCGGTGGCGGCATTGGCATTGCCGGAATTGATGATAATCGCCCGAGCACCGGGCCGGGTAATGTTTTGCTGGCTAATAATTACCGGAGCGGCTTTAACCAGATTAGCCGTGAAAACTCCCGCCGCGACCGCCGGCACCCGGGAATAAATCAACGCCAGATCCTCGCCCTGTTTTTTAATCCCGCATCTTACTCCGGAAACCAGAAAACCTCTGGGCAATTTTAACACAGAGCGGTCTCCTCCGGTATCTTAAAAATTATATTCATGTTCTGAACCGCCTGCCCGGCCGCACCCTTGATGAGATTATCAATCGCCGAAACAACAATCACTCGCCGGGTTGGTTCATCTATCCGCACTCCCAGATGACACTGATTGGTTTCCACCACCCGCCGAACATCCGGGATATCACTCAACACCTGAACAAACTTTTCGCCGTAATAGAATTTCCGATAAATATCCAGGAGCTGCTGACCGGAAACATTTTTGTTCAGCACCGCATAGATGGTTGAAAGCATTCCCCGCTCGGCCGGAAAGATATGGGGAGTGAAAGTAATCTTTAAGTCTCTGGCCGCCAGCCCGGAAAGTTCCTGCTCCATCTCGGGAATATGCCGATGAGTACCGGCGATATTATAGGGCCGCAGATTCGGGTGTTCGCTTTCATAATATTTTTTGACAAAGGCCCGACCACCGCCGGACACTCCGCTTTTGGAATCAACAATAATCGTCTGGACATCAATCAATCTTTCCTTTAAGAGTGGCGCCAGGCCGAGAATAACCGAGGTCGGATAACAACCGGGATTGGCAATAAGGCTGGCTTCAATGATTTTTTTTCGGTATATTTCCACCAGACCATAGACCGCTTTTTCAATCAACTCCGGACAGGGATGAGGTCCATAGTACTTTTCATAAATCAGTTTATCCTTTATCCGAAAGTCCGCCGAAAAATCAATCACCAGCCGGTTTCTCTGGTAAATTTTGTGGGCATAAACTGCGCTGGCTCCGTGGGGCAAAGCCAGAAAATAGACATCGGCGGCCTCGGCAAATAAACTTTCATCAGTAGCATTTTCTACTAACATTTTTAAATCAAACTGCGGATAGATTTCCGAAATTTTCTTCGGTTTTTCCAGTTTATCCCAGAGCCCAACCAGTTCTACCGAGTTATGTCTGAGCAGTATCTTTAACAATTCCTGCCCGGCATAGCCCATAATTCCAACAATTCCAACTTTAATCATTCGACCTCCGTCAGTTTCTCCGCAAAAAATAAAACCACCAGTTCTCCGCGGGCGGGTTTTTCCTGAAAATGTTTAACAACTTCGGCCAGGGGTTGGCGGATATATTCCTCATATATTTTGCTTATTTCCCGGGCTATTACCGTCGGAGTATCCGGCGGAAAAATTTCCTGCATAATATTAAGTGTTCGGATTAAACGATACGGCGATTCATAAAAAATAACTGTCCGGCCAAGACGGGCCGCGGCAGTCAGTTGCCGGATAATTCTTGACCTCGGCCGGGGCAGAAATCCTAAATAGACAAATCCATCAGTGGGCAGGCCCGAAGCCACCAGGGCAGTAATTACCGCACTGGCCCCGGGCAGGGCCACTACCTTTATTTTCGCTTTCAGGGCTAATTGGACCAGGTGGCTTCCCGGGTCGGAAATTCCCGGCATTCCCCGTTCGGATACATAGGCAATTTCCTGACCGGTGGCCAGTCCCTGGATAACCTCCTGATATCGCGACTCGGGGGAATGCTGGTAGAGAGATTTTAATGGTTTTTTGATATTGTAGTAATTCAGGAGTTTGATTGTCTGCCGGGTGTCTTCGGAAAAAATTACTTCCACCTGCTGGAGTATTGCCAGCGCCCGTCGGGTAATATCACCAAGATTTCCGATTGGCGTGGGGACAAGATATAAGGTCATAACTCGGCTGAAGAAACTTTCGCCGGACTGGTCTCTTCCTGCAAAACTTCCAGAAAGACCTCCACCACTTTCGGGTCAAATTGAATACCGGCGCCGCGCTTTAACTCGCTGATGGCAACATCTCTCGGTAAGGCCGGTCGGTAAGGCCGGTCAGAAGTCATCGCATCAAACGCATCAATCACCGCCACAATCCGCGCCCCCAGAGGTATTTCTTCGCCCGCCAGTCCTTCCGGATAGCCCTGGCCATTATACCATTCCTGATGATAAAGAACAATCGGAGCAACCGGGGACAAGAACTTTACCGGCATCAAAATTCTATTACCGATTGTCGGATGCTGCTGGATAATCTGCCGCTCTTCCGGAGTGAGTTTTCCCGGCTTACGCAAAATTGCATCGTTAATCCCGATTTTTCCGATATCATGAAGTAAGGCCGCATACTCAATATGTTTAATCAGGACCTCGGGCAGGTGAAGTTTGGTGGAAATCCGCCGGGCATAATAACGCGCCCGTCCGGCATGGTCATAGGTGTAATTATCCTTGGCATCAATTGCCCGGGCGAGGGTTTCTACCATTTCCAGATAAAAGTTCTGCAGGTTCTCGTAAAGTTCAAGATTTTGCAGAATAGCGGCGGCCTGATCAGCAAAAATTGTCAATACCCGGACATCCCGTTCATCAAATGTTTTTAAGTCCTGGGGCGCGGCGACATTTAAGACCCCGATAATTTTATTGCGGAAGCGCAACGGCACTGAGATAAACGAACGGGAAGGATAGCGAACATTATTTTCCCGACGGAACCGGACATCGGCTTCAATATCTTCCACAAAAATGGTTTTGCCGGTCTGGGCCACTCTTCCGGCAATCCCTTCGCCCAATTTCAGACGGGTGGTAGCAATTACATCCTCCGGCAGACCGCGGGCGGAAACAATCTTGAGGTCATTGGTCTGATCATCCAGTAACATCAACGAACCATTCGGCGAAGACATAAGTTCGCAGGCCTTATCAATTATCAACTTGGTAAGCAACTGGGCGGACGGCATCTGGCTCGCCTCGGTAACAAACTCGTGAATATCCAGCAGAAGATTTAACAAATTATCTATCTGAGCCATCTGCTTAAACAACTGATTTTGCAGATTATCCAGGCGCCGTTCTTCCAGAGAAAGTCGTTGCTGATAACTCCGTCTTAAGGCTCGCAAATAGAACCAGACCCCGACCAGCACCACTAAACCAAAGGAAGCAACCAGCATCCAGAACATAAATTATATCCCACTGGCAATCAAATCGCCAACCGCATCGGTCCCCATACCCATTTTTCCCGCGGCCAGACTCTTTATCTTTTTGGTTACCAGGGCCTCAATTACCGATTTTTCAATTGCCCGGGCGGCTTCTGGCTCACCCAGAAATTCCAGAAGCATCGCGCCAGCCATTATTGCCGCCAGCGGATTAATGACATTTTTGCCGGTATATTTTGGAGCCGAGCCGCCAATCGGTTCAAACATGGAAGTTCCCTGCGGATTGATATTGCCACCAGCCGCAATTCCTAAGCCCCCCTGAATCATCGCCCCCAGGTCAGTAATAATATCACCAAACATATTGTCGGTAACAATGACATCAAACCAGTCGGGATTTTTCACCAGCCACATAGTTATCGCATCCACATGGGCATAATCGGTGGTAATATCCGGATACTCGCGGGCAACCTCCTGAAAAGTTCTCTCCCATAAATCAAAGGCAAAGGTCAGAACATTGGTTTTTCCACAGAGGGTAAGTTTCTTGTTTTTCTGGCGCTGGCGGCAGTAGTCAAAGGCATAGCGAATACAGCGCTCCACCCCTTTGCGGGTATTGATTGAGGTCTGAATTGCCACCTCATCCGGAGTGCCTTTCTTTAAGAATCCACCGCTACCGGTATAAAGTCCCTCAGTATTTTCCCGGACAATCACCAGGTCAATATCCTCAGGACCTTTGTCCTTTAACGGACAGTCCACCCCGGGATAAAGTTTGACCGGACGCAAGTTTATATATTCATCAAGTTCAAAACGCAGTCGCAAAAGCAGTCCCTTTTCCAGTATCCCCGGCTTGACCCGCGGGTCCCCAATTGCCCCCAGGTATATCGCCTTAAATTTTCGCAATTCAGCCAGAACGCTATCCGGCAAAATCTCTCCGGTCCGCAGATATCTTTCCGCTCCCAGATCATAATTAACCAACTCCAGTTCAAAACCAAACTTTTTGGCACA
>Ga0123519_10011715_pt1 | contig 12890 bp, 11 predicted proteins | sample YelNatPaOPRAMG02_FD_87396 | JGI IMG/M metagenome (GOLD analysis project Ga0123519, IMG submission 87396) | Hot spring microbial communities from Yellowstone National Park - Yellowstone National Park OP-RAMG-02 (version 2) | ecosystem: Environmental > Aquatic > Thermal springs > Hot (42-90C) ...
AGGATAATATGAACTGTAGGTCTGTTTTTGCATTTTTAAATCTCATAAGCTGTCCTCCTTTTTGGGCTGTTTTGAAACTATTTGATTTAATTAGCCTATTATAGGGGGACAGCTTATTTTATAAAATATCTAAAAAGTGCAAAACTTTAGTAATAATAATGAGATGCTCCTAAACATGAGAATAAGTTACGATTCAGAGGTTGACGCTTTGTATATTCGATTCATAGATGCTACTGTGACGACGAGGCACGTTGCTTTTGTTTTTACCGGATTAGAGATGAGTACTTTTATCCACTCTGCAGAGAGAAGATCATAAAGGCAGTACCTGCAGCATGTAAATTCAATGACTAATTCAGTTTCTCCTCCTAAATTCGCAAAATACCTGAGGATGGCTTCTTCTCTATTGGGGAGATTGGCTTTGGCTATCACTTTTCCTTTCTCATCAATCGAGGTAATAAAAGATGTTTTCTTGGCCGGTTCTCCTGTAAATCAATTCCGGTATAATACATTTTGGCTACCTCCTTTATTTTTATTTTTTCCTCCTGACCCTTTTTATATAATAAGGGTCAAAAATAGGAGGTAGCTTTTTCATATTATCAGCAATGTGGCAAAATAAAATTTATCATAATGGGAGGGGGAAAAGAATGAAAAAGGATTTTTTTATTAGCTTTTGTTTAATTTTTCTTATATCTTTTCTTGGCATTGCTCTTGCTCTAGAATATCCCAATAAACCTATAACATTACAAGTTCCGGCCCCGGCTGGCGGAGGAACAGACACTGGGGCAAGAATATTGGCATCTGCCGCAGAAAAGAAATTGGGCCAACCTATAGTGGTAATTAACAAAGCCGGAGCAGGAACTCAGGTGGGTTTGACAGAAACGGCTAGACAGAAGCCAGATGGTTATTATTTGGGGTTTGCCGTTGTACCAGCATTAAACACTATCATCCTCGATCCCGAACGAAAAGCAATCTTTGATCTTGATTCCTTTACCGCCATCTTTAATCATGTGGTCGATCCAGGAATAATATGGGTTAAAGCCGATAACCCATATAAAACGCTAAAAGATCTTATTGATGCTGCGAAAGCGCGACCAGGGGAAATCAGAGTCTGCACCACAGGAATTCTTAGCGATGATCATTTGGCTATATTAATGCTGGAAGAAGCCGCTAAAGTAAAGTTTCGTACTGTGCACTTTGATGGAGGGGCTCAGCAGCTATCCGCTACCTTAGGAGGCCAAGTAGATGTTGCTTTCGGAAATGTTGGTGAAGTTACTACCAGAATCAAAGGTGGGCAATTGCGCGGTCTGGCAGTGATGGATAAAAACAGGTCAAAGTTTTTGCCTAATATTCCCACGGCTGCTGAGCTTGGATACCCTTCAGTGATTTCATCCTCAAGTCGTGGAATTTTAGGACCCAAAGGCATACCAGCACCTATTTTAAAAAAGATTCAAAATGTTTTTATGGAAGCTATAAAAGATCCTGAGCATATAGAAAAAATGGATAAAGCCGGATTGAGTATAAAACCTATGGTTGGCGAAGAATATACTAAATTTTTAAGAGACTTTCATCAAAGAGTAAAACCTCTAGTAGAAATCGCTCGTTCTTCAAAATGAGCCTTTTAAGACTTCTTATGATGATTCTAAATATTTTATTAACAAATTTAATTGTTGTATTCAATTTAAAGGATGATGGCAACTTATGTAATGGTCGGGCTCGATTTCTTTAAAATCTGGGATAATCCTCTCACAGTCTTCTTGTCTATAAAAACACCGAGGATGAAAAACGCATCCAGAAGGAGGATTTATTGGGGAAGGTACATCGTCATAAAGAGTTATTCTTTTTTTTTGGATTTTGGGGTCTGGCATTGGAACGGCCGAAAGTAAGGCTTCGGTATAAGGATGTCGTGGTCTGCTGTAAATATTTTCCACACAAGCCATTTCCATTATCCTTCCAAGATACATAACTGCAACCCGATTACTCATATATTCTACCACTCTTAAATCATGAGCGATAAATAAATATGTAAGATTAAATTCATTTTGAAGGTCTCTTAGTAAATTGAGTATCTGAGCCTGAATTGAAACATCCAAAGCAGAAACAGGCTCATCAGCAATTATAAAACTTGGATTAAGGACTAACGTTCGAGCGATCGCAATCCGCTGTCTCTGGCCACCGCTAAACTGATGTGGGTAAAGACTCATATGCTCAGGCCTAAGTCCTACCCGTTGCAAAACTTGGGCTACTCGATCGCGAACCTCTGATGAAGACCGACACACTTTATGAATTTTTAAGGGTTCGGAAATAATTCTCTCCACACTCATGCGTGGATCTAAAGCTGCATAAGGGTCTTGAAAAATGACGGTCATCTTTTGGCGTAGTTTTTGCATTTCTTCTCTATTCAGAAAAGATAAATCTTTTCCCTCAAATTTAATTTGACCACTTGTAGGCTCCATTAATCGGAGAATCAATCGCCCAATAGTAGTCTTACCGCAACCGCTTTCTCCTACTAAACCTAAAACTTCTCCTCTTTTTACCCAAAAACTTACTCCATCAACTGCATGTACATTAACTGCATGTACATTACCCGCTGACTTAGAGAAAATTCCTCCTCTTATAGGAAAATATTTTTTTAAATCTATAACTTCCAAAATTTTTTCTTCAATTTTTGGCTGCATTTTCTTAAATAAAATTCCTAAAAAGCCAGCAAGACACCTTATGCTCTGGAGATAATTCAATTTCGAATGGATATTCCCTCTCGCAAATAGCAATTTTTTGTGGACAACGCGGATGAAAAGTGCATCCCGTGGGCAATTCCAAAAAACTTGGAACAACTCCCTTAATTTCTGTAAGCCGTGACTTATATCGGATAGCTGATTCTGAAGGAATACTACCTAAAAGGCCTTTAGTATAGGGATGGCAAGGGCATTCGAATAACTCCTTAACCGTTGCCTGTTCTACAATTTTTCCAGCGTACATAACTACAACGCGTTGAGCCATTTGGGCGATGACTCCTAGATCGTGGGTAATGAACATAATTGCAGTTCCTAACTTTCTTTTTAAATCATTCATTAACTCTAAAATTTGGGCTTGGATTGTGACATCTAAAGCAGTTGTTGGTTCGTCAGCAATAAGAAGACTGGGATTACAAGAAAGAGCCATGGCAATCATAACTCTTTGGCGCATGCCTCCACTCAACTGGTGGGGATATTCATAAAAGCGTTTTTCCGGGGAGGCAATACCTACTTCAGCTAACATTTTAATCGCTTCGTCTTTAGCTGACTTTTTAGAAAGGTTTTGATGAATACGAAGAGCTTCCACTATCTGATTGCCTATAGAGTAAACAGGGTTAAGCGAGGTCATAGGTTCTTGAAAAATCATTCCAATTTGTTTGCCCCGTACGGCACGTATTTCTTTTTTGTTTAAACTCGTTAGCTCTATTCCTTTAAACCAGATTTTGCCACCGGCAATTCGACCGGGAGGACTTGGAAATAAGCGCATTATCGAAAGTGCTGTCATGCTTTTGCCACAACCAGATTCTCCAACCACGCCCAGTGTTTCACCGCCATATATTTCTAAATTAACTCCATCAACAGCCTTAACTATGCCTTGAGCGGTGTTAAAGTAAGTTTTTAAACCTTCTATTTTTAAAAATAGCGGGGATTGATTGATCTTTTCCACACACCAAACCTGTATATTTCTGGCAATTTACTTTATTTTCTACATTAATCTTTTTAGAATGTTTCCCACATTTATTCAGATATATCGGATCCTCGGATCAAGATACGAATAACTGATATCAGCTAAGAGATTTAGGAAAGTAACAGCAAAAGCTACTAATAAAACTCCTGTTTGAAGCACAGGGAAATCATTAAAAAGAACAGCATTCATGAGAAGTCGACCAATTCCAGGCACAGAAAAAACAACCTCTATGATTACTATACCCCCTATAAGCCGCCCAATTCGCAACCCCAAAAGCGTTACTACAGGAATTAGAGCATTGCGCAAAGCGTGTTTGACAATCACATTAAATTCTGAGACACCTTTAGCTCGAGCAGTCTGGACGTACTCTTCATTTAAAACCTCCAGCATGGAAGAGCGAAGCTGCCTCATTATTTCCGCTGAAACTACCGAACCTAATGAAATAGCCGGAAGAATCATTCCTTTTATGTTAGCTGATATCCCTTCCCATGGTGCGATGTAACCTGAAGATGGGAACCATCCCAACCAAAGGGAAAAAATTAGAATTAAGATCATACCCAGGAAAAATTGGGGCATGGCCACTCCACTTACGGCCAAAACGGTTCCAGCAGTATCAACCCATGTATTAGGTTTAAGAGACGAAAAAATTCCTATCGGAATAGCTACTAATAGAGCAAATAAGATCCCTAGTCCCAAAAGTTCCAATGTGACAGGTAATCTCTGAGCGAAAAGAGTAGTAACATGAACACGGGTGCGTATAGAAATCCCAAAGTCCCCTCTTAATAAAGTAGAAAGCCACTTAAAGTATTGAACCACAATAGGCTGGTCTAATCCGAGCTCTTTTCTTACGGCCTGAATCATTTCATCACTAGCTCCTTCACTTCCTACGATGGCCAGAGATGGGTCTCCTGGAAGTACCATGCAAAGTGTAAAAGATATCAGCGTTACCACAAAAAGGGTTATTAATGTTTGAAGAAGCCTGCGAATTAAAAAAGCTTTCATTTTTAAGCCTTTTGAGTAAGTTGTTTGGGATCTAATATTATCCTAAGCCAATCACCCAGTACACTAAAAGAAACAACAGTAAAATAAATTCCCAAACCCGGAAATATGGACATCCATGGAGCTTGTTCCAACCATTTATAGCCTGTCTGAATCATAACCCCCCAACTCGGAGTAGGTGGCTGAATACCTACACCAAGAAAGCTCAAGCTACTTTCCAGCACAATTGCTGTACCCACAGTCAGCGTAGCTTGCACAATTACTGGAGCTGCAAGATTAGGAAGAACATGAGTAAAGAGCATTCTAAATGGTTGACATCCAAAAGCCCGAGCAGCCAAAATAAATTCTCTCTCGATAATCGATAACGCTTGGCTATATACTAGTCTAGCAAATAGTGGAGTATAGACTAAAGAGATAGCTATAATAACTGTTGAAATGCCCGGACGGAGGCTAGCTGCTAATGCCATAGCCAGTAAAAGCATGGGAAAGGCCCAGATCGCATCCATGATTCTCATTATAACTGCTTGAGTTTTTTTAAAATAGGCAGCAATCAATCCTAATAAAACGCCAAGAAAAGCAGCAAAAAGGATTGAAGTTAAAGCAACGACAAAAGAAATTCTAGCTCCTGCTACGAATCTACTAAAAACATCTCTACCCAAATTATCTGTTCCAAACCAATTCTTTAAATTTGGAGGTTCCATTGGAGAAAATTCTATTGATAGAGGATCGTAAGGACATATCTGTGTTTCAAAAATGGCAAATATAGCCAATATGATTAGCAATAAAATGCTTACCCATATTGATGGTCTCAACTTAAACCGCATAAAATTTACTCGGAATAATCAATAAAAAAGCAAACAAGCCGCTGACTTATCAACGGCCGAGCTGATTTTAAGACATCCAAACCTCACTGGCTACTAATGTCCTCCAGTAGGCTCGAATTCCTTTAACTTTCTTATGGGTGGCCACCGCGTGGGTCAAAGCTGTAGCACATGTAAGAAGGGCTTGGTCATAAACTATTTTTAAAGCTTCTTTCATAAGCTCATGTCGCTTAGCTTCATCAAAAGTTGCCGCGTGTTCTTCAAGCAGACGGTCCACTTCAGGGTCAGAAATATTAGACCAGTTGCCTGGTGACTTAGTCGCCAATCTAATTCTTATAAATCCTCCTGGAGTAGTAGATCCTTGCCAGAAGCCAATTTCAAAATTATCTTTTTTCATATTATTAATCCATTCTAATCGCTCCATAGTCTTAAGTTCAACTTTAATTCCAACAGCCTCCCACATAGCTTTAATTAATTCCCCATAAGTAGTATCCGGTTCTCGAGCAATTACTAAGACATTGACTGTCACCCCTTTAGGATAAGCTGATTTAACTAATTCTCGCGCTTTTTTGGGATTAAATGAATAATCCGGCCAATCTCTTGGAGACCAACCAGGTAACCCTTCACGGGTATAAGGATACATATGTGGCCTAGCAACTCCAAACCCGGTAATCTTAACAAATCGGTCTCGATCTAAGGCATAACAACAAGCACGCCTTAATTCTAAACTGGTAAATGGGCCTCTCCGAGGGTTAAAACCGCATGTTATATCTTGATATTCAAAAGGTGGTAGCTCAAGGTAAATTAAATCTGGATGTTCTTTTACTTTAGCAACATCTCGAGGGGCTGGGTAATGGACAGTATCAAGTACACCTGAACGTAAATCCAATACTGCCTGATCGATTTTTGGTCTATAATGTTCTTCCATTCCATCTAAATATGGAAGAGGTCTACCATCAATTCCCTTTTTCCAATAATCAGGAAAACGTTCCAATACTACCTTTTCATCAACAATCCAATTTTTATATCGAAAAGCACCAGTTCCGCAACCCTTTCGATTTAATTCATCATCACCATGTTTCTCTTGGAAAGCCTTAGATACCATTCCAGCCCATACCCAGGCAGAGGAAAGCGAGTAAAGAAGGCCAGCTGATGGGAATTTTAAATTTAAAGCTATAGTGTATTCATTTAAAACTTCAACATTTTCTATAACTTTTAAATCAGGGGCCAAATAAGATTTGGGATGATCGCGTAATCGTTCCAAATTCCACTTAGCAACATTCCCATTAAATTTGCTTCCGTCATGAAAATAGACACCTTTTCTAAGAAGAAATATAATTCTCTTATTATTCTTCTCCATATGCCATTCAGTAGCTAACCCAGGGATAAGTTTTACCTGATAAGTCTTAGGATCAATCATTGTATCAATAAGACAATCATACATAGCTGACATGCAAGTAAAATACTCACTTGCCCTATGAGCATCTAAACCAGGAACAGTTCGATTGCGGGCATAGCGCCATATACCACCTCGTATCACTTTATTTGATGTCTGCCCAAATACCAAAGAACTACTGCCAATTGTTGCTAAACTCCCTGCACTGGCCAAAGCTCCTTTTACAAATTCCCTTCGCGTTAAATCATGGGCCATAAATTCCTCCTTTTTCTACCCCCAAAGCCTATAAGAGCTTCAGAAGTGTTGTTTTATCATTATTGATTTTTTCCCACAAGCTGTTTAGCTAAATTTACTGCTCCCGCTGCATCAGGTGCATACCCATCTGCTCCAATATCTCGTGCAAATTTTTCATTCAAAGGAGCACCACCAACCATAACTTTTACTTTATCCCTTATCCCTTCCTTCCGTAAGGTTTCAATTACTATTTTCATTTGAGGCATTGTTGTAGTAAGCAAAGCCGACAATCCCAAAATTTCTGGTTTTTCCTCTTTCACTTTCCGAATAAATTCTTCTGCAGGCACATCAATCCCAAGGTCTATTGTCTCAAAACCCACGCCCTTGAGCATGGTTAAAACAAGATTTTTGCCTATGTCGTGAAGATCTCCTTTAACCGTACCCATGATAACTTTTCCTTTAGCTGCAAGTTTCCCACCGGCAAGATACGGTTCTAATACTTTTATGGCCTCGTTCATAGCTCTTGCAGAAAGCAGAACTTCGGGAATGAATACTTCACCACTTTTAAATCGCTCGTTGATCACTTCCATAGCCGAAATCATGCCTCGTTTTAATATATCTTCAGCTTTAATCCCCTGATTAAGCAAATTCTCTATATGGGGCTTAATTCCTTCATGATTTCCTTCTAAAACATCATTCTGAATAATCTGGAATTCTTTGTCCCAAATAATCTCTTTTGAGACTTTTTTAGAAACATCCTCTATTATTTTCCATTCAATAGGCCTAAATCCACCAGCTTCTAAGGGAAGTTTTCCCTCCTTTTCTATCCTTTCTCCAATTCTTATAACTCGTTCAAAAATACCTTTGGGCGGTACAGAATCAGCTATTCCCACTATCATTCTTTTGCCTGGGGCTATAGCCTGAAAAAAATAATCGAGGTAGGCTTCAAATTCTTCATCTGTGGTTGATTCACTAAGAAGCATTATCGAAGGAATTCCCCCAAAAATAGTCAATTTATCACTCCATCTCTTATAGTACTCTTCCATTGGAACTTTCGTCATCGGTGCAGGACAAATGGCCTCAGCTATATGCATCCCTGACTCCCGAATTAGATCAAGAAGGCCCTGGTTTTCCCCGTCACAATGGCAAGAAACATACTTCCCTTTCTTCCCTAAAATATCAGAAGCTTTTTGAATCCAGGGGAGAATCTCTTTTTGAAAGAAAGATGGGTACGTAATCATTTCATCAAAATTTCCTCCCCAAAAAACGACTTCAGCAGGAGATTCAGCAATAATTTGCAATATTTGATCAAAAAAAATACCTAATTTCTCGGCCAATGTCCGCATTTCTTTTTGGTAATCATGATAATGATAATAGAAATCTGTACCATTAATAAAATATTTTTGGATATGATGCATTGGTGAAGAAGCCCGCCCCCCTAGAGTAAAACATACCCCTCCGTCGCCAACTTCTTGCTGCCATTTTCTAAAATCTTGATCACATGGAATTATTTTCATATTTTCGAAAATGTAGCCAATTGCTTGATAATCCTTTTTATCTTTGATGGCATGTTCTTCAATCCACATGGCAGAAACACCGGACTTTTTCATCTCTTCTGTATAAATTGTAGTAGTACTGATAGATCCGACCGGAGTATGGTAAACAATTTTTGTCCGTCCATTTTTAGTCTTTACCTGGATATCTACATTAGAAGGAAATTGAAATTTGTAAACTGTTTCTTTAAGAGAAAGAAGGCCTAACCCCCAATGTAAAGTATCTTCTGTTCTACGTACATTATGATATTGAGGATTGATTTTATGGAGTCCCCATCCATGAGCTCTGGCAATTTCATCCGGTGTCTTACCTTTATACTTTTCCGGCAACGTTCCTCCCAACGCATTAGCTACATACCAAAGGTCTAATCTAGGAAAATATGGTAGCCGATCAGGCATTTCTCCTTTTATTGCCTTTAGCATTCTTTCTCTCTGAGTCATTATTGTTTCACCTCTATTTACGCTTTTACTAAAAAAATTTTATATTATCCAAATCAAGTATGAAAAGTGTAAATGGATTTCGTTAATTACTGAATCCATCCTTCCAAGTTATGTTTTCGATCAACCCATTTTTTTCGAGCTTAAAACCCTGTCCATAGGGCCTCCACTCAGAGGAAATTTTAAAAAAAAAGCGGAAAAAGTCAAGAAAAAATTTTCGGTATGCCAATTAAAAATTAAGCTTTATTCGAAAAGTACGTTATTTACATTTTTAGAGGGTCAAGGAGTTATCCATAGGTGGTTGGAGCTTGGAGGGATTTTAGCGTCAGCCTTGAAATTGAGTCAGTAAGCAGCCCCAAGGGCAAAATCTCGGAGCTCTCGAAGCACTCTGTCAATAACTCTCTTTCATTTTTCTCTGACCTAATGGGATATAGTTTAAAAAACCAAAGGAGATTTTAGACTATGTCCCAAATACACAAACGCTTCACTTCCCCACAGGTCAAAGAGCTTCTGGATCGTTATTTAAATAACGAAATCGAAGGAACTTATAGTCAAGAAATCTCCTACCTGCGCTTCTAAAGAGCCCTAAAAAAACAATCTCTCTTCAGAGAATTTACCATCAATCCCCCTGTCAGCCCGCAAAAGATATCTTCTGCCTACACCTAAACCGAACTTTTGACCTTTGCCGAAAAATCTTCCTCAATAACCTCCAAATAAAAGTAAACCACGCCACCCCTGGAAAAATCGTTAACCTGCGCATCTATCCTGCCACAAACCAAACCTCCGAAAATTAGATTCTGGTGCGAAAACAAACTCATCGACATCCAACACATCAAAAATAGCGACCTAAAAGGAGTGCACTTTTAAATTTTAGCCAACAATATTTTTTACTCTTATATTAATAAACTTATATTTCCTCATTTAGCACCTTCTTGCTGAAAGGTTGCCGAAACATTGTCGAAAGATTTCCAAAATATTTTCACTTCTAGAGGCCCCTTCTGTTTTCTCTTGCTTCCTTTTCATACTTTCTGAACTCATCGAGGTACTTGAAAGGGTATTTGGTATAGGCACACCCTTATCCCTGTTTTATGATCTCTACGTTCGGGAGCGTCCCCGTCCGGAAGATAAACATAGGCCAGAAGGCGACCGTATCTGTCCTTTTTCCGCCAGTCATACTCAAGGCGGACCTTTTTCCCTTCGACCATCTTCTTCATGAAAAGATATTCTCCCTTCCCGAAGAACTCGACAGGTTTTTTGGGGTGATTTGTTTCCGAAGTATTTACCCCGATTAGGCGGACCTTTTGGCCGTTGGAGAGTATCATGGTATATCCGTCAATGACCCGATTAACCAGGTGGGTTTCGGCGTGGAAATAGAGAGGGAGTAAAGCCAGCAGACAGAAGATTATCCCGACTTTTAAAAGCTTTTTCACCAATTAGTCTCTCAAAATCAATTTCTTATGTTTCAACGAGATATCCCTTATTTTTTTGACACAGTTCATCAATTGACGGATGGTCAAATCTTTGAGCTTTCCCAAACACTCCAATTCTCTATCAAAAAAATCTTTCAACAGAGTAGATGCCTCAAAAGGGAATATTTCATGAAGTTGAATCCATGTGTCCTTTTCGAAAAAATCGTGTCCCGAGGGTAGATAAAAAAGTGAAAGTTCCTCATGGCATCCAAAAATTTTAGGTTTGTTTTTTTCCTGAGAAGTGGTTCGACACACCAGATAAGGTTCATTAGAAGGATTAGGGTTATTTAAAATAATTATCAGCTTTTCTCCAATATCTCCATTTTTAAATTTAAACTGTTTATGAAATAAAATAGATCCCTTTCCCAAACTAGTATTCACTTTTCTTCTCCGAAAAGCTGCTTCATTTCTCCTGATAATTTTAGCCGTTCTTTTGCCAGTTCATCATCAATTTTTTTACCCTTATCCAGGGACAAAAGAAAATCTATTTTGGCTCTTTCTCCCTTTGACTCAATGGTTTTTTGCCAAGGTTCATTTTCTAAGTGAGTTATTTCAGTCATGTCTTTCGCTTTAGCATCTCTAAATATATCAGCAACCTTCTTTAAAATTTCGATCTCTCTTTCTGAAAAAACATCAAGGTCCGGAGACTGAAAAGATTTAAAGGAAAGCCCTATTTTCTTTCCTGTAAGTTTATTCTTTTCTTCTATAATGCACTTTAATATCTCTTTAGGAGCTTTCTTCTCCTTTATCTCAAAAAAGAGTTTTGAAGGAACAGGCCCAAAATTCCAAGCAAAATATTCAAGGTCTGTCACGGGTCTCCCAACTTCCTTAAAATGTAGGAAATCAAGAAAATAGAGGAGCTTGTAAAGTTTGGTTTCGGTTAGAAACTTCGTATGTTTGCAGAAATAAAGGATAGCGTTGATCCTTTTTTCTTTTGCTAAATCTTGGAGTTTCATCTTATCTTAAATTTTCCTCCTTTTTTAAAATATAATCCAATGCTTCTTTTTTGTTTTTCTCAATAGTATCTGACCCCTAACTCTATGCTTAATTCAGGGGCTTGTAAGATACAGCCAAGGATGACTTCATTATTCTTTTTTTTGTTCATTGCTGGTTGCCCCCGTTGTCCAGTAACAAATAGCAAAACCTTAATTGAAATTTACCGAATTGCAAGGGAAGTGTCAACGATAATCCGCTCCTCTGTCATTTAAAAATTAAAAGTGCACCGTTTTTAAGGATTTAAAGTTTAAAAGTGCACTCTTGTTTTCGGCTTTTGAGTTATCCATAGAGGGTTACGATTGCGGAGAGATTTTAGCTCAGCCCCTTGGGTAAAGCTGGGGGGCCCGAAGGGCAAAATCTTGGAGCTCTCGGAGCACTCTGTGGATAACTCTCTTTCATTTTTCTCTGACCTATGGGGGCTCAGAATAGTAGTGCACTTTTAGAACTTAAAGAGTGCACTTTTAAATTTTAGCTAACACGATAATCCGCTCCTCCCTCATCAATTCCCAAGCCGTCCCTGCTCGGATTTTTACGTTATCTTTTGGAGGTGTTTTTTTCTCATCGGACTCTGGGCCGTTATATAAAGCAGACCAGCAGGGGGAGTCTGCGAATCGATTGGGCGAAGCTGAGGGCTGAGGAGAAACTGGATGGCAAGTATCTTCTTTCGACCAGCGATGATACGCTCAGTCCAAAAGAGGTGGCCTTGGGTTATAAGCAACTGATGGAGGTGGAGAGGGCCTTTAGGACACTGAAGACCACCTTGGAGCTTCGCTCCCTTTATCATCATAAAGACGAACGGATTCGGGCTCATGTACTTCTCTGTTTTTTTGCTTTGGTTTTGGTCCGTATCTTAGAGAGACAAACGGGCCCGAGTTGGGATCATTTGCGCTCTGTTTTGGAACGGATTCATCTTGGAGAATTTGAATCCCGAGAGGGTCGGATTCTCCAGCGCACAGAGCTCACCCAAGAACAAGCTATTCTATTGAAAACCTTAAATATCTCATCACCCCCTAAGATCCAATAGGTAATTTTAAAGAACTAACCCTGTAGGCATACGTTAAAATTTGCCATCTAATTAACCCATCAATATTATTAAACTATCTAAAATTCGTTTGACTATGACTGTCGAACTCGGGGTAAAATATTTGATGCTTTCAATAAGCATCGCATGCGCACCTGAATTTAGAAAATGTTTCTTTTATTCCCAGAGCAATATTCCTATCCATAACCGTCATCTTATTCCTGTCCAATTTTAAAAATGATCTCCCCAACTGCCCTGTACCCC
>Ga0123519_10011717_pt1 | contig 12890 bp, 9 predicted proteins | sample YelNatPaOPRAMG02_FD_87396 | JGI IMG/M metagenome (GOLD analysis project Ga0123519, IMG submission 87396) | Hot spring microbial communities from Yellowstone National Park - Yellowstone National Park OP-RAMG-02 (version 2) | ecosystem: Environmental > Aquatic > Thermal springs > Hot (42-90C) ...
AAAAGTTTGTTTTCCTATTATCAAAAATTGTTAAATAATGGCAATAGAAACGAAATTTTTAACTCCCTTTCTTTCTATATTATAGTTCCTACAATAAAAAGCTGTTATACTGTTTTGGGAATTTTACATGCTTTATTTAAGCCAAAATACGGAAGAATAAAAGATTATATCGCAATACCGAAAGCAAATAATTATCGAAGTCTGCATACGGCTGTTTTTGGCGTGAACGGTGTTTCGACTTCATTTCAAATTCGGACTCCGCAAATGCATAAAATTGATGAATTCGGAATTTTGTCCAATATTCATAAATTTTCCGCGATAAATCCAAAAAGAGCTTCAAGCGTTATAAAAGAGCATGTCAAATGGCTGCAAAAAATATTGAATATCAGCGACGAATTACCATCCGACCAAAAATTTCTTGATAATTTGAAGATGGATATTTTGCAGAACAGGATTTTTGTTTTTACGCCGCATGGCAAAATCATTGATTTGCCTCAGGGCGCGACTGTTCTTGATTTTGCTTACGCCGTACATTCCAATATTGGACACAAAGCGTTAAAGGCTGAAATTGAAGGCGTTGAAGCGCCTTTGACAGCAGAGCTTAAAACCGGCGATACGGTAAAAGTTATTACGGCGGAAGAATCATGTCCCCGTTTGGAATGGCTCAATTGGGTTAAAACAGCTGACGCAAAACACAAAATCAAAGCCTATTTTAAAAAGAAAAATATCGAAGAATGTTGCGCGGCTGGCAGAGATTTGCTTGAAACAGAGCTGAAACATTTGCAGAAGATTGATGTTTCTAAAATTTCTGAATCAAAGATTAAAAAAGCGCTTAAAACATTTGGTGTAGATAGTCTAGATAAATTATTAATCATGATCGGACGCGGAGAAATTATGCCAAAGGATGTGATTAGCGCGATTTTTTCCAAAGAAGAAGTATTGGCCGGGAGGACATTTTTTCCTTATAAAAAGTCGCAAAACGCTTTATATCCGATTAAAATTATCATTATTTTTGAAGATAGAATAGGTCTTTTTAAGGATATAGCCTCTACGATATCTAGATTTAATGTGAATATTTCCGGGGTTTCTGTTAAAACATCTCCGGAAAAATCAAAAAGCTCCGTAATGGAAATGACACTTGAAGTGAAAGAATTAAATCAATTGATAGATATATTTGCCGCTTTGAAGCAGATTGATAATATCATTGACGTTCGTAAAAAATAATTTTTAATAATCAATTTATCATGGCAAAAATTTACAAGCCAAAAATCAATATTTTGGATACAAATAAAAAAATCAGCGAAGAATTTTTAGATTGTCTGCGCCGCCGCAACATATCTACAAAATTTCAGTATTGGGGCAAAAAAGAAACACAAAACTGGCTGAATGTATGCAAAGAACCTGAATATATCAATTGGCCGCTTGAAATTGAACTTTTAAACACCAATCTTCCGGAAATAATTAAATTGGTTGACAAAAATGTTAAAAATTTAATAAGTTTGGGAATCGGCAATGGCGAAAAAGATAAAATGATTCTAAGCGCGTTCTTGAAGAATCGCCCAATGCGGTATTTTACCATTGACATTAGTTTGCATATGGTCAAAGCCGGATTTAAAGCATTAAGCAAAATACCAGTAGAAAAAACCGCTTATATCGGAGATTTTGAACATCTAGAAACACTGGCGCCAAAAATAAAAAAACGAACAGACAGCCACAATTTGATTAGTATTTTAGGCAATACACTTGGGAATCTTGATCAAATAAACACTTTGAATTTAATCCGGAGAAGCATGGACAAAAATGACTACCTTTTATTTGCGGTGCAGATTTTGAGAAGAGGGAAAATTCTTGATATAGGTGAAATTTTCAACGCTTATAACACAAAAGCCCTTCAAGAGTTGTCATTCGGCGCAATTATTAGATGCGGATTAAAGAGAACAGATGGAATTATTGAAATAGAATTTGGAAAAAATAAATTATATTCACAACTTGACACCATTGAATATTTTTTTACTTTTAAGAAAGATAGAACAATTAAATATCTTAATCATGAGATAAATTTTAAAATCAATGAAAGAATACTTACGTATTATTCATATAAATACGATGAAAAAAATATTACCTTTCTTTTAACCAATAATGGATTCAAAATCGTTAGATATTTTTTTACTCCCGGACATAAATATCTATTGGCTTTGGTCAAGTTAAAATAAATTTGACATACTTAAAAAATTGATTAATAATTACATCCTTTAAAGATTAATTTTTGTTTTGCATGGGCGAACAACCTGCTGATATCACCGAAATTATACATCGTATAGAGCTTACACCTTCAGAACAAGCTGAGGAATTCCGCAGAGCGGAGATTTTTTTATTACGTGATACTATAAAGGATCGCGTAAGAAAAATTTTAGGTATAATAGAAACTACTCCTGTAAAGTCGAGATTCCGATTGGTTATTGAAAAAATCGGTATAACTCCAGAAACTCCACCGGACAGCCATTTTACAGAAATACCGGCAGATATTCCAAAAAGAGCATTATTTGTGTCAGGCAAAGCTTATCTGCCTATTCCTGTATGCCCCAAAAAAGAAGAAACTGTCGAAAATCCTGAATTTGAATGGCAAATACTTGAGATTAGTTTTTCGTTTTATAGGAAATCATTTAGAGATGCGCCGATAGTGCTTGTTTCTTTTGATACAAACAGTCGCACAAGCAGTTTTTTGAAACCAATCGGGTTACGCGTTGCTGAGAGAGGAGAAGCATTAAAGATATTAAGAAAAGATGTTTATGAAAGAGTTCCTGAAGAAACTTTTTATGAATTCAAAGATGAGTTTGAATCAATATACATACGATGGATTAGAGATGAAGTGCAAAGAATAATTGACACAGGAGAATTGGAGGGAATAGTTAAAGCTATCGAAAGCCGGATATTAAATACATCTATAGGATTGTCTTCTTCATGGTTTGATTTAAGAATTGTTTCAACAAACAATGATGCAGATCAAGAGTTAATTAAAACATTGAGAAGGCCATCGGGAGAAGCGTGTGTTTCGTCATTTCAAAGCTGGGTAGGCCATGAAGCGCAGCAAGGATGGCTGAAGCTTTGCCGACTAGAATCTTATGCCCGCGACTATGTTGATAGAGAGATGGATTTTCTTGCGCAATATGGAGATGAAATCAGTGATGCGATTGGCGAAGTAGATCATGTTTTAATATTAGGCATCGGCAATTTTATAAAAGAAGAGCGTTTGCTTGGCAGATTGTTGTTAAAGCAAAAAAAAGATAAAAAAAGCCTTACTGTCCATGGTGTAGATATAAATCCTGAATTTCAGCAGTTTGCTTTTCATGGAATGGACAATCTTCGTAAAAATTCTCCGTCAATAGAGTTAAAATATAAGGGACATATCTCGTTATTTTCAAAAATTCCTGATATTACTGATTATATTCGCCTTCGCCATTCAAACGGCGCGCCGAGAATTGCAAGCGTTATTCTTGGAAATACTTTTGGCAATTTCAGCAAATTTGAAGATATGTGGTCTAGTTTTACGGAAGGCATGAAAACAGGAGATATATTAGTTATTTCTGGCGATGTTGTTTCTCAATCGCTTCCAGAAGAAGAAAGAAACGCTAGAATCAAACATATTCTTGCAAGATATGAAAGTCCTGAATGGAGAGAATGGGTGCTGCATCCTTTGTATCGAGCTTTTGGTCAAGATTATAAAAAATTTATTTCTCCAAATAATGTAAAGATTGCATGGGATGACACAATTTATGGCGTTGTTATTACATATACATTCCCTGAAAGGATTGATAATCAACGCGGAATGAGTTTTAATGCAGGAGAAGTGGTTGAATTGTTTAGAAGCAAAAAAATCGATCCAGCAAGATTTACAGCTGAAGCAGGAAGAAATGGATTTAGGATTAAGCAAAGTGCAATGAATCCCGATAACAGTTTTGGATGTTTTATTTTGGAAAAAGTTTAAAAACCGGTGGCGTATATTAAAATACTTGACAAATTTTAAAAAATCTGTAAAATAATAATCCTTTTACACGCCGCAACAAATTTTTTATGGATAAAATCAAAAAAATTAGAAGCTTGATTGGAAATGAAGATGCCTGTATGCGCGAATATTTTAGCAACGGGCCGGATGGCTTGGCTGCATTTCTAGGAATAAGCCGAAATAGCGCTCTCTGGCTTGATATTTTCAGTTATTTTGTTTTTGAGCGAAATCTTGCGTACAAATGCGCGATTTTAAATATAGAAGTAATCCAGCAGATTATAACTGCTGTCGGGCCTATGGAATTGCGCAAGCTGATGGGTATTGAAAATGCGGAATTCGATGGCGTTTTTGAGCAAATTTTTGATATAGCCGGTCTTGCCTGCAAATCTTTTTATAGATATGTTGTTAGTCACAAAAAAGATCTTGTTGAAATGCTGTTGCGCGATGGTTCAGACAAAGCGCGCCGCTATTTATGCATACACAATGAGAAATATGATAATTTATGGGAAGCTGTAATGGATTTATTTGTTGAGGAATTTTCAAAACAGCGTATTCGCGAAAGAATTATTGAACACGGCGAGATTTTTAAAAAGCTAATTTCGAAACTTCAGATATATTTGAATGAAAAAGGATTTTTAAAGGATTTTAAATTGTGACGGCGCGTTTTTTATTTCACTTGTTCTTCCGTACCGCCGCTGTGTTAATCTGGTGCGCCCGACAGGATTTGAACCTGTGACACCCAGTTCCGAAGACTGGTGCTCTAATCCGCTGAGCTACGGGCGCGTTTGAATCGCTAGCGTTTACAGTATCTAAATAATATTATATCATTAAAAAGCAAATACGGTGACGTACCCAAGCGGTCTAAGGGAGCAGTTTGCAAAACTGTTATTTCGTGGGTTCGAATCCCACCGTCACCTCCAATGTTTGCGATTTTTTCAGCGATTATAATTTTTCTTCCAGTTTGTCCAATAAACAACAATCGGCGTGGCAATGAATATTGATGAATATGTGCCGACAGCGATTCCAATTATAAGCGCAAGCACAAAATAGAATATTGATGGACTTCCGAACAACAAAAGCGCCAGCAGTGTTAAGATCGTTGTCATTGATGTGTTAATGGATCTGGACAGTGTTTGCGTCATTGAGATATCCGCCAGCTCTTTGATGTCTCCGCGTTCATTGATTCTTAAATGTTCGCGCAGTCTATCAAATACGACGATTGTGTCATGGACAGAGAAGCCGAGAATCGTCAAAAGCGCTGTAATAAACATTACATCCATTTCAAAACTTGAGAATTTTCCGAGCACGATAAATACCGCTATTGTAATCCATATGTCATGCGCGAGCGCAATTACAGCCGCCGTGCCAAATCTCCACGGGTTAATATGTTTCGGAATTTTTCTGAATGCGAACGCAAGATAAAGCATTATCATTACACATGCGGCTAAAATCGCAATCAGAGCTTTTGACTGTGTTGACGCTCCTACGGTTGGTCCGATTGTTGTAAAGCGCAATTCTTCGATTTGTCCGAATTTTGCTTTTAATTTTTCTATAACCTTGCCATATGTTTCATTCGTCAAATATTTTGTTTTGATGATAAATGTATTTTCTCCCGAAGATATTACCTGAGAGTTCGCGAGATCGATTGTTTCTTCTGGTGGAGCGGAAATTTCAGTTGGATTTGCGGATGAAGCATTGATTTTATTTAAACCAATAAGGTCTTTTTCTATGTCAGCGAGAGATGATTTTAAATCCTGCGCTGTTATGTTTTTATTGAATTTGAGTTCCATCAGTGTTCCTCCTGTAAAATCCAAGCCCGGTTTAAATCCAAATACTGCGGCCGCTATTATTCCAATGACAATAATCGTGCCCGACAATCCCATGAATATTTTTGACATTTTCATGAATTTTATCGGTTGTTTTTCCGGCGCGTTTTCTTTTACGCCAAATAGCCATAATTTTTGTCCCAATTTTGTGCCGATGAATGCTTTCAAAAATGTTTTTGTGATTGTTATTGCCGTGAACATAGAAACGATGATGCCAGCGGCCAGGTTGAACGCGAATCCTTTGATGATTGAACTGCCGAGATAAAACAAGATTGCGCAAGTGATAAGAGATGAGTAGTTTGAATCGCGGATAGAACTCCATGCTCTGTTGAAACCTGCTTCAACCGCGGCGGCAAGCGGTTTTCCGGCGCGTAATTCTTCTTTCATTCTTTCAAAAATCAGAATATTTGCATCAACAGCCATTCCGATTGAAAGAATTACTCCGGCAACGCCTGCCAAAGTGAGTGTAACGGGAGTTCTCAATAAATATGCCACAAAAAACAGCAGAAAGCACGCCAGAATGAAACTCATAATTTTTTCCAGAGCCGGTTCATTGGCTTTTAATACTTTATACACCACAACCGCGAAAACAATTGATGATATTATAAACGCGATTATCAGGTGTATTTCACTTTTCAGCAGAAATAACAAAATCAGCGAATAAATGAAAAGCGCCGCGACCGCGAGAAGTCCCGGGAGTCTGTAATATAAAATCATAAACAGCGCTACCAGCAATATGCCGATTAAACCCGCTTTTACGCTTGTATTAAGAGCTTCCGCTCCTATCGTAGAACCGATTGTGTATTGTCCGACGAGAAGAATTGGAGCGGGGATTGCGCCTGTATTTAAATCTCGAGCCAGATTATTTGCTTCTTCAACCGTGAATCTTCCTGTGATTTGAGCTGAACCTCCTGATATTTTTTCTTTTACATTCGGAGCTGAAATCAATTCGCCGCCGACAAAAATTGCTACGGGCTTATTGATGTTTCTTGCCGTAATTTCTTCAAATAATTTTGCTCCTTCCGGATTGAATTGAATTGAAATATACGGTTGATACAATTGGTCAAAATTTACATCCGCATGCATAAATTGCGCGCCCGTTAATCCGGTTTCTTTCCACATATCAGGCGCTGTTGAGAAAAATATTTTTTCAAGTTTTACTTTTTTCTTTTTTACATTTGTCTCAACCTTGTTGGCTTTTATTATGTGATATCCAAATTGTGAGCTCACTATATCACTGATATCACCTTCCTTTTCTAATTTTAAGGCATTATCTTTGAATACTTGGACATATTGCGCGTTTTTGTTAACTGGATCCGTTAAAACTCCTCCTTTTGCTTTTGATCAGGGATCGTCCGAATATTGTTTTGCGAGACTTGCGAAATCTTCGCCTGATTTGATTTTTGCCAAAATCTCTTTCGCAAGATTATAAGCGTCATCCTGTGTGCGCGTAATTGAGGCATCGGCTTTGTCCGCCCCCTTGTACGCAATCAAAATGTGGCTTACATAAACCTGTTTATCATATTTGACTTCTTCTTTTTCGTCAACAAGTTTTACGATATAAACACCTTCTTTTTTTCGCAATTGACCTGACGAAGTCGCTTCATATTCATCTCCCGCTGCTTCGATCAGTTTGTTGTAAATTTCACCCGGTTTTAAAGTCGCTATCGCATCGGCGAAATTTTTACCCAAATCGCTGATAAATGTGTAATCTTCATCTGCTTCATATTTAACCTTTCCAATGTTATTTTGTTCTTCTTCCCGTCCGATTAATGATAAATCTCCTTTTTTAAGCACATTTTTCAAAACATTTTGAGCATATTCCTTCATTTTTTCCACTTCCTGCGGATCAGCTTTTTCTTTTTGTTCTTTGAATTCCAATTGTATTGTTTTACCGACAATCTGCTTTGCTTTATCAAGGTCTTTGATGCCGGCCAGTTCAACTATTATGTGTTTTTCATTACCGACTGTTGATATATATATATTTGGTTCTGATACGCCAAGGCCGTTAACCCTTTTTGTGATAACCTGCAATACACCATCTGTTATGGCGTCTTTATCTTTGTCCGGAACTTTTCTTAAATCTATTTTATAATCAAGCTGTGATCCTCCTTGCAGATCGAGACCCAGATGTATCCGCATCGATTGCATGAAATTCGGCAAATGAAGAGCGGACTGCGCGCTTTTTGGCATATCAAAAAGCCCGAGCAGAAGCGCGAAAATTACTATTAACGCGATTTGTGTAACTGTTTTTTTCATATAATTATTGTTATTTTTTTAAATTATTTATTTGATTTTTTTGTCCTGCCGTAATCATCCATCAGCCGTACAACATCCGTGAGTTCTGGTGTTGAAACTTCAAATATTTCGGAATTTTTTAAGGCTTTTATACGATGAATAGTATATGGCGGAATGTCAAATTTGTCACCTTGTTTTAATATTCTGGTTTTTAAATTAAGCATTGAATTGCCATAAGTAAGCTGGATTCTGCCTTTATATAAATATTGCGTTTCGTGCTTCTTTTTGTGATACTGCAGGGATAATTGATGACCGCGCTTTACCCGGAGGATTTTGCCGGCATATTTTTCCGTGTGCGCGAACCATATTTCTTCACCCCAAGGCTTTTTCTTAATCTTAATCGGCGTTTTTTTCATATCGCATTTGGATTTATTCTTTTGATTTGTTCAACGATTTCTTTGACGCGTCCACTTTCTGTTTTTTTGCATACCAAAAGCACGTCAGGCGTGTCTATTATAACAGTGTTTTTTAATCCGATTGTGGCAATTATCTTTTTGCTGTTTCCGTATATCAAAGAGCCCGTTGTTTTTATTGATACATGCGATGCTTTTGATATGTTTTGGTTTAAATTGTTGGCAAGCTCAGAGAAAATCGCTTCCCAAGTACCGATATCGCTCCATTCCAATTCAGCTGGTATTATTCTTACGCGGGATTTTTCAACTTTTTCCATGACGCCGTAGTCAATTGAAATTTTGTCGCATAAACAATAATTTTTTTTCAATTCAGATTCTTCTTTTGGCGTATCAATAGCTTTTTTAATCTTCTCAAGAGCCTTGTGGGTTTTTGGAAGATATTTTTTGATTTCTTCAAGAATTGCTTTGGCTTTCCATACATAAATTCCAGTATTCCATAAATATTTAAACGATGCGACATACTTTTCGGCTGTTTTAAAATCCGGTTTTTCGGTAAATTTTTCAAAAGAATAAACTTCAGTTTCATCTAAGACCTTCAGCAATTTTCCAATTTTTACATAACCAAGATTTGTATTTGGATATTTCGCTTTTACTTCAATAATATTTAATGTGTTTTCATTGCGCGCGAGATGTTCTGCGGCACGCAATTTTTCTTCAAATTCCTTTTTGTTTTTTATCAAATGGTCAGCATAAATTATTGCCATTACTTCACCCGGAAAGCGTTTTTCTATATATGAAGCCGCAAGTCCGATACACGGGGCTGTGTCTTTTAGCTCCGGTTCAATTATTATGTTTTTTTTGGGAATGTGTTTTTTTGTGGCATCTTTAAAAGTTTCATCGGCGTAAGCAGCGTTTGTGGCTATAAAAATATCCGTTGATTTTAAAAAATTGAGACGATCAAGCGTATCTTGGAGAAGAGTTTGTTTTGTAATTAATTTTTGGAATTGTTTTGGTTTTGCTTGACGAGATAGCGGCCAAAGCCTTGTTCCGCCGCCGCCAGCGAGGATTACCGCTTTCATAATTCAGATTATACGAGGACGATTTTCTTTTGTCGAGTTCAAATAGAGGAGTTCTCTTAGGCGTTTTGGCTTTCTGATGGCAAAACCTAGATAACTGTCTACTATAACAAACTTTTACCTGTCATTTCTTTAGGCTGTTTGATGCCCATAATTTTTAAAACCGTCGGAGCGATATCCTTTAGCCCGCCATTTTTTCTTAAATGCGCATTCTTATATTTATCTGATACGACAAGAAAAATCGTAGGATTTGTTGTGTGCGAAGGACATGGTTTTCCATCCGGATAAATCATATATTCTGCGTTTCCATGATCTCCTGTGATTAAAATATGATAACCAAGAGGCTTTGCTATTTCTATGATTTTGCCAAGACATTTGTCAACAGTCTCAACGGCTTTCTTTGCCGCCTCAAAATCTCCCGAATGTCCCACCAAGTCGCAGTTGGCAAAATTCAATAATACAAATCCATAGTTATGATGTTTTATTTCCTTAATCAGCGCGCGTGTGACTTCGAATGCGCTCATTTCCGGTTTTTCCGCATATGAAGGGCATTTTGGCGAATGTATCAATACCCATTTTTCATTAGGAAATTTATCTTTAACCTGACTGTTGAAAAAATATGTAACATGTGCGTATTTTTCTGTTTCCGCTATGCGCAATTGATGTATTCCATGCTTTACCAAAATTTCATTAAGATTGTTCTTTACTTCTGGAGCAGGGAACATTACCGGAGCGCGTTTTGAATACGGTCCAAAGCATATAAATAGGGGATTAACCCTTTTTTTCGGTGTAAAATCTTTAAATGCGCGTTTTACAAATGCTTTTGTTATTTGTCTTGCGCGATCCGTTCTGTAATTGAAAAAGACAACACTGTCTTCATTTTTGATGATGCCATTTTTATCTATCAGCATCGGACCAATATAATAATCCGTTTCGGCTCCCAGCTTATACGCTTTATCAATGGCTTTTATAGGATCCGACACAAATACTCCTTTTCCAATTGTGTATAAATCATATGCTTTTTCTGTGCGGTCCCAGTTTGTGTCTCTATCCATCGCGTAATATCTTCCTATAATTGTCGCGATTTTACCAACACCGTATTTTTTAATTGCTTTTTGAATCATGTTTATATATTTTTTTGCGGATTTTTCGGGAACATCGCGGCCATCTGTAATCGCGTGAATATAAACTTTTTTGAGACCCCTCATTTTGCAGAATTTTAAAAGCGCGAATAGATGATTTATATGCGAATGAACTCCTTGATCCGAAATCATTCCGAGAATATGAAATGCCGAATCATTAATTTCACAGTTTTTCGCGGCTTCGCGCAGATATTTATTTTTAAAAAAATTTCCGTTTTTTATGTTTCTATTTATTTCCTCGAGCGTTTGCCATACAATTCTACCCGCGCCCATCGTAAAATGACCTACCTCGCTTCCTCCTTGAGTCCCTGCAGGTTCTCCCACATTTTCACCATCTGTTTTAACGAGCGTCCATTTATATTGATTGCGTAACTCCTTCATCACAGGAGCATGAGCACGCGTAACAGCGTTACCCGGATAATCTTTATATTCTCCATACCCATCAAGCACAATCAGCATCACTTTAGAAAATTGCCGCATAGTTTGTGTAAAAAGATATTAATGCGTCTCCGAAAAATATTGCCAGAAAAACCCCCGTCGCAAGAAACGGTCCGAATGGTATTGCCGAGCGCATCGTTGCTTTTCTTGCTACTATCAGACTTAATCCAACAATTGTTCCCATTGCGTACGCCGCAAAAATTGCGATCAGCAGAAATTTCCAACCCAGTAAAATAGCCATTAAATAAGCCAGAATCGAATCCCCGAGCCCTATCCATTTTCCTTTAGATAAGAATCTTTGTCCTTCAAAAAGCGCGAACGCAATCAATAAACCGTAAAAAATTTCATTGAGAGATGGAAATAAGGCTTCTTGATTTGAAAAATGCAACACATGCGCAATAATCGCTTCGCTTACAGCAAGTCCGATGCCGGGATAAGTGAAAATATTAGGAATTTCTTTGTATAATAAATCATAAAAGAAAACACCGATTAAAATAGCGCTTTCAACACCGGCGTACAAATAAATCAAGAATTTCATCCAGCTGAATGTTAAAAACGGCGCAGTTTCATCAAATGATATAAATTGAATTTTCCAGTATAAGAGCGTAAAGATAAGTCCCGTAATCAATTCTATCAATATGTAATGCGGCGCAATCCGTTTTTTACAGTATCTGCATCTACCACGCAGAGCTGTAAAGCTGAAAATTGGAATTAGATCAATCGCCGCGAGAGCTGTGCCGCATTTTGGACACATTGATCTTCCAAATAATACGCCTTTTTTATTATGTCTGTATCTGTATATTATTACGCTTAAAAAACTTCCTATAGCCGCTCCGATATAAAATAATATTAATGCAAATAAGATGTTCATTTTGAATAAGGGGCTTTAAATGTATTTACTTGATATATAACTCCACGCGGCTCAGATATTTTTTGGCGTTGTTCTTTTTGTACGATTCTATTATACCTTTCAGCGGCCGTAGCGCCTATAGATGAATTATTTTTATCCAATTCAAATGCTTGTTTATAATATTCTTTCGCCGTTAAATAATATTCCATCTTTTCATACATTTGTCCCATATTTAAATATACAGCCGCAAGTTGAGGATTTAATTTTATTGCGGCGTCAAAATTTTGTTTTGCGAGTTGATAATTTCCCATATTCATATACGCCCATCCCATTAGATTATACGCCATTGCGTCAGAAGGATGTTTTATCAGAGCTGTTTGCGCGAGAGACAAGGCCGCAGAAGGATTATTCAATTTTTCTATATAGATCCACATCGGTCTCACAAAATAATCAATATTGCCGCTATTTATTCCCAAAACAGTTTCATAGGCCTTAACAGATTTTTCATAATCTTTTTTGATAAAATATAATTCGGCGAGTTTTTGATATGCCTGGATTCTAGGTTCAAATCCTTTTTCCAGAGACGATTCTATGTAATTTATCGCGTTGTCGATTTTATTATCCGCGAAATAGGCGAGTCCCAGAAAAAATAATGTTTCGGGTTTTGATGGATCCAATTTTCTGGCCTGTTCAAATGTTTCAATAGCATCTTTTATCTGCAAATTATTTAAATACGCATATCCCAGCAAAATCCACGCATCCCTATAATCGGGTTTTTCTTTTATTACATTTTTTAAAAGAGGTATTGAGACGCCATATTCTCCGGCTTGATTCATTGCTTTTGCTATCAATGTTTTTAAATACGATGGTTGTTCTCCTTCAAATGCTGAAAATTCCGTAAATG
>Ga0123519_10011718_pt1 | contig 12887 bp, 8 predicted proteins | sample YelNatPaOPRAMG02_FD_87396 | JGI IMG/M metagenome (GOLD analysis project Ga0123519, IMG submission 87396) | Hot spring microbial communities from Yellowstone National Park - Yellowstone National Park OP-RAMG-02 (version 2) | ecosystem: Environmental > Aquatic > Thermal springs > Hot (42-90C) ...
CCGGGAGCGGTTCTTCCTCACCCACGAACCCCTCACTCCCCTGTGGGAAGCGATCTGGTTCCGCAAGTATAAGACTCCCTTAAAGACAAAAGAGGAGTCCCTCCCCAAGTACGCCTCTAGGGGTATACACAAGGTTCGATGAAGTAAATAAATACCTATGGGTGGGTGATGTCGATACCTACGACAAAGTCCGGCTGCTCAATCTCCACCATCCTTACCCCATGGGCAGCCCTCCCCTGGACCGGGATGTCTTTTGCCCGAAGCTTCAACGCGTTTCCCTGGGAGGTAATCACCACCAGTTCATCCTCTTCTTTCACCGACAACCCCCCGGAGACCTCTCCGGTTTTTGGGGTGATCTTGTAGGCAATCTGCCCTCCCGTCGCCCTTCCATGGGGCTGGAAGCACTCGAAATCCAGACGCTTTCCATACCCGAACTCGGTAACGAGTAGCACCTGCTTCTTTGGTTCGATCAGAACGGCGCCGGCAAGCTCATCCCCCGAGGAGAGCCGGATTCCCTGTACCCCTCGACTACTCCTTCCCATGGGACGCACGTTATCCTCATGGAACCGCAGCGCCCGCCCCTTGCGGGTCAGCAACAGCAGCTCCTGCTTTCCATCGGTAAGGAGGCCTTTCACCACCTTGTCCCCCGAATCCAGCCGGATGGCCATGATTCCTCGGGTCCGGGCATTCTCGAAATCCGAGGTAGTCACCTTCTTGATGACTCCCTTGCGAGTCGCAAGGAGGAGGTAGGTGGAATCGGAAAACTGGGAGAGCTCCACCACCGCAGCAATGTCTTCGTTGGGGGAAATGGAAATGAGGGTCTTGAGATGCTGGCCCCGGGAACTCTTCGATCCTTCGGGAATCTCGTGGACCTTCAGGTAGTACGCTTTCCCTTCGCTGGAAATGAATAGGATGTAATCATGGGTAGAGGCTACAAACACATGTGTGATGTAGTCTTCCTCTTTCAGCACCGTGGAAGATGACCCTTTTCCGCCCCGACCCTGGAGCCGATAGGCGGTAACGGGGATCCGCTTGATGAAGCCGCGACTGGAGAGCATCACCACCATGTCTTCCCGTTGGATCAGGTCCTCGATGTTCAGTCCCTCGATCTCGTCGGGGAAAATCATCGTCCGCCGATCGTCCCCGTACTGTACCGCTAGCTCGAGAAGCTCTTTCTTCACCACCTGGAGAATCTTCTGTTCACTGGAAAGGAGGTCCTTCAACTGGGCGATAAGAGCCAACGTTTCCTCTAATTCTTCTATTATCTTTTTTGTCTCTAAACTTGTGAGTCTCTGGAGTCTCATATCCAGGATCGCCTGCGCCTGGATCTCCGATAAATGAAAGCGTTCGATCAAGCGAGTTCGCGCGATCTCGACGGTACCGGAGGATTTGATGATGGCGATCACTTCATCGATGTTCTCCAGGGCGATCTTCAACCCTTCCAGGATGTGTGCCCGTTCTTCGGCTTTGCGTAAGTCGTACTTGCTCCGCCTTGTCACCACCTCTTTCCGGTGGTCCACGTAGCAGGCGATCATCTCCTTCAGGTTCAGTGTCTTTGGCCGTCCGTTTACCAGGGCAAGGTTGTTCACCCCAAAGTTCACCTGAAGCTGGGTATGGGTAAAGAGGAAGTTCAGAATGATCTTGGGACTGACCCCTTTCTTCAGCTCGATCACGATCCGCATCCCATCCCGGTCCGACTCGTCCCGCAGATCCGAAATCCCGTCCAGGTTCTTTTCCTTCACCAGCTCTGCGATCCGCATGATGAGGGCCGCTTTGTTCACCATGTAGGGGATCTCGGTGATGATGATCATGTCCTTCCCGCTCTTGGTGGTTTCGATGGTGAACTTGGCTCGAACCACGATCCTTCCCTTCCCCGTGGTATAGGCTTCCCGGATCCCCTTGATCCCGTAGATGGTCCCTCCGGTGGGGAAATCCGGACCCTTCACGTGCCGCATCAACTCTTCCACGGGATCTTCCGGATGATCGATGTAGTGAGCAATGGCATTGCAGATTTCGTGCAGGTTGTGGGGAGGGATATTGGTGGCCATTCCCACCGCGATCCCACTAGCTCCATTGGCAAGCAGGAAAGGAAAAGCCGCAGGAAGTACTTTGGGTTCCTGGAGGGAATCGTCGTAATTCGGACCGAAATCGACGGTTTCCTTATTGATGTCCCGCAGCATCTCTTCGGCCAGCTTCGTCATACGAGCTTCCGTGTACCGCATGGCCGCCGGGGGATCCCCATCGATGGAACCGAAGTTGCCCTGTCCCTGTATCAGGGGGTAGCGGAGAGAAAAATCCTGAGCCAACCTCACGAGGGCATCGTAAATGCTCATGTCTCCATGGGGATGGTACTTTCCCAGTACATCCCCCACAATCCTTCCCGTCTTCTTGTACGGTTGATTCGAGCGGACCCCCATCTCGTGCATCGCATAGAGGATCCGGCGGTGCACCGGTTTCAAGCCGTCCCGCACATCCGGTAAAGCCCGTGCAACGATGACCGACATGGCGTAGTTCAGGTAGGATGTCTTTACCTCATCCTCGATAGCTACAGGAATTACGGTTTCTTTCGATTCTGCCACGATCTTCCTTCCTTTCGATAGTCACAGATGGGAAACGAATTACACATCCAGGTTGGACACAAAGAGGGCATTTTCCTCGATGAACTCCCGTCGGGGAGCTACTTGCTCTCCCATCAGGGTAGTGAAGATATCTTCCGCTTCGACGAAATCTTCCAGTTTCACCTGCATGATCTTCCGGGTCTCTGGATTCATCGTCGTTTCCCAGAGCTGTTCCGGGTTCATCTCTCCCAACCCCTTGTACCTCTGGATGTTCACCTTATCCGAAGGGAGGTTCAGACCTTTCAGGATTCTGTCCCTCTCCTCATCGTCATACGCGTAGAACACCTGTTTCCCCGCCGCAATCTTGTAGAGGGGAGGCATGGCGATGTACACATGCCCCCGTTCCACCAATTCCGTCATGTACCGGAAGAAAAAGGTAAGGAGCAGGGTCCGGATATGGGACCCATCCACGTCCGCATCGGCCATGATGATCACCTTGTGGTACCTCAGTTTCTTTATATCGAAGTTGGATCCCACACCGGTTCCGAGAGCGGTAATGATGGGCTGGAGTTTGTCGTTACTCAACACCTTGTCTATCCGGGTCTTCTCTACGTTCAGCATTTTTCCCCAGAGTGGCAGGATTGCCTGGAATCTCCGGTCCCGCCCTTGTTTCGCGCTTCCCCCCGCAGAGTCTCCCTCCACGATGTAAATCTCGCATTTGGCAGGGTCTTTCTCGGAACAATCGGCGAGTTTTCCGGGAAGGCTGGAGTTCTCCAGTAAACTTTTCCTTCGAGTCAGCTCTCGGGCCTGACGGGCGGCGTTCCGAGCCCGGGCAGCCAGCACACACTTTTCGAGGATCTTTTCTATCACTTCGGGATTTTCCTCGAAATAGCTTTCGAGCTGTTCGTTGACAATGGACTCTACGATCCCCTTTACCTCGGAGTTTCCCAACTTGGCTTTCGTTTGCCCTTCGAACTGTGGATTGGGGATCTTGAGGGAAATTACCGCTGTCAACCCTTCCCGTACATCCTCTCCCGTGAGGGTATCATCCAGTTTTTTCGCAAACTTGGATTTCTTCAGAAAGTCGTTCAATGTCCGTGTCAGGGCAGACTTGAACCCTACCAGGTGGGTACCCCCCTCCCTCGTATTGATATTGTTCACGAAGGAGAACACATTCTCGTTGAATCCATCGTTGTATTCCAGGGCAAGTTCCAGAATTACATCTTCCTTCGTCTTTTGGAAATAGATAGGACCCCCATGGATCGTGTTCTTCTTCTTGTTGAGGAACTCGACGAACTCCCTCACCCCCCCATCGAACTTGAACTCGTGGAGCTTCGGGTTGGGGATCCGCTCGTCGATGATGGTAATCCGTATCCCCTTATTCAAAAAGGCCAGTTCCCGCAGCCGGGTGGAAAGGATGTCGAAACTGAAGGTGGTAGTTTCGAAGATCTCGGGGTCAGGGGCAAACCGGACCAGAGTTCCCCGATACTCCGTTTTCCCTATTACCTCCACCGGTTTCTCGGGAACTCCCCGGTTGTACTTCTGGTAGTAGATGTTCCCATCTCGGAACACTTTTACCTCCAACCAGAGGGAAAGGGCGTTCACCACCGATACTCCTACCCCATGCAGTCCGCCTGAAATCGCATAGGAATCTTTGTCGAACTTCCCTCCCGCATGGAGTCGGGTCATCACGACTTCTAGGGCACTCACTTTTTCCGTAGGATGTATTTCCGTAGGGATTCCCCGTCCATCGTCCAATACGGAGACGATGTTCCCCTTCTCGATCTTCACGTCGATAGTGGTACAGAATCCGGCCAGTGCCTCGTCGATACTGTTGTCCACCACCTCATACACCAGGTGGTGCAGACCTTCCTGTCCTGTGGAACCCACATACATTCCGGGTCGTTTGCGAACGGCATCTAGCCCCTTTAATACTTGAATGCTTTGAGCCGAGTAGGTATGTTGCATATTTTTCCTTGTTCGGGAATTATAGGGATCCTGCTAAAAAAAGTAAAGGCAACCCAGCGTTGCGAAGAAGCGAAGGATGTCGTAAAATGGATCGATGTATGGCTAACACGAAGTGGGATTACAGTGTCTTCTGGAAAGAGGTGATCCAGCAGATACGAGCCGAGATATCCGATCAAGAGTATCTCATGTGGTTTTCCAACCTGTCCTACGAGGGATCCCAGGAAGGGGAGATCATTCTTTCCGTACCTTCCTCTTTCTACAAGGATCAGGTGAAACAGCGCTACCAATCCCTCCTCGAGGAAAAGCTCTTCGATCTTTCGGGCTTCAAGATAGCCATCTCCTTCACCGTGAAAAAAAAGCACCCCGAGATGGGTAAGGAAACCGCTTCCGCCTCTTCCAATGCCTCGGCTTCGCCTAACTCCACTCCTCACTCCTCGATACCTACCGCCAGAACGGGTTCTTCATCCCCTGCGGGATCTGCGTCCCCTTCTGAACACGCCTCCCCCCTGCCAAACTCCGCTTCCGCCCCTTCCCCAGGTTCGGCTTCGAAGAAAAGTCGAGGTCTCCATCCCCAGCTTCGAAAGGAATACACCTTCGAAAACTTCGTGATCGGGGTGAACAACTCCTTCGCCGCCAACGCGGCCCTGGCCATCGCCCGAAATCCCGGTACGGCCTACAACCCCTGCCTCATCTACGGGGGAGTCGGTCTGGGGAAAACCCACCTGATTCAGTCCATCGGCCATTCGGTGTACTCCGAGTTCCCCGATTTCAAGGTAGTGTATGTGACAGCGGAAAACTTCACCAACGAGTTCATCCAGGGATTACGGGACAAAAACATCTACAAGTTCAAGAACAAGTACCGGAACGCGGACGTTCTTCTCATCGACGACATCCATTTCCTGCAGAACAAAGAGGAAACCCAGGAAGAGTTGTTCCATACATTCAATGCCCTCTACGAAGCGAACAAACAGATGGTATTCACCTGTGACCGGCCCGTTTCGGAGATCAAGTCCCTCTCCGACCGTTTACGGAGCCGATTCGAACGGGGGTTGAACGTGGACCTCCAGCCTCCTTCCTACGAAACGCGGTACGCCATTTTAAAGAAGAAAATGGAACTGGCCCATGTATCGATCCCCGAGGAGGTTCTGAACCTTATCTGTACCAACGTCACCACCAACGTGCGGGATCTGGAGGCCGCCCTCACCAAGATCATCGCCTATGCGGAACTGGTGAATAAAAACATCACCCTGGAAATTGCCCAATCCCAGCTAAAGGACATGTTCTCCAGTCCCAAACAGAACAACGTCACCATGGACCTTATCAAGAAGACGGTGGCTGAGTATTTCGGCCTAACCTACTCGGATTTGAATGGAAAAAAGCGTACCAAAGCCATTGCCTTTCCCCGACAGGTAGCCATGTACATTGCTAGGGAAATCACCGAGTACTCCACTACGGAAGTAGGATTGGAGTTCGGAGGAAGGGACCATACTACCGTAATGCATGCCTGCCAAAAGATCGAAACCCGTATGAGGATGGATCCTACCCTGGAACCCATCATTCAACACCTGATCCGCACCATTCGAGAGCATTCTTCCAAGGGGTAAAGAGGGTGGATATGCTGTTGAAAACCTTGGAGAAACGCACCACCCCTTCCCCTCCGAAGGATCATGTGCATAACCGAACCAGAGTTATACAGGAAGTCTGTGTAAACTATCTAATTATGTCTAAAATAAATAGATCGCTTATCCACATACCTACAACCCTTACTACTACGACTTCTAGTATATCTATCTAAAGAGGAGAAAGGAATGAAGTTTACCTGCGAAAAAAACGCCCTGTTGAAGGAGATTGCCGTTGCTCAGGAAATCATCTCTTCCAAGAGCACCATTTCGATCCTTTCCAACGTTCTCCTGGAGGCCCAGGAGGGAACCCTGACTATCCGGGCTACAGACTTGAAAGTTGCCTTTGAGACGAAGATTCCCGTGGAAGTGTCCGCTCCGGGGAGTACCACTGTCTTCTGCGACAAGTTCCTCGGTATTCTCCGCAGTATGCCCGAAGGGGATATCGAGTTCGAGGAGAAGGAACAGGGGACTTTCCTCATACGCCCGGTATTCAAGAAGATCGATTTCAGGCTCAAAACGATATCTTCGGACAAATACCCCGAACTTCCATCCATCGCAGAGGATCTGTACTTCCCCTTCCCCCAGAAAGAGTTCAAAGAAATGATCACACAAACGATCTTTTCGGTTTCCGAGGATGAGACCCGGTACTACATGAATGGGGTATGCATGGAGAAGAACGAGGATCAGCTCGTGATGGTGGCTACCGATGGAAGAAGACTTTCCTACATCTCCAAACCGGCCTCGCAACCGATTCCCAACTTCAACCAGGTGATCATTCCTCCCAAGGCATTGAACCTTGTCCTGCGCCTCGCCTCGGGGGAGGGATCCATCTCCCTGGCGGTTTCCGACAAGAACGTGTTCCTCATGTTCGATAACCAGAAACTCTCCACCGCTTTGATCGAAGGTCAGTTCCCCAACTACCAGAGGGTGATCCCTGCCGAACAGAAGTACAAGCTGAAAGTGGGGATACCGGAACTCCTGGAAGCCATCAAGAGAGTTTCCCTCCTGGTGGAACAGAAATCCAAACGGATCTATCTGGAGTTGTCCGAGGGACGGCTGGTGCTGAGTTCCGAGGAAAGCGATCTGGGAGTGGCCAAGGAGGAACTGCTCTGCGAGTACGAGGGTCCCGAGAACGTGATTGCCTTGAATTACATGTACCTGCTGGAACCGTTGCGAGTGATGGAAGGATCCTCCGTACAGATCGAGTATACGGAACCGAACCGGGCCCTCACGATTCGGCCTGCCGAAAGCACCGAATACTTCCATATCGTGATGCCGATGCAGCTAGACTGATCGATGGGATTCCGTTCCATCCGTTTCTACCAGTTCCGAAACTTAGAGAATACTCTGTGGAACTGTTCCGGCAGGGAAATCTTCCTCGTGGGTGAAAACGGACAGGGAAAGACCAACGTTCTGGAAGGTGTGTACTGTCTGTCCTACGGAAACTCCTTTCGGGCAAAGAAGGACGAGAACCTGGTCCGATTGGGAGCATCGGACTGTGTGGTGGAGGGGGACTTCCTCCGTGAAGGGGAGCTTTCCCTTCAGGTTCGTTTTCTTCTAACGGAAGGGCAGAAACGGCTCAGTGTGGATGGAAAAGAGATCAGGGACAGGAGCGAATTGGTGGGAAAGATTCCCTCCATCCTCTTTATCCCGGAGGATACCCAGTTCATTGTGGGACCCCCAGAACGGCAACGGCACTTCTTCAACCAGACTTCTGTCCTGGGGGATCCGTTGTTCCTTCCCCTCTGGAACCGGTACGGGAAGCTCCTCAAACAGAGGAATGCCGCATTGAAACAGGGGCAAATAGAAATACTCTCGGCCTACGATCCGGAGTTTGTCCGCCTGGGGATCGAGATTACCCAATCGAGAAAACGGATCGTGGAGGCTTTCACGAGGGTCTTTTCCGAAATCTTTGGGCAAGTGTCCCAGCTCGCGGACCCGGTTTCGATCGAATACCTTCCCTCCTGGAAGACCGATGAACCGAAGGAGGTGCTTCACCTGCTAGCGCAAACCCGGGAAAGGGAGCTACTCCTCGGAGCTTCCACCTCAGGACCCCATCGGGATCGGTTTCGGTTCTTCTTTGGAGAGGGAGAGTTCTCGACCACCGCATCGAACGGGCAGATCCGCCTTGCTTCTCTGGTGCTGAAAACGGCCCAGGCCCTCTTTTACGCCGAAAGGACCGGCCGCAGGCCTGTGCTTCTCCTGGATGATGTGCTGTTGGAGATGGATCATTCCCGAAGAAAGCGGTTCATTTCCTTCCTTCCCGCTTACGATCAGGCTTTTTTCACCTTCCTCCCCGACGAACCTTTCGGGACCTACCTACAACCTACCACGCAGGTGTATACTGTGAAGAAAGGAGTGCTTCAACCCCATGAGAAAGGGGGATGAGTTCCAGAAGGCCGGAGACATTCTCAAAGAACTGTTCGGTCACTTGAACTTCCAGGAGGGGGAGGCGTACGTTTCCTTCTTTTCCGATTGGATGGATCTGGTGGGGGTAGATCTTGCCTGCCATGTCAGACCCCTCGATATACGCCAGAAGTCCCTCCTTTTGGAGGTGGATCATCCAGGGTGGATGCAGATGTTCCAGTTGAAACAGAAGCGGATCCTTCATCGGATCCAGAAGAAGCATCCCTCCCTGGGAATTACCTCCGTGCGCTTCCGGCTGAAGAGTTCTCTTGAAGAAGACTCCCACGAGGGATTCAATAGTCAATCTCCGTCCGTACCTAGGCCCTCCCCCTCTGGGGCCCCTTCCCGACCTGCCCCCAGTACCGATGAATTACCCCCAGGAGCGGAGGATAACTCTCCTTCTCCCCTATCCCCCAAACCGATTCAAGACGAGAGGCTTCGAAGAGCCCTGGAAGGGTTGGGAAAGCAGATCAAGAAACGGCGGAATTGACAGAGTCCTATGTACTTCGTATACTACCCTACCCGGAATTTTGTTCTTAGGAGAAATCGTATATGAAGCGCACCTATCAACCGAGTAGACGCAGGAGAGTCCGAAAGTTTGGGTTTCGTGCACGGATGAAAACGAAGTCTGGCCGGCAGGTCTTGATGCGGAGACGGAAAAAGGGAAGAAAGAAGCTCACGGTATCCGATGAGAAAAAGCCTTACTAGGCAGGAGAGGCTTCGGGGGGCATCCCTCATTCGAGAGCTCCTTTCGATAGGAGAGAAGGTAGGGTGCCCCGGCGCGAAGCTGCTTTTCCGAGAAAACGGGTTGGCCTATACCCGGGTAGTGTTCATTCCTACCCGGAAGATGCCCACGGCTGTGGAACGGAACCGAGCCCGTCGGCTGGGAAAAGAAGCTTTCAGGCAGGTCAAGCAAGGGGTGAAAGCAGGGTACGATTTGGCATTCATCCTGTATCCAGGAGAATTTACCTATGAGGAAAGATTCCAACAGATCTCCTCTCTCCTTCGGAAAGCAGGGCTTCTGCAGGAGCGTTCGGAGGGGAGTGGATAGGGTCGTCATTTTGTTTATTCAGGGATATCGAACCGTCATTTCTCCCCTCTTTCCTCCCTCCTGTCGATTTTACCCCACATGCTCGACCTACATGATGGAAGCGGTGAAAAAGTACGGAGCGGGAAAGGGAACCTGGCTGGGGGTACGAAGGATCCTTCGATGCCATCCGGGAAACCCCGGCGGATACGATCCAGTTCCGTAGATACCAACTCAGGGAGAAAGGATTTTCATGGAAAAAAATACTCTGTTGGCTGTTGTTCTGTCCGTCATTGTCATTACCATCGGGTTCATGATCCAGAACTACTTCTACCCACCCGTTCCTCCAGCTCCTGTCCAAAAGACGGAACAAACCTCCACCCCCCAGGCATCCCCCCCTACGACGAAACCGGTGGAGACGGCGTCTCCGGCGTTGACGCCCACCTCACAGCCGATTCCCGCTACAGGAACGATCGTTCCTGTAAAAGGGGAAAGTGAACCGGCTGCATCGATCGTTACCCTGGAGACGGATCTATTTCTAGCCACCTTTTCCACCCGGGGCGGGGTGGTAAAATCTCTCAAACTGAAAGAGCACCGGGACAGGGATGACCTGGTTGACATGGTTCTTCCTGCCACGGAGGATCCTGGAGCCTTTGCCCTATCCTTTGGGGGGCCAGGATCTCCCGCCCTGGAGGTACCCTTCTTCGTACGGCGGGTGGACGCGCAGACGATCGAATTCTACCGGGAGTTCGAGGTTACGGGGTTTCCCGACTCGGCTTTTCGGTTGACCAAGCGGTATCTATTCAAACCGGGCGAATACCTGATGCAGGTCGATATCGTGCTGGAGGATTCCAACCTGAACTCGGTTCTTCCCCTGAACTTCAACAACGTAGCCTACACGCTTCGGTACGGTCCGCAGTTGGGACCCCAGTTCACCAAGCTGGATGGACAGGGAGACTATCGGCATTTCTATGCCTATGTGGAAAAGAAACGGAAAGAGATAAAGGTTCCGGAAGGAAAGGAAAAAGAAGTGACGGAAAAACCCACCTGGGTGGGAATCGTGGGGAAATACTTCACGGTGATCGCTTCTCCGGTGGTGCCGGACTACTCCCTAGTTCTCTCTACAGCACCCGTAAAGGGAGTTCCCCAGTCCGCCCAGATTTTCATTTCCCGCCCGGTAATCCGAACAGCCCGACAGATCGATACGTACCGGTTCTATCTAGGGCCGAAGGTCTCCAAGTACCTGGGCCGCTATAACAACAGGAACGACAACGCGTTTGGCCTGCAGGACATGAACTTTGACGAAGCGATCGATTCCAGTATCTTCCTGGGATGGCTGGAAGCGATCCTGAAGTTCCTCCTGCGCCTGTTCTACGGGATCATTCCCAACTGGGGGGTGGCCATCATCCTAGTAACCATCCTGATGAAGATCCTCATGTTCCCCCTGACCCACAAGAGCTACGAGTCTACCAGTAAGATGCAGACCCTGGCTCCCAAAATGGAAGAGCTGAAACGGAAGTACAAGGACAATCCCACGAAACTGAACCAGGAGATGGCGGAACTCTACAAGAGGGAGGGGATCAATCCGATGAGCGGCTGTTTACCGATGCTCCTTCAGATCCCCATATTCTTTGCCATGTATGGGCTATTCAGCAAACATTTCGATCTCCGGGGGGCAGCCTTCATTCCGCCCTGGATTACCGACCTATCGGCTCCGGAATCGATCTACAGTTTCGCTCCCCACAAGTTGCCCCTTCTGGGATGGAGTGATATACGCCTCCTGCCGATTCTCTTCGTCATTACCCAGTTGATCAGCGGAATGTTTACCCAAACAGCAGGCACTGCCTCCAATGCCCAGATGAAGATGATGACCTACGGAATCCCCATCATCTTCTTTTTCATCCTATACGATGTACCTTCCGGACTTCTGGTATACTGGATTGTGATGAACATCCTTACTATTTTTCAGCAGATGTACATCAATAGGAAAAGGAGGGTTTCCCAGTAATCTATCTCGAGGAGTTTATATATGGTGAAAGAATTTGAAGGACGTACAGAAAAGGAAGCGATCGATAAGGCTGTTGAAGCGTTAGGACTGAACCGGGACGAGTTCGACGTGGAAATCGTCGAAGCTCAGAAATCGGGATTCCTCTTTAAGAAAGGGAAGGTGGTGATCCGGGTACACGTGGACGATGAGGACCTGCCTCCCGAAAAGAAGGGACCGGAGAACGATTTCGAGCATGCCATCGTGGATTTCGTGGAGAATGTGATCGCCAAGATGGGGTATCCGGGTACAGTGTCCATTTCCTTTCGGGAGGATAAAAAGATCGGGTTGCGGATCGACTCCGAGCATTCCAGCATCCTGATTGGACGAAAGGGAAAGAATCTCGACGCGATTCAACTGTTGGCCAACGTGGTGGCAGGGAAGCTTTCAAACGATGAAATGAAGGTAGTGATCGATTCGGAGAACTACCGTACCCGCAGGGAACAGAACCTCATCCGCATGGCCCGGAAGATCGGCGAACAGGTTCGGCGCACCAAAGGTTCCCGGTTGCTGGAGCCGATGAATCCCTTCGAACGGCGGCTCATCCATACAGCATTGAACGATTTCGAGGATGTGGATACGAAAAGTGAAGGGGAAGGGCTCTACAAGCAAGTACGGATCTACTACCGGGGGGTGGATCGAGAGAGAATGCAAAGGTAGCGTCCTTTGCATTTAGAGCTGAACAGAAGCCCGATTCCCTCATCTGTGGATAAGTTGTGGAAAACATCTTAACTTGTTTTCCCATGGGGAGAAGGAATCGGGTATTTCTTTTTAGGGCCTAGACTAGACAGAAAAAAAGTTCATTCTGATTCAATTCAGGTAGAAAAAAATTCGAAAATTTCCCTTAAAACTAGGAATTTATACCTTACCCCTGTTTTGGAGATCTTTTACAAGGGAAAAGAGTCTCCGTGCCTACAATCGCCCTAGAATCGACCAAATTGTGAATAACTTGTGGATAGTTTGCGGAATCTTCCGGGGAAGGTACTAGCGGAAGAACAGGTGATCCCGAATCCTTTCGGCCATTTTTTGGATGAAGGCGGGACTGGTTCCGCAGCACCCTCCGATGAAGTCCACCCCCGCATCGACCAGGGAAGGAACATAGCGGGCATAGGTTTCCGGATCCATCCGATACCGAGGCTTGCCGTCTACCAGTTCGGGTAGTCCCGCGTTGGCTTTGATCCATACGGGTCTATCGGTGAGGGATCGCAGCACAGAGGCCAACTCCACGTAGGTATCCACCCCGCTTCCGCAGTTTGCTCCGA
>Ga0123519_10011723_pt1 | contig 12883 bp, 11 predicted proteins | sample YelNatPaOPRAMG02_FD_87396 | JGI IMG/M metagenome (GOLD analysis project Ga0123519, IMG submission 87396) | Hot spring microbial communities from Yellowstone National Park - Yellowstone National Park OP-RAMG-02 (version 2) | ecosystem: Environmental > Aquatic > Thermal springs > Hot (42-90C) ...
GTAATTATTAATTTAAACACTACTAATTTAATTAAAAAAATTATAATTTTTTCAAATATATAATATATATCGACAAATATTCATTCTAACAAAAATTAATAATACAAATACATAATTTAAAAAAATTAAATTTTCATTTAAAAAATGCCGATAATTTTATTAATTTTATTAATTAATTCAATATTTAAAATTATAAACTTATTTAATACTTAAGGAGGTCTTTTTGTGTCTTTAAATATCTTAGTGGTAGATGATTCAGCAGTTATGAGAAAGATTATAATAAAAGCAATCACTGAAGGAAGGTTTAAAGATTCAAATATTTTTGAAGCTTCTGATGGTTTAGAAGGTTTAAAAATTTTTGATCCTAGTAAATTTGATTTGATACTAGCTGATTGGAATATGCCGAATTTAAATGGGCTAGAATTTGTAAAAAAAGTTAGAGAAATAAAAACAAATAAAAAAATTATAATAATAATGATAACTACTGAAGGCAGTGCGGGCAAAATGGAAGAAGCAATGAATAATGGCGTAGATAATTATGTAACCAAGCCATTTACCTCAGTTCAATTAGAACAAAAAATTTTAAAATATTTTTCTTAAATCTTCTTATTTTGCTCTTATTTATAGAATTTTTCTTTTATGTTTTTCTTTTACAATTATAGAAATAATAAGTTTATAAAAATAAATTATATTAAATCTAAGTAAATTAAAATTAAATTAAATAAAAAAATAAAATTTAAAATATTAATTATTTAAATCTTTATTAAAAATAATTAAGGGAGAAAATTTATGCAAGAAAAAATTATACAATATGTTGAAAAAGTAGTTAATGAAATATTTTCTAAAATGATTTCTATAAAACCAATTAATGGAAACCCAATAATTAGAAAAGAAAATAATATAAATATTCCTGGGAAAAAAGATATAAGTGGAATTATTGGCTTAGGAGGTAGTCTTGCTGCTTCAATTATTGTTCATTTTGAAAAAGAAAGTGCATTAAAAGTTACTTCAAATATGTTAGGTGTTGAATATGAAGAAATCAATAATGATGTAATAGATGCTGTAGGAGAAATTACAAATATGATAGCAGGAGGGATAAAAACAGAACTTTCGTTACTTGGTTTTGAACTTGATCAAGGCTTACCAATTGTAGTAAATGGCGATAATTTTAATACAAATTGTATAGACAAAGACAATTCAGTTCTGATGCCTTTCAAAATAAATAATAATAATATGTATGTAGAATTTAGTTTTAAACAATAAATCTTTGATTAAAAAAGACGATAAATAGTTCACACAAATAATATCGTTAAATTTTCAATTAAAAATTCAAATTCAAAATCATAAAGTATATTTTCAAAAAAGGGGAATAATAAAATTGATAAAACTTTTAATTGCAGATGACTCTTCTTTCATGAGGAAAGCAATTTGCACAATTGTAGAAAAAGATTCAGATATAAAAGTTATTGGATTTGCTAGAAATGGCGAAGAAGCAGTGAAATTAGTTAGAGAATTGAATCCTGATATATTAACTCTTGATATTGAAATGCCTGTATTAAATGGCTTAGAAGCTTTAAAAATTATAATGGAAGAAAATCCTTTACCTGTTATTATGCTATCTTCTTTAACTAAAGAAGGAGCTTCGGAGACTTTAAGAGCTTTAGAATTAGGAGCAGTAGATTATATACCAAAAGAAATAAAAAATACAACATTGGATATATTAAAAATTGAAAATGAAATTATTGAAAAAATAAAATTAATTGCACGTAAAAAATATATAATTCGTAGCCAAATAATTAGAAAAAATAAAGAAAGAAAAAATAATGAAAATTTAAAATATTATATTTCTGATGATTTAAAAGATAAAAAAAATGTAAAAATCATTGCAATCGGTTCATCAACAGGTGGTCCTGGAGCACTACAGCAAATTATTACTAAGCTTCCTAATAATTTACCATGCAGCATCGTAATTGCACAGCATATGCCTTCTGGGTTTACTAAAGCTTTTGCAGAAAGATTAAATAGTATAAGTGATATTAAAGTTAAAGAGGCAGAAGATTGCGAGAATTTAGAAGATGGGGTTGTTTATATAGCACCCGGAAATTACAATATGTACTTAATCAAGGATTTTTCTAAAATACTAATTAAAATAGATGAAAAAGATTTTGGCTCATTATATAAACCTTCTGTTGATGTATTAATTTCTTCTGTTGCTGAAATTTATGGCAAAAATGCAGTTGGAATAATTTTAACTGGAATGGGATGTGATGGGTTAAAAGGAATGCAGAAACTTAAAGAAAAAAATGGATATATAATAGCCCAAGATGAAAATACATCAATAATTTATGGGATGCCTAAAGCAGTAATCGATAATAATTTAGCAAATAAGATTTGCCCAATCGATGAAATAGCAAAAGAAATAATATCTTTATTTTAAATTATAATTATTTTATAGAAATAATTTATTTTTAAAAATTTATTTAATTTTTAAGTAAATAATAAATTAAGTATTTTATTTTAAAACCTAGATAAGAAGAAGAATAATAAAAAATGATAAATAGCATAAAAAACAATAAGCATAAAAAACAATTAAATATCGGCAATTCTTATATATCAGATAATAATTCAGTTAAATTAAAAGAACTTAATAAAATTAATGATAATAATTTATTAATAACAATTTTAAATGATATAAAGGCAAATAAAATTGATATTAATTTTAAAGAAATAATAAAATTACTAAGTCATGAAAATAATGCTATTAGAGAACATACTAAAGATATAATTTTACAAAAAATTAATTTAATGTATTCTAATTTAGATTATTCATTTAAAAACACAAATAATAATAATAATTTAAAAACTATTTTTAATGATTTAGTTTTTTATCTAAAAAATGAAAATCCGGAAATAAAAAATTTAACTATAGAATTGCTATGCGAATGCGTTGATATTTTTCTTGAAGAAGTTGGAAATCTAATTAATAAAAAAAATGAAGATCTAAAAATATATGCTTGTCAAATTTTAGGACATAGCAAAAAAGAAGAATCAATTAATTATTTAAAAAAAGCAATAAAAGATAAAAATTCAAATGTTAGAAACAGTTCAATTATTGCATTGGAAAATACTGATGTTTGTTTTGATATTTCATTTTTACTAAAAATTTTAAAGAAAGAAAAAGAACCTTGGATAAAATTTTCAATAACTGAGATATTTTTAAAAAAAGGAAATATAAATTTTTTAAAAAATTTAATAAATTTTATTAGAACTGAAGATAATTTTATTAAAATAAATATTTTAAAAATTTTTGAAAAATATTGTGATTTTAAATATTTTATTGATTTAATTAATAATTCTGGGTTTTTTACTGGGGAAATTTTTTCAATTTTTAACAAAACCATAATAGATATCTTAAATATAAAAAACTTTCATTATAAAAATAATGATATTGTAATTAATTATTTAATTGAAATTGTTCAAAAAGATGATAGCCCATGGAATATATACCAAGCAATAAAATTATTATCTGACACAAAAGATAAATCTAATAATAAATTACTCTTACTCTTTAAGGAAAATTTAAAAAACAGCAATCCATTAATTAAAACAGCTGCTTTAGAAGCTTTGGCAAATTTTAAAAATTTAGATATAAGTTTAGTTCTAGAAGAATTTTTCGATAATAAAAACAATTTCAAAATTAGTTAGAAAAATATTTAATAAATTCAATAATAATGGAAGAAATAATGCAAAATTTAAGGCAAGAAATATTTATTAAGCTATCTTCTTTAAAAAATTTACCTGTGATGCCAAGCTTAGCTTTTGATTTGATGAGCTATACGATTGATGATGATATATCAGTAAAAGAAATTGCAAATTTAATTTCAAAAGATCCAGCTTTAGCGGCTCAAATTTTAAAAGTAGCTAATTCTTCTTTTTATTCATTAAATAGAAAAATTGGATCTCTTGAAAAAGCTATAATATTATTAGGTTTAAGGGAAATTAAAAACCTTACTTTTACTTTATCGGTTATAAGATTATTCCCTAAAAAAACAGCCTTTTGTTTTGATAAAATTGCTTTTTTAAGACATTCCATTATAACAGCCAGAACAACTGAAATTTTAACAAAATATTTAAATTTAAATTTTGATGTAAGCCCTTTTATTGCTGGCCTTTTACATGACATCGGTAAAATTTTTCTAGATCAAAATTTTCATAATGAATTTAATCAAGCTATAGAGGAAGCAAAAAAATACGACAAAAATTTATTTGAAATTGAAGAACAAATATTTGGTACTGACCATTCTTATATTGGAGGTTATATAGCAAATACTTGGAATTTTCCTGAAGAACTTACAAATGCAATTCAATTTCATCACCATATTGACAAAAATAATAAAGATTTTATTCTTGCTTGTATTTTAAATATTTCAGATTTACTTTCAAATTTAAGAGATAATTGGCTTACTTTTCCACATAATGGCATAATTTTTTCTAACTTAAAATCATTAAAGATTTTAGAAAAAAATAACATAATAAATGATCTTGATATAGAAAGAATCATATTCGAAATTGATGATGAATTAAAAAAAAGTGAAGATATAACTAATTTATTTAATGACAATATTTTTTAGTATTTAAATTAAAAATAAGAAATTATTATAAAAACTTTTAAATAAGGGAAAAAATTGGTTATCAATATTGAAAAAGAAAAAAAAGAAATAAGTAATGAGGAATTTTATTTCTTAAGAGATTTTATTTATGAAAATTGCGGTATTTATTTTAAATTAGAAAAGAAATACCTTATTGAAGATAAGATATTGTCTAGAATTGAGCAGCTAAAATTGAGAAATGTTACAGATTACATTTATTATCTTAAATATAATGAAAATAAAGATTTTGAAATTAATTTATTATATGAATTTATAACTATAAATGAAACATCATTTTTTAGAAATGAACCTCAATTTATTGTTTTAAAAGACGAAATTTTAAAAGAATTATTAAACAATAATAAAAATAATTATGGAATTAATACTTTAAAAATTTGGAGTGCTGGATGCTCATCTGGAGAAGAACCGTATACTTTATCAATCATATTAAATGACTTTTTTAATAATAATGGAAATTATTTAAACGATAAATATTTCTTTGAAATCTTAGCAACAGATATTAACCAATCAGTTTTAAATAAAGCAAAAAGGGGTATTTATAATGAATATTCCTTAAGAAATACAGATCCAAAAATAATTGATCGTTGTTTTAACAAAATTTCAGATAAAGAGTTTGAAATTAAGGAAATCTATAGAAAATGTGTAAAATTTAAAAAAATAAATCTTTCAGATGAAGCTTCTTTATCTGAATTAAATTATTTTGACATTATTTTTTGTAGAAATGTTTTAATTTATTTTGATTTAGAATCGAAAAAAAAAGTAATTCATAAATTTTATGAAAAATTAAAGCCTGGTGGGTATCTATTTTTAGGTCATTCTGAATCTTTAGCTGGAATAACAGGAATATTTAAACTAGTTTTATTTCAAAAAGCATTAGCATATAAAAAAGAATAAACATTTAGTTTTGGGCAATTAATTAATTTTTTATTTTTAATACATAAGGATAGGGCAAAAAATGATAAATATAATGATTGTTGATGATTCAAGAGTTGTTAGAAAGTTAATAATTAATATTTTAAATAATAAAGAATTTCATTGTATTGAAGCCGAAAATGGTATAGAAGCATTGGAAAAACTTGTTTCAAATAATATTGACTTAATAATTGCTGATTTAAACATGCCAAAAATGTCAGGATTAGAATTAGTTAAAACAATACGAGACAGTGAAATTTATAATAAAATTCCAATAATTATGTTAACAACAGAAAAAAATGAAATTGAGAAAAAAAAATGCATAGAAGCAGGAGTAAATATATATCTAGTTAAACCCCTTCCTTCTGTAGAACTAGAAAACAATATAAAAAATTTATTAAAAGAATCTTAAAGAATTTAAGTTATTTAAAAGCAAAAAAATTTATAAAAATATTTTTTACTTATTAAAAAAATAATTATTTAGAAATAAGTAAAATTAATTATTTTATATTAAAGAAATTATTAGGGGTAAAAATGAATGATTTAATTAAACCAGAAATGCAAGAATTTATAAATGACTTTTTATTAGAATCCAAAGAACTTATTGAAAACGTAGATAATAATTTAATCATTTTAGAAAAAGAGCCTGATAATGATGAATGCTTAAATATTATATTTAGAGCTATACATACTATCAAAGGTACTTCGTCGTTCATGGGCCTAGATAAAATTTCAGATTTTTCTCATGAGTTTGAAAATGTTTTAAATAAGTTAAGAAATAAAGAAATTATTCTTAATAGCCAATTAATGGATGTAATTTTAGAGTCAATTGATTTAATGAAATTGTTAATTCAAGATGTAGAGAACGGATTTGATTCAAATATTAATATTTCTGAAACTAAAACAAAACTTAAAACCATAGTAGATGACAAACCAAACAGTAATTTAATTGATAATAATAAGCATGATAATTTTACTGATAAAATTCATAAGAATTCTATAAATAATTATGCATATGATCATGCTAATAATATAAATGAAAAAGATGAAAGTGAAATAATAGAAAAAACAAGAGATGAAAATATTAAAAATAGTAACTTGCAAGATAAAAAAATTGGAGAAATCTTAATCAATGAAGGTCTTGCAACAAAGGAAGATATTGAAGAAGCTCTTTACAAACAAACGGAGCAGCCAAAAATAGGTGAGATATTAGTTCAGGAAGGAAAAATTACCGAAGAAAAGTTAGCAGAAGCATTACAAAAGCAAAAAAAAATTGAAGCAAAAATTGAAACCACTATGCGGGTTGAGGTAAGTCGCCTTGATAATTTAATGAATAATGTAGGAGAACTAGTACTCGCAAGAAATAGATTAATACAAATTACTAAATACATAGAAAGTATATTAGATGATAATAAAATAGTTTCTAAACTTTCAGAGCTTGCAAACAATTTTGATATTTTAACTACTGATATTCATACATCACTTATGAAAGTTAGAATGATTCCTATTAATAGAGTATTTAGTAAATTCCCACGAATGGTAAGAGATATAGCAAAAAGCTTAAATAAGGAAGTAGACTTAATAATTTATGGAGAAGATACAGAATTAGATAAATCTATTGCTGAAGAATTAAATGATTCTCTTCTTCATTTAATTAGAAATTCCATTGATCATGGAATTGAATTACCACAGGAAAGAGAAAATAAGGGTAAAAATCCAAGAGGTAAAGTAATTCTTAGCGCTTCTCAAAAAAGCAATCATATTATTATTGAAGTAGAAGATGATGGAAAAGGCATAGATACAAAAAAAGTTATTGAAAAAGCAATAGAAAAAAACTTGATAAACCAAGAAGAAGTAGAATTAATGACTCCAAAAAAAATATATCAATTAATTTTTTTACCTGGTTTTAGCACTGCAGAAAAAATTTCAGAAGTTTCTGGAAGAGGCGTTGGAATGGATGTTGTTAAAACAAATATTGAAAAATTAAAAGGAACAATTGAAATAGGCAGTGAAGTAGATAAAGGTACCAAAATACAATTAAAGATTCCTGTAACTTTAGAAATTATGCAAGCACTTATAGTAAAAATATATGATCAAATATTTGCAATTCCATTAAATTATATAAATAATGTGATAATTTTAAAAGAAAAAGATATTAAAACAGTCAAAGGAAAAGAAGTTTTAAAAGATAAAGATCATGTATTATCTTTATTACGATTAAATGAAATTTTTAATATAAGTGCTGATAAAACAAAAGATTATTGCTATTCAATAATTCTAGAATACTCTGAGCAAAAAATAGGATTAATTGTTACTGAAATTATTGGTAAGGAAGAAATAGTTATAAAACCACTTAACAAAGCAATTCAACAATCAAAATATATATCTGGCGCCACAATTTTGGGAGATGGTAGTGTATCTTTAGTTATTGACCCAATTGAAATAATAAAATCAATATTAAATAAATAAGATTAAACAAATAAGGTAGCTATTTAATTTAATTAAAATTAAAGAAATTAATCAATTTTGTCGATTACAATAATTAATAATAAATAAATTATTTTTAATCAATTTTTGTAATTTTTAATTATTATGTGTTGATTGCATGTTTTTTAATTAAATATATTAAATATAAATATTTTATTTATATTTTATACTTTAATTTAATATTTTAATATAAGTTTTTTCATTTAATGTTTATAAATACATGGCACCTACTCATTTTAACAATTCTTATAAACATTATCTGAATAAAAAAATAATTAAATAAATATAATTTAAATTATATAAAAAAGGAGGGTTATGAGTATAACTACAAAAGATACTGATATTAAGGGTTTAGTCACTTTTAAGGTAGGTGATGAAGAATTTGGAGTAGATATATTGCTTGTAGAAACAATTATAAGGATGATGGAAATAACTAAAGTTCCTCGTGCACCAGAATTTGTTGAAGGGGTTATAAATCTTAGAGGTTCAATTATACCAATTATTGATTTTAGAAAAAGATTTAATATGCAAAAGAAGGATGAAGATAAAGACACAAGAATTATAGTAACAAATGTTGATAATAAGCAAATGGGTTTTATTGTTGATAGTGTTTCAGAAGTTTTAAGGCTACCAGTTTCTTCTATCGAAGCACCTCCAGCAATTGTTGCAGGAATTGATTCAGAATATATAGAAGGTGTGGGTAAATTAGATGATAGGTTATTAATTTTAATTGATATAAATAAAATTTTTTCATTAGGTGAAAAAGAAAAAATAAAAAAAGTTTATGAAGAAGTTAAATAATTAATATTTATAAAACAAAGAATAATTAACATAAATTTTAAAAAAATAATAAAAAATTTAATTAATGATATTTTTTAAAAGGAGGTTTAATGTTTAAAAGGTTAAGCATAGCAGCTAAATTAACTTTAATCTTATCATTAATTTTGATAGTAATATTTACCGGAATAATAAGCTTTATAACAATTAAAGTATTTAATGATACTAAAAATAATGCATATTCTTTAGCAGAAGAAATGGCAGGTAAATTTTCATCAAATGTTGATGCAGAGCTTGAAATTGCAATGGATTCAGCCAGAACAATTGCTAACTCTTTTGAAGCTTTGGCAGCAAGTGCAAATACTAACAATAAAAGAGGGGTTGGAAATGAAATTTTAAAATCCATCATCGACTATAACCCTAGTTTTTTAGGAGTATGGGTTTGTTTTGAACCAAACGCATTTGATGGAAATGATTTACAATTTAAAGATATATCTAATGATTCAACAGATTCAACAGGAAGATACATTCCATATTTTAATAGAGTTGGAGACAAAATAAAATTAACTCCACTTGTAGATTATGATAAACCAGGAGCTGGGGATTATTATCTTTTAGCAAAAAATAATAATGAAGAAACTATATTAAATCCATATTCATATAATATTGAAGGCAAAGATATTTTAATGACTACAACAGCTGTTCCAATACATAAAGATGGTAAAGTTATTGGAGTTGCTGGAGTAGATATTTCATTAGAAACTTTTCAAAATTTGATAAAAGATATTAAACCCTATGAAACAGGTTATGCTGCAATTATTGCAAATAATGGTAAATATGTTGCTAATCCAGATAATGGAAAAATTAATAAAGACATGATTTTAGATAATGAGAGAAAAAATATAGAAGCAGTTAAAAGTGGAAAGGAATATCAAACTATTGTTTTTGATAATGATCTTAATACCGATGTTTTAGCTTCGTATGAGCCAATTTTTGTTGGGAATACAAAAACTCCTTGGTCCTTTGTAATTGGCATACCAATGAATAAAATATTAGCTAATGATAAGTCTATGACCCTTCTTTCTATAATTGTAGCAATGATCGGATTAATAATTATTATTACTGTATTATTCTTTGTAGTAAGAAACATGACAAAACCTGTTAAGAAAATAGCAGATGTAGCCGAAGCTATGGCAAATGGAGATTTCTCTAAAAAAATTGAAGTAAATAGCCAAGATGAAATCGGACAAATGGCAAAAGCATTAAATGATATGTTAAATGGTGTTATTGGAGAAGGACAATCTATAAAAACAGGCTTGGCAGAGCCATTTATGGTAACAGACAAAGACCTTACTATTACTTATGCAAATGAAGCATTTTTAAAGCTAGCAGGATATAATGCAAATGAAACAATTGGCAAGCTTAAATGCTCAGACGTATTAAAAACTGAGTTCTGCAATACAGAAAACTGTGCAATTAAAAATGCAATGACTAAAGGGCTTACAATTTCTGGTGTAAGAACAACAATGAAAAACAAAGCTGGAAAAGATACCCCAATACAAGTAAGCTCTTCAGTTTTAAAAGACTTAAATGGAAATGTTGTAGGTGGATATGAGCTTATAAGAGACATAACAGTTGAAGCTGAAATACAAAAAACAGTAGCCACAGTTACAGAACAGGTAACAAGTGCTGCAAGTGAAATTGCATCATCATCAGAACAAATGGCAGCAGGAGCTGAACAACAAGCAAGGCAAACCTCTGAAGTAGCAACAGCAATGGAAGAAATGACAGAAACAATACTTGAAACATCTAAAAACACTGAAATTGTATTAAAGAATGCAACTGAAACATATAAGTCAGCGGAAGAAGGTGCAAAAGTAGTTGAAGATGTTATAAATTCAATAAGAGATGTTGCATTGCAAATAAAACAAATAATTACAGTTATTTCTGACCTTTCTACACAAAGTCAACAAATAGGTGAAGTTGTAAATGTTATTGATGATATAGCAGAGCAAACAAACTTATTAGCACTTAATGCAGCAATAGAAGCAGCAAGAGCTGGTGAACATGGAAGAGGATTTGCAGTTGTAGCTGATGAGGTAAGAAAACTTGCTGAAAGAACATTAAAAACAACAAAAGAAGTAACTGAAACTGTAAAGAAAATACAAAATGGTACTCAGCAAACCGTAGATGTTGTAAATAATTATTCTGCAAGAACAGATGAGGTTGTTGAAAAGACATATGGTGCAAATGAAGCATTTAAATCAATACTGGAAAATTCAAAGAAAGTAGCTGATATTTCAAATCAGGTCGCAGCAGCAGCTAATGAACAATCGTCTGCGGCAGAGGAAATATCAAAAAACGTAGAATCTGTTGCTTCAGTTACAAAACAAATTGCAAGTGGATCAAAACAAGCAGCTGTTGCAGCTCAACAACTAGATAGACTTACAAAAGAACTATCTGAAGTAGTAGCTAAATTATAAAAAGCAGATAAAGTGTGTATACAAAAATAAAAGAAATAATATTAAAAGAAAAGTAAAATCAGTAATAAAGAAATAAAGAAATAAAGAAATAAAGAAATAATATTAAAAATTATATATGATATAAATATAAAAACAGCCTTAAATTAGGCTGTTTTTATATTTATATAATTTTAAAATAAATTATTTTTTGATTTTAAATTATTTATTAATACCAATTAGATTAGATAATACATATTTAGCACATTCAGTTGTTACTAATTTTTGTTTAGTATATTCAAATACTTTTTCTAAAATTTCATAATAATTATCTAAATCAAAAATACTAGACTCGTATAAATCTTTTGCTTTTAAAACATCTTCCTTGGGAAAATTAACCATTGTATATTTTGGACAATCATTTAAATCTGGAAAATATGGCAAACAATAATTTGCAAGTATTTCATAATGTCGCATACAATCCCAACCTGCTTTTTTAAAAGTCATTCCAAAATATGCTTCTCTATAACCACGATAATAATCTTCTTCATTTTCATAAATATAATTTCTATTTAAAGGACTGCCTGGTATTAAATCTGCTAATTTTTTAATTTTTTTTATGTTTTCTTTATTTTTTACTATTTTTTCAATTGGAATTGAAAATGAAATTGGTAAGATATTTTTTGAATAAAACGTTAATTCCCTTTTAAAATATAAGTAGTCATTATTATAACCACTCCAAATATCTATAAAATCTTCGCCATCTAAAAAGCATATATTTTTTTTACTATAATGTTCTTTAACTAAATTTAAATAATCTTGACATCTATGTATTGAACCATAAATTATATAATCAAAATATTTATTTATTATTTTTTTTTCTAAGTCTGAGTTATCATTTAAATATTTTGGTAAATTGCCCCAAACAGTAAAACCTCTACCATATATATTTTTTAATGTTTCTTTCGTTACCTTATCTTTATACATTAAATAATAATCACATGAATGGGTCAAATCATCACCTAATAAGTTATATAACCCATGCATAACTAAATCACATAAATAATCAGGATAACCATTTGCGATATATAAGACTTTCATAATTTTTGTAATTTTTTAATAAAAATATTTTATTTAAAATATTTTATTTATAATACCAAAAATAATTAAATTTATAAAAATTATATTTAACAAAATTACAAACTTAATTATATTTTATTTTTATATATTATTTAAAATAGTTATAGAATCTGCCAGTCCTAAATTAGTTTTAGAACAAATAGCTTTTTTTATATTTTTAAATAATAACTAGTAATGGACTTTGCTGATGTAGAGCTAGTAATAGATCTTGCTGATGCATTAATAGTTATTCTATCCTAAATATTGAAAATAAAAGAGATAATAACGATTGATTCAGACTACTGTATTTATAGAACAACGCAAAAAGAAATGATTAGAAATATATTTAACTATAAGGATTAAAGGATATTAAAGGTAAGTAAAAACAAAAACTAGCAGCTGAATATATCTGCTTATTGGTTGCTTCTTCAATATTTAATAATAGCAGCTAAGAATTTA
>Ga0123519_10011724_pt1 | contig 12883 bp, 13 predicted proteins | sample YelNatPaOPRAMG02_FD_87396 | JGI IMG/M metagenome (GOLD analysis project Ga0123519, IMG submission 87396) | Hot spring microbial communities from Yellowstone National Park - Yellowstone National Park OP-RAMG-02 (version 2) | ecosystem: Environmental > Aquatic > Thermal springs > Hot (42-90C) ...
ATGCGGTTGCGCGGGGGGAAGTTCCGCGCCTCGGGCTTGGTCCCCAGAGGGTACTCGGAGAGGAGCGCTCCGTGCTCCCGGATGGCCTGGGCCAGGTGGCGGTGTTCCGTCGGGTAGATGAGGTCAATGCCCGAGCCCAGGACGGCGATGGTCCTGCCGCCCGCGTCCAGGGCGGCCTGGTGGGCTGTGGCATCAATGCCGCGGGCGAGGCCGCTGACGACCGTGATGCCGTTGCGGGCCAGGCCGTAGGCCAGGCGCCGGGTCACCTCCTTCCCGTAGACCGTGGCCCTGCGCGTCCCGACGATGGCCACCGCCCATTCGTCCTGGGGCAGCAGGTTTCCCACCATGTAGAGGAGGGGCGGCGCGTCGGGGATCTGGCGTAGGTTGGCCGGGTAGCGGGGGTCCTCCAGGGTCAGGACCTCGGCGCCGACCTGGGCGATGCGGGCCATTTCCTTCTCCAGGGAGATGGTCTGCCGGGTGCGCACCAGGTTCTCAATGGAGCGCCGGTCCAGTCCCGCTTGGCGCAGTTCCTCCACGCTGGCGTGCCAGGCCCGCTCCAGGCTGCCGAAGTGCTCCAGGAGGGCCCTCTGCCGCACCGGGCCGATGCCCGGCGTCAGGTTGAAGGCGACCCAATAGGCGGTAGACATGCCTCTCGCTCTCCCTCGGCCGGCAGGCGGCACGCGCCTCACTCGTCATCCGACAGGAGCCCAGGCGGCAGGCGGACCAGCATGCGCCCTTCCTCCAGGTCCACTGCCAGGACCACGCTCTCCAGCGCAGGGATCAGGATCTCGCCCAGGGGACCCCCCTGCAGGACGTAGACGTCGTTGGCCCCGGTCTCCAGCACCTCCACCACCTCGCCCAGGAACTCGCCGGCCTCGGTCCAGGCCTCCAGGCCCAGGATCTCGTGCACGTAGTAGGTGCCTTCGGGCAGGGGCATGGCCTCGCTCGCGGGCACCTGCACCAGGACCTCCCGCAGTTCCTCGGCCTGGGTGCGGGTGTCGTAGCCAGCCAGTTTGAGGAGCACCTGCCCCCGGTGGAACCGGTATCCCTCCAGGCGCACTGGACGGGCCTCCTCGCCCAGGTAGACGGTTTTGAGCAGGGCGAAGCGCTCGGGGAAGTCCGTCAGGATGGTGGCGCGGACCTCGCCCCGGATGCCGTGGGGGGCGACGATCTGGGCGATGGCCAGGTACTGGGGTTGCGGTCGTCTCTTGGGCATCTCGCTCCCGGTGCGCCAACAAAAAGAGGGGCGCGGAGAACACCCCACACCCCCACGCCCCGCTGTGCCACAAGCCCTCACCCGATCCGCAGATCGGTCTGCTTCCCGTGCTTCACGCTGGTCACCCGGAGCAGGGTGCGCATGGCGTTGGCCACCCGGCCGTCCTTCCCGATCACCCGGCCCATGTCCTCGGGGGCGACTTTCAGCCGCACGACGATGGTCCGGGGTGTCTCCCGTTCCGTCACCTGCACCTGGTCCGGGTGGTCCACCAGCCCCTTGGCCATGTACTCCACCAGTTCCTTCAACATGTCCCCCTGCACCTTTCAGGCCAGCGGCCTAGGACTCGGCCCCTTCCGCCTCCGGCGCGGTCCCCTCTCCGGCCGCCCCGCGCGGCTGAGGGGGCAACAGGCCCTCTTTCTCCAGGAGGCGGCGCACAGCGTCGCTGGGCTGAGCCCCCACGCCCAGCCAGTGCTGGATGCGGTCGGGCTTCAGTTCCACGGTGGGCGGGTCCGTGCGAGGGTTGTAGAACCCCACGATCTCCACGAACCGGCCCTTGGCCGGGGCCTGCGAGTCGGCCACCACGATGCGGTAACTGGGCTGCTTCTTGGCCCCTACTCGTCGCAGTCTGATCCTCAGCATTCCTCTCTCCCTTGCCTTGTGTGTTGCGCTGATGCGCCTCAGGGGGCGCGTCCTCTCACCGGAAAAGCGACATGAGGTCGCCAAAACCCCTGCGCCCACGCCCGCCGGAGGAGATCTGCTTCACCATCCGCTGCATCTGGCGGAACTCCGCCAGGAGCTGGTTCACATCTTGGACGGTGGTCCCGGAGCCGCGGGCGATGCGGCGCTTGCGGCTGGCGTTGAGGATGCGGGGGTTCCGCCGCTCCTCAATGGTCATGGAGTTGATGATGGCCTCAATGCGCTTGAACTGGGCGTCGGTGACCTCCGGGGCCAGGTCCTTGGCGACGCGGGACATGCCAGGGATCAGGTTCAAAAGGTCGCTCAGGGGCCCCATCTTCTTGACTTCCTGCAACTGCGTCAGGAAATCTTCCAGGTCAAACTCGCCCTTCATCAACTTCTGGCCGACGGTGCGGGCCCGTTCCTGGTCCATGGCCTGCTCGGCCCGCTCAATGAGGCTCAGGACGTCGCCCATGCCCAGGATGCGGGAGGCCAGGCGGTCCGGGTGGAAGGGTTCCAGGGCGTCCACCTTCTCGCCCACGCCCAGGAACTTGATGGGCACCCCCGTGACGGAGCGCATGGAGATGGCGGCCCCGCCGCGGGCGTCGCCGTCCACCTTGGTGAGGATGAGGCCCGTCAGCCCCACGCGTCGGTTGAACTCGTCGGCGACGCGCACGGCATCCTGGCCGGTCATGGCATCGGCCACCAGGAGGACCTCGGCCGGGCGGGTGACGGCCTTCACCTTCTCCAGTTCTGCCATCATCTCATCGTCAATGTGCAGGCGGCCGGCGGTGTCCAGGATGACCACGGTATGGCCCCCCTTGGCCGCGTGCTGAAGGGCGTGGCGACAGATCTCCGGCGGCGGGACCCGGTCCCCCTCGCTGAAGACCGGGATGTCCAGTTGCCGGCCCAGGACCTCCAACTGGGTGATGGCGGCAGGCCGGTACGTATCCGCGGCCACGAGCAAAGGGACCTGGCGGCTTTCCCGCCGCAGGAGGAGGGCCAGTTTGGCCGCTGTGGTGGTCTTGCCGGAGCCCTGCAGGCCCACCAGCATGACGACGCGTGGGGGCGGCCCCGAGAGGTCCAGGCGGCTCGGCGGCCCCAGGACCTCTATCAGTTCCTGGTGGACGATCTTGATGACCTGCTGGGCCGGGGTCAGGCTGCGGGTGACCTCGGCGCCGACGGCCCGCTCCCGGACCCGGGCCAGGAACTCCTTGACGACCTTGTAGTTGACGTCCGCTTCCAGCAGGGCCAGGCGGACCTCGCGGAGGGCGGCGTCCACGTCCCCTTCGGTGAGTTTCCCGCGCCGCGCGAGGCCTTCAAAGATGGATTGCAGTTTCTCGGTCAGGTTCTCAAACACGCTCTATCCTGCTTCCACACGCTTTTCCAGGCTCTCCGTGCCCGGGGCCTGGCCCTTCACCGGGATCCGACGTCTTATCTATTGTAAGGATTTTCCAGGCATTGTCAAACCGGGAGGGGATGGGCGGCTACGGCCGGTCCTGGCGGTAGGGGGAGAAGGCCTCGGTGCGGGCGGGGCCTTCTCCCCATGGGGTTTGACATCCGGAGCCCAAGGCCTACCCGCCGAAGAGCGACGGACCGTAGACTCCGAAGGTGAGCAGCGTGTCAGAGAGCGCGAAGACGAAGAAGGCCCCAAATAGAGACGCGCGCGCAGAACGCCGGGCATAGAGGGACACCACCAACGCTGCCAGCGCCACCACGGCCAGCGGCACAGCCCAGTACCACAGCACAGCCAGCACCCCTGACATGCGGTCCAGCAATGGAGCCTGGGCCAGCACCGGGCTCAGCACCAGGAACTTGGCCGACAAGTAGAGGACCAGGGCCACTGCCAGCGCTGCTTGCGCCGGCCGGGAGCGCAGGTCATCCTCCTCGGAAAAGAGCGCCGGTACCGGCTGCAGCGTGTGCCGGATGCGGTCCTCGTATCACAGCAGGCCTGGGCACGCCAGAAGCCACGAGACCCTTCCAAGCGCCCGTGGACAGCAAGCCGGTCTTGACATCCCAGGCAGGCTGTGCTATACTGCGCTCCGAGATACCCCTGGGGGGTATAGTACCCTTCCCAGGCCCGGGACCCCGCGGGAAAGGGGGCCTCGGAGGCCCGGGGGAAGGAGAGCAACCTGCATGGGAACAGTGGTCCGGCTGCTCAAGGAGAACTTGCTCCTCATCTTGGTCCTGGGCGCGTTGGCCGGGGGCTACTTCTTCCTGCGCACGGAGCCCTCGGACCTGGGCTCCGTGGCGGACCTGGAGGCCTTGCTCCAGGGTGGGCGCCCGGTGCTGGTGGAACTCTACCTGAACACCTGAAGCCGCTGCCTGGCGGTGAAGCCCATCGTGGATGGGCTGGAGAGGGACCTGGGCAGTCGCGTGGTCGTTGTCCGGCTGGATGGGGGGAGCGCTCTCGGTCGGGAGTGGGCCTGGAGGGCGCGGGTACGGGCCGTCCCAGCCTTCATCCTCTACGGTCCGGGCGGGGAGGAGGTCTACCGGCAGGTTGGCTGGCTGGACCGGGGCCGCGTGGAGGAGGTCTTGCACCGAATAGGGGAACACCCATCTGCAGAGCGTTCCCAACCGTAGGAGGTGGTTGACGATGCCGATCTACGAATACCGCTGCACCGAGTGTGGCGAGGAGTTTGAGAAGTTCGTGCGGAGCATGACGGCCGAGGTGGAGGTCGCTTGCCCCAAGTGCGGGTCGCCGAAGGTAGAGAAGAAGGTCAGCCTCTTCGGGGCCAGGAGCGCGGGCGAGGGGGCTTTCAGCACGTCCGCCGCGGGTGGCTGCTCCACGGGGAGCACCTGAGGGGTCTAGCCGGCAGGCCGTGGGCCTGCAAGTTCCGGGTATGGGGAGATGGTGCGGTGTCCGACGTGCTGATGTTGGCCGTGTTCCTGGGGGCGTGGTTCGTGCTCTCCCGCTTTGTGCTGCCGCGCCTGGGGGTCTCCACCTGAATGGCGCCTGCCTGTCGCGAGGAGTCTCCTCGCGAGGAACGCCAGGGGCCAGAAGGAGAGGGCCTCTGAGCCGCGGGCTGGGGCTTGCCCGGCCGGGGTCCGAGGGCGACTTGACAGCCTGTACAAAGCGGTTACAATGGGGGAGCCGCCGAGAGGCGGCTCCTGCGCCCGTAGCTCAACGGATAGAGCGCCTGACTTCGAATCAGTAGGCTGCAGGTTCGAGTCCTGCCGGGCGCGCCTGACCATAAGATGTAGCGATGTGTGCCTCCCAGTGCCACTAGGACTGCGCCACAGTGGTTCTTGACGATATGCAATCTGAGTAGGGGCGCACGGCCGTGCGCCCCTACACCCACAGGTCCAATGGTCCTGCGGGCCTGAGAAGGGGTCCTGACGCGAAATCCCGTAGGGGCACGGCATGCCGTGCCCCTACCATGGCAGACGGCCCCGCCCCTTGCCACCCGCCATCTGCCAAAGGCCGTCTGCCATAGGCCACCACGCCACCCAATGCCCTTGTGGGCTTGGATAGGGGCTATGGCAGGGGCGCACGGCCGTGCGCCCCTACGAGATTGCAACCGTGACCTGCATGGCCGAAAACAGAATTTTCACTGTGGTCCAACACCAGGCCGGTATCGGCGTTTGAGCAAAGACTTACGAAGCCCTGCCTCGGGCGGGCGTGGAGCATCTCGTTCCAGAGGCGGAAGCGACGCCGCTGTAGACGCGCGGTTCAGGGCCCTGAGTGCCGGTCCACCACCTGCGCCAGGGCTTGGAACTCCCCCATCAGGGCCGGGTACAGGGCCCGGTACCGGGCGTAGTAGTCCGGGTAGACCTGCGCCTGAGGGCCTGGGCGAACCCGCCCCGTCACCCGGACCGCCTGCGCGCAGGCCTCCGGGACGCTCCCGAAGAGGCCCACCCCCACCCCTGCCAGGAGGGCGGCTCCGTAGGCCGCGCCCTCCGTCACGTTGACGGTGGCGATCTCCGTCCCGAAGACATCCGCCAGGATCTGGCGCCAGAGGGGGCTGCGCGCCCCGCCCCCAGAAGCCCGCACTTCTAAGACGGTGAGGCCCAGACCGCGCATGAGTTCCAGCGAGTCCCGCAGCCCAAACGCCACCCCTTCCAGCACAGCGCGGGTCAGGTGCGGCTTGCGGTGCCGCAGGGTCAGCCCGAAGAAGACGCCCCGGGCGTGGGGATCCGGGTAGGGAGTCCGCTCGCCGCTCAGGTACGGCAGGAAGATGAGGCCCTCGCACCCCGCAGGGACCTGCTCCGCATCCGCCAGGAGGAGGTCGTAAGGGTCCTGGCCGGTCTCCTGGGCCCGCTGGCGCTCCGGCTCGCCCAGGGCATCGCGGTACCAGCGGAGACTGCCCCCGGCCGAGAGCATCACCCCCATCAAGTGCCACTTGCCAGGGACGGCGTGGCAGAAGGCGTGGAGCCGACCCTGGGGTTCCACGCGGTACTCATCTGAGGAGGCGAAGACCACGCCCGAAGTCCCCAGGGTGACCGAGGCCAGCCCCTCGTGCACGATCCCCGTCCCCACGGCCTGGGCTGCCTGGTCCCCCGCGCCGCCTACCACAGGCGTACCGGCCACAAGCCCTGTGGCCCTGGCCGCGTCCTGGCTCACCTGCGCGCTGGCCGCGGGCGACTCCGTGACTTCTGGCAGCCACGCCGAGGGGATCCCCAAGGCCTTGAGCATCTCCTGGGACCACTGGCGTTTCCCCACGTCAAAGAGGGAGGTGCCCGATGCATCCGACACCTCGGTGAAGAAAGCCCCAGTCAGCCGGTAGCGCACGTAGTCCTTGGGGAGGAGGACCTTGGCGGCTCGGGCAAGGACTTCCGGTTCGTGCTCCTGCACCCATCGGATTTTCGGCGCGGTGAAACCTGGCAGGACCGGGTTGCCCGTCAGGCGGAGGAGCCTCTCCGCGCCCACCTCGCGGGTGATGGCCTCGCACTGGGGACCCGTGCGCTGGTCGTTCCACATGATGCACGGCCGCAGGACGCGCCCCTCTCGGTCCAGAAGCACAAGCCCATGCATCTGCCCGGTGAGGCCTACCCCGGCCACCTGGTCCGCCCGAACCCTGCTCTGGGCCAGCACCCCTCGGATGCTCTTGACCGTGGCAGCCCACCAGTCCTCTGGGTCCTGCTCCACCCAGAGAGGGCGAGGGGTGGACATGGGGTACTCATGGGTGGCGGAAGCCAACACCCGGCCGTCCTCAGCCACCAGGACCGCTTTTGCCCCTGTGGTGCCCACGTCAATGCCCAGAAGGCAGGTTGGAGCGTCTTCCATGTCTTCCCCTCCCGATGCCAGGGTGCCCCGGCTACGCCCACCACTCCAGGTCGGGGCGCAGCGATTCTATCAGTCCGCCCACCCGCTGCAGGAAGCGGGCCGCCGGCGCGCCGTCCACCAGGCGGTGGTCAAAGGTCAGGCTGAGGGCCATCCGATCCCGGATGTAGAGGCCACCCTGGTACACCACGGGCTTGGGGACGATGCGCCCCATCCCCAAGATGGCCACCTCCGGGTAGTTCAGGACGGGCGTGAAGACCTCCACACCCAGAGCGCCCAGGTTGGTGATGGTGAAGGTTCCGCCAGAGAGGTCGTCCAGGGTGCTCTGGCCGGCCAGCGCTCGCTCCGCCAGGCCCCGCAGTTCCCGGTGGATCTGGGGGATGGACTTGCGGTCAGCATGGCGGACGACGGGGACCAGGAGGCCCCGCTCCGTATCCACGGCCAATCCGATGTGGATGTCCCTGTGCTGATGGATTGCCCCTTCGGAGAAGGTGGCGTTCATGTACGGGAACTCTCTGAGGGCCATCGCCACCACTTTCACCAGGATGGCGTTGTAGGAGATGGGGTCCTGCCCCTGCTGCTCCCGTGCGGCGTTCACCAGCGCCCGGGCCTGTACCAGGTTGGTGGCGTCCACTTCGGTGGCCAAGGTGACCTGCGCCGTCTCCTGGAGGCTGCGGTGCATCCGCTGGGCGATGACGGCCCGCACGCCCTCCAGTGGCACGATCACTTCTTCCGGGGCCGGCGCAGCCTTCTGGGCGGCAGCCCGCTCTACATCCTCCCGGGTGATGCGGCCCCCCGGCCCCGAAGGCGTCACGGAGGCCAGGTCCACCCCCAGTTCCTGGGCCAGGTGCCTGGCGGCAGGGGTGATCCGGACCTCGGAGGGGGCTTCCGGTGCGGCTTTCTGGGCGGCATACCGCTCCACATCCTCCACCGTGACGGCCCCGTCCGGGCCGGTGCCTGGCACCCCTTGCAGGTCCACCCCCAACTCCCGGGCTCGCCGCCGGGCGGCCGGGGAGGCTCGGACCGCCTGTGCCGGCGCGGCCGAGGGGCTGGGAGGCACCGCAGGTCGCGCCGCTTGGGGCTGGGGCACAACCGGGCGGACCCCAGAGGGGAGGGCCTCTCCTTCCTGGAGGATGTAGGCCACCACGTTGGCCACAGGGACGGAGGAGCCTTCACGCACCACGTGGCGCAGGATGCCGCCTACTTCGGCCTCCACCTGGTTGGTGACCTTGTCCGTCTCCACCACGAAAAGGGGCTGACCTTTCTCCACCCGCTCTCCGTCTCCGGCCAGCCACTTGACCAACAAGCCTTCTTTCATGTTCAGCCCGAGCCTGGGCATCACCACTTCCGTTGCCACGTTCCATCCCCCCGAAACTGATGCCAGGTTCCTCACACCTACGGCTGAAGGAGAACCTTGCCGCACTGAGCCGAGAGGAACAGGGCAAAAGCCCTCTCCGCCTCCCGCAACGGGAAGCGATGGGTGACGATGGCCTCCACCGGCAGACCCCTGCGGACCAAGGAGAGCATCTCATCCCATTCTGGGAGCACGAAGGACCGCGAGCCATAGAGGGTCAGTTCCCGTCGGATGAGGTCTTCCCACGGGTTCACCGCGAAGTGGTGGCTCACCCCGATAAAGGCCATCTTGCCCCTGTTGCGGACAGCCTGGAGGGCCTGGGCAGCAGCCCGCTCGTTCCCCACGCATTCAAAGGCCGCATCCACGCCACGGCCGTGGGTCCAATCCATCAAGGCAGCGTGCACATCGTCCTGGGCTGGGTCCAACACCAGGTGTGCCCCAAGGGTCCGGGCCATCTCCTGCCGGTAGCGGTTGAGGTCCACCACAGCCACTTCTGCGCCCAGCCACGAAGCCACCAGAAGAGCCGAGAGGCCGATGGGCCCCGCTCCCCACACGGCCACGCGGTCCCTGGGCAAGACGCCCGCCCGCTTCACCCCACGGTAGGCCGTGCCCAACATGTCCACCAGCAGGGCCCCTGCATCGTAGGAGATGTCGTCGGGGAGGGGCATGCAGCACGCCTCTGGGACGAGCGTGTACTCGGCGAAGCCACCGTGGATGTCAAACCCGACGATGGCGAGTTCCGGGCAGAAGAAGAGGTCACCGCGGAGGCAGTGCTCGCATGCGCCGCAGGTGATGTGGCAGTTGATGGCGACCCGGTCGCCTGGCCGCAGGCGGGAGGCCCGCCCCACGGCCGCCACCTCGCCAGCGCTCTCGTGCCCAGGCACGGTATCCTGCCCTGGCCCCTCCAGGTTCTCCCGGTCGGTCCCGCAGATGGCGGCCGCCCGGACGCGCACAAGGACCTGCTCTCCCTGGGGTTCTGGCAGGGGCATCTCCTCCAGGGCCACGCGCCCCTGGCCCAGGAAACGGACAACCAGCATCAGGCCCTCCTTAACTACGGGTCCATGAACTCGCCACCGGAGACGATGAGGTGCTCCCCCGTGATGTGGCTGGCCATGTCCGAAGCCAGGAAAACGGCTGCGTTGGCCTGGTCCCGGGGATCGCCCAGTTTGCCCAGCACTGTCTTGGCGATGAGGTCCTCCTTGATGCCGGGCACCTGGTCAAAGACCCCCTGGAGCATCTCCGTCATGGTGGCGCCAGGGCAGATGGCGTTGGCCCGGATGCCGTACGGCCCCAGTTCCAGGGCCAGGATGCGGGTGAAGCAGATCAGCGCCGCCTTGGCCGAGGAGTAGGCGGCGTGCTTGGAATCCGCCTTGCGGGCCGAGGCCGAGGCGATGTTGAGGATGCACCCACCGCCCCCCTGGCGGATCATCTGGCGGGCCGCGGCCTGGGCGCACAGGAAGGCCCCTTCCATATTCACCCGGAAGACCTCCCGCCAGTCCTCCAGGGGGAAGTCCACGATGAGGTGCGCCTTGAGGATGGCGGCGTTGTTCACCAGGATGTCCAGCCGCCCGAACTCCTGCACGGCCAGGTCCACCGCCGCCTGCACGCGCTCGGGGTCCCTAACGTCCAAATGCACGGGGACGGACCGCGGCCCTCCCGCCCGGTGGATGGCCTCGGAGACGGCCTGGGCTCCTGGGAAGTTGATGTCCCCCACGAGGACGTGCGCGCCGTGCTCGGCAAAGGCTTCGGCGATGGCCCTCCCGATGCCGCGGGCTGCCCCCGTGACGAGGGCCACCTTTCCTTCCAGCAATTTCATGGTCGGTTCCTCCCCGATCGCCGTCTCCACAGGTCCCCCAGGGGGGACGGGCTCCCGAGACGGTGCCTCCCTAGCCCCGGCGCTCCTGGCCGAACCGCACCGTCATGGCCGTGCCGAGGATGATGACGATCCCCTGGGCGATCAGTTGGTCGTAGAAGTCAAAGCCCAGCAAGTTGAGGCCGTTGGTCAGGGCTGCCAGAAGGAGCACCCCGATGGCCGTCCGCCAGACCGCGCCCACGCCCCCGAACATGCTGGTGCCCCCGAGGATGACCCCGCCGACGATGGTGAGCAGGATGGTATCGCCCACGCCGGGGATGGCTGCGCCCAGGTTGGCCAGGGAAAGGAAGCCCGCCAGGCCGGCCAGGAACCCGGTCAAGAGGTAGACCGAGCCTTCCACAAGACGGTGCCGCAGGCCCACGTAGCGGGCCGCACCGCGGTTGGCCCCGTAGAGGCACACATACCGGCCCCATGAAGTCTGGGTCAACAGGAACTGGAAGAGGATCAAGAGCCCGATGGCGATCACCGCCGTGGCCGGCAGACCCAGCCAGTCCGTGCGGCCGAAGAGCCGGATGGCCTTGGGGACCCGGATGGCGATCCCTTCCGAGAGGGTGAAGGCAATGCCCCGGGCGACAAGGTTGGTGCCCAGGGTGAAGACGAAGGGGGTGAGCCCCAACCAAGCGACCGAAAACCCGTTGATCAGGCCGAAGGCGAGGCCAATGCCCAGGCAGATCAGGAGGCCGGTCACCCAGTCCCCCTCCGGCCCCATGACGTACGCGGCTGTCACCGCGCTGCAGGCCACCACTGTGGAGACCGAAAGGTCAATGCCACCCGTCAAAAGGACGAAGGTCTCGCCAATGGCGGCGACGAAGACCACCGCCGTCCCGGCCAGGAGCGCCTGGACGTTCCGCGCCGTGCCGAAGGACGGCGCGAGGAGGGTGAAGGCAATCCACAGGGGGACCAAGATGGGCAGCACGGAAGACTTGCCCAGCACCCTTCCAAGCGTCCGCACCCACCCGCGCCGCGGGAGCGGCCGGCTTCCCGTCTCCCCTACCAGCATCTCACTCATGGGCTGCTCCAGCAAAAGCCTCCGGTGTTCACATTCCTGGGGCCCGGGCCACCCCAGGGCTGAGCCCTCCGAGTGGCCCGGGACCCGCAGGGATACCTGGTCTCCTTACTTGAAGGTGGCTCCCCAGATCTTGTCGGCGTTCTGGGCTGCGTTCTTGTAGGTGTAGAGGGTGCCAGGGAACCGCTGGTCCTTCACCTTGGGCGTCCCGCCCTGGATGACCAGGACCATGTTCTCCAAGGCCGCGCGGCCGAGGTCAAAGAGCGGCAGGGCGACCACGGCGTCCGTCCACCCTTCCACCGTGGCCCGGTAACCCGGCTCAGCACCGTCAATGGTGCAGACGATGATGTGCCCAGGCTCACCCGCCACGTGCAGCTTGCCCGCCTCCTGAATGGCCGTCTTGATGCTGTCCTGCATGAAGTCCGACGGCACCTCAATGGCCCACAGGTCCGGATGGGCCGTCAGCACGTTGGTCACCGCATTCAGGGCCTTGTCCGCATTCCAGTCCGTCGGCTCCTGGATGATGGTCAGGTTGGTCTCCGACTTCAGGGCATCCTCAAAACCGTCCCGACGCTGAATGGCGTTGTCGTCGTTGAGGGCCCCCAGCAGGTTCAGCACCAGGTGGGGCTTGCCATCGTTGAGGCTCTTGACGTACTCCCCGCAGGCCTTGCCGTCAGCGTAGGAGTCCAGGCCACTGTGGTAGGCAATCCAGTCGTGGTCCACCTTGCGGTCAAAGGTGACGACGGGGATGCCCGCCGCCTCGGCCTTGTCAATGGCGGTGAGGATGGCCGTGTTGTCCACCGCCACGATCATGATGGCGTCCACGCCCTGGGTGATGAAGGACTCAATCTGGGTGTTCTGGAGTTGCGGGTCGTTGTCCGCCACCAGTTCCAGCAGCTTCACCCCCAGTTCTTCCGCCGCTTTCCGGACGCCCGCCATTTCGGCCTGCCGGCCCAGGAACAACTTGTCCAGCGAGACGCCGATGACCATCTCCTTGGGGGATTTGGTGGGCGCGGCCGTGGGCTTGGGCACAGGCGTGGCCGTGGGCGGCACGGCCGTGGGCTTGGGCGCCGGAGTAGGTGTGGGCGGCACCGGCGTGGGCTTGGCTTCTGCTGTGGGCGGCGCCGCGGTAGGCTGCGGCTGGGGTGTTGCCGGGGCGCAGCCCGCCAACACCACGGAAAGGACCAAAGCCAGAGAGAGAACCGGGAACCACTGCTTGCCTTTCATGTTTCCTCCTCCTCGCTCTCGCGACAGGAATGGACTTTCCGAAACCGATCGCATCACCCAACGCGTTCCCTTTCTCCGAACCCTTCCATCACCTCCTTTCGGCTCAGGCAGGGCTGCCCTTGCAGAGGGCTCCCTTGCCGACCGCAAAGCCGCCGTCCCTATCGGGCTGACACTTCGCCCCTCCTCGGCCCCGGACGCGCCGGGGCCCTCAGCGTGGTCCACCTGCGGAACAGTTCCAGGGCCGAAGCCCGGTCAATGAGCACTGCGCCGATGAGGACCGTGCCCCGCACGATGTCGTAGATGAAGGC
>Ga0123519_10011733_pt1 | contig 12879 bp, 14 predicted proteins | sample YelNatPaOPRAMG02_FD_87396 | JGI IMG/M metagenome (GOLD analysis project Ga0123519, IMG submission 87396) | Hot spring microbial communities from Yellowstone National Park - Yellowstone National Park OP-RAMG-02 (version 2) | ecosystem: Environmental > Aquatic > Thermal springs > Hot (42-90C) ...
CATCAACCACTGGTCTGTGACAAGAACTGGCTCGCACTCGGCGCCGTTCGCAATGAGCACCTCGACCCTGCTTCGAATTTTGACATGGGTCGGGAACCCAGCGCCACCGGCGCCAACAACCCCCCAGTCGCGAACGATGTCTGAAAGCGCCAACCTTGCACCCCAAAAAACCGCTGGCAATCTTAGCACATCATCTGACCAAAAGAAAAGGATATAAGATGACCAAAATCCCTTATCCAACTTTCAACCAAGAGCTCCCGAGATATATATTTTTGTGCCTTATTGCTCGCCATAACAAATCATTCCGCCAACGAGGTTCCATATCCTGGCGAATGAAAAATCAAAGACTGAACATATTATTTGAGTTGCCTAAAAAAATATGTTATGATGGACTCGGTTTTTTCGAGCGGAGGGTCAGATGAAGGTCTGCCCTAAATGCAACGGTGAGTGGCCCGATAACTCGAGGTTCTGTGGCAAGTGCGGAAGTCCTCTCGTTGACCAGGCAGAAGCGGACGACGAGGAGGAGGCAAAGCCGACAGTTGTGATGACAATGGCTGACCTCGAGAAGTTGAAGCTGCAGACAGCAGGTGGCGCAAAGGAGGAGCAACCCCCTAAAGAGGAGGTTCAGCCAAAGGTCGCACCCAAGCTTGAACTCGTCGAGAGCGAAGTGCTACAGGCTCAACAGGAGCGAGTGCAAATCGAACCAGAGGTTGCACGCTCTGGACCAGCAAAAGCGTCAGCCCGGTCGGAGCTCGAGATAGTTAGTGCTGCAAGACCCAAGAAGCCTTCCTTTTTTGCAAAACTGTTTGGCTTTCTTGGTGGGCTTTTCGGTGGCAAGGGTTCGAAAAAGGGCATTGAGGAAGAGGAGGAGCCTGCCTTTATCAGGGAATCAGAACAGCCACCCGTGAAAGAAAAAGAGCCAGAGGTGGTCCCTGAAGCGAAAGTTGCCGATAAGAAAGATGAAAAGCCACGACCGATGAGGGTGAGTGAGCCAGTGGAGCCAGAGGTCGATGATTCGCAAAAGATCGGGGAGTTTTCTGAAACCAAATGGTTCATGGCTGGCGAGCTCATAAAGGAGGAGGAGGTTACCCCAGAAGACCTTTTGGTTGATGACCTCCAGAAAGTCTATAAGAGGACACAGGAACTCCCCGAAGAGGTGCGCAAGAAGTATAGTTTGAAGGCTGGGCAGAAGGTGGACAAACTTCCTGAGACGCCCGGCGGTCCAGAGAAGAAGAAATAACGAACCGCTATTTTGCTGGTTATGGTTGTCTGTCTATTTGGAGTAACTCCAGAAGAGGTAAAGGAGTTTCTTGATACGCGTGCGGTTTTGAAGCAGTGCCTTGTGTTCGAGGTGTTTCCAGAGGTGCATGTTGATTGTTCCAGGGATGTTGCGTCTTTGCTGATCGAAAGATTTACGGACAAGGTGTTCAGCCTTGAAGATAGACAGTTCGAGCAGGTGGTTGGTTCTATTTTGATATCAGAGGGGCTGACAGTCGCAACTGCGGAGTCGTGCACTGGTGGCTTGATCGGGCACCTTTTGACCAATGTGTCCGGCAGTTCCAACTACTATCGTCTTGGTGTGGTTGCGTACTCGAACGAGGCTAAGGTGGCCGTGCTTGGGGTTCAAGAGGACACCCTTCAAAAGCACGGGGCGGTATCCAAAGAGGTGGTGCTCGAAATGGCTGATGGGGTTAGACAACTTGGGAACACAGATATTGGCGTGTCGGTGTCTGGCATCGCTGGTCCATCGGGTGGAACCAAGGAAAAGCCTGTTGGCACTGTGTGGATGGCAGTGTCCAGACCACCCGTTGCGCACGCAGAAGTCCATCATTTCAAAGGCAATAGGGAAGCGATCAAGAGACAAAGTGCATATCATGCGTTGAACCTCGTGCGAAAGGTCGCGCTATGGAAGGTGTGAAGGAGCCGCAAGAGACATTGTTCGCGGTCATGGAGATACCAATATTTGCTGTCGTCGCAATTATGTCATGGTTGGCGAAGCATTTGCCCCACAAGGAGGATGTAAACATCGTCCTCCCACATCTTTGGGCAATCCCTTTGTTTTCCATAAGCACGGACAAGTGCAAGGTGTTCGATGTTGCGTCTTTTGCATTGAACAAGGTTTGCAGGCAGACGAAGCCCGTGGACCTCGAAGTCCTTTCGCCCCAGCAGCGAAATGGAATGCTTGTCTTGCCCATCAGCGCTAAAGGCAGCGATTCATTTAGCGAAACTATCGCAAAGGCAAAATCTTCGCTAGAGGATTTGGGCTTCGATTGCCAGCCGATAGAGCCTAGCATCTGCATAGCCTTGCACGACAAGCCCTTGGAATGCCCCTCAGAACCAGTTGTCTCGTTTCTTGGAAATCAGTTGTGGCTGGCGTCTCCTGCGATGGAGCCTCCATTTGGGTTCAAAAGAATAAGGCAGTTCTTGCTGTCTGGGGCGTGACATTGCCTCCTCTCTTCATATTGGATTGTTAGTCCAGAATTTGGAACATCGCCTACAACACCGAAAATGCCAGATGTGCCAGTCCCATTGCCCTTATACTTGCGAAGCCCTTTTGCGCGACTATAACATGGTCAAGCACCTTTATATCTACTGTTTGCGCCCCAAGCAATATCTTTTCTGTGAACCTGATGTCGTCGTGACTGGGAGTTGGGTCACCCGAAGGGTGGTTGTGCACGAACACGACCCTGGACACCCCTTCCTTCAAAAGGACTGTGAATATCTGCCTTATGGTCAGATTCACCCCGCTTTCCCAGCCCCTTGCAATGACCCACTCGCCAATGGGCTTGTTCTTCACATTCACGCCGATAGCCACGAAAACCTCTTCGGGCTCCGTAGCATATATCTGGGCGTATTTTGCCACTTCTTCTGGGTTCGAGAGCGGCATCGCATGTTTGCTTGAGGTGGCAAGTCTCCTGCCGAGCTCGGCTGCAGCGATGATCCTGCAAGCCTTGGCACGCCCAACGCCAGGTATTGCCTCTAGTTCTGCTGGACGCCTGGACCTTAGTCCCTCCAATCCCTTGCACTCCTTCAAAACCCTGCGCGCAAGGACATAGGCTGGGTGTTCTTTCGTGCCCGGCGAAAGAATGATGGTTAGAAGGTCGCAATCAGATATAACATGCGGACCTTTCAAGCAAAGCTCTTCTCTTGGACCTAGATTCTGACTTGTGTTTTCCATAGGAACCTCCTTTCGGAGGGTTGCAATAGCAAGTAGCGTGCCAACTAACCTTAAGACAGGATCGCCAGTGCTTTCGTGGACTTCAGACAAAGGTCATGGTTGGACATTTGGACATTGTCCAACTTGTCCAAATCCCACTATTTTGCTCGATATTTATGCAACCTGCGGGGCGGTGAAGAGTGCTGATAGTGCTGTCCTATCTCGTGGAAAGATGTGCTTGTATTTGAATAGCACTGAGTAACCGTTTTCATTCTGGATCACATTTGCACACTCCCCAAGAACCTTCACGCGGTAACCAGTGTCAGGTAAGATGAACTCGAGCCACGAAAATCGTCCTGAAGGAGGGTTTGGCAGGAAAACCTCGATCGCACCTAGCCCCAGCCTAAGACAGATTCCTGTGGATTGCCTTTGCCTGTCTTCCATGTGCACCACGGGCATCTTTAGAAAGACCATCTCATGGGTGAGTGCCTGGCTCATAAAGCCTCCACGCTTCAATCCCGATAATCAGTGTATCGTGGTCTCGATCAAACTCAAAATTCTTGTGTAACTGCTTGAAATTACAGGACTATCGTGACGCTTTCGTGTGACCTGCGCATGGTGCAAGAAACGCAATTTGTTGGAATAAAGTATCCCTATTTCTTCTTAAACAATGCTTCAAGCCTTGCCTTGGCTTCTTCAGGGGTCTTGGGTGCTTCGCTCGTTTTCTTTCCCCCAAACATCGCCTCGAGCTTTTCTTTCGCCTTGCGTGCCTCGTCCAAGGGGTCCTCCTCTCCCACCTCCCTAAATGTAAAGTAAAGACAGAAGTTGCCCTCTGCCCTGTCCCTGATGAACTCACCCTGATTCTCTGTGCACTGGTTGTGGACATCAGGATTGTAGAACTTGCAGTTGTAGCAACAGTGAAGGTAGGCAAAGCAGTTCGGACACATGTCTCGCCTGCCTATCTTTACCTCGAAGACGAGCTCCTCGCCGCAGTTGTAACACTTGTATCGAGGTCCATCGGACGCCATTTTTCCACCTCAAACCCCAAAGGCCGATGTAAGTATAAGACAAAACCATCTGTAGAGCAACCGTGGAAGCAAGCCCGTCCAATGATGCTAGACCGCATAACCCACCAATACAAACTCAAAAATGAGGCATTGCCTTTAACCAAGCGAAATGGCAGGTGCTGTCTAAAAACTTTGAGCAAAGTCTTGGTTTGCCCGCAACACTCGTAGCCTCGCTTGTCTGTGCTAACCGCAACGAGGGTAGTGATATTATTGACATTGCCGAGGTCTTTGAACTCGTTGGCTAACGAGCCGGGCTTTCGACAGCAGGGGACACAGGATGTCGGATTTTTCTTGATGTGACATGGCGACGGAACATTAGACCGATACGATTCACAGACAAGATATGTGTTTTCAAAAAAATCTGGACGGACACACTTGACAGTTATAGAACTCTAAGCGACATTTATTACTGGTCACTGTTTTTGGAGAAACCATATGGGCTTTAAAAAGATAAGGTTTGGAACGAAGATCGTCGAGGCGGCAAAAAGCGGGCGCAGGTTCTGTGATTGCCATGTCTTTTTTGGGGGCACAGGTGCAGTTGGTGGCACTGCTGTTTTACAGATGCTCGCTCTTTATGAGCGGATGATGGCTATAAAAGCGCCCAAAGAGGACGAAGTGCCCATCATTGTTGCTACAGCAAGAACAAGGGAAGAGATAGAGGTTTTCACATCCAGGCTTTTCAGGTTCGTGCAAGCAGTGCACGGAAAGAACTGCCTTCCAACAAGGGTCAGAAACGGTTATCTCACCCATTCAGGTGTGTTTATCAGCCTTGAAAGATTTCAGGTCGTTCCATTGCCTGGTCTCGAGCGTCTTCAGGTGACTCCACCTCCTGAAAGACGGGATGTGGTGGCGCAATACCTCCGTTCCATCGGCAGTGACATTGAGGCGGGCGCCAACAACATATACGAGGCGCTCAAGCAAGCCATAGCGAGGAGCAGACCTTTTTCCACCTTTCTGGAAGCCTACTACCGTCAACATCTTTTTCAAGGGACAAACAAGTTTCGGTCTGTTCACCTGTGCATACCCCTGCCGAGTTTGATGGCTTATCATCTGCTGGATTTGGAGATTGCGTGTAGTTTGATCGAGGGGATGGGGCGCGAGCGCACAGAGGAGTTGAAGGAGGCTTTTGTGCTAGCCATCAGAGACGATGTGGCTTTGATTCAGGAAAAGTTGGCGGAAAATGTTATTGTCGCACATACGACATCGGTCGGGGGGATGTTTGACGAGGAGGTGGCTCAGGACGGGACGCTGAAAAGGACGATAAGACTTGGGTTTGCCCATAGCGCCCTCGATACAAGGCTCAAGGAAAAGCAGAAGTTCGCAGAAAAACTGACGGAGCTTTATGCGGCGAAGGGCATCAAGATGCTGATAACAGCGGCTGCGATCGGCATTGATGAAGTAAGGGTTTCATCCGATGTGCCTGTTCACAAATATGTGGGGCAGATGCTGTTCGATGCAGAGAGGGAGGTTTTTCCAGGGTCAAAGGCACAACAGCCACTGGATTCAAGGGCAAGCAGGGAAGCAGGAAGACCTGTGCCAGTGAGGCAGGTGATAAGGGTTTTTAGACCACTTACCGTGCCCTTTGAAGAAGAGAGCGACGAGCCAGTTAGCTTCGAAAGGGGCGAAGACTTGAAGCCTTCGTTCGTCATCAGGAGTGGCGAAAATGGATTTTTCACGGTTGCCAACGCCGAGGCACTATACAGGGTGATGAGGGTTGCATCTGCGAGCGAACTTGGGCTTGTGATGGCGAGCACTGGATTGTTTGGAGACGACCCTCTTTGCCCATGGTTCAAGGACAACTTATGCTACTATACAGAAACGGATAACTCGAGGGCGGTCTTCGATTTTCTAAGTCAGCCATTGCTAAGAAACTCGCAACTTAGCGGGCTAGAGCCGATGGCATTGCAGGACTTGGGGTCTGCGAAGCATCAGGCTGAACTGCACACACTAGGGCTTTTGATCTTACTGCACAGGCTAAGGACACTGGACATTGACGCCATCCCACCTTATGTAGATTTGCAAAACTTTGATGAAAAGGATTTCTTCATCAAGAAATCAAGACCCCTGACTTTCGAGGATGTAATTGGCTGGGATATGGAGGAGCTCGCAAGGGATTTGCGCCTTTTGCTTTCTGCAGAAGAGCCTGAAGACCTAGAGTTTCTGACCCCATTCAGGGGAAGAATGCATGACGACCTGTATCCCAAGCGCCAACTGGCAAGAAGAAAGGTGCTGGAGGCAGTGCTGAAGGCATCGTGGATGCCTTGCTGTATCGGGTCTCCTGTGATATTCGAGAAAGACGGAAAGGCGGTCATGAAGGTGGGTTACTATGTGGCGCCGTTAGACCTCCTTGTTGAAAGGCGAGGCTCAGTGATGCAAAAGATGAAGGAACTTTACAGTGCCGCTCCACGCCCGTATAGTTTTGAGCAGTTCAGGGATTACCATATCTGCGCAGGTGGCTTTATCGATCTTAGACCTCACGCCATCTTGTGCACAGCGACAAATCCGTCTCAAGACCTTGGCAAGCGGGTAAAGAGGTTCCAAAGCGTGATAGACCTTAGAAAAGCCATAACAGAAATCGAGCCGTTCAGCATATTCTCGATGTGCGGACTGCTTGCTGTAATATACAGACTTCATGCTATGTATGCGACGCTCAGGGAAGCGAGTGTTGAGCTCGGCACCCTGCCTGAATTTAGGTGGCACATGCCAAGGGACGAGCAAGGGCATATATTGCTTGTGCCTGGCATAGTCGAGGCTCTAAGGATGGTAAGCGAGGGGCTCGAGAAAAACACAGGCACAGAGTTTCTGGATGGCGTCTGGGGCTACGAGCGCCCAGAGATAGAAGACAGACGGGAGGCTTTGCTGAAGAAAAGGTCATAGATGCACAAATGTTTTGGGGGTGCGGGAGCTCGCTCGGGCTTAGTCTGCGAAGACGAGGACAGAGTAGAGCGGGACTTGCACGCTTTGGCTACTGACCTTTTGACAGCGTTAGATAAGTGTTGACGACACCGCACTGTGGTAGAAAGAAAAGAAATGAGTTGATATGCTTGGCACTGGGACTGTCAGTTCTTGTCTGCGTGTTTCCTTCGGTCGCCACGAGCAAGACTGACTTTATTTGTCAAGAAAATAAGGAGACACTAGTCCGAATGCAGGGCGATCAGGACAAAGAAGTTAGTGGCACGAATGAAATCCCGAAGGTAGATAGGGAAACATTGCCTAGGCTTTTGAAGGCGCATGGGTTCAAGCCCCCACAAGGGTTCAGGGCGCTTGTGTGCGAGATTGCACCACCTCGCATCGGGATTCAGGGCATGCCAGAAAAGCGCTACGCTTTCCTGAGGCGCTGTTTTGCCTATGGCGACCCATTTGCGAACAAAGACTGGTGGCCAGCATCAACAGTAAAAATCTTTGCCGCTGTTGCTGCGCTTGAGACTTTGAAGAAGATGGGATTCAGCCCGAAAGCCATGCTTACTTATGAAGACCCCAAAAAATCCGTGACAAGGAAGGTGTCTGAGCTCGTGCGCCTTGCAATCACGCCCTCAGACAACACAGCCTTTGACCAGCTCGTTGAGATTGTTGGCTTCGATGGGATGAACGAGTGGCTCAAGCGCATAGGCACTGGCAAAAGCGTGCTCATGAGGGGATATTCGGCACGGGTGATGGACCCTGAGCTCAAGGTAGGGACGCTTCGTCACAACAGAAAGATCGTAGTTACAGAAAAAGGGCGGAGCGAGGTCATTCCCGAGAGATGGGGAAAGGGGAACTATGATTGCCCGAATCACGGAAACTGCACAAGCCTTTGGGACCTAGCGGATGTGATGCGCAGGGTCATGATGTGGGAGCATCTAGGTGACGAAGAACGATTCGACCTTACAAAGGAACAGGTCGAGCTCATTAGGTCTGCACTGGAAGCGCCAAGACCTAGAGGCATGAATGTGGTTGACGGGATAAAGCGCGCATTTGCTCCATTTGCAAGGACTGTGCGCTGTTTTCACAAGCCGGGCTTTGCATTGAACTGGTTTAGCGACAATGTCTTTGTTCTGTGTCCTGATTGCAAGACAGCTCCCAAACGGTGGCTCATAGTTATGGCGGGCTATGGTGGGCGCAATGTCCTGGATGAGGCTTCCTTTCTTATCGCAAGGCTAGTTGCCACTGGGAACCTTTTCAAGTGATGTCTTATGTCAGGACAAAGTAAAAATATCGTCGTGACTGCGGAAAAACCAACTTTCATCCGTCCTCTCCATTTTGGGTTTCAAAAAGAGACATGGCTTGCTAAGGCTCATGGAAAGCATGTGCTTGTGCATCGTTATAGCAAAGATGCGATATACATACCTAATGTATCGGTGATGAAAAGTGTGCGACATCCAAACATCCAGAGGTTCTTGTTCGAATGCAAGGATGACGAAGGTCTTGTTATCCTTGCGTTTTCCTTTATTGAAGGACAAAGCCTCTTTGAAGTCTTGAAACATGCGAGCTCGCATTTAGCTATCCCCCTTAGAATCAAAATACTTCATGACCTGGCGACAGGACTTCATTATTTGCACAAGGCATCTCTGCTTCATGGCGATATAAAGCCAAGCAATGTCATACTCAGGAATCGCGACCTCAGGGGAATCTGGATTGACCTGTGTGCGCTACCTGCAAAGCCATCGAACCAGGGTGCAGTCTATTTCGGGACCCCTCCTTACATCGCAAAGGAGGTCATGGATGGCTCATACCCAACCGAAGCTTCTGAAGTCTTCGCTTTCGGGGTGCTTTGTCTCGCCTTCCTTTCGGGCGTGCTACCGCCAGCAGAAACAACGCTATCGAAAGGCTGGCAACGGCACTGTCTCGAAAAGATTCACTTACCAAGCGAGGTGCGTGCCCTTCTATCAGCGCTAGATAACTCGCTTTCGGACGACCCTACCAAAAGGCCGCCAATCCTGGTGGTAAAGAAAACATTGAAGAAGGCGATAAAGCGCTTGCAAACCCAAAAATAGCCTTCCCCCCTTCTAGGAGCCCCGCTTTTCGAGCCTCCTTATCTCCTCGTAAAGTTTCCTTATCTCTTTGGGCGGATCCTTCGGGATCTCAACATCCACCCTCACCCACAAATCGCCCCTCCCCTTACCGCCAAGCCTCGGCATCCCTTCTCCCCGCACCCTAATCGCCTCGCCAGGTTGGATGCCAGCAGGTACCTCGACCTCCACCTTCCCAAGAACCCCCTCTATTTCTACTTTTTTCCCTAGCACCGCATCCGTCACGCTAACCGTGACCTCGCAAAGCAGGTCCTCGCCTTGTCGTTTCAGGTGCGGGTCTTCCTCGACCTGCACAACAACATAGAGGTCTCCAGACACCCCCCCATATCCCGACTGACCGCCAGCCCTTGGAATCTTGATTACATGTCCAGTCTCGACCCCTTTCGGGATCTCCACCCTTATCGTCCTCGCTATCTTCTCGAATCCTCTCCCTTTACATCTTTCACAAGGCTGCTTGATAACGCGCCCAGCCCCTTTGCAGTATGGGCAAGTGGTGCTTATTGAAAAGAAACCCTGTGAATGAACCACACGACCTCTACCCTTGCACGCTGGACACACGCTCGGTTCTGTCCCTGGCGCGCACTTCGAACCATGGCACACAGAACACACTTCGTCCCTTTCCAAAGTTATGTCTCTTTCGACTCCACGGGCAGCCTCCCTCAAACTTATTCGCACATGGACTTCCTCGTCTTTTCCCCTCTGTCTCCTCCTTTCCCTAGGGAACCCGAAAAGGTCCTCGAAAGCATCTCCGAACATGCTCATGAAATGAGAAAAAATGTCGTCCGCATCCCCGAAATGGAACGACCTTAGGCCCTCACTACCATAGGCATCGTAAGCCCGCCGCTTCTCGGGGTCGGACAACACCGCATACGCCTCGGATATCTCTTTGAACTTCTCCTCTGCCTCTTTGTCGCCGGGGTTCCTGTCAGGATGGTATTTTAGAGCAAGCCCCCTATAAGCCTTCTTTATCTCCTCTAATGTTGCGTCCCGTGAAACACCAAGGATGGCGTAGTAATCCTTCTGACCCATCTACCCCCCATCATCCTGCCCCCCATCTTCAACCAGTTCAAAAAGGACACCGCTCATGTCCTTTGGGTGCAAAAAAGCAACCCTTTTCGACCCTGCCCCCCTTTTTCCGCTTGACGGCAACACTCTGACACTACCTTCCTTTGCTTTTGCTACCGCCAAATCAAGGTCACCAACCGATATCGCGACATGATGCAAGCCTTCGCCTCGGTTTTTCAGGAACCCACTTATTTCCGAATCCTTTCGAATCTCCTCCAGGAGCTCGACCCGCGTCTCCCCGCATTTCAAGAACCACACCCGCACACCCCTATCGGGAAGTTCCTCAGACCCGACTATCTCGAATCCAAGGGCATCCCGATAGAGGTGAGCGGTCTTCATCGCGTCCTTGACCACGATGGCTATGTGGTCTATCCTTGCCGTAAGCGCCTCACGCCATCAGTAATCGAAGTCCTCGCCCATCCCGCCAGCACCAGGTCGTCCGCCCGGCAATGGCTCTTCCTTCTTGGGTTTCTCGACCACCACGCATTCTGTTGTGACCAGCAGGGATGCCACGCTCGAAGCCTTCTCGAGAGCGACCCTGACCACTTTCTTCGGGTCAATCACGCCATCTTCCACAAGGTTGCCAAACTTATTCGTAAGCGCATTGTAGCCAAAGTTCTTGTCCTTTGCCTCTCTCACCTTCTGCACCACAACCGACCCTTCCATGCCTGCGTTCTCTGCAATCATGCGAATCGGCTCCTCGAGCGCCCTCCTCACGATATCCACGCCTACCTTCTGTTCCAGAGGCAGACCGTCCAGTTTGTCCAGCGCCTTCTGGCAGTGCAAGAGCGCCACTCCGCCACCTACTACAACGCCTTCTTCAACCGCTGCCCTGGTCGCATGAAGTGCGTCCTCCACTCGCATCTTCTTTTCCTTCATCTCGGATTCGGTTGGCGCCCCTACCTTGATGACAGCGACGCCACCAGCGAGCTTCGCTAAGCGTTCCTGAAGTTTCTCGCGGTCGTAATCGCTCTTGGTCTCTTCGATCTGTGCCTTGATCTGGTTGATCCTTGCCTTGATGTCAGCGGGTTTCCCAGCACCGTTTACGATGGTGGTGTTGTCTTTGTCCATGATCACTTTCTGAGCCCTACCCAGGTCGCTGATTCGCACATTTTCGAGCTTCATACCGAGCTCTTCCGAGATCACCCGACCACCAGTTAGAATCGCAATATCCTCGAGCATCGCCTTCCTTCTGTCGCCAAATGCAGGCGCCTTGCACGCAGAGCAGTGGAGCGTCCCTCGGAGCTTGTTCACAACGAGGGTGGCGAGTGCCTCGCCTTCTATGTCCTCTGCGATTATCACAAGGGGTCTCCCCTGTTTCGCTATCTGCTCAAGCAAAGGAAGGATGTCTTTGACAGAGGAAATCTTCTTGTCGTGTATCAGGATATAAGGGTCTTCAAGAACCACCTCCATCCGCTCAGGGTCGGTGATGAAGTATGGGGACACATAGCCACGGTCAAACTGCATCCCTTCCACGGTTTCGAGGGTGGTCTCCATCCCTTTTGCCTCTTCAACGGTAATCACGCCCTCCTTGCCCACTTTCTCCATCGCCTTTGCGATTATCTCGCCAATCTCCTCATCGTGATTAGCAGCAACCGTGGCTACCTGCTTTATCTTCACGAAGTCCTGCGTGGGTTGAGCCATCTCACCGAGCGCTTTCACAACCTCAGCGACCGCCCTGTCAATGCCCCGCTTGAGCTCCATGGGGCTGTAGCCCGCAGAGACCATCTTGACGCCTTCCTTGAAGATCGCCTGAGCCAGAACGGTTGCGGTTGTTGTCCCGTCGCCAGCCTCGTCCGAGGTCTTGGATGCAATCTCCTTGACCATCTGCGCAGCGATATTTTCGAACTTGTCTTTGAGCTCAATTTCCTTAGCCACAGTAACGCCGTCCTTCGTCACCGTGGGAGAGCCCCATGATTTTTCAATAGCGACATTCCTGCCCCTCGGACCGAGCGTAACCTTTACCGCGTCCGCTAGCTGGTTCACGCCTCGCAACAGCCTGGCTCTTGCCTCTTCACCAAACTCTAGTTCCTTCGCAGCCATAAATACCTCCTGTTCAACGAGAAAAAATCCTCCGCTTTATTCAATTATCGCGAGGATCTCGTCCTCTCGGACGATGATATGTTCCTCACCGTTGATCTTTATTTCCGTCCCCGAGTATTTCCCGATTAGCACTCTATCGCCTTCTTTGACAGCGACCTTACGAATCTCTCCATTCTCCAGAGTCTTTCCAGGTCCAACCGCAATCACCTTGCATTCCTGTGGTTTCTCTTTTGCGGTGTCAGGGATGATGATCCCGCCTGGCGTCTTCTCCTCGACCTCCAACCTTTTCAGAAGAACCCTGTCTTGTAGTGGCTTCACCTTCATATTTCACCTCCTTTTGAAAGTCCCAAAAACCTTCTCAAAAAGCCTTTCAACTCAATCCCACACATTGAGTGGGGCGTGTAATATCCACGCAAGACGATAAATAATCACGCTTTGAAGAAACGCAAGGGGTGAACCTCGAACATTTGGACAAACATGCAAAAGGTCTTTTGAACGCCTCCATCTAGCAAGCCAAAGAAAAGTTCTAATCGGTGAC
>Ga0123519_10011734_pt1 | contig 12878 bp, 10 predicted proteins | sample YelNatPaOPRAMG02_FD_87396 | JGI IMG/M metagenome (GOLD analysis project Ga0123519, IMG submission 87396) | Hot spring microbial communities from Yellowstone National Park - Yellowstone National Park OP-RAMG-02 (version 2) | ecosystem: Environmental > Aquatic > Thermal springs > Hot (42-90C) ...
CAGAATCCTTAGGATGGCAACTCCGCGGGGCAGAGTTTCAATTGCGCTTATGGCTTTCAGCGGGCTCAGGCCTGAAAGCCTTGGAAACTATGATGGGAGCGTTGTCTATTTTGGTTTTGAGGTTTGGCGTTTCTTCTGGGATAGAGGGGTTGCTGTTAGGCGTAAGCCTTTACAACCTTCTAAGCCCGTTGGCAGGGCCGCTAAAGCCTTGGAACAAAATCACATGCTTATCAGCTGTCCTAAATGTAAGAAGGTTTTCAGCAAACCTTTGGTTATGCTTGATTTCAGCAGTGGGAAGACTAGGCTTGTGAATGTTTGCCCCTACTGCAACCATGTTCTAGGAAGTGCTGAAGAAGCGGAAAAAGAGGATGTTGGAGTATTTGATCTAGAGAAAAAGAAAGTTGAACATTAAGCTTGAGCAGAATAAAAACAGGGATATGCGCATGGCAAATTTAATTAATTGAGCGATGATTATGTTGTTTTGGTGGACATGTCCGAAGAGGCTGTTAAAACTAAGTATTGCGGTCTTAGGCTGAAGAATAGATTTATCATTTTTGTGACTACGCCTTTAATTTACGCCTTTTTCAGGCTAGCGTATATTTTTACACATAGTAAAGATGATAGGTGGATTTACGAAAACGCAAAATACCTATTCAAGGTTGCTTTTAAAGGAGTATAATCTAAATAGGATAAGTTCAACTTTATTGGTTGTTGTTTCTTAGGCAAAAATAAGAATTTGTTATTTTTGATTATTAAATTTGTTTGGAGAGTATTGCAATTATTTTTTGGCTTGCCGTTCCATCCTCGAATGGATTTTTCCAGCCAATCTCTTTAGTCATCATTTCTTTCATGCCATTAAGTATTCTTTCAGGGTTTGTGCCGGCCAATATGTTGGATCCTACTTTGATGGTTTCAGGTCGCTCTGTATTTATCTCTGAGTGTTACGCAAGGTACCTTGCGCGTGCGCAGCTTAGTTACCGCTAACGCTCCAGCCAATGTAGAGTTCGCGTCACCTTGAACCAAAACAATATCTGGCTTTTTCTTAATCCGTTTGTAGCTAAGAATAAGGCAAAGCATTTAATACAAATATCATCATTATTCCCATAAGCCTACGCTATATCTTTTTGCTGCCAGCCCGGCTGATCAACAAGAAGTATCCGTGAACCATGGATGAAGTAGGCGAGTTTATAGGAGCTATTGACAACCTTTACAAGAGCATCGCCGCCTCAATTGTTCAAAACGGTCTAAGCCTTTCTGACCTTTTGGCTTTAACTTACGGCGATATTAGAGAAGAGTTTGAAAAGGGCATAGCGCCCATATGCTTAAACCTTACAAGGAAGAAAACTGGCATCACTTTCATAACATTTTTTGGCAGCTTGTCTGCAAAGTTGCTTAAAGAGTATTTAGCCAATCGCACGCGCCCTGCCAAAAGTCTTCGTCGGTCTTCATTTTAAACATATGTCCTTCCCTTTCAAATATTCAGCAAATTTTTTTAGCCCGTCTTCCAATGGAGTTGACTCAACCTTCAAATATTTCCGCATAAGTTCAATATCTGCAACTGCCCTATCGACGTAATTCGGCGGCTTCTCCTTGTAAATAGGTTTAATATTTTTCCCTAAAACTTCATTAATAGCTTCAACAATTCTATTATAAGTTACCTTGACACCTGAACCGACATTTATTATCTCTGGGACCTCAAACCTTGCGGCATTTATCGCTGACTTCACAATGTCATCTATAAATACGCAATCTCTTTCTTGTTCCCCATCTCCCCAAATGACGGGAGGCTTTCCCTTGATCATATCCAACAAAAACAAGCACACTACACTTGCCAAATTCCCTTTTTCTCTTCCCCGCAACCTTACCCAGTGAAAATCCTCAACCCAACTGCGCGCGCGCATTTCGGCTTGGACAACTTGATTTTCTGCACGCCAAAACCCCTCAACGCGTAATTCCCTTTCTCAGAGATTTTATCGAAGCTAATTTGAGCTTACGGATCTTAGAAACAAGTCTGTACAAGGGTTCCTTTGCCAAATAGAGAACGCATCCAGTTAAAGTTAGAAGGCTTACTGCCAAGCCGTAGTAGAACCATTTCTGAGGTTCATATTCAATGGTGATTTCTAGAAGGCCAGTCTGGTTTATCCAGAAGCCATTTATCACACCATATAGGGGTATGGATTGTATTTTTTCTCCGTTTACATAGGCAACCCATAATGGGTCGTAGGACTCGGCGAACGAGAGCATGAAGGATTTAGTTGCGTTTACTTTTACCACGTATTTTGTTGGATCGATTTTTTGGTAGCTGATTATCTCCGCTGGATTTTCTTTAGGCGTGAAGATATCTTCTAGGGTTTCGTTTGAGTTTTGGGTTGAGTATATCCATACTACGTCTAGGTCTGACGGTCCGTAATATTTGTAGACTCTTACGTTGTCTATCCATATTTTGTTAGGTAATGGCTGTGTGGTTTCGTGACCATGCCAGATTTGCAGCTGGATATAGGAGGCGTTTTGGGATGGTGTGTATTTGAAGTTGATGTTTTTCCATGTGAAGTTTCCAGAGCCTATGTTTTTCATGATTTTGGCGGATAGGAGTGTTTTGTTTGAGTCATACTCGACGATTTTCGCGTGGACGCCGTGAGCATTTTCTCCGGAGACGTAGAAGTCGAATTGATATGTATTTTCTGGAGTTACTGGGATTAGGGGGGAGTTTATGGTTTTCCATCCCCATGTTGAGTTCCATAATTCTGCTTTGAGTGCGCCGTTGTCCAACGTTAAAGTATACAGTGAGCCGAACTGATTTTCACGAGTATAGTTTTTCCACTGATAAAGATCATCAGCTGAATTGAAATTCCATTCATATTGGGGTTGTATCGGATTAGTTATTTCTATTGTGTGGTTGCCTTTGTGGAGACATAGTGGCCCTATGTATGTCCAGTTTAGTTGTGTTGTGCTGATTTTGTATTCTTTTTGGTCTATTTTTATGGTTAGGTTTCCTTGGCTTCTGATTGCGAATGTGTAGTTGGCGGGTTTTAGGATTTCTATGGTGTTGTAGGCTTTTGATGTTTGGTTCAGTGTTAGGGTCTCCCCGTTGCTGGCTTCTCCGCCGTATTTGTTTGAGACTATGCTGTCTTGGTGGTATAGGTCGGTTTCCGCTTCCAGTATGTAGATTATTCTCTTGTCTTGGAGGATATCTTCTATTTGTTTTTGTGTGTTTTGATATTCCTGTTTTGGGATGAATGCGAAGAGGTTTACGGCGTTGAAGCCTCCAAGGTTTGTTAGGGTTATTTTGTGGTTGCCTTTTTCTAATTGTATTGTGTTAATTTCTTTCCATACAAATTTGTTAAGTTGATCTTTCGTGTTTATAGTGTAGTTTTTGTTGCCTAGTTGGATTTGGATTTTCCCACCCTGCTGATTTTGGAATAGGCGGGTTAAGAAAACATATTCGCCGTTCTCTTTTATTGTGAAGGGGATTTCTAAAGCGACCGGTTCTATGAATCTTTTTAAGTCGTAAATTTTGACATTGTCTATCCAGATTTTGTTTGGCAAGGGTTGAGTAGTTTCATGACCATGCCAGATCTGCAATTGAATATATTTTGTTTCAGGATTTTCCGGCGTATAATCGATTGTTGCTGTTTGCCAGTTAAACGTTCCAGAGCCTCCGTGTTTGACTTCTTTATCGTTTATTAGTTTTTTGTCTTGGTTGTATTCGGCAATCTTTACATGGACGCCATGAGCATTTTCGGCTTTTATCTGAAATTCCCATCTATACCAGTTACCGTATTCTGCTTCGATTAGAGGCGAGTTTATGGTTTTCCAGCCCCATGTTGAGTTCCATAATTCTGCTTTGAGTGCGCCGTTATCCAACGTTAAAGTGCATAGGGAGCCGAATTGGTTTTCACGAGTATAGTTTTTCCACTGGTAAAGATCGTTTAATGAGTTAAAAAACCATTGGTTGATTAGGTCATTGTTGTCAGGTGTTGGATTTTCTTTTAGTCTGGACGGTGCCCATGTGAAGACCAAGCCCTTACCATAGTCGGATTGCCAATTTCTTATATTTCTTGTTTCCAAATAGGAATGCCAAGGACCGTGCAAAGGTTCGTGAGTATATCCTAAAGACCATGCTATTGAAGGGTTAGTCACCTTAGAGGATAACTTTATCTCTTCTGCATTTCTTAGTGGCCATTCGAAACTGTCGAAAAAAACTACGCCTTGACCCATATTCAAAAATTCACCAATAGACCCTAGGTACATATAATCTGTAGAAGCCATAAGATAAAGAGGGTCTCCAACGATTCTAAAGCGAGAATACTCTTCATTTGGCAAGAAATACAGATAATCACCCAGTTTAACGATGTCTTCAGCGCAATTATTAAGAATATAGTGAGCCATTTTATCAAAACATGAACCTCCTCCCTCTATCGATGCATCTATTACGATCCCACTTGTGACTAAAGGTAAGACCTTGAGATTTTTTGTGCTTGTAGCATAGATCAACAATTCTTTTACTTCTTTACTTGTTACAGTATAATCAATGTAATTACCTTGATAACTTCTAGCAAGAAATGACCCTTGTAGGTAGGGATTATCTGCCCATGTATACCTTTTCCCTTCGATGGGAAGGAAAAGAAGTGGACCATCTGTATTTTCATTTAAATAATCTATAGCAGTAAAATATTCTTTCGGAATTGTTGATGGTTGAATTATTTTTGATGTCTTAGTGGCTGGTGACCATACAGCTACAGAAAGAATTACTAAGACCATAATAAACGAAGCAAGTATTTTCCTACTTGGGGTGATGTTAATGCTGAGATGTTTTATCGTAAATGTGAAAATTGTAGTAAATAACCCCAACGATACAAGTGAAATCTTAAACGGATCGCGTAAGACCCAAACAAATTGATTACTAGGATCTGACAGTGATTTGTAGATTGGATTATTTATACCTAACTGGAAAGAAAGGGAGATAACAAAAGCCAGAAAGATTGACAAAAGAAAGGACTTTCTCTTTTTGATAAGAGAATATGACATCACAACGAAAGATACTATAAGTAATGTAATTAGCTTATCAAGATTCGTATAGACGACTTTCTCCCAAAATCCAATACTAAATGTAAATGCATTTACAAAACTGGCTTTAGAGCTCATAAATTCAAGAACACTGTAACTGTAAACATATGGAGGAGATAGCAATTGTCCGCTGAAAGATGCCATAAGAGTAGGGGTCATAAAAAGAAGAAAGGGGAAAGATAGCCAGAAAGTAATTAACAAGTAATCTTTGATGATTACAAGTCTTTTTTTCTCTAGTAACGCGGTTAAGAAAAAAACAGACGTAAGTGTAATTAAGATAAAAATAATATTATGTACTTGTAAAATAGCCAAGTAACCAATTAAGACAAGGAGAAGCTTAGTCCGAATACTCAGTTTGTGATTGATAAGAGTTTTGTATGAAATAATCAACACGCACTGCAGCAATCCAGGCAGAAGCGGCAAAAAAAGCCAGTATGGTCTATAGTTAATAGGGTATGAAAAAATTGCAAAAATTGCGGGAACTAAAGGAATCATATAATATGAAAATTTCTTTTCTAGAGAAAACAAAGTTCGTGATGAGGTAGAAATAAGCAAACCACTTAAAATTTGTGTGACCACTATAAGCAACCAGTAAGATAAATTTAAGGGTATAATATATGAAAAAAGAGTTACTAGAGACCAATATGGTATTCTCACTATGACTGTGGGATCAACAAATGTGCCATGTTCATTCAGAACAAACGGATAGATGTAATATTTAATTGAGCTTTCAAGTGTTATTGGTCTGATAAAGTCTCCTGAAAAAATAAACTGGTTGTGACCAGGAAAAATGAAATTAAATTTGTAGAACACAAGCAGTGTCAGTATTGCTACGTCAAGAGCAAAAGCCATAAAAAAATGTTTCTGTTTAGCGATCATCCAAACCCCCTCAAAAGGCAACCTCAAAAGGTAACTTGCTTTTGAGAACGTATCGGATTCTCCAAAAAATCATGAAGGATATATCCCTTACAAAGGCTTTAAGTTTCCAAAACACGTTGCTATGCCCGTTTTTTGAGTAGAAAAGTAATTCCAAATAGCATTTGATTATGATAGGCATAGGAATAAATAATGGGTAAGAACGGTTTCGTTTTTCTCTTAAGGTTTTTGTTATCCATGAAATATAGTCGCTAAGAAGAATGCGCAGATGCGGGAAATTAGTTTGCATGAACGTTTCATCAAAATGGTTCCTTAAGTAGTTATATTCGTCTAAGGTTACGAATCCCTTTTCAAAAACATGCGTTAGAGAAATAATAATACTGTTGATTTTCTCTCCGGCAAAATAAATGTCATTTCTCTTTTTAACTAAAAGATTCTTGTTTATAACGTCCTCTGATGGTATGAAGACGACATTTCTCCAACCTATATAGGAATGTAAATCTATAGTAAAACCGTCTTGGACATGAATGTCAACTTTGCCCTTTTCAGCAAACTTCTGTATTAAGACAATTTTGGACGTATTTAGTTCCTTAAGTTTAACAATAATTTTACCAAAATCACTTTTAGAAACTAAAATGTCTACATCGTTCCCCATCCAGCCCTCTGAAGTGAGAGTTTTAACAACGCAGTATTTCTCAACACCGCTTCTCTCAAATAAATCTTTAACAACTGTAAAAGTTTTTTTCAACTTTTTCTCTGTTTCATCCAAAGCTTGATTAAATTTCATCCAAGCAGAATTTAAGCCATATTTTTTAATAACAGAAAATAAAACCCTGTTTTGCATACCTTTTCTTAAAAAATAAGTAAGCTTATCCTCAGGTAGTCTCATAAAAATTTCGTTAACTGTATCTAAAACAGACTTATTTGTATTTACAGCGTTTAATCTTAACATCTTCGACAATTCAATGTACCTTTTAGTCTGCTCCACATAGAAAGTTATGTCGTAATTATGCGTACTTTTTTTCCTCAAATACGCAATTCGAGGCTCAATCCATAAGACAAAGGCGATATCAGGTTTTAAACTAAATTTTGTATATAACAACTCTGAAAGCCCTGTTAAATATCCTAAGTACTTAAAACTCAAATAATGATCATACAGATACCTATCCAAAATTACGATCGCCTTTCTCTTAAAAAGCTTAAAAAACACGAGGGAACAATGTATATCAAACCAAACTAAAAAAGGCCATAAATAATACTTCCATGATTTCTCTCTTTCAACTATCATCTTCTTTCTTTCAGACCTGATTTTTTCCATTCCAACAGCTCTAAACAACAATTTTAAGATCGTATATTCATACTCATGTTTATAGATAACTTCAAATCCCAAGTCTCTAAAAATTTTTACAAACTCTTTAGCTATCGTAGTTTTTCCGCCTCCGTCGTTACCCATAAACGCTATGATCATCTTTTCACCCTCTCACTAAATATTTTCATAACCTCTTTCTGAGGAAGTATCCATAATACATGCGCGCGCGCATGTATGCATTTCTTTCCTGCTTCTTATTACACTTGTTAAAAATCCTAACCCAGCTGAAAAATATCTCACAAACTGATAGATAATGAATCCTAAGGTCAAAATAGGATGTTTTATAAATTTCTTCCAATGTCTTATAAAAGCTAGTCTTATCGGATTTAGCTGTTTTATTCCTCTCTGGGGATTTGCCTTTATAAATTCCCCAATAGTCTTCCCATAATAATAGTGTTTTTTAGCGATTTCCCAAAGTGATTTAGGCTCTCCAATATGAACTTCTTGAGCCTTTATCCTTCCAACCTTAAACCCAGCCTCTAATAATCTGTTATGGAAATCATAATCTTCTGCTGCGACTATCGATTCATTAAACCCACCAATAGCTTCAAAAACCTTTTTTTTGAAAAACCTTGCAGCAATATTTAACTCGTCATCTCTGTAGCAATCTCTTTCGAATTTCCTAACTTTTGACCAGAAACTAATAGTGGGATCAGAAGTATTATGGATAGCAATAGCATCATATCCCTCTTTTTCACATTTTCTAACAGCTTCCTCCACTACAGTTGGTTCTAAAACAAAATCGGAATCTACCCTATAGATATACTTCCCTCTAGCTTTTTCCACTCCAAAATTTACCTGAGAAGACCTTTCTGGTCCTTTAAAGAGAATTTTTGCTCCAAATTTCCTTGCAATTTCTACAGTTCTATCGGTAGAGTTTTTATCCACAACAATAACCTCAATATTCTTGTAAGTTTGATTTCTAATTGATTCCAAACACTTGGTCAAGGTCTTCTCCGAGTTATACGTTGGAATTACAACGGAAACTAGTTCACTCAACTTTCCTCGCCAAAACCTCTATGGTTTTATAACCGATAATCGGCACCTTGAGTTGCCTAACCTTGCCAAGAACCTTATGTCTCTGAAAAAGTTTCAGATCAGGTTTTATGAGTCCGAACTTGACAAGTAACCTTATAATAAGGTCTAAAAGTGGAAACATGACTTGGCGAGTTTTAACAAGGATAACTTCAAAACCCTTGCTTGCAACCAGACCCGCAAACTCGTCGGTGGATCGATATTCTCTGACATGGGTGGGGTCAAGCTTAAACGAGCCATCCTTAAAATAGAAGTACACGCCATAGCGCTTCTTGGCCACGGAGGACAAGTAGGCTATTCCTCCATTCTTTAAAAGACGCTTGATTTCCAACACTAACGCATCATCATCTTCAACATGCTCAATTAGCTGCGAACAAATAACAAAATCGAAAGAACTACTCGGCAACTCCTTAACATTCGAAGCATTTGAAACTATGCCCTTCACAAACGGCAAATTGCTTTTGAGCCGCCTGATTCTTGCCTCGGAAATATCTACGCCTACAATTTCACTCATATTCTTTAAAAAACTCTTTTTATGTAAAGCAAAAATAATCCTGCCGTCACCACAACCCAAATCAACAACACTCGGTTTTCGACAACTTTTCAAAGTTAGGTCTAAACCATATTCGAGAATTGGAGAAACGTCTTCCTCATAAAAATGTACATGCTCCTTTGAATATTTCTGAAATGAGCTATCCCTCATCAAATACACCATTAACGACTTTTAAGAATTCTTCTGCTGTTTTATCCCAGCTGAACCCTCGAGCCCACTTTATGGCGTTCCTGCTCAGTTTTTCTCCTAGATCGCCATCCGACAAGATCCTTATAATGGCGTTGGCTAGGGCTTCCACATCCTCGTTGGGCACAAGCATTCCCGTTTCGCTGTTTCTAACGCTGTCCCGCAGTCCCGCCACATCGTAAGCCACGCATGGTGTTCCAAGTGCATTAGCCTCAATCACGTTTAATCCCCATCCTTCTCTGACGCTGGGGTTAACCAGAACCCATGCTTTGGCCAAGAGCCTTCGTCGCTCTCCATTTGGTAGCCCTCCGAAGAACTTGACGCCCTCTCCGGCTATCCTCTCCAATTCTTTCCTTAAGGGGCCGTCTCCAATAATCCAAAGTTCCGCGTTTGGAAACTTCTCTTTAACAATCTTAAAAGCTCTAGTTGCATGGTCAGGCCTTTTAGCCCTCTTCAAACGCCCAGCGTAAACAACAACCGGATAGTCTTCCTTCTCTGGGATTTCGCTTAAAGGAGTGAAGTTTAACCCTTCAGGAACTACAAAAACCTTCTTAAATCCTAAACTTAGCAGGTCTTGCCTTGTACTTTCAGAAACCGTGACTGTAGGCACATCCACATAATTCCTCAACCATCTATCCTCAAGGAAATGATAACCGATGTAACTTATTGGGAAAGGCGTCTCGTAAAACCAGCATTCCCTAGCCAACTGGTGAATCAAAGCAAAAATTTTCTCTCCATTATTCACAAACTTCGGCGTAAAAAAAGGCCTAGTGTTAATCTCATCAATAACAACATCGTAACCGTCCCTTGAAAAACACCTCTTATAATACTCTTTAGCCTTCCAATAAACCGAATACCTGCCGCCAGCCCTAACAACCCTAACACCATCCAAAAATTCCTCGCCTCTACAACCAGGAAACTCGGAAGTAAACAATGTAACCTCGTGGCCAGCCTCAGCCCAACGCCTGGCAACCTCTCTAGTGAAAACTTCAGCTCCACCCATAGCTGGATTAAGCCAGCAACGCCAATTAAAAACCAGAATCTTCAAAACTCAACTCCCCACCCATACCACTTTTTGACCCTTAGCCTATAAGCTATGCCAAGCAATTCCAGAAACATCCGCCAAACTTCCTTGAAACTAAAACGGCTTTTGAGCTCAAGCCGAACAGGCAATTCGACAATACGCAAATCGTAAAGCTTAGCCAAAACCAACAACTCCACATCAAAAGCATAACGCTTAACGGTTAAACGCCTAAAAACTCTTTCAAAGGCTGCACGTCTAACGGCCTTAATCCCACATTGAGTATCACAAATCCGCAGCCCTGTCAAAAGCCTAACAAGAACATTAAACCCACGACTTAAAAGCTTCCGTACGAAACTGACTTCAACAACACTGTTCTTATGCCACTTTGAGCCGATTGCTATATCCGCGTTCTTTAAAGCTTCAACATAACGCCTAACAATCCCATAATCAATCTCCGAATCAGCATCTACAAAGATAATCATGTCTCCCTTAGACTTCCAAAATCCTTCCATAACAGCGAAACCTTTACCCATATTACGGTCATAACCAACAACTCGCACATGCGAATTCCTATTTGCATACTGTAAAGCCTTCCAACGTGTATCATCCACACTACCATCATCAACCACAACAATTTCATATAGAAAACAATTATTAGCAAACCTGTCTAAACGCTCCAGAGAACGCTCAATAACCGCAGATTCATTAAAAGCAGGCAAAACAAAAGAAACAGAAGGACTATGCACCAGCTCGTCCATGACGAGTCTCCCTCAAATAATCCGCCAATTGAATGATGACGCCTGCAACCAGCATGAAATAGGCTATCACAGCTAAGCCTTCAGCAGTTTCACTCATGCCAAAAGCTAGCAGAACAGCGCAGGTAATTAAAAGTCCCTGAAAACCTAAAATGGGCATGGCTCCCGGATTTGCCTTTACAAAGCCTTTGAACCATACAAGAAAACGTTTAAGCAGAAGCCTTAAACTCATAAACAGCGATTCTTCCACTGCGAAATACTTCTTTAAATGTTGATGGCAAACTCGCCTGGCCATGCCAACCTTCGCCTGAAACCCACCAAATCAAATAAATGCGCCCATAACCCTTTTGAGAAAGCGCCAGAGCAACGCTTTCCGGTAAAGCATATCCATAGCGGAGAATTTCAACTCCGTCTGCATACAATAAAGCCCAACCGTTGAAGGCGTCATGAACTAATAGAATCTCGCCGCCGTAAATATTGTTATCTTTAACCCAGTTTAAAGCCCTCACAACGTCTCCGCAGTCGCTTAAGGGCACACTATTCTGCAACATAGAAGACGGAACATAATACGGGTAAACGCTAAAATATGGAAAAGCAGATTCAGCAGGCAGAAAAACAAAGCTAAAACTCAGAAAGACCAGAAAACCAGCTAAACCCTTCTTAAATAAACTGGAACCTAGTTTTCTAAATCCTTCTACGGCAAAAAAGGCTAAGGGGAAGTTAAATAGTAAAATCCACCGATAACTTAATGGCGATAAGGGAAAAAAGGACGGCAACGAGATTCCCACCAAACACCAAATCACCCAAGCCTCAAGTTCAAGGCGCCTAAATTCTCGAATTCCTAGAAAAATGAGGGGTAAAAGTGGAAAGTAGCAAAAGAGCCAGAAGCCTACGCTATTAACTACTCCTTCAGCAATAGATGAGTATCCCATAAGGGAAAACCATATCATCCGTCCGCTCGCAACAATATCATTCGTATAACTGGGTAAAACTAGGAAGTCGGCATAAACTGTTAATGCGAAAAGTGCAATTGCAGGCAAGCAAGCCATAAAAAGGTGCCCGACAAAGGAATAATCTCGCTTTATGAGCTTTTCCAAGGCTATAGCGAAAACTATTATGAACATTAAGAGGCTAACAAGCTGATGCGCCATAACTACTAGTACTGCGTATAATGAAAGAAAACCAAACCTTTTCCAGTTTAAATCAGATGGGCATTTCTGCAATGTTATGAGAAAGGCGAATAGGAGAATTAGTCCTAGCTCGCTTCGAAGCATATCCCATGAAATCCTTAAACCAACAAAGTATAATGTGGCGAGCAATGAAGCCAACAACCCTTTCTTAGCAGACCAACCTAAACCTTTAGTTGCATATTCCAATATGGCAAGCCCCAATAAGCCATGCAAAATTGGAGGCAAAACCTTAAGCGAAACAATTAATGGAACACCTGCCAAAGTTAATCCCGATAGTAAAAGGTAGAAAAGGGGTGCACTGCCAAAAAACTCCCAAAAGCCAACGCCATAATTTATCCACTTCCAAGTGACTGGAACATAATAGCTTATAGTGTCAAAACCAATGACATACCCTCCCATAAGCAATTCAGGTATAGAACGCACCACAAAAGGTGCAAAAAACGCTAATAGATGAAAATTTTTGGAATCAACGCTGCTAATATGGAATAAGGAAAAATTCGTTACAATCCCTTTCATAAATCCAGCGCCTGTGTTTTGATTGTGCCTGTTTTCTCTGTTTTAATCCATCTCCGCTGTCGGCGTAAACACACAAGTAACAGCGCATACAACGCAATAAACGCCTGTAGACTCCAGTAGAAGTATATGAATGGAAGCCATAGCAAATTACTTAGTCTTCTGGGTTTAGTGGCGTAAGCCAAAGCTAAGCCGCAGACTGCAAGCATGATAGTTGTGCCGATAGCCGAAAGTTGCATTAGAAGCTGGAGTAGGACGTTAAAATCGAAGGTTAAGAAAGATGTGTATAACGCCAAAAAGTAGCTAACTA
>Ga0123519_10011735_pt1 | contig 12877 bp, 11 predicted proteins | sample YelNatPaOPRAMG02_FD_87396 | JGI IMG/M metagenome (GOLD analysis project Ga0123519, IMG submission 87396) | Hot spring microbial communities from Yellowstone National Park - Yellowstone National Park OP-RAMG-02 (version 2) | ecosystem: Environmental > Aquatic > Thermal springs > Hot (42-90C) ...
CCTGCGGGAGGGTATGGAGACCACTTTCCAACCTCCCTTGCCCTGACGGTGAACAGTTACGACGCGGGCTACAATTGAGACGCTTTGCGTGATATGTTATAATGGAGACGCCGGAGGGGGACACGTCCCCACCATTGATGGCGCGAGACGATGGATTCTGTCGAGAACAAACAACAAACGATTGCCGAAAGGGAGGCGCGATCGGCCGCTCGCCGGGCCGCACTGGCCACAGCCGTGGCCCAGATCGAGGCTCATCTGCCGGATGTCGGCGAACCGACGGCACGGCCTGTCTTGCTGATGCTCTCAGGCTTGCCGGGCAGTGGCAAGTCGTATCTGGCACGCCGATTACAACCACATCTGTCGGCGACGATCATCGAAACAGACGACGTGCGCCACGTCCTGTTTCCGCAGCCGCGCTACACAGGCGCCGAAAATGCCTGGGTGTACGCAGTCTGCCACGCCCTGATCGCGCGCCTGCTTGCTCAGGGCCGCTCGGTCATCTTTGATGCAACAAACTTGATCGAGCGCAAACGAGAGATTCTGTACCACATTGCCGAGCGTACAGGGGCAAAACTGGTGATCGTACGTACGGTTGCGCCAGAAGATGTGATTGAGCGGCGTCTGCTCACTCGATCGCAACAGAATGATCCAGACAACCATTCTGATGCGAACCTGGCCGTCTACATGAAACTGCGGCAAACCGAGGAGCCCATTCGCCGCCAGCATATTGTTGTAGATACAACGCAGGATATTGATGCAGCAATTCACCGCATTCTGCGCATATGCCGAACATAGAATCGTATGAACAATCTGCAACACAGGCCTACATACACTGTGCTCGATCATACGGCGGATCTCGCACTACGCGTGTATGGAGATAGTCTGGAAGAGCTTTTTGCCAACGCCGCCACAGGCATGTTCGCCCAGATGGTTGATCTGAGCGAAGTGCCTCTGACCGTACAGCGCGTGGTAAGCGTCGAGGGAGTAGACAATGAGTCTCTTCTTGTCGCCTGGCTGAGTGAGCTACTGTACCTGCGCGAGACACACCGAGAGGCATACACGCGCTTCCGGGTGCAATTTCCGGCCCCCGATAGGCTAGAGGGCGTCGCCGAAGGTGGGCCATGGCAGGCTTTCGAGCGGCCCATCAAGGCTGTTACCTTTTACGGCCTGAGGATCGAATATCAGGCCGGGGGGTACCGGGCAACAATCGTCTTTGACGTGTGATTCCGGCAGGCTCTCCCGGTCTGCAAGATCGTTGTTCGCGGAGGGTTCCTATGAGCGAGCAGAAGATCAGAAAGCAAGACCTGAAGAAGGTAGACGACACGCTCTATGAGATCCCTAAAGGGACACGCAACTTCATGCGCGTGCCGGCGCGTCTCTATGCCGATGACGCGCTGCTGGAAGCGGCATTAGCCGACCTGTCGGTCGAGCAATTGGTCAACACCACCGCTTTGCCGGGGGTGGTTAGCCATACGCTCGCCATGCCCGATATTCATCAAGGCTATGGTTTTCCCATCGGAGGAGTTGCGGCCACGGCGTTGCCGGATGGCGTTATTTCACCTGGAGGGATCGGCTACGACATAAACTGCGGCGTCCGGCTGCTGGCATCCAACATACATAGCGAAGAGTTCCTTCGCCACCGCGAGACAGTCGTTGATGCCCTGGCGCGCAGTGTGCCAACCGGCGTCGGACGCGGCGGTGATGTCAAAGTTGACCGCAACGAGATGGATGTTGTCTTGAGGGAAGGCGCACGCTGGGCGGTGAAGCATGGCTTTGGCTCGCAGGAGGACTTGAGCGTGACCGAAGAGGGAGGTGGATTTACCACTGCAGACCCTGACGCCGTATCGCCCAAGGCAAAAGAGCGCGGCAACGACCAGCTCGGCACGCTGGGCAGCGGCAATCACTTCCTGGAAGTGCAAGAAGTCGCCGAGATCTACGATGAGGAGGTGGCACGCGCTCTCGGCCTCTTCCTAGGTCAGATAACCGTGTTGATTCACTCCGGCTCGCGCGGCCTGGGGCATCAGGTGTGCACCGATTACGTGCAGCGCTTCCAAAAGAGCCTGCGCACCTATGGCATCGAACTGCCCGACCGCGAGCTTGTCTGCACCCCCTTCAACTCACCGGAGGGCAAGGAGTACTGGGGCGCCATGCAGGCGGCAGCCAACTTTGCCTGGTGCAATCGTCAGCTCTTAGCCCATCGCGTGCGAGCCGTCTTCACCGAGACATTGAAAGGCAAGGTGAAGGACGCCGGTCTGCGCCAGATCTACGACGTGGCGCACAATATCGCCAAGATCGAGGAATACACTATTGACGGGCGCAAAATGAAACTGTGCATCCACCGTAAGGGCGCGACACGCGCCTTCCCGGCAGGGTCACCAGATCTGCCGCCCATCTACCGCTCCATCGGGCAGCCGGTGCTCATCCCCGGCAGTATGGGCACAGAATCATACGTCTTGATCGGCCAGAAAGGCTCCATTGATGCGACCTTCGGCACAACCTGTCACGGGGCAGGACGGTCGCTTTCGCGGGCAGCCGCCAAGCGCGGATCGCGCGCCGAGGATGTAGTGCGCGACCTGGCCAAACAGGGCATTCTGGTGAAGGGGGCCAGCATGGCCGGCATCGTTGAAGAAATGCCCGATGCGTACAAGGATGTCAGCCGCGTTGTGAACATTGTGCACAAGGCCGGCATCGCCCGCAAGGTGGCGCGCCTGCGGCCATTGGGGGTCATTAAGGGATAGGATGCCATGTTTCAGTAAAACTGCATCGGTGCTTAAGTCGCACGCGCCGAACAGCAGGTGCGCCAGAGACTGGTGCCTGCTGACAATTGCATTTCTGTTCCTTGCTCTCTCTGCCTGTCAGGTCAGAGGCACGCGGCCGATTATCAAGATCGGCTTGTCGGCGCCCTTCAGCGGCTTCGATGAGTCGGTGGGCTATAGCGTGATCGGCGCTGTGCGTATGGCAATACGCGAGCGCAATCAAGGTGGGGGCGTGGCCGGCTACAGTGTCGAGCTGGTAGCCCTGGACGATGGCAATGAGCCTGCGATGGCCGCCCAGCGGGCGCGGGAGATGATCATTGATCCGGCGGTGATGGCCGTCCTGGGTGGTTTTGACGACAACGCAGCACTGGCTGCTGTAGAGGAATACCGGCAGGCCGGGATGCCCTTCATCACCCTGGCGACGAGCGACAGGCTAAGCAGCCAACCTGGCACCGGTCCCATCTTCCACTTGCTGGCCCGGCAAAGCGATGCCGGACGACGCGCCGGGGAGTTTGCCAGCGGCACGCTGCATGCCCGCCGGATAGCTATTGTTAGCGATGCCGAGTCTGATCAAGGCCTGGGCGATGGATTTGCGTCGGCAGCCCTGGCAGGCGGTGCAGCGATTGTCATGCGTGTTCAGATCGAGCGCTGGCAGCTAGACTTTGCCGAAACCATGCGTCAGGTAGCAGTCGCATCGCCCGATGCGATCTTTTTCGCGGGGCGGGCCGCCGAGGCGGGCGAGTTTCTCAAGCAGGCTCGTGCCGCCGGCATCGCCGCCACTTTCCTGGGTGGGCCGGGTGTTGACGATGTCCGACTCGTACAGATTGCCGGGCCGGCAGCACAAGCGGTTTATTACACGTCACTGGGCTTTGCGCTATCCCAGGTCGCCGACGCCGACCTGCGCGAACGCCTGAGCAAGGCTGGGTTGCGCCCTGCCGGAGCATATACTGTTCTGGCCTACGACGGTACGAACATCATGCTCGATGCTCTGGCGCGTGCCATCAAAGTAAATGGCAAGCCGACGCGTCAGGCTGTCGTTCAAGCGTTGCGCACAACCCGCTATGCGGGCGCAAGCGGGGAGATTTCGTTTGATGACCGGGGAAATCGCCAGCAATCGCCGCTGGAGATCTACACAGACACATATCGCTGAACATCGTAGACAGGAAATGTAGAACGTGCCTAGAGAGTTTCCTCGGGAATAATGCACAGCAAGACTCAAGGGAAACCGAGGTTCAATTCACACCATGATTGTTCCACTGACACCCAATGATGTCAACCATATATGGCTGGTAGCAGAGACGCATTTCACGGCCCGTTTACTCCGTCAGCATTTGGAAAAATACCCATACCTGGGTTGGGTTATCAAGGAGAATGGCGATTACATTGTCGGCGGCTACTGGAAAGATCGCCCCGCCATCGGCTTGATCATGGAATCAAGCCCTTCGGCCCAGCGCACAGAGCTCGTCAACCGCTTGCTCGAGAGCTATAAGGAAACCCGGAGCGACCTGGTTGTGCTCTCGGAGCGCGAGGTCAGCCACGGCCTGCGGTTGTACCTGGACATGGGTTTCGTTGCCCTCGAACAGGTCATCTGCTACGAGAAGCCGGACGTTTATGTTCCCTACACTCCCCGGCGGTTGACGGTGCGGCGTTTGCAGGAGAGCGACCTGCTTGCGCTTGTTGAACTAGAACGGGCCGCGTTTCCCTGGCTATGGTGGGAAACGGCGACGACCTTTCAACAGACCGACCGCCGTCCGGATACATGGGTTTTGGTGGCCTACCTGGAGGATCAGCTCGTCGGTTATCTCATCCTGACGGTGCGGGGACCCTGGGGGCATCTCAACCGCATTGGTGTTCACCCTACCTACCAGGGGCAAGGATTTGGGCGCGAACTGCTGGCCGTGGCTATCGAGGAAATGTCCAGGCGCGGTGCCCGCACGATCGGCCTCAACACTCAAATAGACAACACCCGCTCTCAGCGCCTCTACGAAGGCTTCGGCTTCGAGCGGACGGGGGAGACATTCAAGATTTATGGCAAATGGCTGGATGATCGGGCACAGGGTATGCGGTCGTAGCCACCCAACCACCGATGCCCGATGCCCCATACCCTCTACCCGGAGATGATGATGCGCGTCTTGATGCTGTCGTGGGAATATCCACCACATATTGTGGGCGGACTCGGTAAGCATGTCAAAGAGCTGGTGCCGGCACTGGCCGCAGAAAATGTGGAGGTGCACCTGCTGACTCCTCGCTGGCTGGGTGGCAGCCACAAGGAAGAAGTGGATGGGGCTACCATCCATCGCATTGATCCGCCGCCCCATTCAGAGCTGACCGACTTCTATACCGATGCCCAGCGTACCAACGGGCGGCTGGAAGAACACGCCCGCCGACTCATCCACAACCTCGGCGGCTTTGATATCATCCATGCCCATGATTGGCTCGTTGCCTTCGCAGCCATTACCCTGAAGCACGAATTCAAGATCCCACTCCTGGCGACAATCCATGCCACCGAGTACGGACGCAATCATGGCTACATCGGCAACGACATCTCGCAGGCGATCCATTCCACCGAATGGCGACTGACCTATGAAGCGTGGCGCATCATCTGTTGTAGCGCGTTCATGGCCAATGAGGTGGCGTCGGTCTTCAATACCCCGCGCGACAAACTGGACGTGATCCCCAACGGTATAGATACCAGCCGCTTTGATGAGCTCGACGGCGTCAATCTGAGTGGCTTTCGCTCACACTACGCTGCTCCTGACGAGCGAATTGTCTTCCACGTCGGGCGTATTGTGCATGAGAAAGGAGTGGGTGTCCTTATCGAGGCCGTTCCGCGCGTGCTGGCCGGCTTTGCCAGGGCCAGGTTCGTGATTGCCGGCACCGGTGGCTATCTGGAGACGGCCAGGCGCCGGGCAGCCGAGATGGGGGTCTCCTCACACATCCATTTCACCGGCTTCATTCCCGATGGCGACCGTGACCGCCTGTTCAAAGTCGCCGATGTTGCCGTTTTCCCCAGCCTCTATGAGCCATTCGGTATCGTTGCCCTGGAAGCCATGGCCGCCAAAACGCCGGTGGTGGTGAGCAATGTCGGCGGTCTGGCAGAGGTCGTCATTCATAACGAAACCGGTTTGCTGGTCTATCCTAACAATCCCGACTCGCTGGCGTGGGGTATCCTGGAGACGTTGCATCACCCAGATTGGGCCACTGCCCGCGCTCGCAACGCCTATAACCGGGTTGTCAGCGAATATAACTGGCTGCGCATTGCCGCCCGCACTGTCGGCGTCTATGAGCGCATTGCCCGCGAGCGGGCAGCGGTGACATGGTAAAAATGACCGGAGGTATGCAGGGGGTGGGAGTCGCCAACATCTGACCAGCAGCAGCCATACAGGAAAAACTACCCTTGCGGGGAGCAAGGGTGAGGAACGGGAGGTTGCGACCTTGATTCGTGCCGTGGGAATCATCTATAATCATCGCATCGCCGAGGCCGTCGCGCTGAGTCAGCAGTTACAGAGCTTGCTCACCGAAATGGGATGCTCTGTTTGGCCGGTCATGGCACGTGATTTGGATCGCCCGGGGCTTGAACATCCACCCCTGGATTTGATCATCACCCTGGGCGGCGATGGCACCATCCTGCGCGCTGCGCGCCTGGCGGCACCACATGACGCTCTGGTTCTGGGGGTGAACATGGGGCAGCTCGGCTTCCTGGCCGAGACAGGCCCATCCGATGTTGTAGGGTTGATCCCGGCCATCATCAACGATGGTAGCTGGACGGAAGAACGTATGATGCTGCGGGCGATCATTAGGCACGCAGGCGTCGCTTCCGCGCCGATTGACGGATTGAATGACGTCGTGGTGACGCGTGGCGAGCGCCCGCGAGCAATACGTGTGACTGTCAGCATTGACCGTCACCAGATCCAAACATACGTGGCAGATGGCGTTATCGTCAGTACGCCGACCGGCTCAACAGCCTATGCTTTGGCCATGGACGGCCCTGTCGTCCACCCTGAGCTGCGCACACTGCAAATCACCCCGCTCGCTCCGCACCTGACGGTTGTGCGCTCCATGGTTGTGCCGGGGCGCGCCGTTGTTGACTTGACTTTCCACAGTAGCAATGCCGGCGTCGTGTCAGTTGACGGCCAGATTGATGTGCCCGTTGCCGATGGCGATTCGATCGAGGTGACGGCCAGCCCGTATGTGGCACGCTTTGTGCGTATGCAGGCGCGTGATTACTTCTATCAAACGCTCGTCAATCGCCTAAGCACCAACATTGTGCGTGGGTTGGTGTAGCTGCCTGCTTGTGAGAGGACAACCGTGCTATCCGAACTGACCATTACGAATTTTGCCATCATAGATTACTTGTGTCTGTCGTTGGATGATGGCTTCAGCGTGTTGACCGGCGAAACCGGAGCAGGCAAATCCATCATTATTGATGCTGTTGACGCACTACTTGGCGGGAAATACGGCGCCGAATTCGTGCGCACCGGCAGCGATAGTGCCCGCATTGAGGGTATCTTTCGCCTGCCCTCATCACCCGAGCTGATGAAGCTGCTTGGCGAGTATGGCATTGAGCCTGAAGATGGCACAATCATTCTGAGTCGGGAGATCTATAGCTCTGGCCGCAGCACTGCTCGCATCAATGGCCGAGCCGTACCGCTCAGTGTGCTCCAGCAGATAAGCCAGCTATTGGTGGATATTCACGGGCAGAGTGAGCATCTGTCGTTGCTGCGTGTGAGCGAGCACATCAATTTCCTCGACCGCTTTGCCAACCTGGAAGGCCTGCGTCGCCAGGTCGCAGAGAAGGTCGCGCTGCTGCGCAGTGTGCGTCGTGATATGCAGAGCCTGATGGCCGATGAGCGCGAGATTGCCCGACGTGTGGATCTGCTAAGATTTCAGATTGATGAGATCACCTCTGCCAACCTACACGATGGTGAGGAAGAGGAGCTACTGCATGAACGTACGCTGCTGGCCAATGCCGAGAAGCTTGCCGAGCTGACCGAGACAGCCTATGTTGCCCTCTATGAAGGCAGTGATGAGCAGCGGGCTGTCATTGATCTGCTTGGTGAAATCGGCCAGGCCCTGGACGAGCTGGCCGGTCTGGATGCAAGTTTTCGGGAGCAGGGCCAAAACCTGACATCAATCACAGATGAACTCGCCGAGTTGGCACACAGGCTGCGTGCCTATCGTGACAACATTGAGTTCAACCCTGAGCGATTGCAGGAGGTTGAGGAACGGCTGGCGCTTATTCAGACGCTCAAGCGCAAGTATGGCCCCACAATTGCCGATATCCTGGCCTTCCGCCAGCGCGCCGAGGCCGAGCTCGACGGCATCAGCCACAGCGAAGAGCGACTTGCTGTCCTACGGGCACAAGAAGAGGCCCTCCTGCACGACATCGGCAGCCTGGCGATTGATCTCTCGCTGGCACGACGCAAAGCAGGCGACGAGATTGCCCACCGCCTGGAACAGGAGTTGGCCGACCTGAATATGCGTCATGTGCGCTTCCAGGTATCAATCACAAACACACCGGCAGCAGATGGGGTAGAAATAGGAGACGAAGGCAAGGCCGCCCATCTTTCGGCGACGGGGAGAGGGCAGGGTGAAGCGAAGATTGCCGATGAAACAATGCCGCTCGGCATCGTGCCTGGACGTTATGCCTTCGATGCCACCGGTATTGATCGCGTCGAATTCTTGATTTCTCCCAATCCCGGTGAGCCACTCAAGCCGCTAACCAGGGTCGCCTCAGGCGGAGAGATGGCCCGTGTCATGCTTGCCCTCAAGTCAATCCTGTCATCTGCCGATGAGACGCCCACCCTCATCTTCGATGAGATTGATGTGGGGATCGGCGGGCGCAGTGGCTACGTGGTAGGCGAGAAACTGTGGCGGCTGACGCCTAGGCACCAGGTGATCTGCATTACCCATTTGCCGCAGGTTGCTGCCTATGGCGACCGACATTTTGCCGTGGCCAAAAATGTGGTCGGCAACCAGACCAAGACGATTCTGCATGAGCTGCAGGACGATGAACGGGTGCAGGAATTGGCTGCCATGCTGGGCTCCACCAGCGAGCTAAGCCGCGAAAACGCGCGCGAGATTCTCGACCAGGCCGAACGCTGGAAGAAGGAGCGGGCGGCGAGCCAGGAGTGAATAGTGCTTTCATCATTGAGTCGCGACAACAAATTGATCTTCTGGTCACTTGCCCTGTGGGGCGTCGGCGAGGGGTTGTGGTGGTATCTATTGTCGGTCTACATCGAAAGTCTTGGCGCCAACTCGGTGCAGATTGGCTTTGTGCTGTCCGTTGCCATGATCCTGATGACGGCCCTGTTCATACCGTCGGGCTGGATCACGGATCGCCTTAGCCGCCGGCTGATCATGATTACCGGCTGGTTCATGGGGTTAATTGCCATTCTCGTCGTGGCAATGGCGCATAGCTGGCAACAGGCTATTCCGGGTTTGCTCCTCTACAACCTTTCGGCATTCAACATGCCGGCCATTAACTCGTACATCACCGCCGAGGTCAAAAGTGGCGATGACATGCGGCGCGTCTTCACGACCACATTCTCCGGCTTCACCCTGGGCATGATGTTTTCGCCGGCGCTTGGCGGCTGGCTGGCCGATATGTGGGGGTTACGCAATCTCTTCTTCATGGCGGCGGTTTTCTACGCCATGTCAACGGCACTTATCTTGCTGATCAGGGAACAACCGATTCACCGAGCCAGCTTCAGTAGTGCACAGTCTCCCCTGGGCTATAACCGGTCGTTCATCTACCTGTGTCTGGTGCTCTTTGTCGCCCATTTGGTGGGGCACCTTGGCATTCCCTTGGCCCCCAATTTCCTGCGCGACATCCGTCAACTCAACATGGGGGCCATCGGCACCCTGGGATCAATCAACAGCCTGGGATCATTTCTCCTGATTGTGCTGCTCGGTCGCTGGCCGCGCAGTCGCACGGGCGGGCTTCTTCTGGCCGAAGCAACGGTGGCGGCTTACAGTGTGATTATGCTGACTGCCTCGGCCTTTCCCTGGCTGGGATTGGCTCTTTTCCTGCGTGGAGGATTGGGCGCGTTGCGCCAGCTTGGCGCTGCCCGTCTGGGTGAGCTGATGCCGGCTGCCAGCATGGGCCTTGGCTTCGGCATCTTCCAGACGGCTGTCAACCTGGCGTTTACCATCTCACCCTACGTTGCCGGCTGGCTCTACGCCTTCGACCCCCGTTATCCCTTCGTGGCCAGCGTGGTTCTTACCCTACCGACCATGATTGTCACCATGGCTGCCGGCCGTCAGGCGCAGGCCGCGGAAGCGCCTGTGGCCCGTGCCAGAACAGCATCAGATTGAATCCGTTCACCTCTGAACGTTTTGCAGTTTGCGGAAGAAATCGGCAAAGATCGGGTCGCGCTTGACGTCCGTCACCACCCGATGAACATGGCGTCCTGGCGGCGGGGCCGACCAGGTCAGGTCAGTATTCAGAATTGGCGCCGGGCGAATCTCAGAGGGCGTCCACACCGGATTGTTCAGAAAGGCAATTGTGGTTACATCCCACAGCACTTTGGAGCGGGCAAAGTGATCCGCAAAGTGCTGCTCATAGATCTCGAACAGGTAATCGCCGATGGGCCCACGCCCTTTCACATAGCGTTCCATCTCCGGCAGGGTGGTACGCATATGCTCGGCCACGTTCTTGCAGGGAACGTGGACAAGCGGCACGCCACAATCGAACATCAGTTGCGAGGCTGGCACATCCTGTTTGAGATTGAATTCAGAAGCCGTCGGCCACTCGACGGGATTACCGCCTAGCCAGACAACGACGATCTTCTCCATGATGTCCGGCGCCAACAGGATAGCCGATGCAATATTGGTGATGGCGCCAATTGCCACAACATATAACGAGCTGCTGCGCGGCCGGCGAGCGCGGGCTATTAAATCCTCAACGGCCTCGCTCTTGACCGGATGACCGTAATCGCCCAGGTAGCGATCCGATCCCTTGAAGGCGAAGCCCTGATGCGGGCGTCCCAGCCGTTCCAGCAGGCGCAAAATCTCCTCATAGCTCTTGATCATACCGTCGCCGGGGCCGCTGGAGCGCTCATTGAAGAAGGGCGCGGCGTAGATGGCTTCCACCGTCAGGTTCGGCGAAAGCAGGGCATAGACCAGGGCAAACTGATCATCTATTTCGTTGTAGGTGTCGGTATCTAGCACCATGTTCACAGGGCCCACCGGCAAAGCCAGTCTCTGTTCGAGAGAGCCTATCGAAGGTGAGATGGGGATAGCCATGGATCCTCCTGTCTATCTATCATATCGTCTACAGTTCTGTGCTGGCCCTGCTGGCCACAATCCTCTTGGCACGGGCGATGAAGTCGGCCAACGGCATGGGCCCCAGGTTTTCCTCTGTGCGTAGACGCACGGCGACCGCCCCCGCTGCCTGCTCCTTATCGCCGACCACCAGCATGTAGGGTATCTTTTGAAGCTGCGCCTCGCGAATCTTGGCGTTCATGCGCTCGCCGCGCTCATCCACCTCGACCCGCAGCCCTTCGGCCTCCAGCTTTGCTGCTACCTGGCGAGCGTAGGCTACATGGCGATCGGCGATTGGGATGAGCCTGGCCTGCACCGGCGCCAGCCAGAGCGGGAACGCCCCGGCATAGTGCTCGATCAAGACGCCGAAAAAGCGCTCCATCGAGCCGAGCAGGGCACGGTGCACCATGTAGGGCTGATGCTCTTGGCCATCCTCGCCGATGTAGGTCAGCCCAAAGCGGTCGGCCAGGTTGAAGTCGAACTGGATCGTGCTACACTGCCACTCGCGGCCGATGGCATCCTTGATCTTAAGATCAATCTTGGGGCCGTAGAAGGCACCACCCCCCTCGTCCACGTGGTAGGGCAGTTGTGCCCGCTCCAGCGCCTTGCGCAGCGCCTCGGTTGGCGCCACCCAGCGTTCGGGCTCGCCAACCGCCTTGCCGCCTTCGGGCCGCGTGGCCAGATAGGCGCTGAACTCGGTGAAACCAAAGCTGCGCAGGATGTGCAGACAGAAGTCCAGGGTGCGTGAGAGCTCTTCTTCCATGCGTTCTGGCTGGACGAAGATGTGGGCATCGTCCTGCGTGAAGCCGCGCACCCGCATCAGACCATGCAGCACGCCGGCCCGCTCGTAGCGATAGACTGTACCCCATTCGGCCAGGCGCATGGGCAGGTCGCGGTAGGAGCGCAGGTCACTCTTGTAGATCAAGATATGAAACGGGCAGTTCATCGGTTTGATATAGTAATCCTGCTCATCAATCTGCATGGGCGCGTACATGTTCTCTTTGTAGAAGTCCAAATGCCCGCTTGTTTCCCACAGCCATGAGCGGCCGATGTGCGGCGTGTAGACCAGCTTGTAGCCGTTCTTCAGGTGCTCGTTTTTGCAGAACTCCTCAGCCAGGTGACGCACCATGGCGCCGTTGGGATGCCACAGCACCAGGCCTCCACCCATCTCCTGGTGAATGCTGAACAGGTCGAGGTCCTTACCCAACCGACGGTGATCGCGCTTTTCGGCCTCGGCCAGCCGCCACAAGTAGTCGTCGAGCTCCTGCTGTGTCGGGAAGCAGGTACCGTAGATGCGTGTGAGCATCTTGTTGTGCTCGTCGCCGCGCCAGTAGGCGCCGGCCACGTTGAGCAGCTTGAAGGGGCCGATCTGCCCCGTATGCTCGACGTGCGGCCCTCGGCACAGATCAACGAAGTCACCATTGCGATACGTCGTCAAGATCGCCGGTGCTTCCGCTGTTGCCTCGCCATGTTCACTCTCACGGCCGGCCAGGATGCCTTCGATCAGCTCGAGCTTGTACGGTTCGTCTTTGAAGAGTTGACGTGCCTGGTCAGGCGAGACCTCACTGCGCTCGAACGGCTCCTTACGGGCGATGATCTCGCGCATCTTGGCCTCGATGGCCGGCAGATCATCAACCGAGATCGGCCTGGGCAGGTCGAAATCGTAGTAAAAGCCGTTTTCGATCGCCGGGCCAATCGAGAGTTTGGTTCCGGGATAGAGATGCACAACAGCATCGGCCATGACATGTGCACACGAATGACGCATGCGATCTAGCTCATTGTAATCCATTAACGATAGACCTCCCATCTAATAAAAAAGCCTCTCGTCCACTTGGGACGAGAGGCTTCATGACCTC
>Ga0123519_10011737_pt1 | contig 12875 bp, 10 predicted proteins | sample YelNatPaOPRAMG02_FD_87396 | JGI IMG/M metagenome (GOLD analysis project Ga0123519, IMG submission 87396) | Hot spring microbial communities from Yellowstone National Park - Yellowstone National Park OP-RAMG-02 (version 2) | ecosystem: Environmental > Aquatic > Thermal springs > Hot (42-90C) ...
AGAGAGGTTTCACCTCTCTTCACTCTCCGGAATATATTAATAAGGAGTATTTTAATCTCTTAATTAAGAAAGTGCTATAAGCACCCACCCAATTTTATGGAGAGGGAGTTACACCCCCTCTCCACTCCCTAGAGCAATTTGAATAAAAAGTGTAAAAGCATTTAATTAAAAAGGTGCTATGAAGCACAAGGTGTTTTAAACACAAGTGCTATTAGCACAAAATTTTTTCAACGCAATTAATAAAAGCTGTTTAAGAATTCAAACTTCGTTAGGCTTTTCCTTCTTGTGAAGTAAAAATTCAAAGAATGGAGCACATCTTAAAATTCAAAAAGTCACCACAAATTTAAAACAAGGTTACAGCGTTCTGTAGCTGATAGGATACCACTTTTGACACCCCCCTTTCCTCCATAGTTACACCATATATTGAATTACATATATCCAAAACAGATTTGTTGTGAGATATAACTATGAATTGTGCTTTGCTCTCAAATGTTTTTACGAGTTTTTTAAATCTCTCAGTATTTTCATCATCAAGCGCAGCATCAATTTCGTCAAGCACCACAAGAGGAGTATTGTTTATCATTAATGCAGAAAATATAAAAATTATACTCACTAGCGCTTTCTCACCACCAGACAACAACAGTATATTTTTTATTTTCTTACCAGGTATGCTAACAACAAACTCTACTCCCCCCTCAACTAAATCATCGTGGTCCATCTCAATTCTTACCCCTCCACCACCAAAAACATCCTTAAATACCGTAGTTATAATCTCCTCTATTTTCCCCATCGATGATGAAACTATAGTTTCTATTTCCTTATTAATATCAGATATCACGCCTTCTAATTTAACTTTACTTTGGTATAAGTCATCATAATTGAATTTAAGAAATTTATACCTTTCTTCAAGTTCCGGAAGATCATCAATCGCAGAAAAATTAACATTGCCAAGATCATTTATCAACTTTCTTAGCCTTTCAAGATTTCTTTGATACTCCACCTGGTCAAAATCATCTGGCAACTCAAATGATTCAATATCCACAACATACTTTTCAAATATGCTACTTTTTAGCCTTTCAATCTGGCCATTCGTAATTTCTAACTTGCTTGTTAATTCATGTAAGATCTTATTCTTATTTACCTCATCATCCTTGAGCTTGTTTAAACTATCTATGTAGTTTTTGAATTCCTCATTCATTTTTTTGTTTCTTAATGACTGATCTCCTATCTCCTTGAGTAACTCATCTCTCTCCACCCTCAATTGGGCAATTTCCTCATCTTTATAAGAAACTAAAGGCGTAAGATCTTCTATTTCTTTTTGACACCTCTCTACTTCATTCTTGATTTCATTCATTCTCATGTCAATTTCTTCAATTTCCTTTTGCACCTTACCTAACCTGCTAATTATGGTATTTTTCTCCGCCTCGCTTCTGAATAAATTACTCTGAAGTTGGTCAAGCTCTGCTTTTCTTTTACTTATTTCTGATCTGGTTTCGTTAATTGATTTGTTTATCGTTTCAATGTCTAGAGAATTCAAAATTCCCTCCAGAATACCCACAATTGATGATTTCTCCTCTAGCGACAGATTCCTTAAATCCCCTACTCTGCCCTCAATATCCACTGATTCTTCCCTCAAATAAGTATAATAGTTTTCTAATTTTTCCAGCGCTCTCAACAATAGATTATTTCGCCTCTCTTCCAAAACCTCATTTTTGCTCTTTGACTTCTCCAAATCATCATACTTTCGGCTCAACTCTTCTTCATAAGAGGATATGTTAAAATTAAAAGACTTTATGTCTTTTGATAAAAAAGATAAATCCTTTTCAATTGATGATATGCTCCTTTCAACCTCATTCAATTCTTCATTCAATTTAGAAAGGTCGCCCTTTTGCCTTTCCGCATCCACCCCCAATGATTCTAGTTTCTGATTAAGTAATGAAATTTCCTTTTCTATTTTATCCCTTCTTTTGAAAAATTCATCACTTATAAAAGATGGAAAACCTGACAATTCAGTGAGTAAACTATTTGCTAGCCCCTTTATATCATTTATTAAGTTTACTATATCCGCGGAAGAATTTGCTGAATCACATCTACTTACTATTTCCTCTGATATTTCTCTCACCTTTTTCATAAAATTGCCTATGACTATCGCATTCCTCCCTATCTCCCTAGAAAACTCATTAAACAACTTTTCAGATTCATTTGTAAGGTCCCTTATCGCACTTTGGGTTTGTTTTGCTATCTCATTTAAAGTATTTATATGTCCTTTTACTTGGTCTATCTGCTTTTTTATTTCTTCTCTCCGAGATGTTAGATTCTTCAATTCAATAGCCTTACTTTCTTTCTGCTCTTCAATACTCAATAAATCACTTTTCAAACTAGAAATTTTTTCTACTAGTAGCGATATCTCTGAGTTTATTTCCGTTTCTCTTGTCAAATTGCTTTCTACTTCTTTTTCCAATATTTCTATGTCTTTAAGTACACTTTGACAAAAGTTTATAAACTCATAATTTTTTGCCTTCCTTTCATCTTTTGATTTCAATTCTTCTTCTAATCTATTCATTTCATCTTTAATTGATGATATTTTTTCATTAAGGACTGGTACAAAATCAGATATTTCTTTCAATTTCAAATTACTTAACTCTTTCTCCTCAAAAAGCAACTCCTTTCTTTTTTCAAGGTTTTCAGCCTCCTTCCTCAATGAATTTATAGAGCGGTTATGTATCTCTATCTTCGATAGGATTTCCTTCTTCTCCATCTCTTTTTCATTTATTTTTTTCTCAATTTCACTGAATTTTCCTCTTTTCTGTTCTAGAGTTATCGAAATTTCTTGAAGCTGACTATCAATGTCTTTAATTTTGTTTTCCACCTGGCTAATATCCTCTAGAATCTTTTTAATCTCCTCAAGCATTCTCTTTCTCTCTAATTCCAAATCAGACAATTTCTGTTTGTACTTTTCCAAATTAGATTTACTGATTGACTTTTCATAAAACTCTATTTTTGATTCTATTTCTCTGTACTCTTCTGCTTTTTTCGCTTGCTCTTTAACTTTGATATACTCCCTTTCAGTTTGTTCAAAAGAAATAGATATCTTTTCTATGTCCGCGATAATTCCCTTTAATCTCTTTTCAGCTTCCCTTTTTTTAAATTTCGCTTTCGAAATTCCGAGTAACTCATCAATATAATTCCTTTTTTCAGTTGGTTCTCCGACAATAAGTTTATCAATTTCATTTTGCCCAATTATTGAATACCCTTCCTTCCCAAAACCAGTACCCAAAAAGAGATTCACAATATCCTTCACTCTAACTTCATTCTTGTTCATCAATGTCTTCGTTTCACCTGAACGGTAGTACCTTTTTACTATTTCTACTTCATCTAGCGGTAATTGTAATATTCTTGTAGAGTTATCAAACAACAACGACACTTCTGCCACACTCAAAGGTTGCCTGTATTGTGACCCAAGGAATAGTATATCTTCAAAACCTGAGCCTCGCAGCGTCTTCGGACTATTCTCACCGAGACACCATTTTATTGCATCAACTATATTACTTTTTCCACTTCCATTCGGACCAACTATACCTGTAATCGGTGACACAAACTCTATCTTTGTTCTATCCGCAAATGACTTAAATCCAAAGAGTTCTATTTTTTTAAGAAACACAGGCATAACTTCTAACTTAATATATAACTCTTTACACTTTCAATGAATTTGTTCGCTTCATTTTGGTACTCACCTATTCTTGCCACATTGTTGTCAAATTTGCTAAAGAAGTAAATCTTCAATTTAGGTTCCGTACCTGACGGCCTCACTATAAATTTGTTATCATTCTCGAGATTTATGATTATAACATCAGATTTCGGTAAATCTGTTTTGTATTCCCCCACCTTGCCTGTAACTAGATCTTCAATAGTCCTATTCTTTAAATCTATCCTTGATAAAGGCTTTAGATTGTTAAAAATAGGTAACTTATCATTTCTTAATTTGTTCACTATCTCACCCATTCTCTTGAGCCCCTCTATTCCCTCAAGCTCTATTGATTCCAGTTTTTCAATGTGCACTCCATACATTTTGTATATTTCATATAGATAATCCTTCAATGTCATACCTCTCTTTTTGAGATCTTCAACCATCAAGCTTATTATACAACTTGATATTACTGAGTCCTTATCCCTAACATCTGTGCCGTAGAGGTACCCTATACTTTCCTCACACCCAAAAATAAATTTTTTCTTGCCCTCAAATTCTCTTATCTTCTCACCAATATACTTGAATCCGGTCAAGGTTAAAAATGTTTCCACACCAAAGTTCTGAGCAATTTTTTGAATTAAGTCAGTCGTCACTATCGTTGTCACAACAAAGCCATCCTCCGGTATTCTACCTTTCCTCAAAAGGTTCGATAAAATCCAATTTAACATCATTGATGCTATTTGATTACCTGAAAAAAGCGTAATTTCTCCATTCACATTTATACCTGCCCGCACCCTATCAGCATCGGGATCCGATGCAAGAAGGACATCTGCATTTACTTTTTTAGATAGATTTATACTACCTTTGAATGATTTGTCATCCTCAGGGTTAGGAGAAGGAACAGCACTAAATGTTCCATCAGTTGTCGTCTCTTCTTCAACCAAATGTATATTTTCAAAACCTATGTACCTAAGAGCATCAGGTGTTAAGTTAATTGATGTACCATGTAATGGCGTATAAACTATCTTAACATTGTTTCTGAAAGAAGTATCATCAACATCGTAAATTTCACTTAAGTTAACCTTCATTACTCTTAGGTATGCTTCCTTTAATTCCTCCAAGACACAGTGAATTCTTGAAGAATTCATTAGTTCTTCATTGGAAATTGTTTTTACTTTTGAAATATCATCTACTTTATACACTTCGTCAATTATTCCCTTATCATGCGGAGACACAACTTGTGCTCCATCGTCCCAATAGACCTTATAACCATTATACTCTGGTGGATTGTGAGATGCTGTTATAATTATTCCAAAATCTGTCTTATAGTACCTAATACCAAAAGAGGAGAAAGGAGTAGGCATCGGTATCTTTAAAATATATGTTTCTATCCCGTTAGCAATCAAAACTTTTGCCGATTCTATCGCAAAGTCATAAGAATTTTTTCTCGTATCATACCCTATGAAACATGAAAGTTTGCTATTAGGCTTCACCTTTTTTACATAATTAGCAAGTCCTTGAGTAGCAAACATGACTGTGTACTTATTCATCCTGTTAGTACCTATAGCCATCTTACCACGCATTCCACCTGTTCCAAACTCCAATTTCCTATAAAACCTGTCTTCAAGATCCTTTATATCACCTTCGGTTATTAGTTTTTTAATTTCTTCCTCTACATCACTGCCAAAGCTCAACCATGTTTTTATGTTTACCTTTACCTCATCAGAAAGATTCAGATTATCAACAGAGATACTTCCCATATCTAACCTCCAAAAACTTAAACAAATGAAAAAGAATTATCATTCAAGAATTATTAATTCAATAATTAGCAATTCAATAATTATTAATTCATTCATCACTCAATTTCAATTACAAAAAAAAATTAAGGAAGACTATCACCTCCCTTAAAATTTCAGGGGGCTAAATAGCATATTCCTAATGAAAAACATACAAGGGCGTCGTAAAGTATGCTTTAAAACACTCTTGAATTAATAATCGTTTATAGGGTTAAGGGATGCTTGGCATCCCTTAAATAAATTGTTAATATTTGTTTGGCTAGGAGAAGCAGGATTCCATGTAAGTTGAAAGAATTTTCTTTATTGTGTTATAAAGTATACCAAAATCAAATGTAGGAGAAAAAAAGGGAATGTATTTTCAAGATGTTTTATTTAATCTAAAAAAGTTCTGGTCAGAAAAGGGATGTACAGTAAGGGAAGGTTGGGATCTTGAGGTCGGTGCTGGAACATTCAATCCTGATACATTTCTAAGAGTCATAGGCACTAAACCATGGAATGTTGCTTATGTTGAACCTTGCAGAAGGCCTACCGATGGTAGATACGGACAAAATCCCAACAGATTAGGATTCTATTACCAATTTCAGGTTATAATGAAGCCTTCTCCAATAAATATACAAGAAATGTACCTTGAAAGTTTAGGTTATCTTGGAATAGATGTTAAAAACAATGATATAAGATTTGTTCATGATGATTGGGAATCACCTACATTAGGGGCATGGGGACTAGGTTGGGAAGTTTGGCTTAATGGTATGGAAATAACACAATTTACATACTTTCAGGCAATCGGCGGGATTGAACTTAACCCCATACCTGTTGAAATAACATACGGATCGGAGAGAATAACTATGTATCTTCAGGATGTTGACAATGTATTTGACCTTAAATGGAACGAAAATTTAACCTACGGTGACCTCCAAAAACATTTTGAGTATGAGTATTCAGTTTACAACTTTGAATTAGCAAATGTAGAAATGTACTTTGATCTTTTCAATAAGTTTGAAACAGAAGCAAAAAACTTAATAAGCAAAGGATTGGTTTTCCCTGCTTATGATATGGTTATAAAGTGTTCACATGTTTTCAATGTGCTCGATGCAAGAAACGCCATAAGTGTTACAGAAAGAGCTAACTACATTGGTAGAGTAAGAGAAATCGCATCCATGTGTGCCAAATTATGGGGAGAGAAAAACTCGTAATTACCCATCTTAATTCCTTGCCTAAAATGGTAAAATTTGGTATTGTTTTGATAAAATTAATTTAAATGGATCTGGAGAAGATAAAAAATAGGATACTAAATATAAAAAAAATGCTAGAAAGCTCACTCAAGATAGCAAATTCTCCCGACAGGATAAAAAACATAAAGGCACTTTTACTCATCGTCAACAAAGATTTAGAGAAAATTGAGAAAGGTGAATTTACAGAAGAGGATGAAAAAAAATACGAATTCTCAAAAGGAGACGAAAAGAAAGGGGAAGTTAATGAGGAAAGAGTTGTCTCATTAGATATTCTAGAAACTATACCTAAAGTCTCCCCTTCACCGTATGTGAGAGATGAGGAAATAATAGATGTAAATTCTTACCTTGCTTTTTTCGAAAGAGAATATCTTCCAATACTATCTACAAAGTACCTTAAAGTTATTTATTCCTATCAATCTAAATTGGATTACTTTTACTCTGAGTTTAGGCGAATTCAAATGCTTTTACAGAAATTTAATGAGCTCATCGAAAACATTGAGACTAGCGAAAGTTCTTCTTACATTTCCGAGATGACAAAACTTAGAAGAAAAAGGTTTAGAGAACTCATTTTCAACATGGATAAATTTTTTGAGGAACTTGAGGAATTTGTTGAAAGGATACTAGAAAACCCCACCCCAGAAGGAATTCTGCTAGAACCCAATCTCATAATAGAGATAGAAGAAGATGAAAACAAAGTTATAAACCACATAGAAGTCATTGAAGCTGTAAAAGATTTGTATAGATTTATTTTAGAGGTAAGGAACTTTTTAGGTGTTGTTAATGTTTAGGAGGAATTATGGCAGGTAAAGATGTTGTGTATAACACGATCATAGGCGAGGGATCAGTTTTTGAAGGAAAGTTCATGGTAGACGGAGGTATAAGGATTGATGGCAAATTTGAAGGTGAAGTTGTTAGAGTTTCACATGTAGCAATAGGTGTCAAAGGTAAAGTCAAGAGTAATATATCCGCTTTAAGCGTTATAGTGGAAGGCATCCTAATAGGTAACATCGATGCAAAAGTAAGAGTTATGCTGCTTCCCACAAGCAGAGTTTATGGAGACATAACCACTCCCGAACTCATAGTTCACCAAGGTGTCATATTTGAAGGTAAAATAAAAATAGTACCTGATAAATCAATATCCGTTAGGGAAGAAGTTGAAAAAATATACAGAGGTTAGTAATGTTTTTAAAGAACCTTGAGTACCTTGAAGACTATGTAAGCGGCACTAAAGGTGACGATACATTTATAAGGCTCTCATCAAACGAAAATAACTACGGACCTTCTCCTAAAGTCATAGAGGTTATTAAAAATCTCTCAAACCTAACTTATAAATACCCAGACTCTTCCTACAGCGAACTCAAAAACATATTAGCAAACCTTAATGAGGTTGATAAAAATAATATCATACTTGGCAACGGTACAGATGAAATATTCTTTTACCTTTTCTTAATGTATCTCAACACAAATAGCAGTATTCTAACCATAGAAAAAACCTTCACATACTACAGAATACTTGCAAACATTGCAGGGGCTAAAGTTATTGAGGCCAAAAGAGGCGAGAATTTTTCAATATCATGCAAAAATATAATAGATTCTCTAAACCCATCAGTAAGGATTGTAATATTCCCATCACCTGACAACCCTACAGGTGCTATAATCAAAAGAGAATGTATTGAAAAAATACTCAATTCAATACCCAAAGATACCATTTTCATACTTGATGAAGCATACTTTCACTTCGTACCCAAAGAACTCTATTGGAATTCAATTGACCTAATTAAAAATTACGATAACTTCATCGTAACAAGAACATTCTCTAAATTCTACGCACTAGCAGGTATAAGGTTAGGCTACGGAATATGTAGTGAAAAAGTATCAAAATTGTACGAAAAAATCAGAATGCCATTCAACATTTCACTAATTGCTAGCGAAGCTGGCAAAACTGCTATCTTTGAAAATGAATATTACTCTAACATTCTTGTTAGAATACTAAAAGATAAAAAACTTCTAATGGAAAAACTAAAGAATATAGGATTTGAAGTTTTGGAGGAATCCTACGGAAATTTTGTTTTCATTAAGGCACCAGAAAATTTAGGAAATAAGTTATTTGAAAGGAAAATAGTCATAAGAGATTTAAAATCATTCAATTATGAACCAGGATACTTCAGAATAACTGTTGGGAAAACCGAAGAAAATGAAGCTCTAATCAAGGCTATAATGGAGATTGTATGAGTTTTTTAATTTCTTTCATCTCAATATTTCTTGCAGAGATTGCAGATAAGACAATGCTTATAACTCTTTCACTCGCAGGGCAGGTAAAGAGAAGAAATCTAATAATAGGTATACTACTAGCATCTATTGTGATAATGATTATACCCATAGCGATTGGTGCTTACCTCGATAGAATATTCCCTTTGGGGACGCTTTCACTAGCTTCTGGAATAATTTTTATTCTTATTGGTATATTCGAACTCCTTCCTAGCAAAGAAGAAGAGAAGGAAATAAAGAGTGGAATGAATGAAATACTTAAAGTTTTTCTTATCTTTTCTCTTGCAGAACTTGGAGACAAAACCCAAATAGCAACTTTTTCTCTTTCTGTAACACTACCTAATATCTTCCTTATATGGCTAGGAGCAACATTAGGGCTATTCTTACCAAATCTAATAGTTGCTTATATCGGACCAGAATTACTAAAGAGAATCAACCAAAACATAGTCAAAATAATAACTTCATTTATTTTCTTGATCGTTGGTATTTACATGGTACTTAGATATTTTGGAATAATCGCTTAGTATCAATCATTTTTGAGATGATAATCTATCAAGCCATGAGGGGTGATAAACATACCTGAAGCAAGAGGGACATTGAACAACATCATTCCCTAGTTTTATCTTCTCAACAACCATGTAAGGTAGTATTATATTGCATCCACTGCATGCATAGTAATGATTTTTAAATTTTTTCATATTACCAAGATCCTCAACAGGCACAATGGCTAATCCATTTTTTTTCGCAAGAAGGTTCTCAAAATTTTGTGCGATGTGCGATGGTACCACTGACAATTTTTCTTTTTCCAAAGCTTTTAATTCTTTAACTTTTTCTATTAGCTCTTTTGACTGCTCCTCAACAACTTTTTCCTCGGCCTGGAACTCTACCTTGAGGGATTCATACATTTTCTGCGTTTCTTGATACCTATCGTTTATATCAATTATCTGCTCTTCTATACTTCTTAACTCTTCAGATATTTCGCTTATGCTGGCTCTGATAGTTGTAACCTCTATGTTAAAAGACTCAATGGTCCTTTGATTCCTTGCTACTTCACTTTCCTTCTCCATTAATTCACTTAACTTCTTTTTGGTAGTTGCCAAATTTTCGCTAACCAATTCCTTTGTCGTAAGCAATTCTTTTTTTCTCTGCTCATACTTTTGTAGCATATTTGATAACTTAGTTAATTGTTTTGACATTTCATCAATGTTTTTTCTTTGTTCTGCTATCTTCTTCTCTATCTCCAAGGCATTAGAATAGATATTTTGAGCATCGAGGAGAGCAGAAATGATTTTTTTAAAATCTTCTTTAGAAAGGATCTGAGATTTCATAGGTACACCTAATAATTTGGGCCCGGCAGGACTCGAACCTGCGACCCGCTGATTATGAGTCAGCTGCTCTAACCGACTGAGCTACAGGCCCAACAACTTGGGAAGGGGCGGAATCGAACCGCCGACGCAGGGCTTTTCAGGCCCTCGCTCTACCGACTGAGCTACCTCCCCACACTTGGAGAGAGGAGGATTTGAACCTCCGAAGGCAAAAGCCAGCAGATTTACAGTCTGCCCCCGTTGGCCACTTGGGTATCTCTCCAAAGATTTAGATTGTTTTATTAATATAAAGTAAAGATTACCTAAAAATCAACTTTGATAAGAAAATTGCAAAAACAGGTGCACCAATAAAGCCAGTAACCACCCCCAATGGAAATTCAAAACCAACTATAAAAATTCTAGAAAGCATGTGTGAAAAGATTAAAAATGTACCACCAAGAACAAAATTCAAAAAAACTATATCCTTGGTGTTAATAGAGCGAAACTTGTACATAAAAAATGTTAAAGTGTTTGGCACAATAAAACCCACGAAACTAACTATACCAGTAAGCAAAACGGAAATAGAACTAAGAACAATAGAAAAAATTAGAAATACACTTCTCCAAAGTTTCACATCCACCCCCAATACATGCGCATCTATCTCACCAATTGATAAGATGTCAATGTACCTTGAAAAAGCAATCATGAAGAATAAAATTACAACTTCCACAACCAAGTAAACTACAAGTGTACCAAGATTATTAATTCCAACACTCCCCATCATCCAAACAGAAACATAAGAAAGCATGTTAGGATTTATAATTGATTGAACAAGGACCGTTAAAGAAGAGATAAAAGCATTAAGTATAACGCCAAAAATTATTATTCCCGTGGAATCCTTGCTAGACAAAGAGATAAAAACCAACACAACCCCCGGAATTAGACCAAAAATAAAGGACAACAGTCCTTTATAAAATAAAGATAATAATCCCAAAGAAGGCAAAAAAGAAAAAGCAATAACATATCCAAGAGCACTACCAGATAAAACACCTGTTATCCCCGGATCAATCAAAGGGTTTTTCAACATCCTTTGGAGGGCGAAACCTGCTAATGACAAAGATGAACCAGAAATAAAAACGGACACTAACTGCACAAACCTAACATAAATGACGCCGTCATAAATGACACTGTCATGAATGACACCGTCATGAATGACACCGTTTCCTATGTTATTATCCTTGCCCAAAATATAGCCCAAAAAACTTACACCAGAACTACCAACTTCCATATAAACAAAACTAGCAGAAATTAACAAAATTAAGAAAAACAAAAAAACCAAAAACCTATCCATTTTAACAATTTTAAAATATTCATAATTTTCTTTCCGTTTCAAATTGAGTTGGGTTTGATAAAGTTTTTATAATAAATCTAATTATGTCTTTAAAAAGTAGAGTTGAGTTTGAAAGGGCAAAAACGCGCTCGGATCTAAACAGGTTAATAATGAACCTAACGATAGGTAACTATGAATTATTTTCTTTAGATGAAGTTAAGGATTTAATAAAATCAAATATCCTTGTTTATAGAGGTATTCAGAGCATTCCTATAAAAAACATAAAAGGTAGTGAGGGAAGATATCTTGACTTTGACAGGGCATTTTTACCTAAGAATGAAGGTATAAGGGAAAAATGGGAAAACATGATGGATTACCTAAATTCAAATCCTCAAATTCCCCCTATATCTGTCTACAAAGTCGGTGACTATTATATAGTAAGAGATGGTAATCACAGAGTCTCTGTAGCTAAAGAGCTTGGTCTTGAATTCATAGATGCTGAAGTTGTTGAAATGGTTACAGACTTCCCAATAGAAGACTTAAACGAAAAAGAACTACTTCTCGCAAACGCCTACAAGACCTTTGTTGAAGAAACAAAATTTGACAAAGTTTTCCCCAATACCCGAATAAGATTAACTAACCCATGGTACTATTTCGTTTTAATAGACCACATTAACACTTATAGATACTTTCTTGGGGAAAAACTAAAAAGGGAAGTATCAATTGAGGAAGCAATTAAGGATTGGTACGAAAATTTATTTTCAAAAACAGTAAAGCTCATAAAAGAAAGGAAACTCAACAAGTACTTTCCAGATAGGACTCCGGAGGATCTCTATATATGGATAATGGATCATTGGCATTATCTCAAGCAGAATACCAAAAACCCACTTCTACCTATTGAAAAAGCAATAGAGGATTTTGAAGAACTCAAAAAATCCGAAAATTTCTCAAATTTTGGTAAATTAGTGTTAAATTTGGTAATTTTCCCAATAAAACTCATTTATAGATTTACCAAATTTATTTTTAAAAAATTACTATAAGATTCGTAGAGGTTTGGCTTCTTCTTGTTTCGTTTTCCTGTGGATATATTTCAAACAATATGCACACAAAAGAGAATACTTGTTTAGAGAAATTGTGAATACACACTCCTTAGTCATTCTGAACGGAGTGAAGAATCTTCTTGAGATTCCTCGCTTCTCAGAGAATTGACAGTAAAAAAGGGCAGTTAGATTAATTATACAAATTGCAAAACTGAAT
>Ga0123519_10011747_pt1 | contig 12871 bp, 9 predicted proteins | sample YelNatPaOPRAMG02_FD_87396 | JGI IMG/M metagenome (GOLD analysis project Ga0123519, IMG submission 87396) | Hot spring microbial communities from Yellowstone National Park - Yellowstone National Park OP-RAMG-02 (version 2) | ecosystem: Environmental > Aquatic > Thermal springs > Hot (42-90C) ...
CAGTCAACGCCGTATACAAAACCTTCTCCTCTTACATCCATAATAAAAGGAAATTCTTGTTTTAATTTCATTAATATATCTTTCAATTTTCCTTGCGTTTTCTTTACATGTTCAACAATTTTATCTTCTTCAAAGACATCCATAGTGGCACATACGGCACAACATGCTGAACTCCCTCCACTGAAAGTATCTGATGCTTCACCGTAGTCTAATGCCTCTATTAAATCTTCTCGCCCTACAACAGCCGATGCAGGTTCACCACTTGCCATTCCTTTTCCTAATACTACCAAGTCGGGTTCAACACCATAGGTTTGAAATGCATACATATTTCCTGTCCTACCAAAACAAGACTGGACTTCATCGAAAATAAATGGTATATCATGTTCATTACACCAATGTTGTAATAGTTGATGATACCATTTCGGAGGATGATAAGAACCTTTCGCTCCTAAATAGGGTTCGGTAATTAATAAAGCAATTTTTCCCTTATGATTATCCCAAAGTTGATTTAATTCCTTTTCATAAAAATCCTGTTCGTAACCTTCTCCCATAGGGAAAGAAATCCAACGGACATTGGGGTTAGGACTGGTATCCCCGGTTACATCTGCCGCTAATCCTTTTTTACCATGAAATCCATGTCTTGTCGCCACAATAATATTTCGTTCTGGGTAACGGTGCAAAGCAGACCACATTGCTTTTTGAATTCCTTCGGAACCACTTGCAGCCCATAATATCTTTTGTGCTTTGGAATATCCAAAACTTTCAATCAATCTCTTTGAAGCCTCCACCTGAACTGGTGAAATCATGTTATAGGTATTTCTTGGCAATTGTTTGTAATATTCCTTAAATTTCGTTTCAAACTTAGGATGAGCATATCCCAGATTACTTACCAAAACACCGGAGGTAAAATCTGTTAATTTGCGTCCATCAAGGGTCCATAGATATGCCCCTTGTGCTTTATCAACTACAATTTGAGATGGGGTATAGGTTTGTTGTCCGCGACCTACATATTTCGTCCATAGTTCCCGATATTGGTTTCCCTTATCTTCATCTGGATGAAAAATAGTCATAAATAAAACACCTCTATTCATAAATTAAAAAGTTCATTGTAAAAAAAAGAGAGGAAAAATATTGATGATATTATGTTTTATATTGTTCTCTATTTGCAAACCTGACGCAATAAAGCAATAGATATATCAATAAACGAATAAAAGAGATTTATTTTTCTGATATAACGAGTAAATAAAAAAGTAGGCACGCTTTTCAGCGTGCCTACCTATATTCAGGCACAACTTAGAAAGTTTCCGTTTTATACCATGTCCCGGTATTAGTTTCCAATTGTAATTACGAATACAGCACGACGATTCAATTTACGATTCGCCGGTGTATCATTGGGAACTGCGGGTCTGCTCTCACCATAACTAATGGTTGTGATGCGGCCTGCATCAATACCATTTTCAACCATATACTTCTTCACCGCATCAGCACGGCGTTGCCCTAAGCCCATATTGTATTCATCTGTTCCAATGTTGCAGCAATGACCTTCGATTGTAATTTTGTCCGTCGGATATTTCTTCATGTAGGCGATAACTTCGTCTACAACTGCTTTTCCTTCGGGTTTCAAAATTGCTTTATCGAAATCAAACAACACATGGTTGAATACAGGGGCTGTTCTCTTTTGAACTGGAGGTGCTGGTGGTGGAGGAGTAGGAGCAGGAGGAGCAGGAGGAGCTGGCTTCTGCCACTGACTATAGACAATACCACGATTGCCCCATAATTCTGAATCATTATTGTTTGAAGCCGCTTCTTTAGGCCACCACCAATAACCTGAACGACCTTGTGAATCTGCTACAGGTTCCGGTGTTGCACCTGTGTTTCCCCACCAGGACATGTCATCCCAAACTTTTGCAGCCTTTGCAGGCACTGCTACTAAAACAAGTAAACCAATCATTGTGAGTGTAATAAGTTTTTTCATACATTCCCTCCTTATGTTGGGTTCGTATTTTACGGTTAACTTTCTTTATTGTGCCGCATCCTTCACGGCTACAATTTTTTTATTAAATCATATTTTATACTTACAAGTCAAGTATTATTTACAAAATTATTTCTTGACTTATTTTTGAGTTTAACACAATGAAACCCAAAAAATCAAATTGTTATTCCCAAATCGTTTTTTCATGTAACGACAAACAAAGACATTATGTTAGCAACAGCCTCATTAACGGGGGCTTTAGTTGGATAGCGAATGAATTCACAATGACCATCCAGATATAGCACATTGCAACCACCGGGAATATGATTGAAAAACACAGCTGTGCCTGATGTACCTAATTGGTCTAACATAATAAAAATTTCACTTTGAGCTTTCGATGAAGCCGCTGGATTATTAATATCTGTAATTAGAAATCTTTCAATACCTTCACGCAAACGATAAAGCGTATTTCCACCTCCATTTCCTTCACCAACCATATAAGTGCCCGTTACATCGCTGTCTGCTGCACGAGATACAACACTGGGGTCAGGTCCCGGTGGACTGGTTAAGGAAGCAACCACACCCGGAGTAGAAATTAATTGAAGAATTGCAAAAGGTAATTGTTTGGGAACAATTGTTGAACTATTTAAGTTAGGCACATTGGCACTTATCACCTGGAAAATTAATTGTAAACTTGGAATAGCACCTACTGTAGTTGATTGCTCTGGGGTTTGTTCTAAACGGTCAAATACCCAACCAAAATAGGCATAACTTGAATCAATTGCAGAAACACCATCATCCCAATTTAGATAATAACCGATATGATAATCTTGTTCGGTTATTCCCAAACTTGGATAACTTCTACCTTTCAATGAATTTAGTGTTTCTTGTGCATCTGATGGACAGATTATTATAGCCGGGTCTGTAAGGTATTCGGGGTAAATAGACTTCACACGAGGTCCCGCAGCAATAAAAGACGCCCAGGCGCCATTATCATCTCGTTGTGCTACCTCTATTTGAATCGGTGGATATTTTCCTCCTGACGATTCATTAGAATACATCTTGAAGACAAGTCCCCATTGTTTTAAATTGTTCTGGCAACTGGAACGCCTTGCTGCTTCTCTTGCTCGGGCAAGGGCAGGTAACAGTATTGCTGCCAGAATTCCAATAATGGCAATCACAACTAAAAGTTCAATGAGAGTAAAACCTTTTTTCTTCATATCTTACTTCCTTCGTTATAAAGTTTGATTATATCATTGTATCCCCATCACAAAAGGAAACAATATTATGGATTTTATTATATTATTGTTATTTCCAAAAAATCAAGATTTTTCGTTTCGGAAGTGAGTGCTTTTTTTATAGAAGATTTTGTATAATCTATCTAATGATAAAACAGAAATTTAAGGAGATTTATAATGTTTAAAATCCAAACTCAGTATAAACAATATTATATTTTGCTAATCGCTTTTTTGAATCTTTCTTTCATCGGATTTCTGAATTCCAACTCTTTTGCTAATGATGGGAACAAACCGATTTTTGAAGAAAATTTTGAGCAGGGTTCTCAGCATTGGGAAATGACGGATTCGAATGCATGGACTGTTTCAAAAGATGACAAGGGCAATCATCTTTTATGCTTAACAGGATCCAGTAACTATGAACCCGCAGTTCGTTCTCCTAAAAGTATTGCCTTAATAAAGGATGTAGAGTTTGAAGATTTTACTCTTACAGTTCGTGCAAAACAAACGGGAAAAGAATATGGACATCGCGACCTTTGCTTTTTCTTTGGTTATCAGGACCCAACCCATTTTTATTATGTACACATTGCAACAAAAGCCGATGACCATGCCCATTCTATTTTTCTTGTAAATAATGAACCTCGGGTATCTATTGCAAAAGAACGCACAAAAGGAGCTGATTGGGCACAGGATTTTCATCAGATAACGATTGTGCGTGATACAAAAACGGGAAAGATTGAAGTCTATTATGATGACATGGAAAAGCCCATTATGGCAACAGAAGATAAAACATTTGTAAAGGGAAAAATTGGATTGGGGTCGTTTGATGATACGGGTTGTTTTGACGATTTAAAAATCTGGAATACTGCAAATAAAAATCTTGCCATTCCCAAGTAAGTCTTTATCTATTTAATTGATTCAAAAAGCCAATTGAAATCGTATTCTGTTTCCGAGGCGGACATTATTAATTCATGGATGTTTTCAAGGCAAATATATAATTCTTTTTTGGCTTTATCGTTCCACGGATAACGAGATAACCATAATGCAACGAAAAGCATAAAAAGCAAATCTTCAAAGTTTTCTTTTATCAACCATGTTCGTCCCCCATATTCATGAATTCCAAGAACTTGCTGAACTCCTTTATCAGAGAACATAGGATATAAATAAGGAGCCCAGGGACCGTATTGTAATCGGATTAAATGTGTTGAATGTTCAATGCTAATACGAACAAGTTCGGCATCTTTCCTTGCGGAATTTTCATCAAGACCCAATTTAGCGAAACCTCTTGCTATAACATCGGTCAAATGCCATTCCTTTAGCCATTGGGCAGTTATTGAAGCAATTTCATTAGATTCATACGAAGGAGGACCTATTAACATAAGAGAAAGTCCACCAAGATTACGAAGCAAACTCCATACTGTAAATATACGCGATAATCTCCTCTGTTCTGGACTATGAAATGCAAGTCGTGTGCCGAGATAGGATTCTATTTCGGGCATATCTCCCAATTTGCAAAACTCAATATATCTATGATGAATATCCATGCACTCCTTTACAGAATGTTCAACCCATGGTCTTATAGGGAATGGATATTGGATTCTTTTCGCGGAGGCAGACCAGAAATGTTCTAAAACCGTATATAATTTTTCTTCATCTACTTCTTCTCCATCTATCAATGGACCTATAAACTCCGGTTTTATAACCTCTTCCAGGGGTCCTATCACATCTGAATACAGGAACTCATGATATAGACTTTCTATATCTCGAATTCCTTTACCGGATAGAATATCCGCAACTTTGCTCCAGATACCATCGCGGTCGTAAACTTCCCGCCAATTCAATAAAGCGACATATTCATAACCTTGCAGTTCCAAATAAATCCCATGTTCACAAAGGTGAGCCCCGGAATAGATATAATCCAATCCTTTTCTCAAATCATGGAAGATATAAAAAATACCCGGTGTAGATTTTAATCCTAATGCTTCGCCTAAAGTTCGTGTAATGAGATTGGGATTATCTGCGGGTCCTACATTAATTGATGTTGAACGATAAATACGACCCCGTGTTGTAATATATGCGTTGTTGTATAGAATTAGTGCTCGTTCTAAACCGGAACGGTTTGAATAAGCAAAGACATTTTCATCTACCCAACCTTGAGGGGTAATAAAATCATACATGGCAAAATGTTGAGCACCACTGAATATGTGCCTTTTCTTCATTAACGGGAATATTTCTCTTTCATGCCGTCGGATAAGATTTTCATCCGGAGTTTCATCCCAATAGGCGCGCGGATATTCCATTCCATATTTTTCTGCGAACCCTTCTATCTGACCATGCCCGAACATAGGTAAGCCGGGCAGGGTTACCATCATCATGGCAATTCCAAAGTATTTATCATCTTTACCGAACTGGGCAATAGCCGTTTCTTCATCGGGATTGTTCATAAAATTAACAAATCGTTGTAATACGGCGGGACTAAATTCCAATACATTTTTAATGGTTTGCCGATATTTGGCATTGTCTTCCATTTTAAGCATATTCATAAAGGCGCTGTTATAAACGCGGTGCATACCTAATGTTCGCACAAAATAACCTTCCAATAACCAGAAGGCTTCTGCCAATAACAAAGTATCTGGAGCCTCTTCGGCAATTGTGTCAACAACTTCTCTCCAGAATTCTTTCGGAAAATGTTTATCAAATTCTTCGCGTGTCATACCGCATTCAGCACGGGATGGGATTGCCCCACCTTCGCCGGGAGCCGGAAACCATAATCGTTGATAGTGCCGTTTTGTAAGGGTCATTGCCGCATCGAAACGGATTATAGGAAACATTCTCGCTACATGAAGAATATTTCTTTTTACTCCTTCTCGCACTTCGGGCATAAGGAAATTTAATTGTGCGGTATCATTCCAGGGCATGTGTGTCCCGTCATTACCATGATAAATATATCTTACTTCACCCGTCCGATAATTTTGCCATTTGAATACGACTGCTGCATCGGAACGGTCCCAATATCCATCTTCTATTTGAATACAGATATCCGGATGTGAGGATAAATTTGGGCCATGAAACCGATAGGAAGGGAATGGCGGATAAGGCATCTGAATAAACCAATCTGGATGTTCGATAATCCAACGGGAATAAATACCAAAATGATTTGGCACCATATCACTTGCCAGGCGTATTCCTTTTTGCATGGCTCGTTCTTGCAATCTTTTTAATGCTTCCTCTCCGCCCAAATCCCGTGCTATTTCATAATCAAACAGGGAATATGCGGAGGCTAAGGCTTCTGGATTTCCTGTTAACCGTTTAATAGTCTTAGACGCCTCTGAGCGTTCCCATACTCCAATAAGCCATAATCCGGAGAACCCCCATTGTGCTAACTGGTCTAATTCTTCATCTGGAATATCATCCAGATGTTTTATCTCTCGTTGATATTTTTTCGATAACTGGGACAACCATACATATATAGATTTGGCAATTAAAACCAGATTGGGCATCCAATCACGGTCAGGTGAAAACGCCTCGTATTCCTCATAACCCATTCCTTTTAATACTCGCAAATCAAGGACATCCACAGGACCTTTGCCAAATCCACGCCATTGTCGCTCTTCCTGAATAATACCCCATACAAAGTTTAACTCTGTAAGTAAAGAGGGAGGCAGAAAAAAACTCCAATTTTTACGAATATAATCTAATTGTTCTTCCAGAGAATTGGGACATGCCCTTATAGGTTCCCATAGCGTATCCCACAAAGAGCGATTTGTTTCTTTCAAAGGTGGCCATTGTTGAATAATGGACTCTGCCTTGTTAATAGAATCGGGATATAAAGGCTGTCTTTTTTTTAATGATTCATCATCAAACAAAATTTTGTATTTTTTTACCGCAGGATTCTGATTTGTAATCCACCCTAAGAGATATTCCTGCCATAAAATTTCGTATTGAGAATTTCCACGAGGTTCTTTTGTAAAAAATGCGTTTGCATCTACTCCCTGCCGATAAAAAGTTTCTGGTGGAAATTCATCTAACCATTCGTTTAATAATCGAATGATTTTGTCGCCCCATTCCTTTTCCAGACTTTCGCCCAAATCCAGCATGGGTAATGGTTTTACTTGCTGGCTATAATAATGAATAATGTAACGGAATACCTCGGTAATTATTTTCAGGGAACGCAATTCCCCCTGAGACCAATATGAGAACCCCGGACGGTGAGAATAAATACGATTTACTTCTTCTACTAAGGAACGAACCCACAAAACTTTTTTTTCTTTTTCAGAAATATCTTTATCTAATTTCTGAAAAGTTTTTTGAGGGTCCCAAGTATCCCACGATTTTTTTCTCCATAGGAAACTCAGGGGATACCAATCATTTTTCTTTACAAATTCCATCGTTATGCTACAATCCTTTCTGATATTACCTTGCCTTGAATTAATCCATAACAAGCAAAAACGCTTTTCTATATAATTTTCTATATGATATGTATTTTATAAAATCAATAGATTATAATATATATAGGCTATGGTATTTCATGGGCTGGTTTAGAATCGGTTTCATACTTATGGTTAAGAGGTAGTATATGATGTTGTTTTTTTGTAAAGACCGTTTCGATACGGGATTAAAAGTTTTCTATTTTTCCATCGTCTTTTGCCCTTTAATCTGCATCGGCATTGCTTGTTCTTCTCGCCCTGAAAAAAGCGGTATTGTTTCGATTGGTCCTAATATTACAGAGATTATTTTTGCACTTGGAGCAAATCAGCAATTGAAAGGAATTGGTGATTTTGATGATTATCCGCCAGAGACCCAAAATATTAATCGTATCGGAAGTTATTTATCACCTAATCTTGAGAAAATCACTTCGTTAAAACCTGCCACAATTATTGTTTCTGGCGAAATTCCACAACTTAAAGAATTATCTCAACAATTGGGCATACAATATCACTCTATACCTATGGACACTTTGCAACAAATCTATGACGGTATTACTCTCATAGGGGATATCACTCATACCAAGAATAAGGCGAAATATCTCATAACAGAAATGAAAAACAATTTTCAAAAGTTAGAGGAAATGACAAAAAATTTAGACCCTGTTCCCACATTACTTGTTGTAGGTAGGGAACCTCGTGATTTGTCATCGATACAAGTAGCCGGAGGGCAATCCTTCCTTTCGGAAATTTTAAGATTAGCAGGGGGTAAAAATGTGTTTGAAGACTCAACACAAAATTATTTTGAAATTTCATCAGAGCAGGTACTATCAAAAGCACCGGAGGTGATTGTTGAATTTCGTTGTGGTGAAAATCTTACTCAAAAACAATTGGATGCTTTGTTTTTAGATTGGAAAGCATTGGATTCTGTTCCTGCAATTCAAAAAAGTCGTATTTACTTTATTCTTGAATCTTATGGTATGCGTCCTGGACCTCGTATTTGTGATATTGCACAAAAAATTGCGACTTTATTACATCCCGAAGTAGAATTAGGGTTATGAACCCAGTTCTAAAAGCAGAAAATCTATCCTTTTGTTATCATACCGAAGAGCGGTTATTTGAAAACATCCAATTTTCAATCGCTTCGGGGAAATTAACTGCTCTTGTAGGTCCTAATGGTTCTGGGAAAAGCACACTTTTACGGTTATTAGCAGGTATTATTCCAACAAAACAGGGAAAAATATTCTTAAATCAGGCACCTATTAGTTCTCTACACGCTCGGGAACGAGCAAAAAAAATTGCTTTTTTGCCCCAGAATATTTTTCCGATTTTTCCGTTAACTGTTTTTGAAATTATTGCCATGGGACGCTTTCCAAGAAAGCCTATCTTTTCTGGTCTTACTCAAAAAGATTATGAAGTTATAGAGCAATGCATGAATATTATGAATTTAAACAAATTGAAAGACCGTCTTTACTCAGAACTTTCCGGTGGAGAATGCAAAAGGACACTTATCGCAAGTATTCTAGCTCAAGAGCCTGAAATACTTCTATTGGATGAACCTTTATCCGGGTTGGATTTGCCTCATCAAACAGAGACACTTCACCATCTTCAGAAATTGAGTAAAGAAGGTTATACGGTAGTAATTGCATCTCACGAAATTAATATAGTTGCACGCTTTGCCCATGAATTTATCCTGTTATCATCGAGTCATCAGATTATCGCTCAAGGAAACGCAGAGGAAACCCTCACAATAGATAACTTGAATAATGCTTATAATACATCCTTCTGGGTAGGTATTCACCCTCTTACCAAAGGATTGCTTATTGAAGTAGAACAGAAAGAAAATCCATGAAACAGGGTCATAAAGTTAAATTTTTCTTTTTCGTTTTATTGTTTTCATTGCTCATTCCATTGAGTATTTTCATCGGGTATGAACCTATCTCTCCTTTAAGATTATGGCAGGAAATAAGACACTATGACCCAGCTAATAACAATCTGGCAATAGAAATTGTTCTTTTTCATCGCATCCCACGAACCTTAATAAGCATTCTTGTTGGTGCAGGACTATCTATAGGAGGAGTAACCTTTCAGGCGTTGTTGCGGAACCCTCTTGCGACACCTTATACATTAGGAACTTCCAGTTTTGCTTCATTAGGGGCTTATATATCTTTTCTGGGTATGAACTCGTTTTTATCGTCTATTTCTACTATTCCTATACCTCTATCCCATTTGTTCGCATTTGTCTTTGCTGTTGGAGAAGTTTTTTTTATTCTACTTTTAATAAAAACAAAGCAAAAAATATCGGCCACATTGCTTCTGCTCTGTGGGATAACTTTGGGAATGTTAGCAAATGCTTTTATTTCTATCCTTCGTTATTGGGCATCTCCTGATAAATTGGTATTCATGGAACGATGGTGGTTTGGCACCACACAGGTTTTAGGGTATCGGTCTCTAATCGTAGTATCTATTATCTCCATACCTGCTTTTTTCTTGTTGTGGAGTTATAGTTCTGCATTAGACCAATATACTTTTGATGCAGAAATTGCTCAATCACGGGGGATTAATATTGCAAAACTGCAAACACATCTGTTTATTATTGTTTCTATTCTGACTGCTGTTATTGTTGCAGAAATAGGGCCTATCGGATTTGTTGGATTAATTGTTCCACACATCACCCGTTATTTTGTAGGTTCATCACACAGGTGGGTCTTTCCATACAGTGCTTTAATTGGTTCTATCTTTCTGCTATTTTGCGATATTATTTCCAGAAAATTATTCCGCACGGAGATACCTGTGGGTATAATTACAACATTGATTGGTGTTCCTGCGTTTCTCTATATATTGTTTGGGAAGAATTTTAAAGAATGGATGATATAAGCACATACATCATTTTAATTTCCGGGGGTTCTGCTTCTGGAAAGACTACGATTGCAAATCGTTTAAAGGAGGTTTTCTTCCCTTTTGCTGTTATTATCTCTTCCGATAATTATTATAAAGACCTTTCGCATATTTCTATGAAACAGCGGGAGCAGTATAATTTTGACCACCCCCAATCTATTGACTATAAATTGCTGGTTAAACACTTATCGCAATTAAAAAGAAAACAATGCGTCCATATTCCACAATACAATTTTGCAACTCATACACGAAAGAAAAAGACGCTTCTGATACAGCCCCATCCAATCCTAATTGTAGAAGGCTTGCATACTTTACTTTATCCTTCATTACGCAATATTGCAGACTTAAAAATATTTATCGAACTGGATAGTGATTTGCGATTTATCCGACGATTAGATAGAGACTTAACTGAAAGGAAACGGAAATTAAAACAGGTCATTTTTCAATATATCCATACAGTCCGTCCTATGCATATCAAATATATTCAGCCATCAAGTCGGTTTGCTGATTTGATTGTCCTCGGAAATGAATTAAACACATCTCTTAAAAAAATCTTATGCTATCCTTCTCTCAAGAAAATAATAAAAGACTTACACATCAATATCCCCTAATACCAAATCCGTATGGGGCAGTTCTCGTTTTATTTCCTCTACACGCATACCAAAACCTGGACCTTGTAAAGTTGTTAGGTTTAGGCAACCATCCTGTCTTCGGTATAACCCTGGATGAATTTTTGCTTCTGGTAAACTGGCTTCTGGATAGAACTGCATACCATTGCTTTCCACACCCATAATTGTCCCTGCATGGGCACCTAAAAGGACATGGGGTATTTGAGCCAACATCGGATTGGTTAAATCTTGAACCATAAGAAGTAAGCCATGCGCCTTTGCCCAACATAGAGATAGCAAAGCACCTGTTTGTGTCTTGCAAGTTTTCAAAGCAACACCCGACCAACCTAATTCTCTTCCACGAAGGATTACCCGCCAGTCATGGGCACTTTCATCCATAAACAATGGTTTCCTTACAGAAACAGGTCGAACATCAAAAGGATATTCTTCTAATTCATAAGGGAAGGGCTGTTCAACATAAAGAATCATTCCATAAATACGCGGATGTTCCCTCATCAGACGGTCAAGAATATCTACAACATAGCCTACATCAAGCACAGTACAATTAAAATCCACACTTAACCACCATACGCCCTCTTCCAGGGCTATATTTCCAACGCGAACAATTCTGTCATAATCCCAGGCTGCATCATTACCACGAAGTTTTATCTTTAGACACTTCAATCCATCTTGTCGTATCCATCCTCTTAACGAACATGGATAATTATCTGCTATCCGTTTTGTTACTTCTTCCTCCTCGAGCCAATCCAGTCCCCCTACTAAATGCCATGCTAATATTTTTTCGGGTAATGGAAATTTTAAGAATTGTTGTGGATATACATTAGAAAAAGAAATATTTTTATCTATAGCAGGGGTTATAAATTCAGCGAGATTCCAATTCATGAATTCATCATTATAGGTGTTATATATCTGTATTTGATGTAATTTTCCATAAGCATCATGAAGGGCAAGGTCAAATGGAGAACAACAAACCAATCCTGCCAGACGGGGCATAGCCTCAGTCATACTCCCGGAATTGAACTGTTTTAAGGCACGAGGCAATACCTGCTCAATAAAGGAATAACCTATTTCAATGGGATGTCCAGATACATCGAAATTTTTATAGAGATGAGCTATTTTTCGTGTAAAAGAGACTATGTGTTGATAACGCTCCACATAAGGTCGTTCAGAGGGCCAAACCCATTGGACACTTAAAGGTGTTTCTCCCCAACCTATGGCAGAATTCCCTTCTCTATCTTCTACTCGCAATGCAACACGGGCACATGTAACTTCTGTTAAAGTTTCTTTTCCAAATTTTAAGGGAACTCGTGTATGAACAGGAATAAAGTATAAGGCAACGGCTTTAATTTTTATATCCGTGTTTTTCAACATATTTATTCCCTTAAAAATTAAATAAAGGTATCATTTAAGCAGCATGACTTCAATGTCACCAACAAATAAGCCATCAATCTGAACCGTTCCTCCTTGCTGGAGTTCGGTAGGGGCATCATCCCGGATATAAACAAACTGATAATTTCCTCGTGCTCCTTTCTCTGTTTTTTCACCCCCTGCTGTCATCGATATATCTTTCCCTTTTTTCCCGGAACGCAGTCCGACTTTTACAGATGTGTCTAAAGGATTATATATTCTAATTTCATACGAACCGTCTCTTATTTGATATGTATAATTGGGTAATTTTACTTTTCTTCTTATTGAAGATTGCTTTATAAAATC
>Ga0123519_10011748_pt1 | contig 12870 bp, 12 predicted proteins | sample YelNatPaOPRAMG02_FD_87396 | JGI IMG/M metagenome (GOLD analysis project Ga0123519, IMG submission 87396) | Hot spring microbial communities from Yellowstone National Park - Yellowstone National Park OP-RAMG-02 (version 2) | ecosystem: Environmental > Aquatic > Thermal springs > Hot (42-90C) ...
AAATTGTTACTTGGGGCTACCGCGAGTTCTGCCGTCCGGCGCTCGGCGACGCCGGACGGAAGTGGTACGAGGATTACCGGAGCTACGTCAAGAGGCGATAGCAGCCGTCTTAGCAGGGTATATCACATATTGTTTTGACTCGTTAGTTAGTCGGACCGGGTTTACACCGCGGACCTACTTGGGATGTGTCAACTGATTTGATCCCAAGTCCAAACGCCGGCGAGTCCGGCTTGAGCCTGAAATCGAACTTCTTCGCATCCACGAACTTCGGATCCGCGATCAGGCTGTGCACATCATGCCCACGCTTCCGCCATTCCTCGAACGAAGCTCCAGCGAACGTAACCGGCCTGCCGGAGGCATCCCAATAGATGTTGTAGTCCATTGTAAAGTGATCGTCGCTCCAATTTGAGCCCAGCAGTACACCCTTTTCGTAGTACACGATGTTTCGTTCAAACGTGAATGACTGATGCTCTTCCGGTCGAGACCGCTGAAGCTGGTGATACTTGGCGAAGGCAAATACGTTGTTACGAACTATGTTCTCCTTGCCGTAGTGTTGGTGGAAACCGCCGTGCGTCGTGTTATACACAACATTATTCTCGATCAGAATGTGCGAGCTGCCCTCGTCGGTATAGATTCCCCAGCCGCCGTACCAATACGCCGCACAGTCGTGAATAAGGTTGTTTCGGAGCACTGTCCCCGGCTGGATGCCCAATGTGTAGATTCCGCCGAGATCGGAGAGCACGCCGCGTCCGACGTGGTGGATGTGGTTGTGCTCGATGATGTTGCCCTTCGCGTCACTCTTGCCGTAGCCCCAGGACCAACCCACGGATACGCCGGTGTAGTTTAGGTCGTGGATTTCGTTATGTGCAACCTTGTTGTTCGCACTTTGGGAGATCCATACACCGACGGCGCTCATGAAAATCTTTCCGCCGTCGCCGATCTCGCAGTCTTGAACGGTGGTCTTCTCACTTCCCCAATTAATCTTGACTCCACCGGCGCCTAGGTCAATCATACGACATTTCTCTACAACGCAGTCCTTGCATCCTTTTTGAAACTCCACCGCGTAGTTTCCGATCTGGGATACCATGCATTCGGATACGGTACAGCCTACCGCGTGTTCGAAATAAACAGCACCCGGGACTGCGTATGCGGCCTGCGCGCATCCGGCTTTGTCCGGGGGCAGAGGATACTCGGCGTGCGCAAACTTCAGCCCCCTAAAGTGGACGTTTTTCACCGGTTCGTTTTCCTTACCTACCGCGCGGACAATTTGAGTGAGAACGGGCGCGACGAACCTCGCCCGCTTCCAGTCCTCTCCGACTGCGGGATAGTAATAAAGCGTGCCCGTCGGCCGATCCAGATACCACTGTCCGGGCGTGTCCAACGCCTCGAACACATTCTCGATGAAGTAACGTGCGCAGACGTCGCTATGCGCTTCCGTCAGCCGAAAAGTGCTTTTCTTGGCGAGCTCAACTACACGGCTAGACTCGTCCACGCTCTTGATCGGCATCCTTTCTTCGATCCAGAAATGCAGAACCACCACGTCAACGTCCGACAGGTTCTTCCACTGCCTTATCTCGCCTTCTTTGAATCTGAACCGATCTTGTCCCTGGTTCCAATTAGTGTTTTCTGGAACATCTATCAGACTGTCGATTTGGTACCAGCCTTCCTTCGGCAGGCGTGTGCGCGGCTTGCGGCGCCCGTTCACGAATAGCTGGGTGAAGGCCCATTTACCGTCCTTGACTTCTGGTACCGCTGCCGCGATCATCTTGCGGCCGTTGACTGCGACCGGGCTGAAGCCGCCAATCTCGCGTCCGCCGCTGATCGTGACGTCCTCGCCGTTGAACGCGGTGAATGTTAGGTCGGAGTCTTCGTGTGTGAGCTCGAACGGCTTATCGAGGTAGTATGTGCCTTTCCGGATCGCGATGGTCACCGGTCCCTTGATCTTTCCGTTTCGTCTGAGTTCACGGACTGCGTCTCGCGCACGTTCCAGTGTCGCGAAGGGTCCGTCCGTCCCGGCTTTGTTGGGCTCACTGAGAGTGCCGGACCACGAGTCACTGCCGTTTTTTGCGACGTAACAGCGATTACAGCTGCCTGTACCAACAGACATTAGAACCAGTGCTCCGCATAGCATCGCTAACCTCTCGAGAATCAATGATTCGAACCTCCTCGGTCTTGGTTTTTAGGAAGTATTGTTCTCTCGGCTATTTATTCTTTTGGGACGTGCGGCATTCCTGCGATGGCTTTGGAAACAGGGTTTCTGATCAACCTGGGCATCGATATTCGGGCGGCCAGGCAAAACTTGAAGATAGCAATACGCACATTTACGTAAATGGATTCTGTCAGGGTGAGTCTCACTTCTTGTTGCGCGGGTTCTAAGTTTGAGCCTGGTTTGATTATTGACGAGGCTGTTCTTGAATGGCTATAATAGAGTTGCACTCCGGGGTCGTTCAATGGCAGGACAACGGCCTTTGGAGCCGTCGATCTTGGTTCGAGTCCAAGCCCCGGAGCCAGTGTTTATTTTGCAGCGGAAACGTGCACACATTCGCGAATATTGAGCTTCAGCTGCCCTTATAATCCGAGCCTATCGAATTGCTCGGCAGGACACCCATCCTCCTCGATTGCCTGGCGAAGCCTTTTTCTGATGCCGGCTGCTACATCTGGATACTCGTTGAGTATATTTCGCTCCTCAAAAACCGGATCATCGCGGCGGTATAGAATAGAAGGAAAACTGAATCGGTTCTCTGTTTCAATTTGCCACACGGGGCATTCCACGCCAGGTATAAACCGACCGCACTTCACGCCGTTTTCACGCGGGGCTCTGAGATGAGCAGAGTACCAATAAAGGGGAGCTTCCGAATTGGCTCCTTGTAGCAGGACATAGTGTCCGTCTGTACAACAGATTCCGGCACCAAAAGTTCCCCAGTACGTAAACTCTCTTCCGGGGCTTTCACCACTAAGGATGGGCAGTATTGACTTGCTGTGCGGACCAGGGGGAAGCTTGTGTCCCAAGGCTTCTAAAATTGTCGCATACAAGTCTACTCCACAGGTAATTGCATCAATTCGTCGACCATCATTTGCTAATTCCGGGTGCCATACGATTAAGGGAATGTTAGAGTGACTCAGGTAGTGAGGATGTTGCTTGCCGAAAGGACAGCGAAGAGTGTGATCTCTTCCGTCTTCACTTATCTCGTCTAGTGAATGTATTGCTTCTCCAAGCTCGTGGCCATGATCCGTGGTTAGGATCACCATTGTTTCGTTCCAAAGCTTTTGGCGATCCATTGCTTGCCAAAGCAATCCAATTGAGTCGTCTACCATCGTCAGCTTGCCTTTGTACTGCGCACGAATATAATCCAATTCGGCGATTGAAGTGGTCCGAAGAAACGCAACCCTTTGTTCTTGGTTTTGGTATGGTGGCCAGCAAGTGTATTCGGGATTCAGATCATCTGTGTACATTGACCGGTAAGGTTCTGGTACGTAAAAGGGTTCGTGGGCGTCAAAACTTTCTACGTGGAGATAGAACGGCTGTTTGCCAAGCAATCCCGCATTTGCATCAATCCACTCTGCCGCTTTTCGGAATACCGTGGGTGAGTGAAAGTCCTCGACCGATTTAAAATGTGCCACGTTCCTGTAGTAGCGACTCCCCCAGCCCGGACGGTGTTTGTTTATAGCCTTTACCCAATCTGGCTCGTTTGGTTGGGGCGTGGTTTTCCAATAATCGAGTTCGTGCCCACGGATCATTTCTGAGCCGTCAAAGTACTCGAGATAACCATGGGCTCCGGCTTCCCAATAGTGGTAATGGTCGGTTATGATCTGCGTGACTACCCCGAGTTTTCGACACTCGAGTGCAAGTGGATAGTCAAACGGTTCCAGTGGTCCCCAACCGCGCCACAGAAACTCACGTCGCCCAGCCATTAGTTCGCGGCGCGCCGGCATGCAAGGCGCGGAGCCGAGAAAGTGGTTGGTGAATGTCACACCACGCTGCGCAAGTTCCTGGATATTTGAAGTCTTCACTGAACTGCAGCCATATGGACTCAGGTAATGCCTATTGCAACTGTCTATCAATATGAGGATTACATTCATTGCTATAGTACCTCCCGACGTTTTCTTAGAAACCAAGGCGTTTGAATCCTGTTGTGGGACCAATTGACGCCAAAAAGCTTGTTGTTCATAATACACTGACAGTGTAACACCACTTTTGTAGGAGGGGATTTTGACGATGTATGTTGTGCTAGTCCACGTTCATGTCAAGCAAGATAAACTCGATGACTTTGTTGAAGCAACTCTCGAGAACGCTAGAGAGTCCACAAAAGAGCCCGGAAACAAACGCTTCGACGTTCTTCAATCTGCCGAAGACCCCTGTCGGTTCATCCTCTACGAAGCGTGGGGCAGCGAGGAAGATGCGGCAGCGCACAAGAATACACCGCACTATCAGAAATGGAGGGATGTTGTAGCGGATTGGATGGCTGAACCGCGCTATGGGGTACAGTATAGGAGTGTTTTCCCGTAAAGAGACTGCATTTTAGACTACTCCTGCTGCGATTTTGTCGTGTCGCAAAGTTTCAGGTCTTGCGGGACCGATTACTTTTGTTAGCTCGCTTCTCGAGCGACTCTCAATAGTCTGGGTTCACGATTAACTGGAGCCCAGCTGTCTTTATTAAGGCTCTTTCCCTCATCTTAACGCAGAAACAAGCGATATCTATTCATCTGCTCTTGGAATCGTATAGCTTGATCCTCTAGATCGGCTTCCAAGCTCGGCTGCCTACATAAAAACCCAGCAATTTCTTCTGGTCGTCTGGCATACGAGATGCACCGTTAGATTTTGAGAACGTCCGCTCATCGGCACGCCGCCTTAACCATCCGAGCGCGACGAGACTAGTGCAGGTAAATTGCTGATCGTATGGGAGCTAGTTGTCTGATGTGCTTCAGACTGTTCCACATTGTGGTTTTGCTCATCATATTAGTGCTCCAAATTTGCCCTTCAGCTATGACCGAAAACGATCTCGAAGCAGAGCGAAGTTTGGGTTGCAGACTGGCCGCCGAATTTGAGAGGAACGTGACATTCGTGACTGGTCCCCTGGCAGATCGTGTAACTCGGATCGGTGAGCGGCTGGCTCAGATTGCTACAAGTCATCTTGTTTTGGCTTCCTACGGTTCATCCGAGCCCTGCAATTTTCGCTACAAGTTTAAGGTGGTCAAGGATTCGGATGTCAATGCATTTTCCCTTCCAGGCGGTTACATATATGTCAATAGTGGGCTCTTAGAAATGATTGATTCGGACGACGAACTGGCGGGAATACTCGCGCACGAAATAGCCCATGCGGCACACCATCACGTCATGACGATTTTGAAGGATCAGAAAAGTGTTGAGAAATACATCGCACTAGCGACGTTTGCAAGCATTCTTGGCAGCGCCCGCGGAGCAGATCTTCAAAACGTGCTGGTCGGTGCTGAATTCTTAAAACTTGGAAGGCAGAATCAGCATACAATGGCTGCCGAGGAAGATGCTGATTGTACCGCGGTCGAGTACATGCTAATTGCAGGCTACAATCCCCAAGCGTTCATCGATTTATTACGCAAGTTAGAGAAGAAGCAAGATGCCGGATTGAAAAAACCATTGGGTATATTTCAAACTCACCCAGCTCCCCATAAACGAATTGCTTATCTGGCACAGATGCTAGCAAGCAAAGGAATTCGAGTAGAAACCGGATTACTTCCACAGCCGATTCGAGCGCGCGTGCTTCCGGCCGACGGTTTGCCTGATGTATATCAGGTTGTAGTCGGAGGTAAAGTGGTGTTTGTACCCGCAGAGCTACAATCTGGAGTAGCGTCTAAGGAGCGAGCAGAGGAAATCGCCAAACGCATCGATTGGGCTTTGGAGTCCGGAGTGAGCTCCGTCGATGTACATGTAGACTTGGATGCGTCAACCCTTTTTCTGAAGGGAAGTGTGCTGCTTACAATAGAGCCGGAGGACGAACAAATCTCAGGCAGGAGGGACTTCTTACTTCAGCGAGCGAAAAATGCAATGATCTATGCAATATGGGCAGATTTGGTGAATAGGTGCAACAGTAACCATCAGGACACGGTTGTTGCAAAACGCTGACCAACTTTCTTCCGCTCACATGTCGCGTTGTATTTGATGGGGAGTGTAATGTAACTATCAATTCGTTGGATCGTCTAACCGTAGTGACCAATGAATACTCGGGAGGAAGTTGGATGAAAACTTTTGCTAGGTTCTTTATCCTCGGCTTCTTTTTATTCGTGTTGACCGGGATTGTTGCACTTGCCCAGGCACCGGCTGCAGGGCGTCGGGCTACGCCGGATGACGGCAGGGCGGTTTTCAGGGAACTTGGATTAACGCAGGATCAAATTCAGAAAATTAGGACAATCGTTGCTAAGTATCGGCAGGATGTGGCAGCGGTTATTCGATCTGGGGCGACAGAATCGGAAAAACAGAAGAAAATTGCGTCTTTGAAGTCAAAGGCTGCGGCTGACATCTCGAATGTCCTAACTCCTGCTCAGCGGCAGAAAGCAAAGGAGAAGAACCTCGTTGAACGTTTGCTCAGTCGTGCGCCAAGCGATCATTTGCGATTTATGAATTTGCTGGAGCAGCTGAACCTTACAGCTGAGCAAAAGAGCAAGGTCAAAGCGATTCTAGATGACTCGCAAAGAAAAATTCTGGAGGTCAGGAGCAACAATTCTCTGACCACAGAACAAAAACGAGCCAAACTTGAGGCAATTCGCCAGGATACAATGAACAAAATCAGATCGTTGCTGACGGCAGATCAAAAGAAGAAACTGGATGAAATTCTAAAGGCTCGACCGGGGCCAGGACCGATGCCAGGTCCTGGACCGCGAGGTCCTAGGCCCAGAAAGTGATTTGCAGTCTTATAGGAGTTTTGCGTTTTAATCATCCCCTCTCAAAAACCACACCACCCGCTTTGTCGGGGCGCTATCTTTCGCGCCCCGACTTTTTCTCCGAAGCTTATCCCTGAAGCTCTATGATTTTACCGTCCTAACGCAGATAACCGTTGACGTTATGGGAGCTGATTTGGTATTATAACTATAGGTGGCGGAGTACCTCAGCAGGTTAGAGGACCCGGCTCATACCCGGGGCGTCGTCGGTTCGAGCCCGACCTCCGCTACCATTTTTGTTGGCTGCTCCGGAATCTGCTCTCGCGTAACGTGGTTCAGCCTCAGCGGTAGAACAAGGCTTTGCCCTCAGGACTCTGCCACTTTATCAGTCCCGGAACTATCCCGGTATGTCCATCTAGGTATCCTACAGGAGCGCTTCCTGTGCAAACATAGCGGACGCCATTGATTGTAGTTAGATGTTCGGATCCGGGGTGACGGTCGCCGGTTCGATCCTCCCAGATGAACAGAGCATCGTTTACCACGTATTGTCCTTCATTTTTTGTTTCGTCGCAGTTTTCATCAACAAGGAGGATTGTCCTCGAAGGGTTTTTAGACTTGCCAACCTTCTCTCCGACGTAATCAGCCAGCCCTCGGTCTTTTTCAGCAATCGTCATATAGCCGTTAATGGTGTATGTGTAATTAAACTTGTGGGGCGATAATTGGTTCGTAGGATTTCTTCTCCATATCTGAGCGGGGCATTGAAAGACACCTGTGGATCGTACGTATTGCCAAAGTGGTCCTCTTCTTGGCGCGGAAGAGCTGGTGTCTACAAGATCACCAAACGCGTTGAGTCCTGGAAGCGTGCCATTCCAATCGTCTGAATAGCGAATCAAAGCCATCACGATCTGCTTTACATTTGACGAACACGAGCTTTGGAGTGCTTTTGCCTTGGCTGACGAATATACGGGGAACAAGATGGCAGCTAATATCGCAATGACGGCAATTACGACCAAAAGCTCAATCAGGGTAAAACCGTTCCTAGTCTTGTTCACATGTATCACCACCATATGACGATCGGGTTCAAAACTAGTTCTCAGTCAATTGTATTATGGCTTCTCAATCGCAAAAGGTCAATAGTCCGAAAGTACTACAATTGAATGAAATCGCGTGTGGAATGCGGTCTACACGATGGGCACCTTTATTGTAATTGACACTGAACGCGTAAAAATTTTAGTACATAAGGCAATCCACATTTATTTATTCCGAGAATATGGTAGCGAGAATTCGCTTTTTCCGGGGGCTGGAGCCAGCTGCTAATACTAGTATGCGAAAATGAAGGGATTAGAACACTCGCTTGTGAATATTAGCGTTGTTCCGAAAAAACGACATTTCGAAGGAGCCTAGTTCAAATGAGAAATCTTATCACAACACTCGTTTGTGTGATCCTGCTGATCGTTAGCTTGTCAGGTTGTAGCAACAAGGTGCCTGGAGTTCCTAATACAGTGGTGAAAGTCAACGATGAAGCCATTCCTGCCAGTGTTTATCTAGACCAAGTGAGCCGTCGTTTCGGCGAAGATGTTCTGCGAAATCTGATCGAACAACGAACGCATCATTGTTCAGTGGGCGTTTGACGAGAAAGTACCACCAACTCGCAAACAGATCCAAGAGCAGATAGAGAGGCTAAAAAGAGACGGTAACTACGAGGATCAGCTTAGGCTTATGGATGAAGACAACCTGTGGTCGGAAATTGAAGCGGTACAAGCGCGAATAAACCTGGCTTTGAAATTTACAAAAATTACCGAAGACCAGCTAAAAGAAGCATACGAGGCGATGAAGCAGCGTTTCGTTCACGGGAAAAGAAAGCAAGTCCTGATTATTTTGAATCGAGATTCTGCAAAACTTGAGGATGCACTAAAAGAACTGAAGGATGGTGCAGATTTCCGCGAGATTGCTGCAAAATATGGCGATCGACGGTTCTCAATGGGTGAACCTATACGCATATGGGTGGACGTTGATGAACCTGGTGCAATGCCTCCAGCAATAGTTAGTGCTGCTAAGGAAACCAAGGTAGGTCAAGTTAGCGAAGTCATATCTTTTGGGGCACAGACAAACTCGCCACAGTACGCAATTTTGAAGGTTGTTCGAGAACAACCCAAGGCGAACAAATCATTCAAGGATGCAAAGGAAGAAATCAAAAGTTACGTTGCCCTACAGAATTCCCAAAGTGACCCGGCATTTCTTAGGAAATTCAACAAACGCCTGAGGGACGCAAAGATCGAGGTTCATATTGAGCAGTTCAGAAATCTTGTCTACACAGTGAAGAATCCAGTTGAGCCTCCGCCTATGATATCTCCTGGCGCAGGACAAGGGTCAGCTCAATAGGATCAGTGCGCAGTGTACTTTTTAAAAGTGTACTTTTAAATAAGTGCAACATAGAGTCTTGCGTTCTAGCGCGGCGAAGTCAAGTTTATTGCGTGCAGTTTTCGGTTTTGGAATCTTCAGAAGCAGGGCAAGTCTCGTCGTAAGATGGTTCCAGTACCTGTTCCTTGCGCCTTTTGAGATACGCTACCACAGCCAGGGTCGCCATCATTACCGAGACCAAGGTCGTGCCAAGCCGAACCATACGAAGCCCACGATATCGCTTAGACACGGCTCGAAACCATTCTTTTTCAAACTCTGAAATGGTTTGACCTGTGGTAGCAATCATAGCTGCATCCATTGAGTGAGTGCGGATAAGTTCCTTGAGAAGTCTTCTTGGAATCTCCGGACCGTATCTGGCTATGAGGAATTTGACAGCAGCCGCTGACTCCGCGTATGCCAGCCCAGTATTTGATCTTGGAAATGCGTTGTGCAAATGAGAAAGCGGTATCAGGGAACCTTCTGCTGCAGCGGTTGCGACCATCTCTTCGTCATATGTTGAGGACTCGCGCGATTCGTACTTGGCTAGACCTTCGTGCATCCACAAAGGCATTTCGGTGGCTAAAAATCCGAGCATCCTAAACACTACCGCATGCGTTATCTCGTGCGCGAGTATGCGTTCCGGCAGATCGAACGTGCCGCTGGCGTCTACCATGATCTCGTCTGACCCAAGTGAAGTTGTGCCGACTGTGAACTTAGACGTTTCTAGACCACCAGCTCTGATGAAATCGGTGTGGGTTGTGAAAACATATAACTTGAAAGGTCGATTTTTCTCTGGACTGTATCCTAAATCCGATGATATACGCCGCAATTCATCTTCTGCAGTATCTGCAAGCAGTTTAGCAAGGAAAGGATCACTCGGTTCGTAGCTCACGACGAAGTGCGCAGTGCGTAATGTACCTGACAGCCTGTCACGCGGGGAACCATTGAGACGCTCTGCTTGTACCATCTGCGCGCACACGAAGAACAATAATCCCGTCAGAGGTGCGCTGATCAACTTTGCATAATCAAGCCGAAGTCCAAATGAGATGATACGGTTCATGTTTCTTGGCAGTCGAAATCGGCGAGAGCCTCATGAACCACCTTTCTCCACAGCTTTGACTACGAGCAGTGATATGTCATCGTGCGGCCGCACTGCGTAGTTCATAACGGCATCTACCACGCTATCTGCTATCTTGTCTGCTGAATATTGGGAGTTTTTCTTGACGACTTCTTTTAGTCGATCAATGCCAAATGGCTCCACTGTACCAGCCTCTGTAATCCCGTCTGATCCAAAAAATAGGATATCACCTGGAGATAGCCTGAAGCGCAGCTCTTCGTAATCAGCGTTTTCTATTACTCCAAGAACAGGACCGGTTGCTGGAATATCCATGCAGGAGGCACCACTGCAAAGGAATACTGGCGAGTGTCCGGCGTTAACGATATCGATCTCGGAAGTTTCGGGGTGAAGCCAACCGTAGACCATAGTAACCATTATATCCCTGGGCGTTTCGATAGTGAGAACCCGATTCGTCTTTTTCATTACTTCAGCAGCACAGGTCGACCCTTGATAAAACCCTCCTGAAATGAACTTGACCGCCGCCACAAGGGTAGCCGCAGCAAGGCCGTGCCCGGTTATATCGGCTAGTTTGAGCGTCACTATGTTTCCATCCTTCTTATGCTTGACACTCCAGTAATCTCCCCCTATCTCCTGCGCTGGTATGAGTCTGCCTGCGAACTGAAAACCTGGGATGTCAGGGATGGCCTTGGGAAGCAGATGTAGCTGAATTCGCTTCGCAAGCCGAAGTTCGTCCGTCAAACGTTCTGCGCGTTCATGGCGTATCGTTTTTTTAAGCAAATCCGAGTTGGCTTCACAGAATGCACTAGAGATCAGGTTTCCAAATCCTACGATTTTCTTGCAAACACTGGTGGGTATTGTGTTGCTACTACCGGTTCGGCAGGAGTACTCTAGAATGGACTCGATTAGCAAGTCTCGATAGATGCGAAGAGCATCTTGTGGTTGCATCTGCTGCAAGACCTGGGTTGCCAAATCGTAAGCGGCTTTGTAAGAGTCTTCGGTTGTTTGCTGGGAGTCAGCTACAAAACATTGGTAAACAGTCAAAAGTTCCCACACCAATCGCGCGGCTTCGTCAGGCACATCCTCACCTTGTCTGCGGGTCCTTTGCAGCCACGCGTTGTGTACAAGTCTATATTGAAATGCATCTGGCGTTGCAGAGTCGTTACTTTGCATTCAGACGTCACCTCAAATTTGTTCCTCCTCTGAATCATACCAGCCCCGTGTTGCCTACGCAACTTGATTTGCGCCCGCGGAGTATGTTAATTTTTCATCTGATATGCTGGAGAACCTAAAGACAGAAGTAGCTGGACTGGGAAAGCCTCAGTGGCGACCTATGCTTAGTTACACCGCAGATCTGCACGAACGGAGCATTCATCCTCCGGTGTATCCTTTTGAATTGCCTTGGGAGGAGATCGGTCCTGGTTACTTCGCTAGTCCGGCATTTGGACACTGGGACATTGTGCACCAAATCTTAGACGTTTTACCCTCCGAGCCCGAACACGCCGGGAACCAAATAATCAATGATCTCGCTAATCAGATGGAAGATGGTATGGTTCCTGGTTCCATATGGATGAAAGGCGAGCAACCAAGGTGGAGCAAAACTTGTAGCCATCCCCCAGTCTGGCCCGCGGCTGTACAGGAGTATTGGCAGGCGACTGGAGATCTGAGCTTGGTTGCCTATGCTTTCGACCGTCTCTTGCGACAGATTGCGTGGTTTGAGAACAATAGGAAGGCAGAACCAGCGGGATATTTCTACTTGGACATTCTGCGCAAGGGATGGGAAAGTGGTGTTGACGAAGGTGTTAGATTTGATGAAACCCTACCTGGGCAGTTTGCATGTGTCGACGCAACCTCGCACGTGTATTGGTTATATCACCACGCCAAGCTATGGGCTGAAATCCTAGGGCGAGATGCGAAGCCGTTTGAACATCAAGCGCGCGCATTGGCAGACTTCATACAAAACGAGCTTTTCGACCCAGAGACTGGTTTCTTTTACGACGTATGGTCTGTTCGCAACCCGCAAATTCGCCATCTTACGTTCGAAGGGATGTGGCCCTTAGTAGTTGGTGCTGCCGCGCCGGAACAAGCCCAGCGTGCCATAGATGAAAATATCCTGAACCCGGATCGATTTTTGACTCCGCATCCTATATCAAGTGTGGCTGCTAGTGATGTAAAGTTTGAATTGCGTTGTTGGCGAGGTCCTACTTGGAACAGCATGACTTTTTGGGCTGCACGAGGTTGTTGCACATATGAACGCCCTGATGCCGCGCGCGTGCTTTTGGAGAACGCTTTGGACTCGTCTGCACGGCAGTTTGAACGCACAGGAAAAATCTGGGAATTCTACCATCCCTATGGTGACGACCCGCTTACACTTGCCCGCAAGCCGCATACCAACTACAATCATCCTTGCCCTGATTACCTTGGCCATAATCCATTGATCGCGATGGCTAGACTTTGGGAGAGTTGCTTGGAGTAGTGTATGCCAAGAGGCCGCCACTTCGATTCAGCGTGGCGGCCTCTAGTCCGACTCGCAATCGTGCAAA
>Ga0123519_10011749_pt1 | contig 12870 bp, 14 predicted proteins | sample YelNatPaOPRAMG02_FD_87396 | JGI IMG/M metagenome (GOLD analysis project Ga0123519, IMG submission 87396) | Hot spring microbial communities from Yellowstone National Park - Yellowstone National Park OP-RAMG-02 (version 2) | ecosystem: Environmental > Aquatic > Thermal springs > Hot (42-90C) ...
CAGCCTTATCTGGCCCTCATGCTTCTCGTCCCTGGGTAACACTATTGAAATCACTCTCGGAGACTAAACTTAATGAGTTATGATTTTGTCTCTCTTCACCCTCCTTACCGCCAAATTTTTGACTGTAACAAAGTGCAGCTTATCCTTGACAAGAAATGAAAGCACATGTTAGTATTGGCACTCAAGATGGCTGATTTGCCGATCTCAGGTTTACTTTAATTTGTTAGTGGTACAACCGGATGATCGAAAAATCCAGATTTGATTTTAATCAACTTAGCCAGGGATTTGAATTCCCGGCGGAGTCTTATATCCTTGATGAGAGCACGATCAGGGATTATTTGCAGGCTACCGGTGATACCAGCAATTTGTATCAACAACGGCCGCTGGTACCACCTTTGGCGGTGGCAGCCCTGGCCATGGCTGCTTTATCTGAAAAAATCACTTTGCCGCCCGGTACGATCCACGTCTCGCAGGAACTGGCTTTTTGCGGGCTGGTTTTTTCTGGCGACCAGATTACCTGTAATTCCAAAGTCAGCCGGAAGGTAGATAGGGGCGGCTTAAGGTTGATGTCCACCGATATAATGGTCACCAACCAGCATGGCAAAACCGTTCTCACAGGAAAGGTTGGGTTTGTTTTGCCGAATATGCAGAAAATCCCCGGGTAAGCCCAAAGATGGAAATCAATATAAAAGGCTTAAAAACAGGACTTGAATTACCTGTGCTGAAGAAAAAGGTCAGGCAGGAAGATATTAATCTTTATGCAAAAGCCAGCCGGGATTTTAATCCTATTCACATAGATGAGGAATTTGCCAGGCAGACACCTACTGGAGGAACGATTGCCCATGGTATGCTGGTTCTGGCATATGTTTCTCAGATGATGACCGGGGCATTTGGAGAAACCTGGCTTGAAGCCGGGCAACTGAATGTGCGTTTTAAAACTCCAGCCCGGCCCGGTGATAATCTGACCATCAGTGGCAAAGTAAAAAAATGTACTGAAGATAACACCTGTCTTACGGTAGTCTGCGATGTGTTGTGTACTAATGAAAAAGGCGAAACCGTAATTTCAGGTGAAACTGTTGTGAGGGTTAATAAGAATGAAAATCGCTGTTGATGCAATGGGTGGAGATTTTGCACCAGCCGACGTGGTACAGGGAGCGGTCATCGGCGCGAAGGAATCAGGGGTGGGGATTATTCTGGTGGGACAGGAATCAAAAATCAGGGGTGAGCTTTCCAAGTACGATACCTCAAGACTTGATATCGAGATTGTTCACACGGATGAATATCTGGTAGAGGGAGAGCAACCTGCTTACGCTTTGAGGACCAAGAGAAATGCCTCGATAGCACTGGCTACCCGTCTGGTTAGAGAAAAGAAGGCAGACGCGGTGTACAGCGTTGGACCTACAGGAGGGGTGGTTGCAGCAGCTCTCGGTTATCTGGGGATGGTGGAAGGGTTTTCACGTCCGGTAGTGGGAGGTCCATTTGTTGGTTTTGCTCCGAACACTGTGATTATGGATGGTGGTGGTAATGTTGATTGCCGGCCGGATCAGTTGCTTGATTTTGGCATCGTGGGTTCAGTATATGCCCAGAAATTGCTGAATATTACCAATCCCACGGTGGCAATTTTGAGCATCGGGGCTGAGGAGGGTAAAGGTAATGAACTGGTAAAAAATGCCTATCCTCTTTTCAAGAAAAGCGGTTTGAATTTCATCGGGAATGTAGAAGGTTATGATATAGTCACCGGCAAGGCAAACGTCATAGTTTGTGATGGCTTTGTAGGTAATGTTCTGGTGAAGTTCTACGAAAGTTTAGGTAAAGTAGAGGTCAAATGGCTCGAAAGCCAGCTTGCCGGCAAGTTGCCCCGGCTGGAGATTGAAAATATCTGCAATAATCTGATCAGGCTGACCAATGTTGCCGATATGTCCGGCGGCGGACCGATCTGGGCGGTGAATGGCCTGGTTATGAAGGGACATGGGCGTTCAAGATACAACGAGATCGCCAGGGGTATTGTACAGACAAGGGATTTGATAGAAAAAGATATCGTGAATGCGTTGAAAAACGAACTGACTACCATCCGAAACAGATTACAGGCAAAAGAATCTCAATAGGATTATCATAACAACGCAAATTTCGGATAAGGAGCATCTCATGGCAGTTGAAAAATCAATGGAAGTTGAAGAAACATTACGCAGGATTGTCGCCAAGATTCTGCGCAAAGATGATGTGGTATTAACACCTACCACAACCTTTAAGGAACTGGGTGCAGATTCTCTGGATGTGGTACAGATTCTGGTTGCTCTGGAAGAGACTTATGACATAGAATTGGTGGATGAAGAATTAAAATCCATCAACAATCTCGGTGGCTTTATTGACTATGTCAAACAAAAGGTTGCTGAGAAAAAATAGCGCGGTTCAAAAATGTCATTAAAAGGAAAGATAGCACTGATCACAGGTGGGTCAAGGGGAATCGGCAGGGCAATTACGCTGAAACTCGCCTCTGAGGGTGTCAACGTCATCATCAACTACTTCCGCCGTACTTCTCAGGCAGAATTGACTGCCAGAGAGGCAAGCGAAAAGGGCGTTATTGCCCATATTATTAAAGCCAATGTTGGTGAGCCAGACAGAATAGACAGCATGTTTCGCGAAATTGAAGAAAAATTTGGACGACTTGACATCCTGATTAATAATGCCGCTTCAGGTGTTGCCCGGCCTGCGATGGAGCTGGATGAGAAAAGCTGGGACTGGACGATGGACATCAATGCAAGGGCGTTGTTGCTCTGCGCACAGAAGGCTGCCAGGCTCATGTACAATGGAGGACATATAGTCAGCATATCAAGCCTGGGATCTCATTTGGTAATGCCTGTATATACAGCGGTAGGAGTTTCCAAAGCGGCTCTGGAGGCTTTAACCCGTTATCTGGCGATTGAACTTGCTCCACGCAAAATCTGCGTGAATGCTATATCGGCTGGTGCGGTGGAAACCGAGGCACTCCGTCTGTACGCCAATGAGAAGTCGTTGCCTTTTTTCCAGATTAAGAGTACTCCAGCAGGCAGAATGGTGCAACCTGAGGATATCGCCAATCTGGTTGTCTTCCTCTGTCGGGATGAATCTTTTATGATCCGCGGGCAGGTAATTGTTATTGATGGAGGTTTCTCGCTGGCTCCCGCTGGGCTCCTGAACCCAGTATATGCAGAAGGAGAGAAATCCGGTGAATCATAAAAAGGTTGTAGTTACCGGTCTGGGGGCAATTACACCGATCGGTTTGAATACAGATGAATTCTGGCAGGGATTAATTGAAGGTAAGAACGGGATCGGTCCCATTACGGCTTTTGATGCCAGCAAATTCCCCGTCAAGCTTGCCGGAGAGGTCAAGGGATTTGATCCTGAAAAGTATATGTCCCCTAAAAGGGTTGATCGAAGCTCTAGAGTGATTCAGTTTGCCATCGCTGCCAGCAAAATGGCGGTGGAACAGGCTGGACTGGATATGAAAGCTGAAAAGGCGGAGAGGATTGGAGTAGTCATCGCTACCAGCGGTATGCCTTCGCTCATCGGTGATCAGGGAGATATCCTCAAGGCCAAAGGACCGAACCGGATAGATCCCCTGCTGGCGAGCAAAATCGGTCAGAATATGGTTGCGGTTCAGGTAGGTATGGAGCTGGGAGCGAGGGGTCCTAATACAACCGTCAACAGCGCCTGCGCCAGCGGCAGCGATTCAATCGGCACGGCATTGAATCACCTGCGACTTGGTCATGCAGATGTGATAATTGCAGGTGGAGCTGATTGTACTGTTACTCCTATCTGTGTTGCTGCGACGGGAATTATTGGAGCGATGACCCGTAATCCGGATCCAGAAACAGCCTGCCGTCCGTTCGACTTGAACCGGAATGGTTTTCTATTTGGAGAAGGAGCAGGGATGCTGGTTATGGAAACATACGAACATGCCAGAGCCAGAGGAGCTACCATTCTGGCCGAAATAGCCGGTGCCGGCTGGTCATTTGATGCTTATGATGCCACGGCACCTTATGCTGACATGCAGGCCTATGCCATGAAAATGGCTCTGGAAGACGCCGGAGTTAGTCCTGACCAGATCGATTATATCAATGCCCATGGCACAAGTACGCAATTGAACGATAGTACTGAAACCACCGCAATAAAAATGGTATTCGGGGAGAGGGCGTATCAAATACCTGTGAGTTCAAATAAATCCATGATCGGGCATCTCGCCACTGCAGCCGGTTCCGTGGAAGCTATTGCAACGATCCTGACTATCAGAGGTGGAATTATCCCTCCCACCATTCATTATCAAATCCCCGATCCAGCCTGTGACCTGGATTACGTTCCCAATAAGGCAAGGCGCCAGAAAGTGAATGTTTGCCTCTCAAATTCGTTTGGCTTGGGCGGACAAAATTGTTGCCTGATTATCAGAGAGGTTGAATAGTCAGAGATGAACGGTGAACTGGCAGATAAAGTCGCTCTCGTTACCGGGGCTTCAAGAGGATTGGGCAGGGCAATTGCTGTTAAGCTGGCTTCTCTGGGAGCTAAGGTCGCGGTTAATTACCTGAGCCATGATGCTGAAGCCCGGGAAGCAGCTGCCATGATTGAAAATCGCGGCGGTGAGGTTTTGCTAATAAAAGCAGATGTGACATCTGCCGATGCCGTCAAAAACATGATACGCCAGATTACAGAAAAATGGGATGGAATTGATATCCTGGTGAACAATGCCGGGATAACCAGAGACAGTCTTTTGCCGAGAATGTCGGATGAGGTCTGGGATGAGGTTATCAATACAAACCTGAAGGGAGCTTATTTGTGTACCAAGTGGGCATTACGCTCGATGATGACCAGACCTTGGGGAAGGATAATTAATATCGCTTCTCTGGCAGGGATTATCGGAAATCAGGGACAGACCAATTATTCTGCGTCAAAAGGTGGGTTGATCGCTTTCACAAAAGCTGTAGCCAGAGAGGTAGGTTCCCGCAATATCACAGCTAATGTTATTGCTCCGGGTTTTTTTCTCACGGACATGACCGAAAAACTGCCTCAGGAAATGAAAGAATCCATTTTGAGCCGGATTCCTCTAAAAAGGTTTGGAACTCCCGAAGATCTGGCAGAACTGGTCGCTTTTTTATCAAGCGCAAGATCTGGTTATATCACCGCTGAAGTAATCTGTATTGATGGCGGCGTAATTTAGGCAGGATATAACATCCGCAATAATCCAGGTGTTTGCAGTCAGTGTAATTTCCCCTGCAATCTTTTTTCCACAGCTCTGGCGTGTGCCTCAAAACCCTCTGCGCGGGCAATCGTGATGGCAGCTTTGCCCAGTCGCTCAAGATTGGGCTGGCTGATCTTGACCACATTGGTAATTTTCATAAAATCTAGGATATTTAATGGCGAGCTGAATCTGGCAGTTCCGCCTGTAGGCAGGGAGTGATTAGGACCTGCCACGTAATCCCCGATCGCTTCAGCAGAGTTCTTTCCCAGGAAAATACATCCAGCACAGGTTATTTTATCCAGATAACGTTCGGCAGACTGGATGGCGAGCTCGAGATGTTCGGGAGCATAGAGGTTGGCGAGTTCAATAGCTTCCTCGAGATTGTCCAGGACACCTATCACTCCATTTTCTCCCAGCGATTCAGCGGCGATATTCTTTCTCGGCAGAGTAGCGATTTGCATGTTTAACTCCTCGATGACACGGCTGGCAAACACTTCCGAAGTTGTCAGTAGGATTGCCTGAGCCTGTGCATCATGCTCAGCCTGTGATAGTAGATCGGCAGCACAGTATTCTGCACTGGCAGAGTCATCTGCGATGATGAGTATTTCGCTGGGTCCCTGAATGGCATCAATATCAACCTCACCAAATACCGCTCTTTTCGCCAGGGCGACAAAGATATTTCCCGGGCCGCAAATTTTATCCACTTTGGGGATTGAATCTGTGCCGTAAGCCATTGCAGCGATTGCCTGGGCTCCGGAGATACGGAAAACGCGGTGAGCACCGGCAATATCTGCTGCCGCCAGAGTTACAGGCGGCAGCAATCCATCCTGACCGGGAGGAGTTGCTAAAATTATTTCTTTCACGCCTGCCACTCTAGCAGGTATGGTAATCATTAAAATTGTGGAAGGGTATGGTGCCGTACCCCCTGGAGCATATAGTCCGACCCTGTTTAACGGTCGAATGAGCTGTCGCCAGTCCTCTCCAGATATTCCATTCCAGACACTCTCCTTTTGTGCTTGATGAAACTCACGAATACGTTCAGCAGCCGTTTGCAAAGCAGATATCAATTCAGGTGCCACCTGATTATAAGCCTCTTTGACTGTGTGAGAATCTATTTCAAATGAGCTCAATTTTATACCGTCAATCCTGAGCATGTAATCTCTTAAGGCTGCGTCACCATTTGTATGGATATCCTCCATGATTTGTCTCACTGCCTGTTCTGGGGTAAGATCTTTGCCGAATATAGCCTGAATTCTTTTGCGGATGCGAGGAGAGATTTCTCCATGAATCATTCCGGTTCTGCGTGAAAGTCTGGATCTGACAGCGATGTAACCCCGTATAATTTCCAATTTAAGACTCCTCGATGGCTTTCTTTAATTTTTCGACAAAGGTAGAAATGACCTCAGCCCCAGGTTTGCGGAGGCTTTCTGTACTGGTGATCAGACAGGCGGTGGATTCGAACAGAGTGTCAATGATCTTCAAGTTATGGCGTCTCAGAGTATTACCCGTTTCGGTATTCTCAATCAACAAATCAGCATCGTCGGGTAAAAAGGATTCTGTTGCGCCCCAGGTAGGAATGATGCGGTACATGTAGAGGTGGTGGTCGCGGGCATACTTATCAGCTATATTGACATATTCGGAAGCTATGCGTAATTTCCATTCCCTGCTCATCGCGTACTCTCTCAAGCTGCGGATGTCGTTCACCGGGATATCGTTGTGAATGGCCGCTACAATTTTAACACGGCTGTACTTTAAATCCAGCAGATTCATCACCGGGCTGGATGGAAATTTGTACAAATGCTCCTCTACCCAATCCTTGCCGGTGATAGCAATGTCAAATTTTCCGTTGGCAACCTGCAGGGGCATATCCTGAGGTCGGATCACCTTGACTGCTATGCCCGGGATTTCGATTCGGGGTGTCCTATTCCCGCTGGTAGAAGGATAGTCGAAAATCTTAATGCCAGCCTTTTCAAGAATGTTAACCACGTGTTTTTGGGCATGGCCATCGGGCAGGGCAAGGTGAATTTTCCCTTCCCACCAGTCGGTGTGAACAGTAAGATTGGGGTGGGTTGCTCTTTCAACCGGATAACCATGATTATCAGTACTGGCATCCCGGACAGTTTCAATAGTTTCAATAGCGCTGAAAAGTCCGTCCAGGATTTCACTCAGATCTCTGGTCGCCCAGCTATTCTTGTTGGCGATCAAATATGCCTGTGATTCGAGCACTTTCATTACGGGATTTAAACCGTAATCAAAAATTTGCCGCTCGCCAGCCGCCTGCAGAATTATCAGGTCGGCATTCTCTGGTGGATAAATTTCAGCGGCGCCCCATATTGGGAAGATATTAAAACGTTTCAGGCGCAGATTTAGCGCCAGATACTCAGCCAGGTTGGGGTACTCACTGGCGATGGATATTGGCTGGCTGGCTGTTTTGAGACTGCTTGGATATGAGTATCCGGCTAATGGGCTGGCTGCCAGGAAAAGGCTAGATCTCCCGTAGCTGAGATTTTTGATTTTTAACAGATTGCTGCCGGGATATTTCACCATAAACTCCTGAACCCAGTCGAGTCCGCAGATACCAAGATCATAATTCCCTACGGCAACCTGGATGGGAATATCTTTTTCCTGAAAAATTCTGGCATTCAGCTCTGGAAACCTGCGGGAGTACAGGTGATAAAGCCGGGCATCTTCAGAATAGCCTTCCAGTCCCCAGCCGGCATTGTGAGTAAGACAGGCAGTATTCTTTAAAAGGCGACCTTTTGGCAGGGCTATTTTAATCTTCAAAGGGGAAACCTCAGAGCGTCAATTATTTTGTATTTTTTCCAGTAATTCTTCCGGTGAGTTCAGGTAAAATTGCTTATTATCGGAAATCCGGGTCAAAGTCAAGACAGGGATTTTTTCGCCGACTTCCAGTATCCACGAAACATCAGCCGGTCCTTTACCACCAAAATGGAATTTTACAATATACCCTGAAGAGCGCAATGAATCCGCTATATCAAATCCCAGCTTGGCAGATTTTCTGTCCATTTTGATAACTATTTTACCTTTAGAATAGCCGGCAGAAGTTTTTACCGGTAATATTTGCATAAGCTGGTCCATATACAGAGCAAAACCTGAAGCCGGGGTATTTTCACCACCCATCGCCGGAATAAGAGCGTCATATCTGCCCCCTCCGCCGATTTTTTCATCATCGGCATATAGTTGAAAAATCATGCCGGTATAATACTCAAAGCCCCTGATGGAGGCAATATCAATCCGGTAATTATAGCCAAGTTCCTGCAGGATATCGGAAATGAAGATGAAGTCGTCAATCTGAGATTTCAACTCGGGTGTTGCATCCGTCAGGAATGATATCAGGTTTTTGACAAATCCCGAAGATCTTCCCTGCAAATTAAAAAGTGGGTATAATTCCGGCTTTTCACTGATTAATTTATTTATGATGCCCATATCTCCGTCAAGCAGGCTGTCAAAGACCTGGTTTTGCTGTTCTTCATTTAATCCGGATTTCTGCAATATGCTGCGGATCAATCCAGCGTGAGAAAGTTTTATTTCCACGTTGTACAGCCCCAGTCTTCTCAAAACCTGAAGCGCCAGGGCAATCAGCTCAACATCAGCCAGCGGAGAGCGTAATCCTATCAATTCTGCTCCACATTGCCAGCGTTCCCTGTTTTTTTTACCGGTCTCCTCAAAAGCAAAGGTGTTTGCGATATAGAACAGCTTGGCAAGTTCCCGGTCTGCAAGATGCTCGGTAAACAGGCGGGCAACAGGTATGGTCACATCCGGGCGTAATACCACCCGTTCTCCACTCCAGCCATCCCAATCCAGAAAAGAATAGACTCTGTTGAGCATACCGGGTGTGAGGGTGCCGGCTGAAGTAAATAAATACAAATACTCAAGCGTTGGAGTTTTGACTTCTTCATAGCCCCATTTCAGGCAGGAATCCCTGAAAGCTTCCGTGATCTGGCGGAACTTCTCCATTTCTTCCGGGAGAAAATCCCGCATACCCTTGCAACGTTCTATCTTCATTTTCATTCCCGCTAATACAAGGTAAATTTTACACTAAATCCCGCTGCGTACTCAACCTTAACGGAATCAAACCTGATTGCTGGGTGTGCATATCATACAGGTTGCTCAGCCTGAAATTTTACTTCTTCTCTGCCTGAATACTTCATACATGACCAGTGCAGCGGCAACTGAAGCGTTTAAGGAGGTAATTTTACCGGTCATTGGAATCTTGACCAGAAAGTCACAGTGCCTTTTTACCAGCGCGGAGATGCCGCCTCCTTCGCCACCGATTACAATCGCGGACGGTGGTTTTAAATCAATTCCGGTATAATCAATATCTCCGCCTTGGTCCACTCCAATAATCCAGATATTGTGCTTTTTCAGGGTTTCTACAGCACGAGCAATGTTGTTTACCCTGGCAACAGCAACATATTCCAGTGCTCCGGCAGAAGCTTTTTCAACACCGGCAGTCAACCCGACTGCTCTTCTTTCGCGAATTATCACCCCGTGAACCCCGGTTGCTTCTGCAGTCCTGATAATTGCACCCAGATTATGAGGATCTTCGATGCCATCCAGTACAATGTAAAATGGGGATTCCTGCTTTTTTAGAGGTATTGAGAGAATCTCATCCAGATCGAAATACCGTCGGGGAGGAACCAGGGCAACTATCCCCTGATGTGAACCTGTTCGGCTCATGCGGCTTAACTCGTCTTTCTCAAGATATTCTGCAGGAATATTTTTCTCCTTCGCCAGGTTTAGTATCTCGTTGATTATGCCCGCTTTCTCGATATTTCTGGCTATTAAAATGCGAGAGATTGATCTACCGGCTCGCAAAGCTTCCAGAACCGGATTTCTGCCTTCAATAGTGTCGCTCATTTTTAGTCCTCTGACGATATAATAATCATACTGATGATTGCGACCTTGAAATAATCAAGTTATAATCATGTTACAATTATAGACCAAGCTGATAAAAAATGATGAAGATTTTTCGCTTATCGTTTTTCCTGGCATTGATCCTGTGGGGACTTTTATCGCTTTCAGTCCAGGCTCAGGAAAGCACAATCAACGTATTGCATGTCAAGGGCACGGTAAATCCGGTTTTGGCTGGATATATCAAAAGAGGAATTGAAGTATCCCAGGAAAAAGGATCTCTTGCCTGTCTTATCCAGATGGATACACCCGGGGGACTGGAAAGTTCCATGCGTGAAATTGTCCAGGAAATTTTGAACGCAAAAATACCGGTGATAGTGTATGTTGCGCCTCAGGGTGCCCGGGCAGCTTCTGCCGGAGTGTTTATCACCCTCTCAGCTCATGTTGCTGCCATGGCTCCGAACACGGTGATCGGTGCGGCACACCCGGTGGCGCTGGGAACAGAAGGAGAACAGACTATCTCTGAGGAGATGGCACAGAAGATTGTCAATGATGCGGCTGCCTATATCCGCAGTATCGCCAGTTCAAGGGAGCGCAATGCGGACTGGGCAGAAAAGGCAGTCAGGGAAAGTGTTTCAGCGACTGAGATCGAAGCCCTGCAGATGAATGTGATTGATATTGTCGCTTCAAGTGAAGAAGATTTGTTGCATCAGATAAACGGAAAAGTTGTTACCCTGAACAATGGAAACAGGGTGACCATTAATACAGGGCAGGCTGTTCTGGTTGATCTGGATATGAACTGGGTTGAAAGTTTTCTGTATATGATCGCCGATCCAAATATCGCCTATCTCCTGCTGAGCCTCGGTTCTCTTGGCATCATTGCCGAGATATTTAACCCGGGATTGATATTCCCCGGAGTGATCGGGGGAATTAGCCTCTTACTGGGTCTGTATGCTCTCGGCATGCTCTCTGTAAATTGGACTGGTGTTTTATTGATATTGCTGGCGTTTATCTTTTTCATTGCCGAATTTTTTACCCCGGGTTTCGGTTTATTATTTGGCGGTGGTCTTGTTTCCCTGATCGTTGGTTCATTAATCTTGTTTCAAGGAGGCTCGCCCTTGTTCCAGATTGATTGGTGGGTAATAGCACTTGTCGTCATTCTTATTGGTGGATTTGTAGCTTTTGCGGTATTTAAAATTGTGGGAACATATCGCAAACAGGCAACCACAGGGAAGGAAGAATTAAAGGGTAAAACTGCTGTGGTAAGACAACCGCTTGACCCGGAAGGTATTGTATCTTATGAAGGAGAGCTATGGACAGCTATATCAGACGCCGGGCGAATTGAGCCCGGAGAGGAGGTGATGATTACCGGGATAAAAGGCTTAAAATTGCTGGTAACTAAAAAAGAAAAGGAGAAGAAGCAATGAATGCAGTAATAATAGGAATTATCGTCCTTTTCGTAATCATACTCCTGGCGATGGCAATCCGGGTGGTTCAGGAGTATGAGCGTGGGGTTGTGTTCAGGCTGGGACGCTTGCTCGGAGCAAAAGGACCTGGGTTGTTTATTCTGATCCCCTTTATTGACCGGATGGTCAAGGTAGATTTGCGCGTCGTTACTCTGGATGTGCCGCCTCAGGACGTCATCACCAAGGATAATGTTACGGTAAAAGTCAACGCTGTGGTCTATTTCAGAGTCGTGGAACCGACCAATTCAGTGGTGAAAGTGCTGGACCACGTGCGAGCGACATCTCAGATCGCGCAAACCACGTTAAGAAATGTGCTCGGTCAGGTTGAGCTGGATGATCTGCTCGCTTCCAGGGAAAAGCTCAATGAAATGCTTCAAAAAATCATAGATGAACATACTGATCCCTGGGGTGTGAAAGTTACAACCGTCAACATCAAAGACGTTGAATTGCCTGAGGCAATGCGACGTTCAATGGCTGCTCAGGCGGAAGCCGAGCGTGAGAGAAGGGCAAAAATCATTCACGCAGATGGTGAGTTCCAGGCATCGGAGAGACTGGCTCAGGCCGGAGCAATCATCGCCCGTGAGCCAACTACTCTGCAGTTACGTTATTTGCAAACCCTGACCGAGATATCATCGGAAAAGGCGACTACCGTGGTTTTCCCCCTACCGATCGAACTATTCAGGGCGTTTTTAACCAGATCACAGGATGCCGGGAGTAGCGGCAGTCCCCTTGAAGAGAAAGAGGAAAAGAAAACAACCCGAAAATCATAAATTCAATCCAATGCTACTATCTGGCAATTTCCCCTGGCTTTGTCAAAGCCGGGGGAATTTGTTATGATAACATTTTTTGAATTCGACTACCAGCAAATGGGTGAGCATTTTACCCGTGTTTTCCACCGCGTGCGCAAATGCTTCATGCCATGTTACCTGACCTTTTCGCATGGTGACGCTCTGGGTGAAACCGTCAGGCAGAATCCATTTGTTTTCTGCATCTCCAAATGAATAAGCCATTAAAGCCGGATGGGCATGCATTTCAATTTTTGCTCCTGGCTTCAGCATCATTTCCATTACTCTTACTTTATCATTTTCAAAAATTACGCAATGGGAGTCCTGTGCCACTCGCATGATATCGGGATATTGCTCTATTATTCGTGCATCTGATTTAGCCATTGTGCTATCCTCCTGTTTTACTAAGATCCTCCTTGTATATTTATTTTGTATAGCTTGTTCGACATACAAGCTATATATTATCTGGTAGATGTTGAGGTTAGCGTTCGTCCTCCTTGAGGGAAAGCCTCGTAAGAAAGACTGCTACCTCAAC
>Ga0123519_10011750_pt1 | contig 12869 bp, 15 predicted proteins | sample YelNatPaOPRAMG02_FD_87396 | JGI IMG/M metagenome (GOLD analysis project Ga0123519, IMG submission 87396) | Hot spring microbial communities from Yellowstone National Park - Yellowstone National Park OP-RAMG-02 (version 2) | ecosystem: Environmental > Aquatic > Thermal springs > Hot (42-90C) ...
ATACTGGATTGGGGACTTCGCCTTGATCGGGACGGTTGGTCTGGATTTGGTCAAACTGGCGTCAGGCGACACTGCAGTTGGGCTTGGTTTCGGGGTCGGAGGCATTTATGCCTTTTCGGTGTCTGAAAACGCCAACTTGTGTGTTGGGGTGATTGCAGACATGGGGTACAGAAACAAGTCTGCAAACAGGAGAACCCAGCAGGAATGCACATTCAAATGTCCTCAAGGTGTTAGTGACCCCACCAAGTGCACTTTAGTTTGTCAGGAAACCGAGGCTAGCACGGAGAAATCCGTGTTTCAGGTAAATGTCGAGATTCCCCTTGTGGTCGAGTATTTCTTTACCGACAGTTTCTCTTTCCACCTTGCCACTGGCATCGTAGTGACTATCGTGCCAGAAAAAGGGCGTGCGCTGGATTCCGAGATCGTCAGAAACGGAGCAACAGGCGTCGGGGCATCAGGAAGTTCTGGTGGTAAAAAAGTAGGTGTGCACATCGGCTCTGGTGGCGTCCTAGGCACTGCTGGGTTCACATATTATTTCTAACGGTTTCGCGGTTTTGGCAGTTTGCAGTCTTCGTGCGGGCGAAACTGCGAGCGATTGACGAAGATTCCGTGATAGCCATGGATGTTGCTCTGGGGCGGGTCGTCCTTGCATCTGTCCTGCGGGCACTATTGCGGCCCGCAGGACAGGGGAAGTTCACTTCGAGGTGGGTGCCGCCTCGGGCGCCTTTTCGGTCTTCTTGCCGTGCTTCGCCTTCTTAGCGGCCTTCTCGGCCTTTTTTTCAGCCTTTTCGGCCTTTTTTTCAGCCTTCTTTTCCTGCTTTTGAGCCTTTTCGGTTGTGCCTGCCGGAGCCGCGGTTGGGCTACCCTGAGCAAACACGGGGGCTGCGGCGAGTGAGATAGCTAGAAACAGTGCGCTCACAAGATTCTTCATAGCGATTCCTCCTTATTCTGGTCGGGCTCCACCACTACGGTGGCACCGGCCACAGACAGGTTGTCACCATCTTCCACCAGAGCCAGCACATCCCACTTCCCGACCTTTGTCCCTTTGACGCGGAACTCGAAACTGCGAGGACCCTTGCCTAGGTCCCTAGCCCGCAGTGTCAGGACATTGCGGTCAGCCGCGTTAGGGTGGGCCTTCCGTGAGAACGCCAGCCCCTTCGGAAGCACCAGATGGACCTTTGTGCCTTTGACCGGTCGCTTCGCCTCCAAGACGACCTTCACCCCGACCTCGCCGCCGCGAGGCACATGCAGCGGTGTGCTCGCCATCTCGTCGGTACCAGAGACCGTCGCGACAATCCCCGGCTCGGACTCGGATGGCGCTGTAACCAGCGGACCAGACTCGACCTGCGTCGCCCCGTCAGGCTCTGTCTTGTCCACTGGCGCACTGAGGTGCAGGGCTATCAAGACCGCTGCCGCAGCCACAACAGCATGGGTCAACAAGGTCGTGCCGAACCTGCGGGTCCGGGCGAAGGCCTGCGGGACGGCTCGACCAGTCGAGCCTGCTCGTCGTGCTATTTCAGCGGTCAGGTCTGGAGGGAGGGCAGGTGCGGGCATCAGTGCGAGAGCAGATACGACTTCGCGAATGCGCTTGTGCTCCTGCTGGCACGAGGGACAACTTGCCAGATGGGTTGTTACCTCGGCTTCCAGGAAGGGTCCAAGTCGTCCGCGATCCAGTTCGTCGAGAAGCTCACGCACGGTGTCACAGCACATAGGTCACACCTCTCGTCTATATATACGCACCAGCCCCGAAAAAGGTTTCAAACTTGTCCCATTTTTCGTGCGCGAGCCTGACTAGCGCCACGCAAGTCCTGCATCAACTCGCTTCATCATTCTCAGGGTGCGTCCCCAACAAAAATGCAGCCATCGCCTCGCGTCCCCTGTGCAAGCGGCTCTTGATCGTGCCAACTGGCACGCCCTCTGCTGACGCGATTTCGTCCAGCGTCAGCCCTTCTAGGTAAAACAGCACCACTGCGGATCTCTGCTCTATCGGGAGCCGTGCGAGCGCAGCCTCCACGCGTGCAGTCTGCTCGGCGTTTGCCACGACCTCGGCCGGGTCGCCGCCCTGCGCCAGGATGGAGGGGGCGCATGAGTCCACATCGTCGGCATGGCGGATCGGGTCGAACGCCCTGGAACGGTCCACGACTGAATGTCGCACGAGCGTGAGGAGCCATGGCAAAAGCGGACGGGCGGGATCGTAGTGGTCGCTATGTTCTAGGGCGCGGGAGACCGCGTCCTGCACCGCGTCTTGTGCCAAGTCCTTAGAACCACACAGGCGGACAGCATAGCGGTAAAGTCGAGGGAGATGCTCGATGATTCCATTTGCCACCGTGTCTTTTCTGTCCACAGCGACCCCCCTTCACCTCTGGCTTACGACATGCTTCGTTCGAGAAAACACATGGCGGGCATATAGGAGACTTCATCCACGAAACAGGTCTCGCAGGGGAGTATCCCAAAGGCGGGTAAGATTGTCAAGTTTTTGTGTCCGGCCAGGTCTTTTTAGCATTACCGCATTGGCTTCGCAGAGTGCGCTTTGGAGACCTTGAGTAACCTACACACTATTCACGCGAGACCCAGACCCTCGGCTCTTGCTTCCCTGCGGCAAGCTCAAGTCTCACAGATGCGTGAACTTTTACGGGAAACACTTGATTTTTCCTCAGTCTTTCCAATAATTACCTTGTATCCCGCAGTTGGGCGGGGGTTTTTCAGGAGGGGCTAAGTGAAGGTTGCAATACCCACAGATGATGGCATTACGATTGCATTCGATTTCGAGAACGCATCGAAGTTCCTTGTCACGGATGTTTCAGCAGGCAAGATCGGGCGCAGGACGATGCGCACAAATCCAGCTGTGCGTTTTCCAGTCAAAGGGCTAAGGCTGAGCGCACCTTCCAGTGCCTACTGTGCCGAGATTGCAAACAAACTTTCCGATTGCAGGGTAGCCATCGCTCTGCTTATCAGCGACCAGATGAAAGAGGCGCTGGAAAGGTTGGGAATCGAGGTGATCATAAGTTCTGAAATACTTGTTGATAGGGCTTTAGCGCTTTTTGCAGTCGGAGCCCTCAAAGATGTCAGAAGGTTTTTCGAGAGTTTGTCTGAGGAAGAAGACATAGTTATCCCTGAGACTCCAGATTTCAAAGACTTCGATGGCTGATTTTTACTAGGCATAACAGTGCCTTCTCAAGAAAAGCCCATTTTTGCAATCGAGGCAATCAACATAACTAAATGTTTTGCCGACTTTTGTGTCTTCAAGAACCTGACATTGCGCCTTGAAGCCTCACAGGTCCATGGGCTTGTTGGCGTCTCATCGTGTGGAAAAAGCACGCTTCTGAAGGTGCTTGCCACGATCTATCCCTTTGACTCTGGGCAGTTGAAACTACTGGGGCAGGAGGTGGACTTCAACAACCTTCCTTTGCTTAGACTTCTGCGCTCGAAGATAGGGTTTCAGTTTCAGGGACTTGCGCTCTTCGATTTCTTGGATGTTTACGAAAATGTGGGGTTTCCTTTGATGATCAAAGGATCAAATATGCCACTGCACGAAGTGGATGCCCGTGTCATGGCTATCTTAGAAGCAGTGGGATTGAAAGACTATATGAGCGCGCCGCTCACCGCCCTTTCTGGTGGGATGCAAAGGAGGGTTGCGGTTGCAAGGGCAATGGTTGCATCGCCAGATATATGCTTTCTTGACGAGCCAACTAGCGGTCTTGACCCAGTCACATCCGCCAGAATATTCGAACTTATAGCACGCTGGCAGGCTGAAACAAAGGCAACCGTGGTCATTGCATCTCAGGATGTGGATGGACTTAGAAGGGTATGCGACAATGTCCACATCATGGCTGATAAGACTATTGTTTTTAGCGGGTCGGTCGCGGATGCGCAGCGAACTGACTTGTCCGAGGCAAAGGCCTTTTTTGGCGCGACTTTGTGATGGTCAGCGGACGAATCAAAAACACCCTTCTTTTGGAAGTTGCAGGGGGCATTGGAAGACCTTTTGTAAGCGCTGCACAGATAGTCGGTGGAATGACCCTGCTTCAGCTTCGTGTTTTGCGTGCCATGCTGACTGCCGACATAGACTATGACGAGACTCTCAGGCAGTTTTACAAGGTCGGTGTGAAGTCGCTAGCGGTCGTAGTCTCAACTGCAATCCTCTCTGGAGCCATTATGGTGATTCAAGGGGAGCATTATGTTCGTTCTACTGGTGCGACCTCGCTTGTTGGGTGGGCAGCGGGCACAGGCGTCCTTGCGGAAGTTGGTCCACTTCTGATTGGACTTATGTTCTCGGGGCGTGTGGGCGCTAACAACACTGCAGAGCTCGGCTCGATGGTGGTCACAGACCAGATAAACGCACTGAGGGCACTTGGTATTGACCCTGTGAAATATCTCGTAGTGCCTCGCTTCTTGACCATGATCGTGATGCTTGTGCTCTTGACAGGCGTGGGTGATTTGTTCGCTCTCATGGGAGGGGCGCTAACTAGCCATCTCTTGCTCCAGATTGACTTCCGCATGTTCTGGCAATCGGTGCTGGATAGCCACCTTTTATCAGAGTTCATAATGGGTTTGTGCAAGGGCTTCGCATTCGGCGGTGCTATTGCGATAGTATCCTGTCACTTTGGGCTCAGCACAAAAGGAGGGGCGAGAGGGGTTGGTATGGCTGTGAACGATTCAGTCGTAACCTCTGCTATTGCGATTTTTGCTGTAAACATCTTGGTAGTCGTTCTTTGGTATTAGCAATGCAAGGGGTTTTTCAGGGCATGCCAGATGTGCTCGTAAACTCGTGGAACTTGTTGGTTCACACACTGCATTCTATCTTGAAATCCCCGCCAGGCAAGGCAATGGTTGTCCCGCACATGTTCAACATCGGGAATCGCTCGCTTCTTTTCCTGACCGTGACGCTCGGGTTTCTTGGCATCATAAGTGTCTATCAGGGATGCATGCAGGCGATGAAGGTGTTGCCAGACTTGAGCATGGCGGGGGCGGTTTTCATAGTCGTAATGATTCGAGAGTTCGGACCAACGATTACAGCCTTGATGCTTGCTACGAGGGTTGGAAGCGGGATAGCTGCAGAGATAGGCACGATGGTCGTTACCGAGCAAATAGAGGCGCTCAAGGTTACAAATACAGACCCTGTCGAATATCTTGTCGCCCCCAGGTTCATCGCCTTCATCGTTATGATGGTGGCTTGCACAGCATACGGAAGTTTGGTTGCCATTGCTTGTGGCACTGTGCTTGCAGAGGTGCGATTCGATTTGCCTCCAGCGACCTTTCTGTCCCTTGAACTTACCGACATGTCGGACTTCTATCAGGGGCTAATAAAGACCATTGCTTATGGCGTGGTCATCCCTATCGTATCCGCTGAATCTGGTTTCAGGGCTTTTGGCGGGTCTGAAGGCGTTGGAACTGCAACGACGAGGGCTGTGGTGAACTCGCTTTTTGCAGTGATTTTTCTTGATTTCTTTATTGGTGCGATTGCTCGAATGCTCTGAGGTTCTATGATCGAGTTCAGACATGTATCGAAGTCATTCAATGACCAGCCTGTCTTAGTTGACATTGATCTGGTTCTAAAAGACCACGAGATCACTTACATCATTGGGACAAGCGGCACTGGGAAGAGCGTCCTTATGAAGCATGCAGTTGGGCTTTTGAAACCAGATTCAGGGCGCATCCTTATTGATTCGAAGGACATGACTGATGCGAGCGAGGAAGAATGGTATCAGGTGCGAAGGCGCTACCTCATGGTTTTTCAGCACCCTGCATTGTTCGATTCCATGCCTGTCATAGCCAATGTCGCTTTGCCCTTGATGAAGCACTATAAACTGGACAGAAGAAAGGCTTATGCGGAGGCTATGAACTATCTTCAGATGGTCGGGCTCGATGAAAAGGCTTGGAAACTGCCTTCAGAAGTAGCCATAACAGAAAGAAAAAAGGTTTCCATAGCAAGGGCTTTGGCTGTTCAGGCTCAATGCATAATTCTGGATGAACCCACGACAGGTCTTGATGTCTATTCGTCCGCAAGCATTGACAAACTCATGATGAACCTCGCACACGAGCTAAAAAAGACTGTCGTTGTGATCTCGCACGATCTAAGGTCTATTTTGAATGTTGCGCAAAGGGTGGTGTTGTTATATAAAGGCAAGGTGCACCTTGACGGAGAGCCAAAAGATTTTCTTGCAACCAAAGACCCGATCGCAAGGCAGTTCATGAGGGGCGAGGCACACGGACCTATGGAGACATAGATGCAAGAATCGAATCGCTCGATGGAGATCAAAGTTGGTGGTCTTATCTTGGTCTCTGCTATTATCATTGGCGTTCTGGTGTTCTTGCTTGGGGATTTGAGTTGTGGCAAATATGCCTATCTTTATGTGGATTTCAAAGACAGTTCAAACCTGAAGACAGGCGCTTTGGTAAAAATCTCTGGCGTCAGTGTTGGCAAGGTTGACAGGGTGGAACTATGGGGTGGCAATCCAGACCCTGAACACAACAAGGAAAGGGTGTTTGTGCGAGTGAGGCTGAAGGTGTCTCCAAAGGCATTGGGGATGCTTCACGAAGATGCAAAGTTCTATATAAGCACACTTGGCGCACTTGGCGAAAAATATGTCGAGATAGAGCCAGGAAGCCAGGATAAACCTTTGCTTGACCCTGCTCATATCCCAGATGGGGTTGCAATGGGCGGGTTTGAAAGCATAGGGCAAGAGGTTGCTCCCTTGCTTCGGGAAATCAGCGCGATTGTAAAGGAAAACCGGGATGACATCAGGGACATGGTGAAGAAGACGAAAGACCTGGTCAGTCACGCTGACGAACTGCTTTCTAAGAAAAGGGAAGAGATCGAGACAGCCATAACAAGTGTGGCATCCGCTGCAAAAAAGATCGATCTAGTCGCAACTACGGTTGCGAATGGTATTGGGGACGAGAAGGCTTTACGGGGAATCATGTCCGATGTTGCGACTATTACAAGACAACTCAAGGAAACCTCTCAGAAACTCGACAGCACATTGGGTGATGCAAGAGGGCTTATTGCCCAGTCGAAAGAGGCAATCACAGAGGGGAAGACCAAGGTGTTTTCGTTGTTTGGGCAGGTCGAGCGCATACTGGAAAGAGCGCAAGACCCAAAAGGGACGATAGGTGCACTATTGAATGATAAAGAGATTTACGATGACCTCATCGAGTTCATAAAGGATATAAAAAGACACCCGTGGAAACTGTTGCGAGGGAAATAACGGTGTATCTTCGGCTAGCAAAGTTGCTCTTGCTATCAGCGTTTCTTATGTCAAGCACGCCTATGGATGCCTGGTCTGACGAGGCTTCCGATGCGTTCGATAGACTAAGACAGGCAGATGAAATGTGGCTTGAAGGAAGGTTTGGCATGGCACAAAAGGGCTATGAAGAACTTTTGAGCAAGTATCCTACCTGGTGGCTTCCAATGCTGAAGATGGCGGTTTTGGCAAGGGACTTGGGACTTCAAGAAAGGGCGCTTGCCTTGCTAAAAAGGTGCGAGGAACTCAATCCTGATAGAAATGTGTTACAGATGGCGAAGAGACTTTTCTTTGACGCCGACTCGAATAGGGTGAGCGGCGACATGCAAGAAGATGTTAGGGTCTTGATGGCAAAAGCAAAGATGCAAGAGCGGAAAAAGGACTTTGCAGGTGCAATCAAGACATACTACTTGATTCTGGAGCGGTGCGCATCATGCCACTCAGCGAGGTTCAGGTTGGGCGTTTTGTTTGGCGAACATGGGGACGCAAAAAGCGCGGAGCAACTACTGGAAGATGGGCGGGAAAGAAGCCTTTTCGGCTTGCGTTGGAAAAAGGCGAAGAAGGCTAGAAGGGATCGTGATAAAAAACAGTAAATGTGGTCTTGACTAGTTTGATCATGATTTGCACAATATGTAGGGCGTGCCCAATGTGGCGAACGCCATCTGTCCTTTGTGGGCGAGGTGCGTTATGTCCGTAGGACTTATCATCGCATTAGTTGGTGGCATTATTGGGATCATCGGTGGATTTGTTGTCCCATGGGTTGACCCCGATGTGGTTGGTTTTCAAGACCCATCGCTTTTTGGGCCGACCTCATGGTGGACAGCGGTCGTTGCGCTGGCCTCCATCAGCTGTTCTACCGTTCTGGCGCTAGCAGGTTTGTTTGTGCATTTCAAGAAGAGGTTTGCGCTTGCTGGGCTCATCCTGTCCGCTGTTGCGCTGGTGTTTTTGGTTCTTACGCCTTTCTTGGTTCGGGGCGAGGTGCATAAGCAGATTGGTCTTGGCTTGCTCGACGCAAAGACCAGGCTTGCCATGTTCTATGGATTTCACTGCGCATTCTTGGGCGTGGCTGTGCTTGTTGTTGGATTTGTGTGGACGCTTGCCGCACAGCCTCTTCTTGGTCCCGATGATAGGCTTTTGCGCGTTGCGCTACTGTGGAAAGGAGACATTGTAAAAGAGACCACTTTTACGGAAAAGCGTCCAGTTACGGTAGGCGATGGGGTCAAGTCCGATTTTGTCCTGCCAGCAGGTTCGAAGGTCGGCAGATCTACACCAATCGTGACTGTTGACGAGAAGGGGAACTATCTTTTGGGGCTTCGAAGGGATTTCAAAGGCAGGGTGTGTATTGGCGGGATTGTGGCGGATGTCGAAGAATATGTCAGGAAGCATACTTCTGACACAAGTGGTCTCAACTATGTGAAGTTCGAAAAGGGCGATTGGGCAGTGCTCAAGTTTGGCGATGTTGACATGTTTTTCCAGTTTACCAGACCAGATGTGATAATAGGAAGGCAGCGTGCACTGAAGACAGATGGTAACATGATAGCAAGCACAGTTGGGGCATTCTTCGTTGTTACTGCAGTTTTCGTTATATCTCAGTTCTTGTGGAATCCAGCGGGTGCGGTCGAGAAGCGGAAGGCAGAGCGCAGGATGATGAAAGTCGAGATGAATATCGCTCAGGAAAAGGACGAGCAGTTGTTGGATATTGGAGAGGAAGAAGATACCGTTGGCAAGAAGGCAGAGGGCGAGGAAGGTAAGTTCGGCGACCCAGACAAAGACCCAACACTCGAAAGCAAAGTGCCAAAACGAGACGGCGAGATGGTTTCCCGCATTGACCCCAAGAAGATAGGGCTTGCAAATGTCCTGTCCAATCAGCTGGCTCGCTCTGGCGCTCTTTCCTCGATATTGAGTGACAATGTGGATGCGTTTGACAACAGGATGGCTGTTGCGATGGCAGGAACTGGTGCGGAACTTATGGTTGGGTATGGTGCGGGTGGTATGGGATTTAAGGGGACGGGTCCTGGCGGCGGAGGGACTGGCGGTTATGGGCGTATCCATGGGCTAGGAAAGATTGACACCGGAGGGGGACTCGGGGTTCGTGCGGGTCTTGGGTCAAAAGGCGTAAGGAAAGTGGGTAATGTGTCCCTCGAAGGCATGTCGGGAAGCCAGTTTTGCAAACGGAATGACATAATGCAGGTTGTGATGAGAAGGGCTGCTGCGATAAGGGCGTGCTACGAGCAACAGCTTCAGATCCACGAGAATCTTGCTGGCAAGATAACTGTTCGATGGACAATCAATCTGGACGGAGAAGTCGAGGGTGTTACAGTGGTATCGTCGTCGTTGGGAAATGCTGCGGTCGAGCAGTGCGTTTTACAGACAATAAGGAGAATGAAGTTCGAAAAGCCAGAGGGTGGTGTATGTGTCGTGCAATGGCCCTTTGTGTTTAATCCAGGGTGATTTTTTTCTATTGACAATGATAGCCTATGCTATGTAAAAAAGGACGCATGACCTGCGATTCAGTGCAGGCCGTTTTTTTGTTTGAGTCTTTGGCAATGGTCGAATAAAGGAGGAAGAAGGCTATGTTCGAGTTCATCGGTACCGCATTTGATAAGGGCGGAGCAAACATGTTCATCATCCTCGCCACCTTCATTTTCTTGATCGGACTTATGGTTGAGCGCATAGTGGTCCTGTATTTTCAAGCGAATGTGGACAAAGAGGGCTTCACACGGGTTCTTATGAAGAATCTTTTGAATGGCGACCTAAAGGGGGCGATAAAACTTTGTTCCATATCCAAGTTTCCTTTGGCCCGAATTCTGCACGCTGGATTGCTAAAGGTGAAGGAAGGTGATGCAGCGGTTCAGGCAGCGCTGGACGAGGCTGCGTTGAAAGAACTGCCAAAGATCGAAAAAAGGATTGGCTATCTTGCAATGATTGGAAATGTGGCGGTGTTGATGGGATTGCTCGGAACAATCCTTGGTCTTATCAGGTCGTTTGCAGCAGTTGCAGAGGCAGATGCAGCCTCAAAGGCGACGGAGCTCGCAAAGGGGATCTCCGAGGCAATGTTCAACACAGCTTTTGGTCTAGCCACAGCGATTCTGGCGATCATCGCCTATGCATTTTTGCAGTCTAAGGCTCAGCATCTGGCGGACGATATCAACGAGACCACGGTTTCGGTGATGAACCTTATCACTGCGAATAGACACAAGTTCGAGGAAGGGAATCAACAGTCACGGGATGAGGACAATGAGGAGCAATAGTTTTTTGTAGTCTGTGGATATTGCTTGAACCCGGAGGGATAAGATGGGTGGCGTTTCCGAGCCGATGCCAGGTGGCAAAGGAAAGAAGAGCCTTGTGGTTGACCTGAACTTAGTGCCTTTTATTGACCTTTTGACGGTTTGCATCACATTCTTGCTCTTGACAGCGGTTTGGACGCAGACTGGGCGCATTAATATTGACCAGTCCGTGCAGAAGCCACAAAAGGTGGAGCCGCAAAAGGAGCCGCCCAAAAGGCTCACGATAATGATTGATGAAAAGGGTTACAGCCTGAAGTGGGCTGATGAGCCTGTGCAGACTATCCCGGCTGGGGGCGGTATATATGACACAGAACGGCTGAAGGAGGAACTGAAGAAACTAAAGGAGAGGTTGCCAAAAGACCAGCGCGTAATAGTTGCTCCGAAGGATACGATACCCTATAAAGAGATGATAGCGGTAATGGACACATGTATGTCTTTGGGACTTTCCAATATTATGGTAGCCGATGCTGCATCCGTCGCAGGCGAAATGATGTAGCAAAGCGGGAGGTAGGTGATGCCGATTAGACCACCAGAAAGCCATATAGGTTCTTCGATAAAGCTGAAATGGGTGAAGGGGGCGATAAAGGGGAAGAGGGGGCGCTCACTATTGGTAAATTTGAACCTTACGCCCATGATTGATATGTTCGTAATCCTTGTGGTTTTCTTGTTGATGGTGTTCTCGGCAACTGGCGAAATCTTGATGCAACAGCAAGATATTCAACTTCCAAAGGCGTATTCTAGCAAGCCTCTCGACCGCGTGCCTATTATTGGGATTTCCAGAGATGTGATTTTGTTCGAAGGTGAAAAGGTGATGTTCACTTCAGGCGTATCCGAGAAGAACTACCCAGACCTGAAACTGCCTGAACTTACAAAGGTGTTGAAATCGGCGAGGGATGCGTTTGTCAGGTCGAATCCGATGCCTTCTGACCAGGAAAAGATGGCGAAGTGGATCGAGGAATCCAAACAGATCATCGTGCAGGCTGACGAAGGCGTTCCTTTCGAGATAATCAGGCTTGTCATGACCACTGCTGCCTACGAGGGTTATTCCGCAATCAACTTTGCAGTTGTGCCTGCCAAGGGCGGCTAAATCATTGCGGTGGCGGCACAGTCACAGGGACACCGTTTCTAACCACATGCAAAGGTTGTGACAGGAGTTTTCCTTCGATGGTAAGGGGGCGCACCTGCTCGATGTCGGTCAAGAGCGGGGTTAGCACAAGGGTGCCATCATCCTTCTTCTCGACACGGAGGGCTTTTGAAAAGACCGTAGGTATGGCTTCGGACCAAAACAGCCCATAATAGATGTCATAGACCCCTCTTGTCTCTGAAGTCCCTCCAAGCACGATGGGGTTTTCAGCCCAGATGGCGTAGCCTTCTAGGTTTTGCCCGAACTTTCTGTATCTGCGAACCTTGCCAACCACAGGGCGGACATCGCCCGATCCTTCATCTGCAGTTTGAACCTGAAGAACAGGGGCGCCAAATGGGGATTTTGCGACAAAGAAAAGGGCAGAAACCTGTTTGGGTTCTTTGAGATGGATGCTCGCCTTAGCAAAAACCTTAACCTGCTGAGGTGCATTTCCTATCTCGACTGGATTTCCGTCAAGGTCTTGAATCTGCTGGAAATCGAGGCTTTCCCTGTAGGGAATGACCGCAATCGGGACTGAAAGTGTGTCTATAGGCTCTTTTGATTCGCCTTGATAGAACTTGAATATTGCTTCTGATGCGGTGCCTGCCTGTTCTGGAACACTGACCTGAAAAACGCAATCTTGAGCCTCCTGATGTGCGCCAAAAACATCAAGAGTAAATCTCTTTTTGGGGGATGTAGCAACTACCTCACATTTTGCCTCTACTAGTGTCGAAGCCATAACCTCGATAGGGCGATACCTTTCGTTCGGACCAAGCGGGACCCTCATGAAGGGCATCTCATCTATCCTTGCAACGGTTATCTTGGGTTCTTCGAATGCCTTCGAGACCTCGTGAGACTGGCGCATCCAGTTGAAAACTATGAAAAGGGCGCCAAAGATCAGAACTGGTATCAGAATGACCACTAAAATCTTGCGGTTCGTCCTGGTCATGATTGACCTCGTCCAGATGCCAAATATAGAGTGGAGCATAAAAGGGATAGTGTCAAGGGTGCAAAGCGGGCATAAGGGCTAACATTTTGACACTTTCACCCAAAAGTGGCTATGATGATGGGAAACAAATGCTCGTGAGAAACTGAAGGATGGTGCTTGTGTCAGGTTTTTGCCCCTCGATGATAGGCTTCAGGAAGTTATAAACCTTTTTCGCGGAATCCAAGGTGCACTGGAAGTTGTCAACACAAGCCCTTAGTGCCACAGGA
>Ga0123519_10011752_pt1 | contig 12868 bp, 5 predicted proteins | sample YelNatPaOPRAMG02_FD_87396 | JGI IMG/M metagenome (GOLD analysis project Ga0123519, IMG submission 87396) | Hot spring microbial communities from Yellowstone National Park - Yellowstone National Park OP-RAMG-02 (version 2) | ecosystem: Environmental > Aquatic > Thermal springs > Hot (42-90C) ...
AAGTGGCGGCACGGTGTAACGCAGTTACGGTAATTGGAGGTACGAAACATGTGTGGGAAAGTACAGAAGCTGATGTGGATCGCCGCGCTGGTGTGCATGGCAGGGTCGTCTGCATGGGCGGTCAACCCGGGTGACGTGATCATCACGGAGATCATGTATTATCCGAACTCCTCCCAGGCCAGCGGGTGTCCGCTGACGGAGTGGATCGAGATCTACAACACGACGGACAACGCCAGTGACCTGACAGGCTGGTACATGGCGGACGAGGACGGCCGCTCGGGCAACTTCGAGCCCTACATTCTGCCGGCCCACGGCATCGCCGTCATCATCCCGCGAGGGAACGACACGGTCGGGTATCTGACCAAAGAAGAATTCACCGCGGCATGGGGCACGCCGGCGAGCCAGCTCATCCAGCCGACCGAGGTGAACGACATGTCCGGCAACCGACCCGACAACCTGCCGTTGGGTGGTATCGTCGGAAACGGGCTGGACAATCACCCGTCGGCGGACGCCGATCCTTCGAACGACCTGATCAACACGCCGTTCGACCCGGTGTCGCCGTGTTACTACGGCCAGCCCCTCTGCAATCCGGCCCTGCCGGATAACGAGGTGCTGCTGCTCGTCGACAACACAGATCAGATCATCGATGAGGTCAACTTCGACGATGAACCCGGCAACGGCTGGCCGTTCGAGCAATGGCACGGCTGGAGCATCATGCTGGACCGCGACCACCTGAACGCGTACGACAACGACATCGCCACAAGCTGGATTGAAGCGCTGCCGGGCGTCCAGATGGCGCGAAACAACCTCGTGTGGTGGCCGTTCGACAAGATCGATACGGGTTCGCCGGGCTTTATCGCCGGCGTTTCGCCTGATACGAACACGCCGCCGCTGGTCGGACCGCAGACCGTTCTGGCCGCGAGGAACTACTGGGTGGACATCACGCTGGCCGCGACGGACGACGGCCAGCCGGCGCCGGCGGCGATCAGCTTCACGGTGGAGACGCTTCCCGCCAACGGCACGCTGACGGACGTCGGCAACAACCACGTGATCGCCCCGAGCGAGCTGCCGTACCGGATGCCGAATCAGCAGAAGGTGCTGCGCTACACGAATACCGGCGGCGCGTGCGCCGACACCAGCTTCAACTACCACGCCGATGACAATGCCTTGAGCTCAGCCACCGCCACGGTCACGCTGCAGGTTCAGTGCGGCGACGTCATCATCACCGAGATCATGTACCACCCCAACTCGACCGAGGGCACGCCCAAGGTGGTCGAGTGGATCGAGGTTTATAACACCACGGCCGCCCCGATCGACGTGACGAACTGGTATCTCGCCGATACGGCCGGGCGGGCCGGCGACTGGCCGGCCACGACGATTCCCGCGCACGGCGTCGCGGTGATCGTGCCGCCCGGGAGCGGAACTCGGTTGATGGATCCCACGCAGTTCACCACCGCATGGGACGGGTACACGATTCCGCAGATCATCCAGCCTACGCTGGTCAATGATGCGGGGAGCACCCCGGGGAACATTACGGCGGACGGACTGGGCGATGGAGACAACGTACGCCTCGTTGATGCCACCGGCCATATCCAGGACCGCGTGATCTATGGCGACGGATCGCCCTGGGTGGCGCACGGTGGCGGCGGAAGCATCTACCTCAAGGCCGGCAACTACAACGCCGGCGCGAACGACCGCGTGTCCGCGTGGTGGCTTTCGGTGGACTGCGCCGGCGGAGCGTACAGTTGCCTCTCCGGCGGCAAATTCAAGGTGGATTCCGGCTCGCCCGGGTATCTTGAGGGCGTGACGCCCAAGACGGGAAACGTCCCGCCGACGGCCGTCACCACCCGCATCGGCATCCTGAAGGACACGCCGACGCTCGTGACCCTGCCGGGCTGCGACGACGGTCAGCCGGGCGGGCCGCTGGTCTTCCAGATCACCAAGGTGAGCGCCGTAACGAACGGCACCCTGGAAGACCCGACGATCCCCGGAGTTCCGATCACCACGGTCCCCTACACGCTCCCCGGCAACAAGGTGCTCTACAAGCCTAACCCCGGGTTCACCAGCGCGTGGAACCTCGCAGAGTACCCGAGCTCGCTCACGGTTCACGAGGACTCGTTCAGTTACAACGCCAACGACGGCGCCAAGGCGTCGCGTGCCGACGGGACTATCTCCCTGCCCGTCCAGAAGGGCGGCATCATTCTCACGGAGATCATGTCCAGCCCGCAGAACAAGGCACGCAACGACTGGCAGTACTATGAGGTCTACAACCCGACACCGAACGACCTCACGCTCATGGCCGTAACCACCCGGACCAAGAATCAGCCGCACATGCTCGTGAACACGGTGATCCCGGCGGGCGCGGTGCGGATCGTGACCACCGGCGACAACGGAAGCCGCACGGCCGCCGTCTTCCTCGCCGAGTGGTATCACCTGAATCCCGATTCCGTCATCTGGTACCCCGCCACCGGGTGGGACAAGGTCGCCAGCGCGAGTGACCGTCTGCAGCTCCTGGACGAGAACTACGAACTCATGGACGAGGTTTACTTCGGCAACGGTGCGTCTTCCACCTGGCCCATGGTAGACGGCCAAGCGAGCCTCTACCTGAAGACCGGCAAGTTCGACGCCATCGCCAACGATCAGGGGACTAACTGGGCGCTCTCGGCAGTCGGATTCGACGGGGCGTACGCGACGCCGCTGTGGAATGTCCCGCCGACGAGCGATGTGGGCAGCCCCGGCACGATTCCGACCTGTTTCGTGCCCGGGCAGGATGCCGACGGCGACAATGACGTCGATCTGGCTGATTTCGGCATCTTCCAGGGTTGTTTCAATGGGCCGAACCGACCGTGGGCCAGGACGAGTTCATCGCAACGCTGCGCCTGCTTCGACCAGGATGGCGACGGGGATGTTGATCTGGCCGACTTTGGGACGTTCCAGGCCTGTTTCAACGGGCCGAATCGTTCGCCGCGATGCCCGTAGGGAGGCATAACAGACCTCCTGCTTGTGTTTCCTGACGCCCGGCCGGGGGGCCGCGATCGGTAAGGTCGTACCGACGACCGCCGGAAGCGGCCCCCCGGGACCGGCGCAGAGCCGGCGGGGCGTCCGTTCCGCACGCAGCCTGCGTCGAGCCTGGAATCATGCCGGCGGGCTGATGGAACCGAGGGGGCCTGCCCGGCTGAGTCCGTCGAACGGAAGACGCCGAAGACCGGATCGTTCCACGCATGAATCTTCGTTTCGTCCAGCAGGAGCGTGTGTTGCGGCTTTCCCGCCTGCGGGTTGCCGCCGCCGTGGCGGCTCTGTGCATCGGGTCGGGCGCCGCCTTGCGCGAAGCGGGCGGCCAGACACCGGAATTCCGCGCGTTCTGGGCGGATGCCTTCCACGAGGGATTCAAGAGCGCCGCGGACATCGACGGCATGGTCGCCCGGGCCGTACAGGGCCGATACAACGTCATCATCCCGGAAGTCATGGCTTATCAGGACAACCGCGGCAACTCGCACGGTGCCTACTGGAACTCCAGCATCGTGCCGAAGGCGCCGGATATTACCGGCGGCATCGATCCGCTGGGCTATCTCGTCCAGCGTGCGCATGCCTCCGGCATCGAGGTTCACCCCTGGCTCGTCGCCTACCGCATCTGTGCGGTGTGGCCGCCGCAGGGCAACGGGACGCTCGCCCTTCACCCCGAATACTTCATGGTCCCGCAGGCCGCCATGGGCACCCTCGCCACGGTCGGCGACGGCTACGTGCTCGATCCCGGCTGCCCGGGCGCCCAGGAATACCTCGTCTCCATCGTCCGCGAACTGGTCACAAACTACGCGATCGACGGCATTCACTGGGATTACATCCGCTATACGCAGTCCGACGCCGGCTATCCGTCGAGCACCTCGTACACGAATTCGGGCCTGGCCCGTTTCCGGCGGATTACCGGCTATTCCGGAACACCGCCCCCGACCGGCTATGCGCCCTGGGACGACTTTCGGCGGCGGGGTGTCACCGAACTCGTTCGCCGCACTCGCGCCGAGATCGCCGCGATCTCCTCCAACCCGCGTCAGCCCCTCCGGCACAGCGCCGCTCTGATCACGTGGGGCGACGCGCCGTCCACGTTCTCGTCGTCCAGTGCGTGGGCGCGGTTTCAGAACTGGGAGGAATGGCTCCGGCTCGGCTTTCTCGACACGGGCATCGCGATGACCTATTACGACGAAGCCGTTTACCCGACCTGGTATCGCAACTGGGTCGACCGCGAGATGGCGTGGCGCTACCAGCGGCACCTCGTCGTCGGTCCGGCGATCTATAACAACACATTCGAGGACAGCATCACCCAGATGGAATATGCCCGCAACGCGGGAGCCGACGGGCTGTGCACGTACTCCTACTGGGCCACGAAGGACCCGAGCGCGAATGACTGGACCTGGTATGGCTACGTGGCGTCGCGCCTCTTTACGGCAGCCGCGTCCGTTCCCGCGATGTGCTGGCGAAGTCCGGCGACGGCCACCGAGGGGACACTCTGGGGCCGCGTAACCGACGGAACCACCGGGTTGCCGATCGACGACGCCGGCGTCCAGGTGGGCAGCATGGCGGCCGTCAAAACGGACGGCAACGGGTACTACGTGGTCACCATGATCCCCGCGAGCGGCGCGGGCACCAGCTACACGGTGACGGCGAGCAAGTCCGGATACACCTCGCTGTCGCACACCGGCGTGCAGGTCGTTGCCGGCAGCCTTCGGCGCGACGATTTCCTCTTTGCCGGCGGTCCGCCGCCGCCCGTCATCACGCAGCAGCCGCAGTCCGCGACCGCCTGCCCGGGCGCGACCGTTCAGTTCTCCGTGACGGCCACCGCCAATGAGGCGATCTTCTATCAGTGGCAGAAGAACAGCGCCAACCTGAGCGACGGCGGGCACTACGCCGGCGTGACCACCGACACGCTCACCATCTTCGCTGTCGAGGCCGGCGACGCCGCCGCCTACCGCTGCGTCGTCAGCAACATCGGCGGAAGCACTACGTCTTCGCAGGCCCTGTTGAGTCTGGCTCCTACCGTGATCGCGCTTCAGCCGCAGCCCTGTAACGTGCCGGCCGGCGCGACGGCCGTGTTTACCGTGGCGGCGACCGGGATGGGGACGCTCGCATACCAGTGGCAGAAGAACGGAGTCGATCTTGAGGACGGCGGGCACTACGCCGGCAGTGAGACGGCCTCGCTGACGGTCTCCGCCGCCGACGAAGACGATGTCGCCAGCTACCATTGCGTGGTGACAGCCGACTGCGGGAGCCTCACGTCCAACGAAGTCACTCTGACGCTCCAGGGCAGCGGCCCGGAGTTCATCGTGGAGAGCCGCGCCGGCGGCAACAACTGTGAGCAGTACGCCGAAGACGGCGCGCTCTTCAACAGCACGGCCAAGAGCGGCGCGCCGGGGACGACGGCCGGCATCGGCAGCCGCTGGGCGTACATGGACCGGGCGAGCTATGGCGTGAGCCGGGCGATTTATACCTTCACGCCCGCCGTGACCGGCCTCTACCAGATGTTCGCGACTTGGCCTTCATCCTCAAACGCCAGTACAAACGTCGAGCACATCGTCACGCACGCCGCCGGAGCGACCAGCGTCTTCCTGAACCAGAACAGCGTATCCAACCCCGGCGGCGGAAACCGTTGGAATCCGCTCGGCCAGTACTACCTTGCCGCAGGCATTCCCTGTACGATTACGCAGACGAACGAGCACCGCGACGACGCGGCGGTCTTTCGTGCCGATGCCGTTAAGTGGCAGCTTGTCGGGCCGGCCCCGCTGGTTCCTGTCATCGCGCAGCCGCCCGCGCCGGCAAACGTCTGGTTGGGGGCTACGGCCGTCTTCTCCGTGACCGCGATCGGGGACGGCGTTTTGACATACCGGTGGCAGAAAGACCGCGAGCCTCTGAACGACGACGGTCATTACACGGGCGCGGCGACGCGTGTCCTGACCATCGCCAGAACGAATGCCGGCGATGTGGCCGCTTATCGTTGCACGGTCAGCAACGCGAACGGCAGCGCGACATCGGATGAGGCCCTCTTGACGGCGGAGGCGTGCCCCGCGGATTGGGATCAGGATGGCGATGTGGATCTGAGCGACTTCGGGTACTTTCAGGCCTGTTTCAACGGGCCGAACCGCCCCCCGGATCGGACGGCCGGATGCGGAAGGCTGGATTTCGACGGTGACGCCGATGTGGATCTCGGCGACTTTGGCGAGTTCCAGGGCTGTTTCAACGGTCCCAACCGTCCGCCCGCCTGCTGATGTGATATCGAAACCTGCAACGAGGAGACGTCATGACCTCAGAAAGGGTTGTCGTTTCACTTCTTCTGGCTTTGTCGGGCCTGCCGGTCGGGTCTTCCGTCCGCGCCGACTCGGGGACGAGGAACGCGGCCGCCCCGGCCGCCGAGGCCGTCGGATTCGTCTTTCACGATCGAAACCGTAATGGGGTCCGCGACCCGGGCGAAGAGGGTCTGCCGGACGTACGCGTCTCCAACCAGCACGAAGTCGTGCGGACCGATGCGGCCGGTCGATGGCGTCTTCCGGTTACGGATGACACCATCCTGTTCGTGATCAAGCCGCGTGGCTGGATGACGCCCGTGGATAAATGCACGCGTCTGCCGCGCTTTTACTATATCCACAAGCCGAAGGGCTCGCCGCCGCTCCAGTGTCCCGGTGTCGAGGCGACCGGGCCGCTGCGGTCGTCAATCGACTTTCCCTTGCGGCCGCAGAACGAGCCCGACCGGTTTCAAGCCATTTTCTTCGGCGATACGCAGCCCGCCGAGATGAAGGAGGTCGAGTTTCTGGCGCACGACGTGGTCGAGGAACTCGTCGGGACCCGCGCCGCGCTCGGCATCACACTGGGCGACATCGTCAATCATTGCGACCCGGCGTTGTACGACGCGGTGAATCGGACGATCGGGCTGATCGGCATTCCCTGGTACAACGTGATCGGCAATCACGATTCCAACAGCGACACGAACGACGACCGGTACTCCGACGAGACCTTCGAACGGTTCTACGGCCCGGACTACTATTCCTTCGAGTACGGTCCGGTCCACTTTCTCGTCCTGGACGACATCGCGTGGACGGGGCAGACTTCGCCCAGGGGGGGCTCCTACAAACCGGTCCTCGGGCCGACCCAGCTCGACTTTGTGAAGAACGATCTGTCGTTCGTCCCGGACGATCGGCTCGTCGTGCTCCTGATGCATGTCCCCCTGCCGGACGTGAAGGACCGGCGGGAGTTGTATCGTCTGATCGAGAAGCGGCCGCACACGCTGTCCTTCTCGGGCCACACGCATTCGCAGCAGCACCGCTTCCTCACCCGGGAGGACGGCTGGCAGGGCGCCGAACCGCATCATCACCTCATCGCCGGCGCCGCCTGCGGCAGCAAATGGGCCGGCGCGCCCGATGAGATGGGCATCCCCCACGCGACGATGAGCGACGGGGCGCCGAACGGCTACTTCCTCGTCACCTTTGACGGGCACGACGCCTCGATCGAGTTCAAGGCCGCCCGCAGGCCCGCCGACTATCAGATGAACATCTATGCGCCGGAGGAGGTGTCGGCCGCCCAGGCTGGGCAAACCGAGGTGCTCGTCAACGTGTTCGCCGGCTCCGAGCGGTCGAAGGTCGAGATGCGTGTGGGAACAGACGGCTCCTGGGTGCCCATGAGCCGTACGACCCGAGAGGACCCCATGATGCTCCGCCTCGCAGAGGCGCAGGAAAAGGGTCAATTCGGCCCGATCAAGAAACTGCAGAAGCCTACGAAGACCCCGCACCTCTGGGTCTCCACGCTCCCGGCCGATCTGCCCCCGGGGGCGATGCTCATTCAGGTCCGCGCGACGGACATGTACGGCAGGACGTATCAGGCGTCTCGAGTGATTCGGATACGCTGACCGGCAAGGAAAGGAAACGCAATGCTCTCTCCTGTCATTCGGAAACTTCGCCGTCAGGCCGCGTGCCTCGGCATGACATTCCTCGCGCTCGGCGGCCTCGCGTGCGCGCAGCCCGCGACCCGGCCGGCGGAACGCTCGTTTCTGACCATCGTCATGCTCCCGGACACGCAACACTACAGCCGAAAGTGGCCCGAGTCGTTCCTCGCCCAGACGGAATGGGTCCGGCGCAACCGCGACCGGGAGAACATCGTGTTCGTCACCCATGTCGGGGACGTCGTCAATGACCGCAACAAGGACATGAACGAGTGGGATGTCGCGGACAAGGCCCTGTCGCGCCTCGACGGCGTGGTGCCCTGGGGCGTTGCGCTGGGCAATCATGATTTTGCGGCTTCCAAGGAGGGGGCACGCGACGCGAGGGGCTTTCTTCAGCACTTCGGTCCGCAACGATTCAAAGGACTCCCCTGGTACGGCGGCGCGTCGCCCAACGGGCTCAGCTCGTATCAGCTTTTCTCGGGCGCCGGCACGGACTTCGTGATTCTGCACCTGGAGATGGAGGCTCCGGATGCCTCCCTTGCCTGGGCGGACGACGTCCTGCGTCGCTATCCCCGGCGGGCCGCGATCGTCACCACACACAGCTATCTCAAGGGGCGCGACGGCGTCGGAAGATCCGTCGAGAAGGGCAAGGGCGAGGGACTCAACTCGGGCGAGGAAATCTGGTGCAAACTGATTCGCAACCACCCGCAGATCTTCATGGTCTTGTGCGGGCACGTGCAGGCGACGGTGGAGTATCATCAGGTCTCGACCAACGATGCAGGCAACAAGGTTGCGGAGATTCTCGCCGACTACCAGCGCCGGCACAACGGCGGGGACGGCTGGTTGCGGTTGATTCGAATCGTGCCGGCGGCCGGCGAGATTGAGGTTCGGACGTACTCACCGGTCCTGAACGAGTTCGAAACCGATTCGGACAGCCAGTTTGTCGTTCCCTTTGAACTTCCGGGCGCGTGTCGCAAGGGTGCGGCGCCCGCGGCGTGATGGACGCCGGTTTCGGAGCCCTTGACGGAGCCGGTCATGAATCCGCCGAATGCCGGGAAACCGCCCGCCTCGCCGCGCCTGCGATGCTTTCTGCGGCACGGGCAGACACTCGTCGGTTGTGCGCTCATTATCTTGGCGGCGTCGGGCGCCGCCTCACGCGGAGCCGATCGCCCACACGCCCCGGCGGGCGAACAGGCCGCGCCGGGCGTATCCGCGCCGTCTCATCCCGCCGCGAAGGTCTGCCGGCTCGGCGCCATCAACCTCCCCTACAAAGACCTCCGAACGTTCATCGATCTGGGTTACGACCTTCTTGCGGGCGTGGGACGGGGCGAAGGCCCCGACGCAACGCCGGCCGCCATTCACGCCATGCTCGATCGTCTCGGCATCGAGCATTTCAAGAGTTCGCTGGGGGATGTCCGGATCTCCGACATGGGCACGGAGCGGGTGCCGCCCGAACGCCGCGGCCTCAAGCGGGGCCCCGGCAACAACAAGTACACCAACCCGGATTCGGTCTGCGCCGGCTGGGATCCGGCCTACCGCTTCGCAGGGGAGAGACTCGCCGGGAAAATGAGCGAGTGGTGTGAAGACGGCGTGATTCTCGAGGACTACCTGAACCGGGCCTTGTGCTACTGCGCGGCCTGCGAGGCCGACTACGCCCGAGAGACGGGACAGAACGGGTTTCCGCAGGCGGTCTATCCGACGCCTCACTACGAGGATACTGTCGCGTTCGATCCGATCCTGCTCGGGTGGGATCAGAAGCGCACCGCCCGGCACCTGCGGCTTCTGGCGGAGCCGATCCACGCTGCCGGCAAGAAGGTCGCTGTGGCCGGTGTGTGCCGCTGGATCATCGGGCCGGAAGCCGCTGACGCCGTTGACTACGTGATGTTCTACACGTACTACGCCGGACGTCGGCTCCCGCCCAACTTTATGCGCAACTGGAAGTACTGGCACGACCACATCATCCCGAACAAGCTCTGGCTGATCTTCGGATATTTCCGTGAGTATCACACCTGCCACACCCGGCTGATGCTGGCCAACCTGCCTGACGGCGTGAACCTGGCATTCTGGGCGTGCCATCGTCAGGGAGCCGATCCGTGCACGCGGGAAGACGCGATCTACGCCCACGAGGCGGCGGTGTCCCATCTCGTCCCGATCCGGATCGCCGTCTACGACTCGGCCGCCACGCGGGCCGCCTGTGGCGATTCGGCCGCCCGGTGGCGCGAGCGCCATGTGGACCGGGCCGTGCTGGGCTTCGAGCGCCTCGGCCTCGATGCAACCTCCGTAACCTCTCTCGACAATCTGGATGCCTTTGACCTGCTTTACCTCGAAGACGTGGAGTGTCTGAGCCAGGGCGAGATCGATCGGGTCGCGGCAGCAAAGATGCCCGTCCTGATCGCGGGGCTTACCGGCGCGAGAGACGAGAAGGGGCAGCGGTGGGGTACAGTTCGCCCCGACCTGCCGCGGGCGCGATCTTCCGACAAGGTGTTGAATCTCCCCGCTCCGCTGGCTTTGAGCGACAGGCACCTGAACGTCGAGAACGAAGTGCTCTGCCTCGAATCGCCGTGGTTCGATTTCATCTTCGAGACCGTCTCCCCGCGACGTGGCGATTCCGCCTTCTATCGGCCGTTCACCGATCCGTCGTTCTATCGCGGCGTCCGCAAGCAGCGGGTTTCTCTGATCCCCAGCCGAACCTACGGTGAATTCCTGAACAATGCCGTTATCTCCCGTTACACCGGCGAGCCGATCGCATTGAGCAGCGAGACCCGTCAACCCATGATCACTTACGACGCCGGCGCGAAGCAGGTCTATTCCACGGTGAAGTTCTCGGATTACGTAAACGTGAACGATCTGACAGAGTGCGGGTACGGCTACGAGATGCGCCAGTTCTGTTTCCTCCAGATCATCGACGCGATGACGCTCGAGCGGCGCGGCGTCCGGGTCGAGCCGTATCTCATGACGGCGGTCCGCCGGACGGATGCGGGGCACGTCCTGACCATCGGCAACGTGTACGACGAGCCGCGGACCGTGACGGTAACGCTGGATCGCCCGCTGAAGGCCGTCCGCGTTGATCGCCGGCCGTATGACAAGTGGAGTGGCCGCACCGTCTTTCTGCCGCCGATCGAGGCCAAGGGTGCCGCGCAGGTGTCCGTCGAGTACGGGCAGTGACGCCATGCCGACGGGTACAGCCGACGGAGCACAATCGTTGCCGATTCAATCGCACCAGCGGCGTCCTCGCGAATCGCACGTCCTCCGCCCGAGCCGTTGGCGCCGGACGTCGGTTGCGCCCGGCCGGCGAATGCAGCCCGTTGGATTTTGGATCGGGGCGCTGCTCGCTCTGATCGTGACGCCGACCGCGCGGTCTGCGGGCCCGGCCTCCTTACCAACCGATACGCGCCCCGCGTCTCCGGCGGCCGCTCCGCTGGTCCCGCAGGCGACCTGCACGCGAAGCGGTCCGGGGCGGCTTGCTGTGCCGAACGCGACAATCGTCCTGGATCCGTCGGCCGCATCGACTGCCCGCTGCGCGGCGCATTGTCTCCAGGCGGAGTTTTCGCGCCTGTTCAATATGGACGTGGCCGTCTCGCCTCCGCGCGACGCCTTGCATCGCGACGGCGTCCTGATTTTCGTCAACGAGGCGGGCGGGGGGCCTTTGCCGGAGCGTTTTGCTTCGCTGCGGGAGCTTCCGATCCCGGGGGAGGACGGCTTCCGGCTCGGCGTGTTCCCGCAAACGAAGACGGCCGCCGTGCTCGGATACGGCGGCAATGGCGTGATCCGCGGGGTCTTCGCCCTGGCCCGGCTCGCGGGGAGCGACGGGCGCGGATGCTTCCTGCCGGAGGTGCTCATCGCCGACACGCCCGAAATGCGCATGCGATTCACGCGGGGCATATTCTCCGATTCGCAAACCCCGCCGGGGATGACTGCACAGGAGCAGCGAATCTGCGAACTCGACTGGTGGGCCCGGTGGGGTCTGAACTACGCGATCGTCCCGCGCGAAGCGGCGGCACGCGACCGGGACATCCGATGGTTTGTTGAGGCTGCCCACGCCCGGGGGATGAAGGTCGGCGCGAGCCTGGGCGGCCGATCGCTCTGCCCCAGCGACGCCGCCGCGATGGATGCCTGGCTTTCCAAAGCCCGCCGCCTCCTGGCGCTGGGGTGCGACTTCCTCATGGTCCTGTTCGACGACCTTCCGCGCGAACGGCTGGGCGGGCATTGCGAGCGGTGCGTCCACCGATTCGGCGGAAGCCTCGCCGCGGAACAGCGGTTCATCCTCGCTGCCCTGGCCGATGTCCTCTCGGAGTATGGCGAGGACCGCCGGCTCATCTGGTGCCCGACCTACTACAGTCTCGGAATGACCGGTTATATCGGTGGCGCGGAGGGACCGGACGCCTACTTTTCGATTCTGGGCCGGTCGGAGCGCGTCCGGAAAGCGTATATGTTTCACTGCGCGTTCGACCGCCGTTTCAACGCCTATCTCGATGCCAAGGGTCTCAAACATCGCGTCTGGTGGTACAACGGAATCCGGACCGCGTATTACATGGTCAGCCGGGACTTTAGCGACTATGAGGGGTGGGGGCCGCGGCTTACGATCCCCGGCCTGAAGGACTTCCACAGCTTCTTTCCGCCGTTTGAGAATGGCTGGCTCATGCCCGGGTATGAACCTGCTGATCCGTCACTTCATCGCTGCCTCGCCCCGCTCGCTCAGGCCGCACGCGATGAAGACGGCCGCACGATCATTCCTCGTGCCTCCTGGCAGGAACTGGCCCACCTCCCGGAGTGCATGGAGGGCGTCTACCTGTGCGGCGCCTCAGACCCCTATGCGATCGCCCTGGCCGCCGTTTTCGGCGCTCACCCCGCGCGCTTCGACCAGGCCCAAGCCCAGGAGGCCATCCTGGACGCCATCTTCTCTCCCGGCGGATCGCGATATGCGGTGCTCTGGCAGCGGGCGTATGCGCC
>Ga0123519_10011757_pt1 | contig 12864 bp, 12 predicted proteins | sample YelNatPaOPRAMG02_FD_87396 | JGI IMG/M metagenome (GOLD analysis project Ga0123519, IMG submission 87396) | Hot spring microbial communities from Yellowstone National Park - Yellowstone National Park OP-RAMG-02 (version 2) | ecosystem: Environmental > Aquatic > Thermal springs > Hot (42-90C) ...
AAAAATTAAGCTTTGATGAAAAGGTAATGTATAAGGTAGCATTAGCTCTAGCAAAACTTAAAGGAAAGATAGTAAACCTTACTCTAGTTCAGAAGATAAAAAGAAGTATTTGGAACTTAAGAGGTGTCATGTGATGAGGCAAGAGTATTTAGAAGAGCTTTGTAAAAATTTATAAAATATGATCAAGACATAATTGAGATTGTTCAGTTTAGCTCATCCGTTTATGCTCCAAAATACTCTAGGGATATAGACCTCCTCGTGATAACTAAGAAAGCTAAGGAGTATAATGGATATCTTGATATTGCAAATTCTAAGGATGCGCCCGTTGATGTTGATATCCTAGTGTTAGACATTAATGGCAAACCCAGAAAAGAGCTGTTAAGAGGAGTCTTAGGTGCTTTTAAGATACTATATGGAAGTGGTGAATACTTGCTTAAATGTACTAAAGACCTAGGCGATCCAACATTCGAGGAGGCTAAATCTTCATTAAGAGTGGCAGCCTCGCTTTTGAAGCTTGCACTGGAAACAGTTAATCCTCTCGATAAAGATAGGATTTGTAGAGAAGCGTTTGGTGCTATCTTCCATGCAACTAGAATAGCATCGATGGTTTACCTCTCAACAGAAGTAGGCAGGTGGGGCTTTATTAAAAGGGAACTACCAGAGCCATATGGAACAAGCTTCAACGAGTTCATCAACACGCTTCACATAAAATACTTTTACAATGGAAACTATCCTAGAGATAGAGTTGAAGAAGAGTTTAATGAATGGTTTAGAAAAGTAGAGGCATATGTTGACGATTTAGAGTCAAAGGTTAAGAGGAAGTAAACTTCAAAAAGGTTAAGTAATATAGCGAAGAATTAAAAGCACTACTCTTTGCCATATTATTTCGAATTATAGATATTTTTCAGTTTTGGTCCTCTGGTGCAAATATTATGTCCCAGGAATCTATTTCTGGTCTGCCTATGAACGCACGCTACCTCTTCTAAGGTTTTCAGCAACTTCAAATACAGCGTCACCTAGAACCTTAACTCCTTAAGCACGCGCTACTAGACTTTACCTAGTGATGAAGCAAAATGTTTAAACTTGTCTACAAACTTTTTCACATCCTCAATGTTTTTCTCAACCATTTCTGGTGGAAGCCAGTTTTCGTAGAAGTTTTAACGCGCTAGGCAGTACAATCAAGACTTCTCATTCTTACTTTTTGGTGGGAAGCATCTTATAAACTTTAAAGCTATTTGAACCCGATAACTTAAAGCATGAATATACAGTGCTGATTTTACGTTACTTATCATTATGTAAATCTATCTAAACAGAGACTATTACAAATATGCTTCTTAGAACCCATTGACCTTCCCTAACGTATTTTTATCACGAGAACCTCCTTAGATCTCTGGCTAGGATATTTATTAAAAGATCCTCGCTGTAATCCAACCTTCATAAAATGATTGAAGTTAAAAAGCGTGTGTTTATGCTGGTAGCTCATCCAAGCTCATTGCTCGTATCATCGTGCTTGCTACATTTCTTAACTTAACATCTTCCGTAACCAGAGTAAGCTTCTCTCTATGTGCTAAGGCAAGATACGATGCATCGTACACAGTTAAACCGGTTTCAACAGCTATCTTAAATACCTCACTTTCTAAACCCCTTAGGTCAAGTACCTTTAGATAACTTAATAGTTGAATGAACACGTCCAATAAGCTCTCGGCCTCTTTTATACTCATTTTTCTTAAATCATAAGTCTCTTTTCACAGGGCGTTTAACACTTCATATATCGTTAATTCCTGGGTGTAATTTCCGGCTAAGACTCCTATCCTCTTAAGCCTCAAAGCATAGACTAGGGGGGAAGAGTCAAACAAGTACGACAAGAATATTCACCTGCTCTCCCTATTCTCCCTTATCAGACTCACAATTTCATTCATATCGATTTTTTCAAGAACGCTATCCAGCTCATTCAGCTTCTTCTCCAAACGCTCTAGCTCTCTCCTCCTCACTTCTTCCTCAAGAGTCTTCCTTAAAAACTCAGATACATTCACCCCTAATCTCCGAGCTTTCTCCACAACTTCTTTCCTAACTTTTGTAGAAACTGTTATATAACTACCCATGATGACTACCATTAATTACTACTAAATAGGTAGTAATAAGCTTTTTCTTCTAGTACAACATAACATTATCCTAGGCTACATTTGAGCTTATCACAATTTCATTCCAGAGCTAAAGTTCTAGGCTTCCTTGTTGAGCTTTTTGTAAAGAGCATAAAGAGTACTGAAAGATTAGTTCTTCGTCTCTGGAAGTTTATTTCAAGAAACATAAAAATAAATTATTAAACAAAGCCTATGAGCTACTAACATTAAGCCACTTCAACAACTTTCCTTTCGGGAACCTTAAGAACCTCTGTTAAAATGTTTCCAAACACCTTGCTCGCATCGAGTATTTTCAAGGTAAAGAATCTCCATGTTGGTACTTCAGGTTTAGTTATTTCCTTATAACTCCAATAACTGCGATTTTATCACAAACGCCCCCAGACCAAACAGGAAAAACTCGAGGAGCCATTAAAAATATAGGTTTTCTTCCAACAAATATTGAAAAGTCTCTAAAAGCATTATTCCTTGTTATATCATCAGAAATTAATAGCCCCCCTACTTCTAAGTATGGCCAAGCAGTTTTATACTCATTGAGCATAACAGAGTATGTATGCCTACTGTCATGGATAAAAATATCTAACTTACCCAACTTCTTACATAGCTTAGGTAGTTCATTAAGGCTGTTACCAAAGATTAAGGCCCACCTTCTCCTATCTTCTTCTTTAACAGCCCAGCCTACTTCTAAACCCCTCGGAACGCTTACAAATTCTGTATTCTTCGTACTTTATTGTATAGGGGGGAAGATCTATCGAATAGAGATGTCCATGCTGATTTCTGCTTAATGCGTGAAGGATAAAAGCTGAAGATAAACCGCTTGCTACTCCTGTCTCAACAATCACCTGAGGAGTCAAACTTCTCACTATCGCATAAAGTTCTGGAAGAGCTGCTAACTGTCCGAAATCGAGTCGATCAATAGTTTTGTAAACTCTATGGATATGTAAATTAAAGTTGTAATCGTTAAATAATTCATTGCAGAATGAGACTAGCTCTTCATAATTACGAGACAACAGTTTACTAAGGATTTTAATATTTTGTTTTATAGAATAAGTGGCATATCTAGATTTTAGTAGTTTAATTAAAAAATATTGCATTTTAATTTTAATTTTCATTTGATCTCTTATTTAGCATTAAACTGACATACTTTTTAAGGCCTTCTTCCAAGCCTAATGGATTTATAGCAAGAGCCTTTGTCATCAAGGTTGTATCTGCTTGAGTTTTTTCCAAATAGTTTACTGGCTTCAGCACGTATTTTGGTTTAACACTCTTCCCGAGAAGTTCATTTATCAGTTTAATTACATCATTGAATGAATAGGCTTTTCCGCTTCCAACATTTATGATTGAAGGAACATCTCTTTCAGCACATCGCATTATTGCCTCAATTATATCATCTATGTAGACAAAATCCCTACTCTGCGTACCACTACCAAATATAATTGGGTTTTTATCCTTTAAAACGGATTTCAAGAATATAGTCACTGGACTGGCGATCTCTCCCTTGTGGTCTTCACCTGGACCATAACCCGCAAAAATTCTAAGGCCAACACTTCTAACACCCTTTGTTTGGCTATAGTAGTTAGCTATCTCTTCGCATGTGAACTTAGCGATTCCGTAGAGGTTTATAGGTTTGGGAATAGTATCCTCTGATTGAGGTGGAGGCACTCCCCCATACACACTACCCGAAGATGGGTATATGACCTTCCTACATTCAGTTTCAACAGCAACTTCCATTATGTTCAAAAATCCAGATATTGTTTCGCGAAACGTCTTCTCTGGATCCTTATTAAATAAAATTACAGAAGATGGCGCTCCGAAATGGAAGATAAAATCAAAGTCGTGTTTTTTCATGAGTTCAACAAACCTTCTTTCACTCACATCAAGTAAGTAAAGTTCTCCAGCAAAAAATTTAATATTCTCTTTAGTGCCTATCGAGAGATTATCTACTGCAACGACCTCCGCACCTAACTCCGTAAGCCTCCTTAGTAGATTGGAACCGATAAATCCGGCAGCTCCCGTTAAAAGAACACGCTTATTACTCCACCTCATTCAAACACCTCCACTAGATCGATCCAGATTTTCATTGCTTCTGTCAATCTCGAGAAATAGCTTAATGTCTCTTCATCAGTAATGAACTTTCTGATTTCATTTACTAATATATGGGCTAATTCAAGATATCCATCTATAAAGTTTTTAGATTGGATATCTGCGTTCATCACTATCTTATGCACTACATTGTTTAAAGACATTCCAATAAGTTCCGACTTTAGATCCGAAATGTAATCGTGCTTATTCCTTCTATGTACTGTTAAGGGGATTCCGAAAGTCGCTCTGTAGTTTAGTTTGTGGATCAGCTTTAAAGCGAATAGACCTGCCCAAACGTCATCATACCTATCTATTCGCGTACCAGAAATAGGTGTATCCATAAGCACATCGTAAAATGCAGGTGTCAACTCTCTTATGAAGGCAGTATTTTGAGTGTTGATGGGCATATAATTGTTTGGCGCTAGAGCGTACTCTTTTTGAAATTCATCCCCAATGCCCAAGCTTTCAAGATTAGGAAATAGTATGTTGGTATAGGCATCAACGTCAGGAGATTTAGTCCACAGCCCTAGATTTAAAGCAACCCTCCCTTCACTCCTAAACTCTACATCAAAGGTATCACAAAACAACTCGGAGAAGGGATAGCCACGTGAATAAATCCTCAGATTAGGATAATTAAATTTAAGAATGCGACAAGGATTAATAATCTTATTCTTTGATGAAACAGTAGGCAGAGTACTATTATCATACAAGGCATTTAAATGTTCTAAGAGCCAATTCGAGCTCTCTGGATAGTTATCATCATCAATTGTTACTATGACATCTGATCCAAGCTCGAGAGCTCTAAGATAACCAAGGTTCCTTCTTCTAATACTGTTATAAGGAATAGCAAATTCTATTTTTTCTATGCCTTCCTTCCCAAAAGTCTTAGAAATCCATTTTTTCTGATGCTCTATATCCCAGTACTCTATAACAAAGCTTGGATTTAACTTTTTTATGTATCTTTTAATTTCATCATGCGGACTTTTTAGGTCACCAATAATTATGAATACTAATTTGCCATAATCAATTGCACACGAATCTATATTTTGAATGAAACTTTCGAGGAAATACGGAACATTAATAGTCGTTGTAATGATTGCAACATTATATTTACGAAGTTCGGGATTAGTTTTTTGCCGATCCCATAAGCTTTCTATCAACATTTCCAAATTGACCCCTAGTTAGTGCGCGAAGCTTTCGAATACTCTGAGCAATGTCTTAGTCATTAAAACTTTTATTTGTGTTTTTCGCATGAATATAAAGATAGGCATGGAAACAATCTGCCTTGTAATCTTGGTCATCGCACATTGCTTACTCGAGAACATGCCTCGCCATTAGAACTCATTGCAAAACTACTTAAGTCTTTTCCTTTAGTCTTTCTCTATGAAGTTTCGTGAGCTTAGCGACGATGAGTGGAAGCTTATTAGATCCTTGCTTTGTGTTCTCAACTGGATGTGGGTGGATGGGCATGCCTATTAAGTATGGACATTACTCAACTGCCTTCGGAAGGCTTAAGAGATGGTAGAGTGAAGGAGTATGGTCCAAAATACTTGGGTCCTTAATTAACTATTCAAAGCTTAGTTTAGAGAAGGTCTCCGTAGATAGCACGACAGTTGAAGCTAGGAAAAGTTGTAATCATAGGTTACGATGGGAATAAGCATAGGTTGTAAGGTTCATGCAGCCGTTACGGCTGAATCTTTGCCATTAAGTATTGCTGTTGGTCCTGGAGATGAACATGACAGTAAAAGGTTCATTGAAGTTTTAGGAAGAATAAGAGTTAAGCGTAAAATTGGAAGGCCAATCAATAGGCCTAAAGAACTATATGCAGGCTCAGCTTACGACTCAAAGAAGATAAGAGAATACCTAAGATGCAGAGGCATAAAAGCTAACATACCTTTAAACCCAAGGAATAGGCATAAGCAAAAGCGTGGAAGGCCCCTATAGGTTTTATGAGATAGCCTACAAACATGTTAGAAGTGCGGTTGAAAGGTTCTTTGCATGGTTAAAATCGTTCAGAAGAATAACCATAAGGTATGAAAGACTAACATCAACGTTCCTAGCTTTCGTATATGTAGCATGCATCGTAATCTATAAAAGGTAAGAAAAAGGAAAAGAGCTACGTAAAAAACTAATACACATTTTTTAGAGTGTAACATACAGCGAATGCAATTTCTTAGCTATTGTATTCCAGTTATAATATTTCTCTATCACTTTTCTGGCATTAGAGCCCAGCTTTTTTCTTAGAGTTTCATCTTCCATTAATGTAATTATTGCATTAGTTAAATCGTTTAAGTAACGATTAGTATCTTCTTGCCGGCCAATTCTGAGAGGCTCTACAAGAATTCCCGCATGAGGTAAAGAATATCTAGTTTCACCTATGTTACCAGCAACCATAGGTTTACCACATGCCATAAACTCTAGCATTTTTGTACCAATCATAGCATGATATGAGATATCTTCCACAGACTCATAGAAACCGATATCACAAGCGTTTATGTAAAGAGGATAAAGATTATCGGGTATAAAATCAGTAAACTTGACAAAATCACTAATTCCTAGATCTACAGTGATTTTTTTAAGGAGATTGAGCATTTTTCCTTTGCCCATCATGATTATTACAAAGTCTTTGTAGCCTATATTAACTAAACGTTTCGCTACATAAAGTAATTCCCATCCCCTTCCAAGCTTAGTTCTCCCTAAAACAATGGGTCTATAGTTTGAAGCATAACCTATAGTAAACTTGTTTTCAAGTCCTAACGCCTTTCTAGCCTCATACGAAGGTATTGGAAAGAAGCGAGATAAATCAACTCCATCAGGAATCCACATTGTTTTCTCAGGATCTATTTGATAAAGATACTCTAAAACTTCCTTCATCCCTCTTCCCCTTACGATAACTCTATCAGAAAGTCGAAAGGCTAACGACTCAGAGAATTTCAAACTCAGATAATATGGGGACCAAAAATCACCAGAAAGTCTAGAAACCGCAAAATGGATATCTCCAGAATCATACACGATAGGGCTTCTTAATGATTTAATAAAAAAGTATAGTGTTGGGAAAGTTGGAAGAAAAGGCTCAAAAATATGAAATACATCCGCACGATTGCTAGCGAGAAACTTAGAAAAACGTAAGAAATCAGTTCCTATTGCCTGTTTTCTACTTATCAATTTAATATAAATCCTTTTATCCATGCTTTCAATAGCAGACTTTAGCTTAAAGGCTCTTCTATATACATTAATACCTTCGTAGACATTTACCAGATAAAGAATTTGAGTCGTTTTTGATTTACTTAATTTTAAATATAAAAACTAAAAAAATAGGTAAAAATAGGTATAACACGTTCAGTAACAACATTGCTACCCAAGCTACTGAAGGAAGGTATAGTCTCAAAATGGTTATATTACTATTCTTTATTGGAACAAAAATAATTGACGCGTTAGATAGTGTTGGAAATGAAGAAAGAAAAGAAATTTTATTTTTATAAAAAGCAATATTAAGAAAAGCAGGGTTGTATGTATCTCCTACGTGAAGAACCAAGGTTTTATCAAGTAGATTATTTGAAACATTAACATCTATAACGACTATAGCTCCAGCTAGAAATTCTGAAGATTTCACCTTAACCTTACTGAACTCATTACTTTTTAATACATTACTGACGTACATTGCACTTGGAAGTACTATGTGTGTGTTATTGTGGTAAAATGAGTATACATCACTCAAAAATGCTTCTGTACAACCTGAAAGTGTACTTTCCTTATGATAAGCTAAAGATACAGGCTGAGCATAGTTAACTTTTAGGTAGTAGACATCATAGTCTTTCCCACTATAAACAAGAAAGCCATTGTCTTTAAGTGTTTGTTCAACGCTGTGAGTAGCATTGATCGTCCAACCATAGCTAGACTCTGATTCTATGCCTCTAACTAGTTCTTTACTTATAATAACAAAGTTAACATCAAAAGTCTTTAGAAGAGCAAGTATAGTCTCTTGTGAATTTTCTCCTTTGCCGAGTATAGAGGGCCATTCATAGTAGTTAAAAGGAAGAGAAGGAAATGGAAGGTTCCATAAAATTTCATAAGGATACTGATTTATGAAACCCGATGCTTTACCTGCGGGCTTCCAAGACCACTCAAAACTTGTTGGAAGTACTAGTACACGGACTTCAGTTTTATTTTTAAAAAGTTTGTTTATAGTTAGAAGATCGTTTGGAACCATAAAAGGGGAATAAAGCTGATATGAGCTCTCATAAAAATTAAGATTTAGCTCTTGAAAAGTTTCGGAGAGTAATAAGAATATAGTACTTAAAGTTACAAAAAAAACAAACAACTTAACTACTCTACCCCCTATTAAATGAAGGCGTAGCTTAGTTACGAATATAACAAGACCTATGGTGCAAAGTAACATATAAGAAAAGTAGAAAAGCCCATCAAATTTGTGAGGTTTACTTAGCTCACCTTGTGCTAAAGAAAAAAGTAAGAAGTATAACTTACTCAGACCACTATACGGAAATAAACCTCCAGTTGAAATAAATGTCCCGAATAAGAATGAAAAAACTAAATATAGAAAGAGAACATTTACAGAAAGATTTTTTGTTAAAAATAAGTTTTTCAAGTACAGTAGTGACACACTGAAAAATAATACTAAGGTAAGAGATATTGGAAAAAGTGCTGTCGAACTTATCCTACCAACAAACGGAATTTCCAAACTACCTGTAGTATGTAGAATGGATTGTAAAAAGTTACTTGAGAACGAAAATAGCCTTTCCTCTAACGAAGAAGAAAAATAAAACTCGAGATGTCCTAACCCATTCAGTTTGAGAGCTATATAAGTTGGCAGGACCGCGTAGAGAGAATACAAGAACATATTCGTTACAAGTAACAAATAATCAATACTTACTATAGAACCACTGTGATTCACTCTAATACTTATAAATAGCGATAACAACCATAAAATATATAAGAACATTACGAGCAAATAACCAGCAGGATTATATAAAGACAACAAAGAGAACACATGAAGAAAGATGTATAAAAATATCTTTTCTCTTAAGTTATTAGTTTTTAAGGCACTAAATGCAATAAGTGACCACACCGGTGGAACTATGACTACTAAGAATCCTATCGAGCCACCTAAGCCTAATATGTAGGGATTAAAGCTACCTTCTAAGATTGAACCTGTAGAGCTAGAAAATACGAAAAGTAAGGCCATAAACAATACTACGGATTTAGTAAAATACGTAAACTCTATTTTAGCTTCTCGCAAGAGGTAACAAGATATTTTAAAGAAAGAAAGCGAAGCAACTACAGAAAAAAAGATAACAACAAATATTGGAAACTTTTCCTTAAATACAGAACTAAAGAAATTATTTACAATGAGATCATACCATAAGTATAGGTAGTACTCTGTGGGTCCTCCAATCCAAGGATTATGAAACTCAATTGTTCTCCTTCTCGACTCGTCAGACATCCATGCATAGAAAATTTCATCACCACCTGTAGGAACTCCTGGAGACAAAATGAGAGGGTTATAAAGCCATAATAAGAAAACTACAACAATTATTATGAGTAGCATCTCGGCTGTCATATTATTAAACACAGAACGAAATCTTGTAATGTACTTTTGAGTATTCATTTTAGTTCAGTGGCTGTTTCAATGTATGCATGTAAAGTTTTTTTAGCTGTTATATCCCAGCTAAATTTCGAAGCTCCTTCTTTCGCATGTGAACTTAAATCTTCATAACTATCAGGACTTGAGATAAGATCATCTAGAACTTGCATTATTTCGTCAAAACTATAAACTTGAATACATAAGTTTTTGATTTCTTTAGGAATTTTTGCTTTTCTAAACACTATAGTAGGTACACCTGCAATAGCAGCCTCCAAAGTAGGTAAACTGAAACCCTCTTTTATAGAAGGTAAAAATAAAATATCTATATCATGATATACAGATGTAGCGAGTTTTCTGTTAAAAGTTCCTTCAAATATGATTACATCATTGAGATTTAGTAGCATCGTTAGTCGTTTTATTAAAGGCAAAAGTAATCCAGAACCCCAAACACGTAACTTAAAAACTGGACCATACTTTTTTTCTGCTTCTTTTAACAATAGAGCTAGAGGTATTATTAAGTAAGTTGCTTTCCGACTTACGTGCGAACCTATATAGCCTATAATTATTTTCTTCTTTTTTTCCTGCTTTTGCTCTCCTATAATAGGTATGACATCTTGTGATGGCGCTAGAGGAGCTACAAATATTTTTCTTTTAGAGACATAATTCGGGAAAAAGGATTTCAGTTCTAAGGCTGTTAAAGAGGAAACTGCTAAGTACGCAGATGCTTTTTGAATAGCTATCTTAAATGATACAATATCATGCATAGAATATAGCGTATCTTTTACATTCATCTTCTTTCTATCTATTAAAATTGATTTTGCGAGCTCAATGTTTTGATACTTGCTAATGTACTTATCTAGTTCATTACAAAAAAGAACTTCAAACCATTCTCTTTCAATCTTATAATATTCTGGATCTAAATATTCAGGTATATGATGAATTGTAACTATTATAGGAATTTCGTTTAACCCAAACGCATACGGTGAAAGTAAGTGATGCACAATGTGCACTATTGATGGATTTTGCCTGATTTTAGCCTGTGATGTGATAGGCGCCAATAAATCATAGACTATTGGTGACATTATATTTCCATATGGAGGAATTATTCTTTTTAACGAATATCCAGTCTCAACTAAATTTAAGTTGACATTTAACTTACTTTCTTTTTTAAGCTTGTTTAACGCTAATAACAAATTATACGAGTATATCTCTATGCTTTGACTCATTTCCCAAAATGGGCGTGAAACTATATCTACCTGAAAATATTGATTTGGAGAAAAATGGCTCAATGTGGACTTGCTAAATAATTTTATTTTAACCTAGCTAGTGTGTATCCGATGGTATATCCAATGCCTTTTATTATAAGTAGTAAACAACTTTGCAATCCAAATCTCCATTCCTTTAGAGCTCCTTTTCGAAATCTAACTTTTCTTTTTAGTAGATTTTGATAATACCCTGTTTTAGAAAGAATATAGGTAGATTCCCCATACCTAAAATTCTTTTTGACTAGATCCCACAAGCTGTTCGGTTCGATATGCCAGACAGCGTTTGGCAAAATACCTACTTTTTTAGTCAACTTGTAAGCTTCATAATAGATTATTGCATGATCATGAGCAACGACAACTGGAAATAATGCTTTTGGAATGCTTTCAAAGACTTTATTTAGAATTTCTCTTTTGTATATTCTTGCAAGGAGAACGCCTTCCACTGGGTCTAAATGTATTTCAGAAAATTTATGCACTAACTTTCTATCAGCTTCAAACAATTTTTGAACCCACCCTTTGGGCTCAAAAGTGTGTTCTTCTAAACATAGCATATCAAATCTACCATTTTTTATCATCTTTAAGCTTCTTTCGATAGTGGTTCTTTCCAAAATTTGATCTGAATCTAGGAGAAGAATAAACTCACCATTACTTTCTTTAAATCCAAGATATCGTGAACCAAGCAATTTCCAATTCGTTTGCACAATTTTCGCATCAAAGCCTTTCGCAATTTCAATAGTTCTGTCTTTCGAGCATGAATCAACAATGATAATCTCGAGGTTCTTATAGGTTTGTGTTTTAATCGATTCTAAGCACTTAGCTAACGTTTTCTCTGAGTTGTACGTTGGGATTATTACTGAAACTAAAGGATTACTTTCCATCAATTATACCTGAGCAAATTTTTTCTGAATCTGCAAATCTTCTCTAGACTCAAGATTAGTTAAGCTTACATAGACATAATGCTTCAAGCTGTAGTTCATGTGTGAGCCTAGGAGGATTCTCATTTTAAACAGTCTAAAATTGTTCAATGCCATTTCTCTCCTAAAGACTTTGTTCATTAGCATTCCTTTAGGATCTTCTCGAATTCTTGGACTGTTTTGTTCCAGTCGAAATTTTTAGAGTATTCTAGAGCATTTATGCTTAGCGTCTTTCTTAGTGTTTCATCCTCTAGAACTCTAATTATTGCTTCAGCAAGCTTCTCAACGTCGCCGTTTTCCTTTACAAGCAATCCTGTTTTTTCATTTATGATAGAATCTCTAAGTCCTGGAATATCATAAGCTACGGCAAGCGTACCACAGGCGTTTGCTTCTATCACATTAATCCCCCAACCCTCTCTAATCGAAGGATTCACCATAACCCAAGCTTTAGACAATAGCTTAATTTTCTCCTCTTCGGAAACATGTCCAAAGAACTTTACTCCATCAGGAGCGATCTTCTCCAAATCTTTTCTTAGGTAGCCATCTCCGGCAATCCATAGTTTTGCGTTTGGAATTTTTTCCTTAACGATTTTAAAAGCCTTTATAACAAGGTCAGGTCTTTTAGCTCTCTTCAATCTACCTAGATATATTACTGTAGGCTCCTTTTCTTTTTCTGGAACTTCTTTTAGTGGATTAAAACTTATTCCTTCAGGAACTGTAAAGACTTTCTTAAACCCTAAATTGATTAAATCCATTTTTGTAGATTCAGAAACAGTAACTGTCGGTATTTTATTATAATTTTTTAACCATCTGTCTTCGAAAAAGTAATAGCCCATTATATTTATTGGAAAAGGAGTTTCATA